>Ga0208589_1000189_pt1 | contig 29706 bp, 26 predicted proteins | sample NGESurshal092012_2_FD_184486 | JGI IMG/M metagenome (GOLD analysis project Ga0208589, IMG submission 184486) | Arctic peat soil microbial communities from Barrow, Alaska - NGEE Surface sample F53-2 shallow-092012 (SPAdes) | ecosystem: Environmental > Terrestrial > Soil > Wetlands > Peat ...
TCAACCGAGCCATCGGCCCGTTGCGGTGGCTCCCTTTTCGGCGCGCGCCATGCGCTTAACTATCCCCCGCGCTGGCCCCCGATTCGATTCCCGTTTCCAGCCGCAGCCGTAACTCCACGCCGTGCCTGTCCGCCAGCTCGCAAACCAAGCCTAGAACCGCGGCTCCGTTTCCCTTGCCCGGCTCCAGCGTCCAGAGCCGATGAATGATCAGACTCGCCGGCGTATGCGGAACAAATTGAATGAACCCATGGCAACCCCCGTCCGCATTTTTCAATGCGTAAGCCCCCATCCCCGCCGGCGGTGCGATTTCCTTCAATGCCGCCAGAAACCCGCGCACCACATTGGGCACGGCCTTGGCCGGTCGTGATTTGAACAATCTGAAGATTCCCATGGGCGTTATGGCAAAGCCCATCGCAAACCGAATGCCGAAATATTTATGTGCGTTTTGACGGTGGCAGGGGGGTGAAGGCGGCACGAACATTGCGATTTGCGGTGTGTCAGATTGCAAACTGCAAGGTGAGGAAAATGCTGGTATTTCCACCAGGGTCAACAGCCGCATTCGACCTTCAGGCGTCAACTGATCCGTTCTGTCCTTGGTTCTCTTAGTCTATATGCGATAGTCTAACCAACTATCATGCCCGATGCCCTCGCCGTCAAAAATCTCGCCAAACGCTACGGAAATCTGCACGCGCTCCGCGGCGTCTCCTTCTCCGTCCATGAAGGCGAAATCTTCGCACTTCTAGGTCGCAACGGCGCCGGCAAGACCACCGCCATCGAATGTATCATCGGCCTGCGAACCCCCGACGCCGGCTCCGTCCGGATCGGCGGAATCGACGCCCTCGCCGAGCCGTCGCGCATCAAGCTCCTCATCGGCGTCCAGCTTCAATCGACCGCGCTTCAGGACAAGATTACGCCGCGTGAATCGCTTGAACTTTTCGCCTCTTTCTACCACAACCCGCTGCCGGCGGATTCACTGCTCGAACGCTTTGACCTCACCGAAAAGGCAAACGCCCACTTCGACACCCTCTCCGGCGGCCAGCGCCAGCGCCTTGCGCTCGCTCTCGCGTTCGTTCACGAACCGCACATCTTGTTTTTGGATGAGCCAACCGCGGGCCTCGACGCCGTCTCACGCCGTCAATTGCACGAGCAAATCCGCCGCTTGAAGGAGGAAGGGCGCTCAATCATTCTCACCACGCATAACATGGAGGAAGCTGCGACACTGAGCGACCGCGTCGCAATTCTCCACGACGGGAAAATCGTCGCCTCCGATGCTCCCGACGAACTGCTGCAAAAATATTCCCAATGCCGATCACTCGAAGACCTGTTTATTCATCTCACTGGATCGGAAGAAAAGTAAGCGCGATAGCCGGTCGATAGCCATCCACCGGTCTTCAAAATCCAATACCCTCTCCAAAGCCAAATCACCTTTTCGCCCTGCTTTTACAGCCCTTTTCGCATCCGAAAAAATAAATTATTTTTCCTCTGGCAATCCATCCGATACCTTGTTAGAGTAACCGAACAAATACTGAACAATGACGGTCAGGCGGCTTCCGTCCAGTTCAGTTTGCTCTCAAGCCGCCATACTTGCCTGCTCGCGCCTCACCGGCCGAGTCAGGCACAACGCCGGCTGTCAAACATACCCGGCGGAATTGGAGTCTCTCGTGGCCAAACCCACTGATCAGCGCAAGGATTCCGCGCGCACCGTTTTGGAATCCAAACCCGCGTCTTCTTCCGCGACCGCCTCGGCGCATTCCTCCGCGAGCGTTTCGCATCCCACGCCCGCCGTTACGATCGTCCGTGATCCCGGTCGTGACTCGGCGCTCTCCCGGGCCGTTCAGCAGATCGAAAAGCAATACGGCAAAGGCGCCCTGATGAAAATGGACGGCGCCCACATCCCCGCCATCGAAGGGATCGCCACCGGCTGTCTCGGCCTGGATATCGCACTCGGCGGCGTCGGCGTCCCGCGCGGACGCGTCGTCGAAATCTTCGGCCCCGAATCCAGCGGCAAAACCACCCTCACGCTTCACATCATCGCCAACGCCCAGCGCAATGGGGGTATCGCCGCTTTCATCGACGCTGAACACGCCCTCGACCCCTCCTGGGCCAAGCGTCTGGGCGTCAAGCTCGACGACCTGCTCGTCAGTCAGCCCGACAGCGGCGAGCAAGCCATGGAAATATGCGAAATGCTCGTCCGATCCAACGCCCTCGATGTCATCGTCATCGACTCCGTTGCCGCACTCATCCCCAAGGCCGAAATTGAGGGCGAGATGGGGGATTCGCATGTCGGCCTGCAAGCCCGCCTCATGAGCCAGGCGTTGCGCAAACTCACCGGGGCGATTGCTCGTAGTAAATCCACCGTCATCTTCATCAACCAGATCCGCGAGAAGATCGGCGTGATGTATGGCAGCCCCGAAACCACGCCCGGCGGGCGCGCTCTGAAGTTCTATTCCTCCATCCGCATCGATGTCCGCCGCATCAGCACCATCAAGGACGGCGAGGTTGCCGTCGGCAACCGCACCCGCGGTCGCGTGGTTAAGAACAAGATCGCTCCGCCGTTCCGCGAGGCCGAGTTCGACATCATGTTCGACCGCGGCATCAGTTATGAGGGCGATCTGGTCGATTTGGGCGCGTTATCGGGCGTAGTCGAGAAAAGCGGGGCGTGGTATAATTATGGTTCCACGCGATTAGGTCAGGGAAGGGAGAGCGCAAAGCAGTTTTTAACCGATAACAAGGACATTGCCGAGGAAATCCGCCAGGCCGTGCTTGCAAGCAAGGGCATGGGCGGGAAGAGCGCACCGCAGGTCGCTCCCCCACGGCGCGATGGCGACAAAGCCGTCGAATCCCACGGCGTGTCCCACGGCGCGGCAGCCAAGCCGGTTTTGGTTGCCGTGTAGCTGACTGGAGTATTCATGATCCGTCCCCGGCGCCGCAGCCTCACTATTGTACTGATGGGTCTGGCATTCGTCGCCGGGGACGGCTTGTTTTCCGCGCCCGTCCGCGCCGGTATAGCCGAAGTTGCCTCCAACAGCGAACCCCCGGAATTCATCGACCCCGCCGACACATTGGAACTCACCAACCTCCAACAACGCTTCGAGGCGATCGCTCGCAAGGTGTCGCCGTCGGTCGTGTCCATTTCGGCTCTCCAGAGCGACCCCGACGAAATTCATCTCGCCGACTACCCCGCCACGCGCCCCGCCACGGCGACGGCAACGCAAACCGATCTTCCGCCGATGCGTTCGGATGAGATGAATTCCCGCAAGCTTCAGACGATTCTGGACCAGTCCACCCGCACTGTCGGCACCGGCTTCGTGGTCGGCAGTGACGGATTCATCCTCACCAACGAACACGTCGTCGGGCAGGCCACCCAACTCTGGGTCACCACCAGCGACCACAAGGTCTTCCCCGCGTTTGTCGTAGGTTCCGATCCGCGCGGCGATATTGCCGTCCTGAAAATCCCCGCCCGCGATCTTACGCCGGTGAATTTCGCGGCCAACGCCGAACTGCTCCGCGGCCAGTGGACCATTGCCATGGGTAACCCCTACGGCCTGGCCACCGACGGCGAATCCTGCATGAGCGTCGGCGTCGTCGCCGCCACCGACCGCTCGCTGCCGCGACTGGCCGTGAAGGAAGACCGCATCTATTCCTCGCTCGTGCAGACCACCGCACAGATCAACCCCGGCAACAGCGGCGGGCCGCTTTTCGATCTGGACGGCCGCGTCATCGGCATCAACACCGCCGTCATCCTCCCGCAGAAGCAGACCAACGGAATCGGCTTTGCGATTCCCATCACCACGCGCCTGGTGGCCGAGGTGCATGACCTCGAAGCCGGCGGCGACATCGCCTACGGCTACCTCGGCGTCACCGTCACTGATCCAACCGCCCAGGACCGCACCGTCGCGGGTGTGGCCTTGGATTCAGGCGTGCGCGTTGAAGCCACCGAGCCGGATTCACCCGCGTCCGCCGCCGCCATCCAATCCGGCGATTTTCTGGTGAGCCTCGATGCGCAGAATCTTCACGACACCGACCAATTCGTCCGCGCCGTCGGCGACTGTGCCGTCGGCAAGAGCATCCAGATCGGCCTGGTTCGCAACGGCAAGCATATTACCGCCGTCGCCATCCCCAAACGCCGCCCGCTCGGCGTCGCCGCCATCACGCACGACACCGAACGCCTCCGCTGGCGTGGCATGTTGATCGGCCCGATTCCGGCCAGCGCGAGTGATTCGCCCGCCAAATCGAAGTCCGGATTGCTCGTTCTTGGCATTGACGACGCCAGCCCGCTGAAAAAAGACGGCGTCGCTCAAGGCTCCATCATCAGCACCGTCGCCGGCCGGCCGATTACGTCGTTGGCGCAGTTGCTCGATGTGATTAATGACGTGCCGAGCGAAAAGTGTACCGTGGGGTTGGAATCGCCGGCGACGCAGCCATAACGGGGTCAGAGTTATTCCTCCGCTTCGATCAATTGAGCTACAGTCCGATCCGCGCGGACAGTCGGCCACGACTGTGCGGAGTGGCTCTTGCGAAACTCAGCCAGGATCTCCCTTCTCACTTCGGACTGCGGGCTGGCCATGAGTTGACTCAGCCATGCCGTCTTGATCTTCTCGGGCTGAGCGGCCAGCCATTTCCCATACTGATCACCCGATTCCTTCAGTTTCGCGAGCGGTGGACTTTTCGCAGCAGCGGACTTAACAGTCTTGCGGTCAATTCCAAGGAATTCCGCCAGCGCAAGTTGTGCCTTGGTAGGCCGGTCAAGCCCGCCGGGGACGGGACCTTCTTTCTCCTCTTCGGGGTCATGTTCACAGTCTGATATCACGGCCAGATGCGCCAAGTAGAGCGGCCGTAAATCGCCATCGAGAATTTCCTTTCGCAGGCCAACCAGGCGCTCGATAAGTCCCTGCAAATCGTCCGGATCGTCCAAAGTTCCCGCCTCGACATAGGGTTGTACGCAAAGCAATCCACCTGACCCCACACGATCCTTTGAGAATTTGATGCCTTCCCTTTTGAAATATGGCGCAGCCGCGGTTGCATCGGAAAGGCCATGCGGAAGCCGGATCATCAGCTTGCGGATTCCAAAATCAGCATATCGAAGATGGAAATCGTAGCCCCGCCTCAACATCTCGTCGGCTTTTCCATGAAAATCCCCAAAGTGATATTCATTGTCGAACGACCACGGCGTGATTTTCGCTCGCGTCGATTGCTCGCGCATGAATTCAAGATCTTTTCCGCTGACAGGTGCATCGACCGCTCGAAATGCGACGTATTGGTATTCACTCATGTGTTCCTCGATTAATTAAATTTAATCGCAACCTATGCTAACCTACCCCCATGCAAAAAATCAGCCCCTTCCTCTGGTTCAACAGCAACGCCGAAGAAGCCGCCAGTTTTTACGTTTCGATCTTCAAAGACTCGAAGATCGTGGAGACAATGCGTTACGGCGAGGCCGGCCCCGGCCCCAAAGGCGAGGTCATGATGGTGACATTCCAGATTGAGGGCCAGCAGATGATCGCCCTCAACGGAGGATCACAATTCAATTTCACGCCCGCGATCTCGTTATTCGTCCGTTGCCAGACACAAGCCGAGGTGGAAGAACTGTGGGACAAGCTCTCGGCTGGCGGCAAGCCCATCCAATGCGGCTGGATCACCGACAAATTCGGCGTCACATGGCAGATTGTTCCCAACAACCTCCTCAACCTGATTCGCGGCGAGGGTGAAAAATCCAAGCGCGCCATGCAGGCGATGATGAAAATGGTGAAGCTGGACATCGACGCGGTTCAAAGGGCATATGATGGGAATTAAAAAGCCCACGGATGGCCATCCGGGGGCTTGGGTGGGGTGATTGCGAAGCATCGAATGCACCCTCTCTACGAAGCGTTCTCCGCTTTCAACTTCCATTTCGCACTCTGTCCGAAAAACTCACACGGATTATTATAAAAAACCTTTTCAATCTCCGTCGCCGAATGTCCCCTTCGCCCAAATTCCAGCGCCGTATCCACCAGCATCGCCGGATGCGAATCGCCCCAGTCGCTAGCGCTGTTGACGCAAATCATCTCAGTTCCAAACGCCTCCAAAATATCCACGCCCCGCTGCGGCGTGACTTTCGTCACTGGGTAAATCGTCAGTCCGCACCAGAACCCGGCTTCTTTCGCCAGCCGAATCGTGTGCTCCTCGCAGTGATCGATCAGCACCCGCCCCGGCGAAATCCGCCGGTCGTTCTTAAGAATATCGACGATGATGCTCGTCCCCTTGTGCTTGTCTTCCAGGTGCGGCGTGTGAATAAGAATAAGCTGATTCGTTCTGGCCGCCAGATCAACCTGCTCCTCGAAAATGGTGATTTCATTGCGGGTGTTTTTGTTCAGACCGATTTCGCCGATGCCAAGAACACGCGGATGATCGAGCAGGGGCGGGATGAGTTGGATCACTTCGCGGGAAAGTGAAACATTCTCCGCCTCCTTGGCGTTGATGCACAGCCAGCAGTAATGGTCGATGCCGTACCGTGCGGCCCGTTTAGGCTCAACATCCGTCAATTGCCTGAAATAATCCGCAAACGCGCTGGCCGACGAGCGATCAAACCCCGCCCAGAACGCCGGCTCGCTGACGGCCACCACTCCGCAGCGGGCCATGAACTGGTAGTCATCGGTCGTGCGACTAACGCAATGAATATGCGGATCAATCAGTTTCATGACGACCGGCTCGATTCGCTACGCTTGGAACGTGATGGTGGCGGAGTCACATCCGAAAAAATCATCTGCACGCGCGCCGCCCGCCCGGATTTGCCGTCGGTTACCACCGCCAGCGCCTTTTTCAATTTCGCAATTCCCGGATCGTCGTTGAGCAGGTCCAATCCGCCCGCCGCTCGCTCCAGACGGTCCATGTCCGCCGCCAGGCTCAAGGCTCGTTGGCGCATTTCAAGATAAGTCGCTTCCAGAGTATCTTTACCGCTTCGCATAGTTTGATTTTAACCGGAAACAAGACCCATGAGCCAGACCAAACTTAATCGCTGCTCCTGGCCCAAGACCGATCTCTCCCTCGCCTACCACGACACCGAGTGGGGCGTTCCCGTTCACGACGACCGCCTGCTCTTCGAGCATCTCATCCTCGACGGCGCGCAGGCCGGCCTGAGCTGGGAGATCATCCTCCGCAAACGTGAAGGCTATCGCCTCGCTTTTGAGAACTTCAACGCCGAAAAAGTGGCACGATACGACGCCCGTCACATCCGCCGCCTGCTCGCCGATCCCGGCATCGTGCGCAACCGCCTTAAAGTCGAATCCGCCATCGCCAACGCCCGCGCGTTTCTCAAAACCCGCGAGGAATTCGGCAGCTTCGACGCCTATCTATGGCAATTCGTGGACGGCCGCCCGCTCGTCAATCGCTGGAAATCGATGAAAGAAATCCCCGCCCAAAGCGAGGAATCAGTCGCCATGAGCAAATCGCTCAAATCCCGCGGCTTTCGATTTGTTGGTCCCACCATATGCTACGCCCTCATGCAGGCTTCAGGTCTAATCAACGATCATCTCGTCGATTGCTTTCGACATAAGGAATTATCAAAGAAGTGAACGGTCCCGGAAGTCCGCGCATAGAAGACCGCGCAAAACCTCAAAAATAAGAAGCCGCCGCATGGCCATGCGGGGGCTTTGAATTATTACGATGCGCAAAACAGAAATCACATCAAGTGCGAGATCAATTGCAGGAGGTTCGGCATCTCAACTCGCAGTTCGTCGCAATTCGCCTCGGTCAGCCCGGCAAGTTGCAGTATCTCTGGCGTGATCTTCTGACCGGCCGCCGTCAGGCTGAACCCACTGTCGGACTCCGACGCAAGGGAATCCGCCACGAAAAGAATCGCCGCCAGCGGCTGGCCGCTGCTTTCCGGCTCGTGATGGCCGGCAATTCCCTCGGCCAGAAATTCGGGGAATTTCCATTGCCGCGCCAATCCGCCGCCGACTTGTGAATGGGTCACGCCCATCACGCGCAACTCAATGGCGGAGAAAAGCCCCACCCCCGCCTTGGTCATCTGCACGACCTGCCGCATCGGGTCGGCTAATTGCTGGCAAAGCGAGAGCATTCCGATGTCATGCAGAATCCCCGCCGTAAAGGCCTCTTCCACATAGGCTGATTTCGCCATCCGCGCCAAGTCCCTCGCCGCGGCGCCGACCGTAAGGCTGTGCTGCCACAAATCAATCGGTCGGATTCCCGGCACCAGTTCCGGCCCGCTGAACATCCCCTGGAACCCGCCCGCCAGAGCCAGATTCTTTATCGCCTTCAATCCCAGAAACGCGATGGCCCGTTCCACGGAGCCGATTTTTTGCGGCAGGGAGTAGTACGTGCTGTTAACCGCCTTAAGAATGCGGCTCACCAGCACCGGATCGCTCGTTATCAGACGCAACAATTCCAGTGTGTTGCAGTTCGGATCATTCGCCAACTGCGCGATGCGCGTCGTCGGCTCCGGAAGCGAAGCCGATAGCTTGGTTCCACGAAGAATCGTATCTAACTGTGCAATCCCCATGTGCCCATTATCGCCAGATTTACGCGGTCATTCGATATTGGGGGTTCCCCTTACCACCGCCTATAATGCTTACGGCGCCGTCGGCGCATCCACCGGCCGGTTCATTCCCAATTTAATTAATGGCTGACCGTCTACCGCGTTTGACACGCCCCCGGTCAGGATGTTCGACGCCGCCACAAAAACGCAATTGGTGCATCGAAAGAGGCACACCAATTCCGGCAGGCTGCCGACCTCCATTTTGCGCATGATGCGCGCCCGATGAACCTCCACCGTCCGCTCGCTGATTTTGAGATGCAGCCCGATTTGCTTATTGGCAAACCCCGCCACGATCATGTCCAGAACCTGCGACTCCCGCGCCGTCAGTTTCGCCAGGCGCTGTTCAAAGGCTTCGATCTGCTGCTTTTGCCGTAGCAACACTGCAGCCAATCCGCTCGCGTCCCCGGTGCGCATTACAACACTCCCGTTCATTCAAAGCGAGACTGGTTCCAATTGTTCACAGGCATTCAATCCCCGTTAGTGGTTTCATATCCTAACGCTTGGCCGTGTTTATGCAAACTAATATAGTGGTGCAATCATACCGGTCGGGGATTTCGAACTTCAAACTGCCGCTGATGCCAGTACGGATAAACCGGCGTTACGTCGCTGGCCGCGTCGAGCGCCTTGACCTGCTCCGCCGAAAGATTCCAGCCCACTGCGCCCAGATTCTGGCGGAATTGCTCCTCGGTTCGGCTTCCAATAATCACCGACGCCACGGTCGGCCGTTGCAACAGCCAGTTCAATGATACTTGCGCAACCGTTTTGCCAGTTTGTTGCGCTACACCGTCAATTGCGTCGATCACGCGATAGAGGTAATCGTCGTTCACTTGCGGCCCGATTTCCGAAGTCAGCTTGTTCTGGTGCCGCGAGTTCGGCGGCGCGGGTTTGCCGCGCCGGAGTTTGCCGGTCAATCTCGCCCACCCCAACGGGCTCCAGACCAGCGTGCCGACGCCCTGGTCCAATCCCAGCGGCATCAGCTCCCATTCAAACTCCCGCCCGATCATCGAATAGTAGGCCTGATGGACCACAAACCGGGCCAGCCCGTACTGTTCGGAATAGGCCAGCGCTTTCATCAAATGCCATCCCGAAAAATTCGAGCAGCCGATGTAGAGAAGTTTCCCTGCCCGCACGAGATCGTCGAGTGTCCCCATCACCTCATCCACCGGCGTCTGCGCATCAAAGCCGTGAAGTTGAAAGATGTCGATGCGATCGGTCTCCAGCCGCTTGAGCGCGCTTTCAACGCTGCGCACCAAATGAAACCGCGAAGACCCCACATCGTTCGGGCCTGTCCCCATCGTAAAAGTTGCCTTGGTTGAGATGATGACCTGATCGCGCCGGCCCTTGATGGCCTGCCCCAGGATTTCCTCGGCCGCCCCCGCGGAATAGATGTCCGCGGAGTCGAACATATTCATTCCCGCCTCCAGCGCGATATCCACGAGTCGCGTGGCCTCCGCGACATCCGACGATCCAAACCCGCGAAATACCTCGCTGGTGCCGCCGAACGTCCCTGTTCCCAGGCAGAGAACCGGAACCTTCAATCCCGAATTGCCGAGTCTGCGATATTCCATGTCCGTCCTTTTAATCCAATTTCTCTCGCGATATCGCGGGAGGAACCATTCTACGCCCAGTGTTGATCCAATCGTCAATCCGCCACTTTTATTCCATACCTGTGGAAAGGCTGCGCGTTTGCATGGGCGATTCGCGCAAAACTAGCTCGATTCCCGCAATCCGCTATACTTTGCCCCCTCGTATTTCAAAGGCTTTCGCCATGCTCCTGATTCGTAATGGCAAGATCGTCACCGCCTCGGACATCTATCTCGCCGACATTCTCTGCCGCGATGACACCATCACCCAAATCGCCCCGAATCTCCCGATCCCGCCCGCCGCCCAAATCATCGACGCCGCCGGCACGCTCATCTTCCCCGGCTTCATTGATCCTCATGTCCACATTCATCTCCCCTTCATGGGAACTTTCGCCAGGGACAACTACCAATCCGCCTCCCGCGCCGCGGTTTCCGGCGGCACGACCACCCTCATCGAAATGATCTGCCCCTCGCGCGACGAACAGCCGCTGGAGGCGTTCACACTTTGGAAATCCAAAGCCGAAGGCAACAGCTTTTGCGACTTCACCTTCCACATGGGCGTCACACGCTTCGACGAAGCGGCTGAAAGACAACTCCGCGAAATCGTGCAGGCCGGCGTCGCGTCCTTCAAAGTCTTCCTCGCCTATAAGGGCGTATTTGGCGTCGACGACGCCGAACTCTACAACACGCTGCGGCTCGCCAGGGAACTCGGCGTCATCACCACCGCCCACTGCGAAAACGCCGAACTGATCGCCCAGCGCCAACGGCAATTTCTGGCCGAAGGAAGAACCGGCCCGGAGTGGCACGAACCCTCCCGCCCGGAACTTGTCGAAGCCGACGGCGTGCATCACCTGCTCACTTTCGCCGCCATGCTCGACGCGCATTGCTACATCGTCCACACCAGTTGCGAGCCGGCCGTGCGCCAAGCGCTCGCCGCCCGCTCGCGCGGCGTGAAAGTCTGGATCGAAACGCTTATTCAATATCTCACGCTCGACAAAGGCCACGCGGAATTGCCCGATTTTGAAGCGGCCAAGTTCGTCATGTCGCCGCCTCTGCGGGACAAACGCAATCAGGCCTTTCTCTGGGACAACCTCGCCAACGGCCAAATCAGCACGCTGGCCACCGACCACGCCCCGTTCAACTTCAAAGGCCAGAAGGAGATGGGCCGCGACGATTTCACGAAAATCCCCAACGGCATCCCATCTCTGGAAGATCGAATCAAAGTACTCTTTTCCACCGGCGTGAAAACCGGCCGGCTCGGTCTGAATCGGTTTGTCGATTGCGCCTCCGCCCAAGCCGCCAAAATCTTCGGCCTCTACCCGCGCAAGGGAACCATCGCCGTCGGCTCCGACGCCGACCTCGTAATTTATGACCCTGATTATCGCTCGACGATTTCCGCCGCTACCCAATTGATGAACGTGGACTACAATCCGTTCGAAGGAATGAATATTCAGGGCCGCCCGGAAACCGTCATTGTCGGCGGGCGCGTGATGGTCCGCGACGGAAAATTCGTCGGAACCGAAAAATCCGGCCGGTTTCTGGCGCGCCAGCCGACTCACTTTTGAGCGGCGCGAATTTATTTTGCGACGAACCATCGCCCTCTTTCCCCCTCTCCATGTACTCAGGGGGAGGGCTGGGGTGGGGGTTCTTTCGTTTCGCGTCAAGTAAGGTCACACTGTTTTGAACGGCCTTTGATCGCAATATGCCCGACCTCTCATGCAATTTCGCCGGCATCCGCTCGCCCAATCCATTCTGGCTGGCCAGCGGCCCGCCAACCAACACCGGCTATCAAGTCCGCGGCGCTTTCGACGCCGGGTGGGGCGGGGTAGTCTGGAAAACGCTAACCACCGACCCAATCGTGAACGTCGCCTCCCGCTACGGCGGAGTCTCTCTCAACAATCAAAAGCTGATCGCGCTAAACAATATCGAACTGATCTCCGACCGCCCGCTGGATGATAATCTCCGCGAAATGGCCGAGGTGAAAAAGCGCCATCCCGAATGCGCACTGATCGCCTCCCTCATGGTCGAATCGAACGAAAAATCCTGGCAGGACATCATGCGCCGCGTTCAGGATACCGGCATCGACGGCGTCGAATTAAACTTCGGTTGCCCCCACGGGATGAATGAACGCGGCATGGGCTCGGCTGTTGGGCAGGTGCCCGAATACGCCCAGCTCATCTGCCAGTGGGCAAAATCCGTGGCCAGAATCCCCGTGTTGGCGAAACTCACGCCGAATGTCACCAGCATCCGCGAGATCGGCCGGGCCGTGCAGCGCGGCGGCGCCGACGGCATCAGCCTCATCAACACGCTCAATTCCATCGTTGGCGTTGATCTTGACACCCTCACGCCCAGGCCGAATGTCGGCGATTTCAGTGCCCACGGCGGCTTAGCCGGTCCCGCGATCAAGCCGATTGCGCTTCACATGGTCAGTCAGATCGCCTCCGATGCAGAAATCGCACTCCCCATCAGCGGCATCGGCGGAATTCGCAAATGGGAAGACGCCGCCGAATTTATTCTTCTCGGCGCCGGCACTGTTCAGGTCTGCGCCGCCGTCATGCACCGCGGCTTCGGCATCATCGAGGCCATGCGGCGCGGCCTCGAACATTGGATGGCCAAAAAAGGCTTCAACTCCCTCGCCGATTTTCAGGGCCATTCCGTCGCGCGCCTCAAAACCTGGGGCGAACTTGATCTCAATTACAAGGTGGTGGCTGAGATCAATGAATCCACCTGCATTCACTGCGGCATCTGCTATGCCTGCTGCGAAGACGGCTGCTATCAGGCCATCGACTGGGAAAAGCTCGACCGCGAAAAATACACGCGCCTGCACGGCTCCCCGCGCAAGCTCAAAGGCGAGGCCGCGCCGAATCTAAAGCTCGACGCCGACGGCCAGATGATTGACGTCTTCCAGGTGAACACTGCCGCTTGTGTCGGCTGTAATATGTGCGCCCTCGCCTGTCCCGTCGATGGCTGCATCACGATGAAGCCGGTCGAAACTGAAAAGCCACCGATGAGCTGGAACGAATACCGGGCGCTTCTAAAGGCCGGAAAAATCCAGCCTATTCCGCCCAAGCAGGCGGTAAAAGCCATCGATGCGAAGAGCCGGGAGCCGCTAACAAAATAAATCGGGCAACCCACAGAGGACACAGAGAGGAAGAAAGAATTTTAGCCAAAGATGGAAATCAGATGAAAAGGCAGATCAAGCAAATGTATAGCCACGGATGGACACCGATGCACGAAGATAAGAATTTGGAATTTCAAATTTGAAATGCCGGTACTGTCTGTATTTCATCTGATTTCCATCTGTGCCTAAAACCTCCTGTTTTATCTGTGTGCATCTGTGGCTAAATTGAATTCGAAAAGAGACCCCAATGCCGCGAATTGTAAAAGCCGCCCTGATCCAGGCAAAACTCTGCGAGCCTTCCACGTCGCCGCTGCCGAAGATCAAACAGGCCATGATCGACAAACATGTCGCCCTCGTACTGCAAGCCGCGGCGAAAGGCGCACAGGTTGTCTGCCTCCAGGAACTCTTCTACGGGCCATATTTCTGCGCCGAGCAAAAAACGCGCTGGTACGACATGGTGGAGCGCATCCCCGACGGCCCGACCACCCAATTCTTCTCCGAGTTAGCCAGGAAACACCAGATGGTGATCGTCCTGCCGATCTACGAGGAGGAAATGACCGGCGTCTATTACAACACCACCGCCGTCATCGACGCCGACGGCTCATTCCTCGGCAAATTCCGTAAAACCCACATCCCCCATTGCGACCCCGGCTTCTGGGAAAAATTCTATTTCCGCCCCGGCAATCTCGGCTATCCCGTATTCCAAACCCGCGTCGGTAAAATCGGCGTCTACACCTGCTACGACCGCCACTTCCCCGAAGGCTGGCGCGCCCTCGGCCTCGCCGGAGCCGAAATCGTCTTCAATCCCTCCGCGACAGTGGCCGGTTTATCTGAATATCTCTGGAAACTCGAACAACCCGCCGCCGCCGCGAATAATATTTATTACGTCGGCGCCATCAATCGCGTCGGCTACGAAGACCCCTGGCGCATCGGCGAATTCTACGGCACCAGCTACTTCGCCAATCCGCGCGGCCAGATTATCGCCCAAGGCCCGCGAACCGAAGATGCAGTCATAGTGGCCGATCTGGATATGGATCTCATCCGTGAAGTTCGCAACGTCTGGCAGTTTTATCGAGATCGCCGGCCGGAGTTGTATAATGTATTGGTGTCTCCGTGATAGGGAGGTTGCCGTGGCTGCGAGCAAGAAAATTGAAAAAATCGATCCGCCGAACTGGAAAGAGGCGAACATCGTCCAGGTCGATGTCAGGGCACGCAATAACATTGAGGCGATTATCGCACTGGATGCTTGGGCTTCCTCGCACGGATTCGCCCGCGTCCACCAGAATTACCTTCGCGTCATTGTTCGTCCCGACGGAAATAATGTATATCGCGGCGCGTGTTATCGTTGGACAGATGAGGAGAGACATTCCGTTCACGCGGATACCGAAGCCGTCTTCAATCGCGCATTGCGAATTTCCAGGCGAGCAAAGCAAGCGAGCTGACCCATGGCGGAACGTCGGCGGGTCGTGCCGGATTGTTCGGTGCTGGTCGAGGCTTTTCTACGCCCGTCCAAGGGATCTCGCTATGTCCGCGCGACACAGCTCGTGAGTGAAATTCGAAATGAACGGGTCGTCTGTTTTGCGCCGGAGATTCTGATTTTTGAGTTCATGAAAGTTACGCGCGATCTAATTGGCGGCCGAAGGCCTCAATTGGCAAGCCGCGAAGAAGTCGATCAACAGTGGAACGACTTTCTTAAACTGTCGGAATCAATCGTTTATATTCCAACCATGAAATTAGCTGCCGCTGCCATGACCTGTTGTCGGGACAGCGACATTTCCGCTCAAGATAGCTGGTATCTCGCGGCGGCCGAGGCGTATTCGGCGGAGCTGTGGATTTCTCATTGGCACCGCGACGGGTTCACAGTCAGTGCATCCAAAGCCTACGGCAATGTCTACACCCTTGACCAGAACGATTTCTATTTCCCCACTCGAAAGCGAAAAGGATAATTTTATGTCCGCCGCTCCCACCATCACTCCGCCCCAACCCCGCAAGCTCTCCCTCCCCGTCTGCAATCACGCGCCCCAGCCCTACACCGGCCCGTCCAAAAGCGAAGTCCTCGCCCTCCGCCAGCAATACCTTTCACCCGGCCTCATCCGCTATTACAAAGACCCCCTCATGATCGTCGAGGGCAACATGCAATACCTCTGGGACGAAACCGGCCGCCGCTATCTCGACGGCTTCGCCGGCATCGTTACCGTCTCGGTCGGCCATTGCCATCCAAAAGTCGTCGCTGCCGTGCGCGAACAACTTGGCAAACTCCAGCACACCACGACAATTTACCTGCACCCATCAATCGGCCAGTTCGCCAAAAAGCTCACCGACCACATGCCGCCAGACAGCGGCCTGTCGAATTGGTATTTCACCAACTCCGGCTCCGAAGCCAACGAAATGGCCATGCTCACCACCCGCGAGTTCACCAAAAACACCGAAATTATTTCCCTCCGCAACGGCTACCACGGCGGCACCGGTGCCACCATGAATCTCACCGCCCACAGTTCCTGGAAATTCAAATCCAACCCCGGCTTCACCGTCAAAAACGCGACGCCCGGCTACTGCTATCGCTGCCCCTATGGCCTGACGTATCCATCCTGCGATCTCAAATGTGCCCGCGATGTGAAAGACCTCATCGAGTACGAAACTTGCGGCGAGGTCGCCATGTTCATCGGCGAGTGCATCCAAGGCGTCGGCGGTGTCGTCACGCCGCCGCCGGATTATTTCAAAATCGTCTATGACATTGTCCGCAAGCACGGCGGCCTCTGCGTCGCCGACGAAGTGCAGGGCGGCTTCGGCCGCACCGGCACAAAATTCTGGGCCTTCGAGAATTGGGGCGTAGTCCCCGACGCCGTCACCATGGCCAAAGGCATCGGCAACGGCGCTCCGCTCGGCGCTTTCGTCACCCGCCCCGAAATCTCCAAAACCCTCACCGACCGCGTCCATTTTAACACCTTCGGCGGCAACCCCATCTGCATGACGCAGGGCCTGGCCACGCTGGAAGTCATCGACTCCGAAGGCATCCAGTCCAACGCGTTAAAGGTCGGCTCCCATCTCAAGCGGCGATTGCTGGAATTGCAAGACAAGCATCCCCTCATCGGCGACATCCGCGGCATGGGCCTGCTGCTCGGCGCGGAATTGGTACAAGACCGCAATACGAAGGAACCCGCCAAGGCTCAAGCAACCGCGGTGCTCGAACTCTGCCGCGAGCGCGGCCTGCTGCTCGGCAAGGGTGGATTGCATGGAAACGTGTTACGCATCAAGCCGCCGATGTGCTTGAGCGTGGATGACGCGGATTTTCTCGCGGATTGTTTGGACGAGGTGGTGGGGGTGGTGGAACGCAAGAATTGACTGCGCGGTGTGAGCCCAGGCATAACGGCGCCTTCCCTCTTACCCCCTCGCCCTGTACTCAGGGAGAGGGCTGGGGTGAGGGTTCCTTCGTCGTTTGCCCAGAAACTTCTTCCTTGTGGTGCGACCAATCTGGGTTGTTATATTCACCCGTTGGGCGTATCCAGTAACTGTTGTAATCGCCCAGCCAATTCTTGCGGCAGTTTTACAAGGTCATTGCCGGATAACAGACCGACGTCGATCAGATCCCGCAAGTGAGTCCTGTCCTTATCGCGGAAAGCCGTCAACTTGATCCGCTCCAGCGCGTCCAATGCGATGACGCGAAATTGCCCAATCGCTCGGAATCATCTACATCGGGGTTGGGCAACGCGTCGTGCTCGCGAACCTTCTCATTGGCGAAAATAACATGCACACCTTCGCGCGGTTTGGCGTTGGGACCTTCAAGAAAAACTTCCATGCCCGCGACATGACGATGCACGAACCCCGATAATGCCAGAGCCGATTTCACCGCATCAAAATCAGATCGGCGGACCATCACATCCACATCCCGCGTATTCCGAACCGCCGATTCATCGACGCGCGATACCCGCAATGCAACCGCATGATCGTCCATTACCGCATAGGGGACTTGTGCATTCTCCAGCGCCGCCGCAACGCGCCGGAGACGGTGCCTCACCTTCGCGCCCGCGCTCACCATCCGTTCCAGCGAAAATGGCCCCAGCGTCGGCATGTCAGCTCACCTTCGCCCCCGCCGCCGTCGGCTCCGACGGCGTGATCACAATCACCTTCCCCGTCGCAGGATCAGAGGCCGCCAGCAGCATCCCCTGGCTAATCTCGCCGCGCATCTGCCGCGGCGCCAGATTCGCCACCACCACGATCTGCTTGCCGATCAATTGCTCCGGCGTGCAATGAAGTCGCAGTCCCGCGCAGATTTGCCGCTTTTCGCCCCCCAGATCAATCTGCAAAACCAGCAGCTTGTCGGCATTGGCGTGCGGCTTGCAATCCAGTACGGTAGCCACCCGAAGTTCCAGCTTGGCGAAGTCGTCATAGTTGATCGTCACGGGCTGCGGAATATCCATGTTGTCTCCCATAGAATCATTCACTCTATGCTGTTCAAACGCCCACGCCAAGAGCTTTTAATTGCATTTCATCGCCTTAATAGCCTTGTGGATGGATGTCCGAGTGATTTATCGCCGAAATATCCACTGGCGCAGAAACGTTAATTAGATTGCCCGATGACCCTTGACGAGATGTTCAACCTCGCCGTCCAGCGCCATCAGGCGGGTCAATTCGCGGACGCTGAATTACTCTATCGCCAGATATTGGCGCAAAATCCACATCACCCGGATGCCCTTCATCTCATGGGTGTGCTCGCCTATCAGGCCGGCCAATTTGAACCGGCGATGAAGCTAATTCAATCCGCGATTCACGCCCGGCATGATGCCTCGGCCTATCACTGCAATCTCGGCCTTTCTCTCGCGGCCGCCGGTCGATATGAACCCGCCATCGCCGCATTTCAAACATGTCTCGTGCTTGATCCGTCCGCGCACGACGCGGTCTTTAATCTCGGCAACGTTTTGCGCCGTGTCGGTCGATATGCCGATGCGATCGGCGCCTACCAACGGGCATTAAGCCTTCACCCCGACCACATTGGCTCACTCATCAACATGGGTTCGGTTTTGCGACTGATGGGAAGATTCGATGAGGCCGTCGCCACTTTCAATCGGGCGATTTTCATCGATCCAAAAAACTACCAGGCCCATTACAACCTCGGTAACGCACTCCGTGAGCTTGACCGTATTGACGACGCGGTGAACGCCTTCAAACAAGCCCTAGCCGCTTCCTCGCAAAATCCGCTGGCCGAGGGAAACCTCGCCAACGCACTGCTGGCACAGGGAAATATCCCCGCCGCGATTGCCGGCTACAATCGCGCCCTGGCTCTGAAGAATGATCCCATTATCGCCAGCGGCCGGCTGTTCGCGCTGCAACTCGACGCCGGTTGGGATTCTTGCGCATTGCTCATCGAAGCGAAAAAATGGGAAGAACAATACGCCGCCGCGCTACCGCCCATTCCTCACGCGCCCGCAGGCGAAGAGCGCCGCCTCCGAATTGGTTACGTCTCGGCTGATTTCCGCAACCATGTGCTGGCCGTAAGCATCCTCCCGCTTTTCCGCGAACATGACCGCCAGCGCTTTGAGATCATCTGTTATTCCAGTGTCGTCCGCCCCGACGCGATGACCGACCACCTCCTCTCCTTCGTTGACGGCGTGCGCAACATCCGCGACCTGAGCGACGACGAGGCCGCCGCTCAGATCCGCTCCGATGGCATCGACATTCTCATCGATTTCGCCACCCACATGAGCGGCAACCGTCTGCAACTTTTCGCGCGCAAGCCCGCCCCCGTTCAAGTGACCTATATGGGCTACCCTGGCGGCACCGGCTTGCAGGCGATGGACTGGCGACTGAGCGATCCCTTTCTCGATCCGCCTGGCGAGTCCGATTCTCATTATGTCGAAAAGACCTTCCGGCTGGCCTCCACCTATTGGTGCTACGAATACGAATCAATGGCCTGGGAGCCCGGCGGCGCTGCGCCATCTCCGCCCGTTGCGCCGCTTCCGGCGCATACCAACGGCTACATCACCTTCGGTTGTCTCAACAATTGCCAGAAAATCAGCGATCTCTCTCTGGAGTTGTGGGCCGCGGTTTTGCTGGAAGTGCCCGATTCAAAACTGCTGATCCTTTCGCCCCCCGGCGAAGCGCGCCGGAGAATGCTGTCAAGTCTTCAAGAAGACGGTGTCGATCCCGCCCGCGTTCAATTCATCGGACGCCAACCCTTTCAGCAATTCCTGACGACCTACAATCAGATCGACATTACGCTTGATACCGTCCCCTACAACGGCCACACCACCAGCATGGATTCCATGTGGATGGGCGTTCCCGTCGTCACGCTCATCGGCCGCACCGTCGTCGGCCGCGGTGGTCTGAGCCAGCTTACAAATCTTGGCCTCAAGGAGCTTGCCGCCGGCGATCACAACGAGTTTGTCCGCATCGCCGCGAACTTGGCGCAAGACCTGCCGCGACTGGCTGAACTGCGCGCCACGCTCCGCCAGCGCATGCTCGCATCGCCGCTCACCGACGTGAAGGCTTTTGCACGCAGCATCGAGGCGGCGTATCTTCACATGTGGCGGCATTGGTGCGCCCAGTCCCGTTAGAACGCCCATGAATTTTCAGCAAACCTTCAACCTCGCCATGCAGCGCCATCAGGCCGGGCAATTCGCCGAAGCCGAATCGCTCTACCGCCAGTTGGTCGCCAACAATCCCAGCCATGCCGACTCGCTCCATCTGCTCGGCATGACCTGCGCTCAAACTGGCCGGCTGGACCAGGCAGTGCAATACATCAGCCGCGCCATCGCTCTCGCGCCCGGGGAAGGCCATTTCCATGACACCCTCGGCCTGACTCTGGTGATGGCCGGTCGCGCTCAGGACGGCATCGCCTCCTATCGCCGCGCCATCGCACTTCGCCCCGACCTTGTGCAGGCCCACTGTAACCTCGGCGGCGCACTCGCATCGCAAGGCCAGCTTGACGACGCCATCGCCGCCTTCGAGCGCGGACTGGCCACTGAACCGAATCATGCCGAATCACATTACAGCCTCGCCAACGTCCTGAAGGATCGCAACCGTTTGCAGGAGGCCATCCGCCACTACGAACGGGCCGTGCAACTCCGCCCCACATGGCCCGACGCGCTCAACAATCTCGGCAGTGCCCTCAAACTCGCCGGTCATCTCGAACCGGCCGCCGACTGCTTTTCCCGCGCCATCGCGCTCAATCCAAACTACGCCCAGGCGCTCGGCAACCTTGGCGTTACGCTGGCCGAAAGGCGTCAGATCAAAAAAGCTCTGGAACTTCTTCGCCGCGCCGTCGAATTGGCTCCAGAATCATGGGAACTGCAGAACAACCTGGCCAACGCACTGATTGAGTCCGACGACTACGAGCAGGCGATCGCAATTCTTCAACGGGTGCTGGCCCTGCGTTCAGATTATGCCGAAGCGCAAGCCAACCTCGGCAACGCCTTTTTCCGCCAGGGAAATCTTGAGCAGGCCGCGCTCGAATACCAGCGCGCCATCAATCTCCGCCCGGAATCGGCGCATTTTCTCAATAACTATTCCGCCACCCTGCGCGAGATGAAACGCCTCGATGAAGCGCAGGCGGTTTGCCGCCTGGCGCTGGCGATCGCGCCCGATTTTGCCGAGGCCCACAATAATCTCGGCAACGTCTTTGTCAGTCAGGCCAATCTCGATGACGCGGAAAACTCCTACCGCCAGTCGATGGCGCTCAAGCCCGGATTCCTTGAACCCAAGTTGAATCTCGGCAGCGTCTTCTACGCCCGCGGCGATTGGGACGACGCCATTAAATTATTCGGCGAAATATTAGCCCAAGACCCCGACAACGCTCAGGCCCACTGGAACATGGCGGTTATTCTGCTCACCCGCGGCGATTTTGACCGCGGCTGGCCCGAATATGAATGGCGCTGGCGCGTCCGCGATCTGCGCCAACGCATCCCCGTCACCAGCCCCAAATGGACCGGCGAAAACCTCGCCGGCAAAACCATCCTCCTCCACGGTGAGCAAGGCTTCGGCGACACCCTGCAATTCATTCGCTACATTCCCCTGGTTCAACAGAGCGGCGGAAAAATCGTCCTCTGGTGCCAGCCGGAATTGATCAGCCTCCTTCGGCAGATTCCCGGCATCGACCCGATCGTATCCACCAGCGAACTTCCCCCGCCGCATCATGTGAATTGCGCACTGCTCAGTTTGCCGGCCGTTCTTCACACCACTCCGGAAACAATCCCCTGCACCGTGCCGTACCTTTCCGCCGATCCGAAACGCTTCGAATATTGGCGGGAAAAATTGGCCGGCGAATCGCGTAAAAAAATCGGCATCGTCTGGGCCGGCCGGCCGCGGCATCCCAACGATCGCAATCGTTCGCTCTTTCTCTCTGAACTCGATGAATTCCTTCGAGTACCCAACCTCGCGTTTTACAGCCTGCAAATCGGCCCGGCGCGAGACCAATTGCGCGATTCGCCCGTGGCGATTGTGGACTGGACCCACGAATTAGCCGATTTCTCCGATACCGCGGCGCTGCTGGCGAATCTCGATCTCGTCATCGCGGTCGATACCGCAATCGTTCACCTCGCCGGCGCCATGGCGCGGCCCGTCTGGACGCTGCTGCCCAGGATTCCCGATTGGCGCTGGATGCTGGATCGGGATGACTCGCCGTGGTATCCGACTATGCGGCTGTTTCGCCAGCCGGTGATCGGAGACTGGCGTACCCCGATTTCACAAGTCGCCGCCGAACTTAAAGCATTTAGCGCATGACCATCGAAGAAGCCATTCAACACGGCCAGTTTGAATCCGCCGTCCAGTTACTGGAAAAGGCGATCAAGGAAAATCCCAAACAGGCCGGCCACCATGCCAACCTGTCGATTGCGCTTTGCCGCCTGGGGCGATTAGTCGAAGCCGCCGCTGCCTGCCGGCGCGCGATTGCCATGAAAGGCGTTGTGCCCGAGTTTCACAACAATCTCGGTTCAATCCTGCGCGAACTGGGCCAGTTCGACCAATCCATCGCCAGTTGCAAGCTGGCCATGAAATTTCGCCCCGCTTATCCCGAAGCCCTCAACAATCTCGGCGGCACTTACGCCGCCCTCGGAAAGCGCACCGAGGCGATGGCGTGCTTCGTCAAAGCCATCGGCATGAAGCCCGGTTTTGCCGAGGCTCATTTCAACCTCGCGATTCAGTATCATGAATCCGGCAACCCCAACGCCGCCGCCGCTCATTACCACAAAGCCCTCACGGCCCTGCCCAACTGGGCGCAGGCGTGGAACCACTTCGGCTGCGTCCTCAGCGACCTCGGCCAGATGACCAATGCCATCACAGCGCTAAAGCGCGCCGTCGAATTATCCCCCCGTGACGCGCAGGCGTGGAGCAATCTCGCCGGCGCACTGGTTGAAGTGCGACAATACCAGGATGCCGTCGCGGCCGGCCTCAAGGCCCTCGAATTGCAACCCAACTCGTTCCAGGCCCTCTGCAATTTGGGCAACGGCTATTGGGGCCTTGACCAGTTTGACCGGGCGCTTGCCGCGTTCGAGAAGAGTATCGCCATCCGTCCAACCTCCCGCGCCTACATGGGCATCGGCAGCGTCTATTCGCAGCAGCGCGAACTCGACCGATCTCTGGAGGCCTGCCGCAGCGCCATTGCCTTTGATCCCAGTGATCCGATGCCGGTCTGGAACGAAAGCCTCGTGCTGCTTCTCAAGGGAGACCTCGAACGAGCGTGGCCCGGCTTTGAAACACGCATGAAAATTCCCGCTCACGCGCGCTGGCGTCTCAACACGCCGCAGCCCGCCTGGGACGGCTCTGAACTAAACGGTAAGCGCATTTTGCTTCACGCCGAGCAGGGCTTTGGCGACACGATTCATTTCGTGCGCTACGCCCCGCTGGTCGCAAAACGCGGCGGGCGGGTGATTCTCCATTGCCAGCCGGAATTAACGTCGCTCTTGGGCAGTCTGCCCGGCATCGAACAATGCGTCGCCAGGGGCCAGCCGCTTCCCGAGCATGATGTACAATGTGCCCTGCCAAGTCTGCCGGCCGTCTTCAAAACCACGCTCGATTCAATTCCCGCCGAAGTACCGTACCTGAGGCCCGACACCGAAAAAGCTGCATTCTGGCGCAATCGCCTGGCGGACGAAAGACGCCTGAAAGTCGGCCTGGCCTGGGCGGGCAATCCCGGCCAGCTCAATGACCGCAATCGCTCCATGGCTGCGGCTGAACTTGCACCGCTCGCTCGCATTCAGCATGTCCGCTGGGTCTGTCTTCAAAAAGGGAGTGCGCAATCCCAATTGCCTCCATTTGAGCTAGCCGACTGGACGAGCGAACTATCTGATTTTTCTGACACCGCCGCGCTGGTAGACCGCCTCGATCTTGTGCTCACCGTTGATACCGCCATTGCGCATCTGGCCGGCGCGATGAAGAAGCCGGTTTGGGTGATGCTCGCGTTTCTGCCTGACTGGCGGTGGCTGCTCGATCGCGAGGATTCCCCGTGGTATCCCGGAATGCAATTGTTCCGGCAGACTAAAACGTCCGTCTGGACCGATGTCATCGAACGCGTTGCCGCTCGGCTGGCGCAAATGCACACATGACCCTGCCGGAAGCAATGAATCTCGCGGTGGCCCATCACCAGGCCGGTCGGCTGGCGGAGGCTGAATCCGTCTACCGTCGCGTTTTGCTTCAGCAGAAGGACAACGCCGATGCCCTCAATCTGCTCGGCGTGCTTTGCTATCAGCGCGGCAAAAACGACGAAGCGACACAACTGATCAACCGCGCCATCGCAATATCGCCGCGGACCGCACAGTTCTTTTTCAATCTTGCCCTTGTGAAGGTTGCTCAGCGGCGATGGGACGAAGCCGTGACCTACTGCCAGCGCACCCTGCAGTTCAATCCGCAATTCACCGCCGTTTTCCCCACGCTCGGAACCGCGCTCTATTGCGCCGGCCGATTTGATGAAGCCATCACCATCCTTGAGAAAGCCGTCGCGCTTGAGCCGGCAAATGCGATCACGCGCACCCACCTCGGCAACGCCTATTACGGCCGCGGCGGCATGTTGCCCGAGGCCGCCACCGCTTATTTTCAAGCCATTGCGCTCGATCCCGCCTTTCTCGATGCCTACGCAAATCTTGCCAACGCGCTGAACGATCAGGGCATCAGCGAGCAAGCCGTTGAGTGGTGCCGGCGGGCGCTGGCTCTGAATCCCGATTATGTCGAGGCGCGTAATACGCTCGGCATCGCGTTGCGAACCGTCGGACGTCTGGCTGAAGCAAAAGCCGCCTTCGAGCGCGTGCTGGAGTTACAACCCGACCATGCCGCCGCCCATTGGAACCTGGCTCTGGCGCTTCTCATCGAGGGCGACCTGCCTCGTGGATTCGCCGAATACGAGTGGCGCTGGAAACTTCCGCAACACGCATTGCGCCGCCCCTCGCGCCAGCCGCTTTGGGACGGAGCCGACTTGTCCGGAAAACAATTCCTGCTCTACACAGAGCAGGGCTTGAGCGAAGCCATTCAGTGCAGCCGCCTGATTCCAAAGGTCGCCGAACGCGGCGGACGTGTGATTTTGAGTTGCCAGCCCGAACTGATGGAATTGCTTCAAAACATTCCCGGCGTTGCCCAGGTCGTCAGCAGTAAACAACCGCCGCCCGAACACGACTTCCAACAATCGATACTGAGTCTGCCCGCGCTATTCAAATTATCCCTCGATTCGATCCCGCGCGATGTGCCGTATTTACGAGCCGATGCCAGCGTGGCCGAACACTGGAAATCACGCCTCGCCGGCGATACCCGCCGAAAAATCGGCCTCGTCTGGGGAGACGCCGAGGGTTCTCATCCAGATCGAACAGTGCCCCTCGATCTTTCCTGCCTCGCTCCACTGACAAACGTTGAAGGCGTCCATTGGATCAGTCTCCACAAGGGCGATTCCGCCCGGACCTTGCGCGCCGGCCCGCTGCAAATCAGCGACTGGACCCATGAGCTATCCAATTTCGCGCAGACTGCGGCTCTCATCGACAATCTTGATCTGGTGATCGCGGTCGATAGCCCCATCGCGCACCTCGCCGCCGCCATGGGCAAGCCCGTGTGGGTTTTCCTCCCGACCGTACCCAATTGGCAGTGGATGCGCGAGCGATCCGATTCTCCCTGGTATCCCACAATGCGACTCTTCCGACAGAAGCATGCAAATGATTGGACCGACCCAATCGCCCGAGTTGTCGAGGCGCTGGCGCATTTATGACCCTGCAAGAGGCCCTGCAATCCGCCGTTCGTTTGCACAAGGCCGGCCAAATCCGGGAGGCCGAGGCAATCTACCAGCAAGTCTTGAAGTACGAGCCTAAAAACGCCGACGCCCTCCACCTGCTTGGCGTGCTCGCCCATCAGGACCGCGACTACGAGAAGGCAATTGAGCTAATCAGTCGCGCGATTGCCGTTGCTCCAAACAACGTCGATTTCCATTGCAATCTCGCCCTGGCTCAGGAGGCGGTAAATCAACCCTCGGCCGCTCTTACATCCTGGCGTCGGGCCTTGCAATTGCGCCCCAACGAACCGAAGGCCATTGCCGGGCTTGCTTCAGCACTCCTTGCCGCCGGTGATGTCCACGAGGCCGAATCGCTTGTCTCCAAATTGCTGCCTCTCAATCCCCAGTCGCCTCAGCTTTATCTCCAGGCCTTCAATATCAAACTTGCGCAGGGTAATTATGAACAGGCCATTGCCGCCGCGCGCGAAGGCGTTGCCAGGTTTCCGCAGTCAGCGGAACTTCACTTTGCCCATGGCATCGCGCTGCTTACCACCGGCGATTTCACCGCCGGCTGGGACGAATACGAATGGCGCAGGCGCATTCCATTCCCCGGCCTCCCCATCAAGGAAGTTCCCATGCCCTGTTGGGACGGCCGCGATTTGAGCGACCAGCGCATCCTCCTCCACACCGAGCAGGGATTCGGCGACGCCCTACAGTTCATTCGTTATCTTCCCGAAGTCACGCGGCGCTGCCGGCGCGTCATCGTGGCCGCCTACTCCGAAGTGCTCCCGGTTTTCGGCAACCTTCAAGGCGTCGAGGAACTTGTGTCGGCCAACGATCTCTGGCCGGAATTTGACGTGCATTGTCCCCTCATGAGCCTTCCGCGGGTCCTCAAAACAACTCTACAGAACATCCCCACGCCCATTCCCTATCTAACGCCCGATCCCACGCGCAAACGCGCATGGGAATTGCGCCTGACCGAATTCTCCAACCAACGAAAGATCGGCCTCGTTTGGGCCGGCAAGAAAATTCATCCCAATGACCGAAATCGCTCAATGTCATTGGCGGCTTTCGCTCCGCTCGCTGCCATCAGCGGCGTCGAATTCTTCAGCCTCCAAAAAGGCCCGCCATCAGATCAGACAAAAACATGCCCCTTCAAAGTCACTGACTGGACCGGCGAATTAAACGATCTGGCCGACACGGCGGCCCTGCTGGCCAATCTCGATCTGCTCATCACCGTCGATACCGCCGTCGCCCATCTCGCCGGCGCGATGGGCAAGCCCGTGTGGGTTCTACTGCCCTTCGTGCCGGATTGGCGCTGGCTGCTGGACCGCGAAGATTCGCCGTGGTATCCGACCATGCGATTATTCCGGCAGCCGCGCGCCGGTGACTGGGATTTGCCGATGATTAGAATAGTCGAGGCGCTGAAACAACTATGACGATCCAGGAAGCCGTACAGCTTGCACATCAACATCATCGTGCCAACCGCATGGCCGAGGCGCTGGCAGTCTGCCGCGAGATATTATCGCACCTGCCCAACCAAGCCGACGCGATCCATCTCTCCGGCGTGATCGCCCATCAGACCGGCAGCAATCCCCAAGCGCTGGAACTGATCCGTCGCGCCATCGTGCAGCGCACCGACGCGGCCGACATGCACATCAACCTTGGCACCATCCTTCGCGCCATGGGCGAACTCGACGAAGCCGCCGCCGCCTTCACCCGCGCCATCGAACTGCTTCGCCGCGACGTGGCGCTGCAACCGAACAGTCCCGCCCCCAGCATGACGCTCGGCGATGTGCTGCGCGAAGAAGGCCGCTGGAATGAAGCCGTCGATTGCTACCGTCAGGCGATTGCCCTGCAGCCCGATCTCGCATGGGCGCACATCACCCTCGGCCTCATGCTTCTGAGCCTTGGTGATTTTGAGCAGGGCTGGCGGGAATTCGACTGGCGCTGGCGAATCGACGTCATGCAGCAGCGGCAGGTCCAGCTCGCCAAGCCGCGCTGGCAGGGGGGGGATCTCACCGGCAAGCGCATCCTCCTCCACGCCGAGCGCGGCGGCGGCGATACCCTCAACTTCGTTCGCCACGCCGCCGATGTGAAACGACGCGGCGCCACCACGATCTTCGCCTGCCAGCCCGAACTGACCGAACTGCTCGCCGGCGTCGCCGGAATCGACGAGTGGGCCACACGCGGCAAGTCGATGCCCGCTTTTGATTTTCACTGCTCCCTGATCGATTTGCCCGGCGCATTGGGAGTGAATGATGAGAATCTCGCCGCCGCGCCCTATATCTTCCCCGATCAAACCAGGGTCGATCTCTGGCGGCAGCGCATTCCCGCTGACGGTCGCCTGAAAGTCGGCCTCGTCTGGTCCGGCCAGATCAATCCCTTGCAGCGCCACCTCGTTCTTTCCGACCTCGCCCCTCTGGCCGACCTACAGAATGTCTGGTTCTGCAGCCTGCAAAAAGGCGATGCCGCCAAACAACCTGCGCCGCCGGGATTGAACTTGACCGACTGGACCAATGAACTGAAAGACTATACCGATACCGCCGCGCTCATCGCCAATCTCGATCTGGTTGTCAGCGTTGATACCTCCGTCGGTCATCTCGCCGGCGCAATGGGCCGCCGCACATTTCTCATGCTGAAGAGTTCTCCGGACTTTCGCTGGATGCTGAATCGAAAGGATTCTCCGTGGTATCCGTCGATGCAATTATTCCGCCAGCCGCAGCCGGGCGATTGGACGAGTGTCGTCAATGAACTCGCCGCAGCGTTGAAGCTCGGCGCCGAACGCATGTCGCTTCCATGAAATACAAAGACGATTGAACCGCCATGTTCCGCGAACGCCAGGGAATGAAGAATCATGGAAGCCGATCCTTTTCTTCTTCGCGCTCTTCGCGCCTTCGCGGTAGAATTAATTCTGTTCACCGCGAAGGCGCGAAGAGCGCGAAGAAAATTAGAATGGATCATCCGGCTTCTCCCCCATCCGTGTGATCCGTGCCATCCGTGGTTGAATCTTCTACTTGAGAGTCGTGGCGATCTTGGCGGTTCACTCTTCTTAAAAGATTTGAGAGGTTTTCTTTTCGATTGATCGGTATACTCAACACCATGGCTCTGAACTTCATCCGATCGACGGTGCGCCAAATGCACGGCTACACTCCCGGCGAGCAGCCCGCGCCCGGCACGCGCGTCGTCAAGCTCAACACCAACGAGAATCCCTTCCCTCCCAGCGAGCAGGTGATGCAGGCCATCCGCCAGGTGCAGGCTGAATCCCTCCGCCGATATCCTTCACCGTGCGCCGATGACTTCCGCGCCGCGGCCGGAAAAGTTCTCGGCATTTCGCCGGAGTCGATCATCGCCGGCAACGGCAGCGACGACATCCTCACCATCGCCACCCGCACATTCATTCCCCCCGGCGGCACGCTCGCCTTTCCCGAAGTGACCTACTCGCTCTATCCGGTGCTCGCCAAAATTAACGACGCCAAGCCGCACACCGTGCCGTGGGAAAAAGATTATTCCCTGCCGGTTGAAGCGCTCCTCGCCTCCAAAGCCGACGCCATCTACCTGGCAAATCCCAACGCCCCGACCGGCACCTACGTTCAACCCAGCCGCGTCGATGAACTGGCCGCCAACTTTGACGGGCTTCTTCTCGTCGACGAAGCCTACGCGGATTTCGCCGAGGGCAATTGCCTTTCGCTTGTCGAAAAATACGCCAACGTCGTCATCACCCGCACCATGAGCAAGGCCTACAGCCTCGCCGGCCTGCGTTTCGGATTCGGCGTCGCCCAGCCGCAGGTAATAGACGAAATGATGAAGGTGAAGGACAGCTACAACTGCGACGCCCTCTCGCAGGTGGCCGCCACCGCCGCGATTCTCGACCAGGATTACGCCCGCCGCTCCTGGGCACACGTCAAATCCGAACGCCAGCGCGTCGCCGAGGCCCTGCGCTCACTCGCCTGGGGCGTTTTACCCAGCCAGACCAATTTCCTCCTGGCCATCAGCCCCGACGGCGACGGCCGCTCCGCCTATCTCGGCCTCAAGCAGCAGGGCATTCTGGTTCGATACTTCGATATGCCCGGCCTGAAGGACAAAGTCCGCATCACCATCGGCACCGTGCAGGAAAACAACGCCCTGCTCGCCGGCATCAAAGAACTCCTGGCGGCGGGAAAGGCCGCGTAGATGGAATCCAGCGCCGCCGCCGCCCGGTTAGCCGCAATACCGTTCAACGGATGATCACGATGGCGTCCACAAACGACCTGAGCGGCTGAGGATAAGGACGGTGTTGCCGGCGCTTCTTTTT
>Ga0208589_1000191_pt1 | contig 29599 bp, 28 predicted proteins | sample NGESurshal092012_2_FD_184486 | JGI IMG/M metagenome (GOLD analysis project Ga0208589, IMG submission 184486) | Arctic peat soil microbial communities from Barrow, Alaska - NGEE Surface sample F53-2 shallow-092012 (SPAdes) | ecosystem: Environmental > Terrestrial > Soil > Wetlands > Peat ...
CAGGCCGCTGTGTGCCGTCGGCGGCTGCTGCAGTCCTGGAATAGCGTCACTCACAGGATGTCCTCCCAATCACCGGCCGCTACCCGCAACTCGTTTAGCGCGGGGTCTCAAAAAGAAACCGGATGCCACCTTAACAAGATGCACTCAAAGCCTGGCGGAGTGGTAGACCTGCATGTGTGGAGGTTTGTGGCGCTCAGCTCGCGATTCTGTAACTCTTGTGAAGACGGCGGGCGGTGGTCTAGACCGATTCGCCGAGGGAAGGCCTGCAGGACCTGCGCGACTATTCGCGGCGCGTCTGGAAGTTGCGGGCTGGTGAACGATGATCGAGAAGAGCGCGAACTTCACCAGACAGGGTGTGATGGTGGTCACGAAGGCCCGGGTAGGGGTACGGCTGCGCCGCTTCCGTGAGGAACGCGGTCTCACCCAGGCCGCCCTGGCCAGCGCGCTCGGCATCTCGCCCAGCTATGTGAACCAGCTGGAGTCCAGCCAGCGGCCGATGACGGCCTCCGTCCTGCTCAAGCTGGCCAGCGTGTACGACGCGGATCTGCAGCAGTTCTCGGCCGAGGACGCGGACCGCCTCGTGGCGCAGCTCCGTGACGTGCTCACCGATCCCTCGGTCGGCGAGCAGATCTCGATGGCGGAGATCCGGGAGCTGGCCGCGGCCATGCCGGCCGTCGGCCGCTACGTCATCGAGTTGCACCGCCGCTACCGGCACGGCCGCGACGTCAACGAGACGATCATGACTCGCATCGACGCGGGCGAGGCGGGATCCATGTCGGTGCCGCCGCCCATGGCCCAGGAGGAAGTGCAGGAGCTGTTCTACGCCCGGCGGAACTACTTCCCGGCGCTCGACCTCGCCGCCGAGCAGATCTTCGAGCAGGCTGATCTCAGGGTGGGCAACACCGAGGCCGGGATCACCGAGCGGCTGGCCCGGCGGCACGGCCTCCGGGTAGCCGACCTTCCGGACCGTGACCAGGACGTCAAGCGGCGCTACGACCCTGAGGCGCGGGTGCTGACCCTGTCCCCGCTGCTCAACTCCGGCCAGCGGGCGTTCCAGCTGGCTACTCACCTGGCCTCGGTCGAGCTGGCCGGGGAGATCGACCAGATCGTCACCGAGGCCAACCTGTCCGGCGACGACGCCCGCATGCTCTGCCGGATCGGCCTGGCCAGTTATTTCGCGGGTGCCCTGGTCCTGCCCTACCGGCCATTCCTCGACGCGGCGGAAACGGTGGGCTACGACATCGCGCTGCTGCAGCGGCGGTTCGACGTGGGCTACGAGACCGTCGCGCACCGGCTCAGCACCCTGCAGCGCCCGGGAGCCCGCGGCGTGCCGTTCATCTTTGTGCGCGTCGACCGGGCGGGCAACATCTCCAAGCGCCAGTCGGCCACCAGCTTCCACTTCTCCCGGGTCGGCGGCTCCTGCCCGCTGTGGAACGTCTACGAGGCGTTTGTGCACCCGGGCGAGATCCAGACCCAGCTGGCCCAGATGCCCGATGGCCGCAGCTACCTATGGGTGGCCCGGACCGTGGCCCGCCGCTACGGCGGCTACGGCACGCAGGGCAAGACCTTCGCCGTCGGCCTCGGCTGCGACCTGCGGCATGCGCACCGGCTCGTGTACTCGCACGGGCTGGACCTGGGCAGCCCGTCCGCGCTGGTCCCGATCGGCCCGGGCTGCAAGGTCTGCGACCGGACCACCTGCCCGCAGCGGGCCTTCCCCGCGCTCGGCAAGCCTCTAGACCCGAACCCGCACCACGGCAGCTTCATCCCGTACGCCACCGGGGACGGCGCGGCCGCCGCGCCTCACGGGCAGTAGCCGGAGACCGGTTGACCCTGGTCGAGCGGCACCATTAACGTTTCCCGCTAAATCGGGAGGCGGGCGGCTATGCCACGGAGTATTGCAGCTTTAATGGTGGCCGGTTTCATCGCGGCGGGCAGCCTGGCTTGGCCCGCCGCCGCGGGTGCCGCCACCACCGGCACACGCACCACGGCCGCGACCACCACGACCCTCAGGTCGAGCGCGACTTCCAGCCGCTACGACTCCTGGGTGACGTTCAGGGCCCAGGTCAGCGCCAAGAGCGGCCGGGTCGCCTTCACCGACACCAGCAACGGGACGGTCCTCGGCACCGCAGCGGTGCGGGACGGCGTCGCGGTGTTTTCCACCACCGCGCTCGCGCCCGGCACCCGTACGGTCGTGGCCCGCTACCTCGGCAGCACGCTCTAGGCGGAGCAGATCCGGCTGTACCGGGAGGCCTGGGCGAAGCGGGGCGGGGCGCGTGAGCCCCGCGTCTCGGTCTCGCGCAGCGTCCTGCCGATCACCGAGGACATCGACCGGATGTACTTCGGCGACCAGGACCACGAGGACCAGATCGGGCTGCTGGAAGGCGTCCGGTCCCGGTTCGGCCGGACGTACGCGGGCGAGCCGGACCGTATCGCCGCGGATCTCGCGGCGGACGAGGCCGTCCGCGCGGCCGACACGGTCCTCTTCACCGTGCCGAACCAGCTCGGGGTGGACTACAACGCCCGTATCCTCGCCACGATCGCCCGCGACATCGCGCCCTCCATCGGCTGGACCCCGGCGGATGCCGCGACCGCGGCGTGACCGTGTCCTGACCATCCCCTTACGGCGCCTGTTGCCGCGCTCACGCGCCAGGCCCGGCTGCCTGACGTAGACTGCGCTGTCGTTGTGCCTAACGCATCACTTCCGTATGGAGAACCGGCCATGAGCATTGAGAAGCCTGAGATCGACTTCCCCGGCGGCGAGCCGCCGGCCGACCTGGAGATCACCGATGTCTGGGAAGGTGAGGGCGCGGCCGCGAAGGCAGGCGACACGGTTGAGGTGCACTACGTCGGGGTCGCGTACTCCACCGGCGAGGAGTTCGACGCCAGCTGGAACCACGGCGCCCCGCTGCAATTCCGGCTCGGCGTGGGGCAGGTCATCGCCGGCTGGGACCAGGGCGTGCAAGGCATGCGGGTCGGCGGACGCCGGCAGCTGGTCATCCCGCCCGACCTGGCCTACGGCGACCGGGGGGCCGGGCACGCCATCGCGCCGGGCGAGACCCTGATCTTCGTCTGCGACCTGGTCTCCACCTGATCGTTCTCGGGGCCTGATCGTTCTCGGGCCTGGCCGTTCTGGGGCCTGGCTCCTGCCCTCCCGCTACCGGGGGGACAGGACGCAGAACTCGTTGCCCTCGGGATCGGCCAGAACGGTCCAGGACACATCGTCACCCTGACCGACGTCCGCCAGGGCCGCCCCCTCGTCACGCAGCCGGGCCACCTCGCCCGCGGGATCGTCGCCGCGGTAGGGCGCCACGTCCGGGTGGACCCGGTTCTTGACCAGCTTCTCGCCGGGCACGCGCAGGAATTCCAGGTAGGGGCCTACGCCGCCGGGCGACCGGAGCCCGACGATCTCGTCCTCGGCGCGGGTGATCTCCCAGCCCGCCGCGCCGGCCCAGAACCGGGCCAGAGCCGCGGGATCGCCGCAGTCGGTGAGGATGGCGGCCACCGGGCCGGTGCCGCGGTAGATGTCCCGCGGCTCCAGCACGCAGAACTCGTTGCCCTCCGGGTCGGCCATGACGACCCACGGCACGTCACCCTGGCCGATGTCCACCGGGCCCCCGCCCAGGTCCCTGGCCCGGGTGACCAGCTCAGCCTGATGCACGGCGGAAGTGCTGGCCAGATCCAGGTGCACCCGGTTCTTGCCGGTCTTCGGCTCCGGCACCGGGACGAAGACCATCGGCACGGCCACCGGGTCGGGATAGGTGTAGCCGGCTGGCCACACGTCCACCTCGGCTGGGAGCCCGTCGCCGGGGGTCTCGTCGGCGATCTCCCAGCCGAGCAGGCCGGCCCAGAACCGGGCCAGCCGGGCGGGATCGTTGGCGTCGGCCACGAGATGTACCAGGCGCGTGGGCATGGAACCCAACCTTCCCCGAAGCGCCCGCGCGGCGCAATCACTTTCCCGGCCGCTGGTCACCGAGGGAACCCTGGCCGGGTGACCGGGCGGTCCCCGGGCGGGAACAGCCGGGTACCCCAGAACGCTGTGCTGTATGTAGTGCCCCGCCACCAGTGGGGCCACAAGCAAAGGAGCTGAGGTGTCCGACACCTACCACAAGGACCCCCAGGCCGTATCCCAGCTCACGCCGGAGCAGTACCGGGTCACCCAGAAGAAGGGGACCGAGCCCGCCTTCCGCAACGAGTACTGGGACAACAAGGAACCCGGCATCTACGTGGATGTCGTCTCCGGCGAGCCGCTGTTCGCCTCCCTGAACAAGTACGACAGCCGCTCCGGCTGGCCGAGCTTCACGGTGCCGATCGAGCCGGGCAGCGTGGTGAAGAAGCGGGACTTCGGCCTCGGCATGATCCGGACCGAGGTCCGGTCCGCCCACGGGGACAGCCATCTCGGCCACGTGTTCAACGACGGGCCCGCCGACCAGGGGGGCCTGCGGTACTGCATCAACTCCGCGGCCCTGCGCTTCATCCCGGTCGACGACCTGGAGCGCGAAGGCTACGGGAAGTACCGCACGCTGTTCGAGCAGACCGACGACACGAGGAGTGCAACACGATGAGCGCCAATTCCGAGAAGGCCATCCTGGCCGGCGGCTGCTTCTGGGGCATGCAGGACCTCATCCGCAAGCGCCCCGGCGTGATCTCGACGCGGGTCGGGTACACGGGCGGCGACGTGCCGAACGCGACCTACCGGAACCACGGCACCCACGCCGAGGCTATCGAGATCACCTTCGACCCGGACCAGATCTCGTACCGGGACCTGCTGGAGTTCTTCTTCCAGATCCACGACCCGACGACGCGTAACCGGCAGGGCAACGACATCGGGACCAGTTACCGGTCGGCCATCTTCTACACCAGCGAGGCGCAGAAGCAGGTCGCCGAGGACACCATCGCCGACGTCGAGGCCTCGGGCCTGTGGCCGGGCAAGGTCGTCACCGAACTCGCGCCCGCCGGGCCGTTCTGGGAGGCCGAGCCGGAGCATCAGGATTACCTGGAGAACTACCCGAACGGGTACACCTGCCACTTCGTCCGGCCCGGCTGGAAGCTGCCGCACCGGGCGGACACGGTCACGAAGTAACGACCAGGCCGGGGAACGGGCCGCCCGGAACGGGCGGCCCGTGTATGACGAGCCCGTGCACGACGAGCCCGGCACCACCAGCCCGGCACCAACCACCAGCAGCACAGCGCAGGCCCGCCCGGACGGATCCATCCGTTCCAGGCGGGCCTCGTGTTGTCTCCGGGCTCGTGGGTCACCTGGTCACCGGCAGCGTGAGGAGGAGCACATCGGAGACGGGGGAGCCGGGCCCGGAATCGCGGGCCCGCGCGACCTTGCGCCAGCCCCAGTTCCGCAAGGCGGCCTGGGCCGGGGTAGCAGCAGGCAAGACCGTGAGCGTGGCCCGTTCCTCGGGACGCTTCGCCAGGACCAGGGCGAGCAGGGCCGCACCGATGCCCTGGCGCCGCCATGACGCCCGGACGCCCAGGTCGACGACCGCGAACGTGCGGCCCGGATGCTCGGCCGTGACCTCCTCCGGCAGGGTGGTGGTCAGGTGCCGCCACCAGGAGGTGGATGGCCGGAGCGGGAATCCCGCCGCGTACCCGACCAGGTACCCGCCGTGCCGGGCCTCGGCCAGGACGTAGCCGGGCTGGCGGCGCTGGACCCGGAAGCGGTCCGCGAACCGCGCCGCCTCCTCATCCCGGCGCTGCGGCGGGTCGGCGAACACGTCGGCGTACAGGGCCTGCAGCTCGTCCGCGTGCGCGGCAGCGGCCGCCCCGTCGAGCACCTGGAACGTGAGGTCGGGCGTGGACACACTCACTTCTTATCCGGCCCCGGTTCTTGATCAGGCACGCCCCCCACCGGCCGGGAGAGGGGCCTGGGCGGCGGGACCAGGCCTAAATCACACTGGCCCGATCCGAACCAGGCGGTTACGGTACTTTCCAGGACAAACGTTTGGGTACGGCCCCGACAGCCAGCGTCGGCCAGTCAGGCACAGATGACAGGCGGCCGTCGTCACCGGAACGGCGCACGGGATCGCTGCGGGCATCGCCGACGCCTTGCGGGGTGACGCCGTCGGCGTCCATGGCGTCGATAAGGACCTGGCCGACCTGTCCGTGCCCACGGCCGTGGCAGAGTTCTTCGTCGGCGTCAGCCGAGTCGACATCCTGGTCAACTGCGCCGGGGGCGTGGCCGGGCAAGGTGGGCCGGCCCCTGGAGCAGGTCACCGACGAGGACTGGCGCGCGGTGCTCGACGCCAACCTGACCACCGCGTTCCTGTGCACCCGGGCAGTCGTGCCGGGGATGAAGGAGCGGCGCTGGGGGCGGATCATCACCATCGCGTCCACCGCTGGCCTGGGCGTCAGCAAAACCGGCATCCAGGCCTACACCAGCGCCAAAGCGGCCCAGATCGGCTTCACCCGGCAGCTGGCCCACAACCTCGGCCCGTTCGGGATCACGGTCAACTGCATCGCGCCCGGCTTCATCCGGTCCAATCCGGCCACCGAGAAACAGTGGGCCAGCTACGGCCCGGACGGGCAGGCGGCGCTCGTCGAAGGCATCAGCATGCGGCGGCTGGGGCAACCGGCGGACATCGCCAACGGCGTGCAGTTCTTCGCGTCCGAGCGGTCCTCCTGGATCACCGGGCAGATTCTCGCCATCGACGGCGGCCATGCCTGATCTCAGGGCTTGCGGCCCATGCCCGCGAAGACCGGGACCACCAGCGGGTTGGGCAGGGTGCGCCACTGCGGCATCGGGACGATCCCGGGCTCGACAAGCTCCAGGCCGTCGAAGTAGCCCGCGATCTGAGCCCGGGTGCGCAGTGTGGACCGGGCCGGGCCCAGCCGGGCATTCAGCCGGGCCGTGCCGTTGGTCACCCGCTCGGTGTCGATCTCGGTCGTGGTGTCCGAGATCGTCAGGTAGCTGCCTGACGGAACCGCGTCCATCAGCCGGGAGATGATCTCCTCCGGGTGATCCTCATCCGGCACGTACTGCAGGACCAGCAGCGACATGACCGCGATGGGCTGGCTGAAGTCGAGGACCTCGACCGCCGCCTCGAGAATCTTGCCGGTGTCGCGGGCGTCCGCGTCCACGTAGGCGGTCGCGCCCTCGGCCGTGCTGGTCAGGAGGGCCCGGGCGTGCGCGAGCACGATCGGGTCGTTGTCCACATAGACGATCCGGCTCTCGGGCGCGATGGCCTGGGCCACCTCGTGCGTGTTCTCGGCCGTCGGCAGGCCCGTCCCGATGTCCAGGAACTGCCGGATCCCGGCCTCCCCGGCCAGGTACTGCACCGCGCGGCGGAGGAATGCCCGGTTGGCCCGCACGCCAGCCAGGATGTTCGGCATCGCCTCGATGAACTGCTCGGCCGCTTCCCGGTCCGCTTCGTAGTTGTCTTTCCCGCCGAGCCAGTAGTCGTAGACCCGGGCGGGATGAGCGCGGGTGATGTCGAAGGACGGCGGTTCGGCGGCCGTGGTGTCACTGCCCTGGCTGCCGGCGGAGACGTCCTGCGTACTCATCGGGGATGCCCTTCTCGTGGGGTGCCTGGTCGCTGCGGTCCGGGAGGCGTGTCCCGGGGAGCCTTGCGTCTACGTCTGCAGCTGGCGGCTGAGGTCGGCGAAGAAAGGTATCGACTCCGCCGGGCTCAGGGAGGTGGCACTCAGCCGGTTCATAATGTCGAGGTAATGGTCGGTGGCCGCCGGCTTTTCCAGGTAGAGAGCGCCGGTGAGCTGCTCGATGTACACCACGTCGGGGACCGCGGGCTCACTGAAACGCAAGATCGTGAACGAGCCGCCAGCGGCGTCATGGCCGCCGGCCTGGAACGGCACGACCTGCAGCGTGACGTTGGGCAGCTGGGCTACCTCGGCCAGCCAGCGGAGCTGGGCCTGCATCACCCTGACGCCGCCCACCGGGCGGCGGAGCGCGGCCTCGTCCATGACGGACCACACGCGGGGTGGCTTCGCCGCTGTCAGCAGCTCCTGCCGCTTAACCCGGACCGCCACCCGCCGGTCGATCTCGTCCGGGGAGATTCCCCGCAGGCCGAGCGCGGTGACGGCGCGGGCGTACGCCTCGGTCTGGAACAGGCCGTGGACGAACTGCAGGTCAAATGAGCGGATACGGGAGGCTGACGCCTCCAGGCCCAGGTAGGGCTCGAACCAGCTGGGCAGGATGTCGCCGAACTGGGCCCACCATTCCTGGGTCTGCGCCTGCCCGGCTAGCGCCAGCATCGCGCTGGTGACCTGTGAGTCGGCTACGCCATACAGCTCGAGCAGGTCCCGCACGTCGCGGTCCTTGAAGCCGACCCGCCCGTTCTCCATGCGGCTGATCTTGGAACGCGACGACCGGATGTGCCACCCAGCGGCCTCAGGGGTGATCCCCGCCGCCTCGCGGAACCGCCTGAGCTGGCTCCCCAGCATCATCCGCGCCGCCGCCGAGCCGACCGTGGTTCCCTCATCGGGAAGGCCGCCGCCCGGTTCCGGATTCATGTCGCCTCGACCCTTGCCCTGACCCACCTGGCCTGGACGCCCAGCTCTCGAGAAATGGTCACAGAATGGCTATTTCATGACGCGGTACACCGTATCACCCGGTCCGTTCCGGGACGCCCGGATGCGGTGTTCGGGGGACCAGGCCGGGTCAGCCTGAGCGGCCGGGCGGTGCGGGACGCCACTGCGGGGTGGCCAGCTGCCCTGGCCTGGCGCAGTCCGGCGAAGTACGCGCTCGACCGCCGATCCCACAAGAGCACGATGATGGCGAGGCCGACGCCCCATTCGGCCAGGCCGGCGATCCACGTGGCATGGGTCAGGAGCCCGCGGGAGTAGGTACTGGCGACGGTCAGGCTGTGCAGAATGAAGAAGATCAAGGACAGGACCCGCACCCGCGGGCGGCCCCGCCTCGTCCTCCTGGCCATGGCCAGCCACACGCCGATGCTGATCAGGCCGCCGACGATGGTAACCGCCAGCGCGCCGGCCGCCGCCGCACCGAGCCCCCCGTGGGCCGCTGCGTACTGCGGCCTGATCCCGGCCTTGAGGGCGGCCGCCGTGGTGATCGCGGCGATGACGCTGACCGCGGCCAGGGCACTCCCCACGTACATCAGCCGGACCGCGTTGATCATCGGGGGCGGCGGGACGGGCCGCTCAGACCCCGGCGTCCCGGGCGGGTTCGGGCGGGAGGCCGCTGGGGCCGGGATGAACGCGGGGACGGTGGGGGTGGGTGCGGCCTGCCCAGGCGGCCCAGGCGGCCCAGGCGGGCCCAGGCATCATCCGCGGCGGCGCCTGCGGCATCGCGGTGCCGGCCATGGCCGGGGACGGCTGGGGCCAGGGCGCGGCCGTCCCGGCGGTGCGCGCCAGGCAGAATTCGAGGATCTCGCCGGGCGCGGGCCGGGCCGCGGCGTCTTTCCTGAGACAGCGCTCGATTAGGGTCCGCAGTTGTGGGGGGCATCCGTCCAGGTCCGGCGGCCCGTGCAGGACACGGTAGGAGATGGCCGCGGTGTGGCCCTCGCCGAAGGGGGAGCGCCCCAGGACGGCGTAGGCCGCTAGCGAGCCGAGAGCGAACACGTCGATCGCCGGGGTTACGGGCTGGTCCAGGATCTGCTCGGGGGCCATGAACTGCGGGGAGCCGACCATCATGCCGGTGCGGGTCAGGGACGTCGCTTCCAGCGCCCGCGCAATCCCGAAGTCGATCACCCGCGGGCCATCGGGCGCGAGCAGCACGTTGGACGGCTTGAGATCACGGTGCACGAGGTCGGCGGCGTGGATGGCCTGGAGGGCTTCGGCGACGCCGGCGATCAGCCGGAACGCCATCATCTCGGGCATCGGGCCGTTGTCGGCCACGGCTTGCTGCAGGGAGGGTCCGGGCACGTAGGCCGTGACCAGCCACGGTGGCGTGCCGGCAAGACCGGGCCCAGCTCGTCATCACCGCCTACGAAACTGGGCTCGTCCGGCCCGGCCTGCCCTGAAAGGCGGCGTCCCCGGAGCGGCTGGCCCGGCCTGCCCCGGTGAACGGACGGTCCGTTATGGATTCAAGGTCATCGATGTCGCGGGATGCCCAACGTGTCCACTAACGGTCCGTCCGCTGCGGTCGGGCACCCAGCGTTACGAGGGGCTGGCTGCCGGGGCTGGCTGCGGTCCAGGTGGTCCGCCCGGAACCGGCACGGTGTGGCCCGGGTCGGTACCGCCGGTGTCGAGCCGGAACGGGGGATACTCGTCGCGCATCAGCGCGGCGTAGGCCAGGACGCGGTAGCACCAGCGGTTGAGCCCCATGACCAGGTCGAAGAGCTGCTGCGGGTAGCGGCCGGAGAACAGCAGGATGATCACGGCGATCAGCGCGAGCAGGGCGATGAGGCCACCGCCGCCAGTTACCCGCCACGCCGCGTGCCGGCCGAACTCCCAGCCCCCGGCGAAGATCGCCACGATCAGGTACTGGGGCAGCGCGAGCAGCCACCACTTGACCAGCACCAGGCCGCGGCTGAGCCGCTGCGGGTAGTCGACGCTGAAGTCGGCCGGGTACGAAGGGTCCGGCTGCAGGCTGAACGGCGGGTACTGGTCAGTTCCGAAGGCGTTGATGCCGTAGAAGGCGACCCGCCAGCTCCAGCGCATCACCCCGACGTTGAAATCGAAGATCGCCCGCGGATAGCGGCCGGTGAACAAGATCGCAAACCCGGCCACGATGGTCAGCACGGTCACCGCGAACCACAGGAAGCACAGCACCACCAGGTGCGGGATGATCAGCAGCCACTTGAACAGCCACAGCCAGCGGCTGACCGCCGGGTCCAGGTGCCCGTCGAGACGGGCTGGATAGGGTCTGGCGTTCATCACGAACCCCTAGCAGCAAAGTTCGCCATCCCAGCATCATGCTGAGCTACAGCGGCCTCTCCATTTCACGCGCTGACGCGGCTGCGCGACAGAGGCCAAGGTCCCCAGCCGCCGGCCATCCGTGCGTCCTGGCGGCCGGCCCAGCAGGCAATCGCCGCCGGAGGATTACCTGGCGCCCTGGTCAGCGTGCTCTTCGAGGGCGGTCCGCCGGATCTGCTCATGCTCCTGCCGGGTGTCACGTAGCTCCCGGTCAGAGGCATGCTCGAACGCTAGCAGCGCGTTGTCGGCGTCCGGCAGCACCCGCAGGATCTCATCGAGCTTGCGTTGCGTGGCGGCCTGGTGGCGGGCCTGCGTGTGCTGGATGACGAAGACCATCACGACCGTGATCGCTGCCACCAGCGTCTGAAAGGCTCTCTCCCACAAATTCGGGAAGCCGAACGCGACGCTCACCAGGACCCACACCAGCCCTGCGGCCAGCACGCTGACCGCCGTCAGGGGATGCCCCGTCCAGCGGTCCACCCCCCAGAGCAGCCGGCTGCCCTTCGACCGTCCCTCGTGAGTGGGCGGGGCCAGCCCGGCTCCGCTGCCCGCGGAGTGGGCATCCACCTCGTTCACTGCACGCAACAGACCCTCCCAGAACTAGTCTTTCCTGCCGTCGGCGGCCATCAGGCGCACTCGCCTGCTCGCTGGCCAGCCAGGCTGGCCTGCTGCTGCTGCTGCCCGGTCCGGCCAGTAGCGGAGATCCCCCGAATGGGCCGCTCAGCGGCCAGAACTGACCCGGGCACACGAGGCACGCTCGTGGTGCGCCCAGCTACTCAACAGGCGGACGCCGCCTGATCTTCCCGTCCCGGCAGGTACTGCCCACGCGGCGAAGCGTCAACGGCCCCCGGCGCGCCATGATGATCGGTCGGCCCATCGCAGGTTGGCTTGTCGTCATGAGACATCATGGTGGCGCCATCGACCCGATCGTTGGCGGGCCTGATTGTCGTTTGCGCCCTGCACTGCGGACTGACCGGGGGCTGGCAGATGGAACCGACCGCGCCGATGTCCGCTTCGCGGGTACCAGCGGCCAGGCCTGAATCGGCGGCAGCGCGGGCCCGGGGTCTGGCCACCGCGCGCCGACGAGCCACCGCCCTCCTCGCAGGGTCAACAGTCCTGTTCGCGGTCGTGACCGCGCTCGGCGCCCATGGGCTCCTGCTCGGCTACGTGCAGGCCGGCGCGGAGGCCTCGATGATCGGCGGCGTGGCCGACTGGTTCGCGGTGACGGCCCTCTTCCGTCATCCACTGGGCCTGCCGATCCCTCACACCGCGCTGATCGTCGAGCGCAAGGACCAGTTCGCGGCCACCCTCGGCCGGTTCGTGCAGGAGAACTTCCTCACCGCCGACGTCCTGGCCGAGCGGCTCCGCTCCGCGCGCCTGGTTCCCCGCCTGGCCGCCTGGCTGGCCGACGAGGCCAACGCCGCCCGCTTCGCCGGCCGCACGGCGGATCTGGTCGTCACGGTGGCCGAGTCTCTCCGCGATGAGGATGTCCAGCGGGTTCTCACCACCGAGCTAACCCGGGCGGTCGATGCCGTCGAGGTGGCGCCACTGGCCGGGCGTGTCCTGCGGGTCATCATTTCGGGAGGCCACCACGCCGAGTTCTTCGACGCCATCCTGTCCGGCGCCGGCCGCTATCTCGCTGGCCATTACGAGGAACTCCGTGAGCTCTTCGAGTCCGAGTCGCCCCGCTGGGTGCCCGACGCGGTATACCGGCGGGTCTTCGACCGTCTGTACGACCGGCTGCGCCAGCGGCTGGTGGAGATGGCCGCCGACCCCAACGACCAGGCGCGGCAGCAGTTCGAGGAGTGGATCGCCGGGCTCCCCGACCGCCTCGAGACATCCCCGGAGCTGCGCGCGCGCGGCGAGCGCCTGAAGCACGATGTCCTGGGCAGCGCAGGTCTGCGGGACTGGTCCTCGTCGCTGTGGCAGAAGGCCAAGGAGGGGCTGCGGAGCCAGGCTGCTGACCCGGAGTCTGAGCTGCGCCGCCGGCTGGCCGATGCCCTGGTAGCGGCCGGACGGCGGCTAGGGTCGGACCGCGGCCTCCAGGACGGCGTCGACCGGCTGGTCGAGTCCGGAGCCAGGGCACTCGCCGATCAGTTCCATGACGAGCTCGCCGGGCTGGTCACCGGAACTGTCGAGCGGTGGGACGCCGCCGAGACATCAAGCCAGCTGGAACTCCTCCTCGGGCGCGATCTGCAGTACATCCGCATCAACGGCACGGTGGTGGGAGCGGCGGTCGGGCTGGCCTTGCACGCCATCGTCCTTGCTCTGTCCTGATGCCTGCCATCGCGAATCCTGATGCCTGCCATCGCGACCCCGATTCGATCTGGCTGATCCGGTGCGGGAAGCTGGGCCTATGGACGCAGCCGCACCTGAATTGCCAGTAGACCCGCTCGAAGTCCTCAGGCGGCGGCGTAGCGCGAAGTGGCAGACGTATTCAGCCGATGTGCTGCCGTTGACGGTGGCCGAAATGGACTTCGCCCTCGCGGCGCCGATCGCGGAAGCCCTGCATGAGGCCGTCGAGCGGTCCGATGCCGGGTACGCGATGGCCGTGCCTGACCTGGGCAGAGCACTCGCCGGGTTTGCTGGCCGCCGGTGGAACTGGGACGTTGACCCGGCGTCGGTGACCGCCGTGACCGATGTCGGGGTGGGCGTCGTCGAACTGCTCCGGGTGCTGACCCGCCCAGGTGATGCGGTTCTGATCAGCCCGCCGGTGTACCCGCCGTTCTTCGACTGGGTCCCGGAGGCCGGAGCCCGGCTGCTGGAGGTGCCCCTGGCCCGCACGGCCGCCGGGTGGCGTCTTGACCTCACCGCGCTGGAAGCAGCGTTCGCCACCCACCCGGCGGCCTACGTGCTGTGTAACCCGCACAACCCGGTCGGGCGGGCGCACTCCGCTGACGAACTGGCGGCGCTGGTGCGGCTCGCACAGATCTACCGGGTCGCCATCATCAGCGACGAGATTCACGGGCCGCTGGTGCTTCCCGGTGCTACGTTCACCCCCCTGCTGGCCGTGCCTGGCGCCGCCGAGGTCGCTGTCAGTCTGCTGTCGGCCAGCAAGGCCTGGAACCTGGCCGGCCTGAAGTGCGCCGCCGTCGTGACCGCAGCACCGCGCATGGCTGCGGTGGTCAGCCGGTTTCCCGCTGACACCCGGTGGCGCATGGGCCACTTCGGCGTCATCGGCGCCGTCGCGGCGTTCACGGCCGGGGAGGCCTGGCTCGACCAGCTCCTCGCCACCCTCGACCATCGGCGCGGCCTGCTCTCTGAGCTGCTCCGCCAGCGCTTGCCCATGCTTTCCTGGCACCCGCCCGAGGCGACCTTCCTGGCCTGGCTCAACTGTGCCGCGCTCGGCGCGGATAACCAGGCCCGGGACCGGTTCCTCGACGACGGGCAGGTCGCACTCGAGCCCGGCCTGCGGTTCGGCGCCGCGGGCAGCGGCTACGCCCGGCTGAACTTCGCCACCAGCCCCGACATCCTCGATCAGGCGACAGCACGGATGGCGAGATCTGCCGGCTGACCTGCCGATCACGACATAACCGGCTGTCCGGGCCATCCGGGCCGGGGCATGGTCACTCCCCGCGCGACTGTAACGCCGGGTGAACGGCGGTGTGCTGGCGGTAGTGCTCGGCAACGAGGAATGCCAGGTCGAGGGCCTGGCTCCGGTTCAGGCGCGGGTCGCAGGCGGTCTCATAGCGGTAGTGCAAGTCGCTCTCGGTGAGATGGTGCCCGCCACCGGTGCACTCGGTGACGTCGTCCCCGGTGAACTCGAGGTGGATGCCACCGGGGTGGGTGCCCAGGGCCCGGTGGACTTCGAAGAAGCCGGTGACTTCGGCGAGGACGTCGTCGAAGTCACGGGTCTTCTGGCCGCTCGCGGTGATGGATGTGTTGGCGTGCATCGGATCGCACACCCAGGCGACCGGCGTGCCACTCGCGGTGACCTCCTCCACGAGAGGCGGCAGCACGTCCGCGATCCGGTCGGCGCCCATGCGGGTGATCAGGGTAAGGCGGCCAGGCTCACGGTCTGGGTCCAGCGCCCCGGCCAGGGCGAGGATGTCTTCCGCGGTGGTGGCGGGGCCAATCTTCACGGCCAGCGGATTGCGGATGGAGCGCGCGAAGGCGACGTGCGCCCCGGCGGGATCGCGGGTGCGCTCCCCGATCCACAGCAGGTGGGCTGACAGGTCATAGTGCTGGCCGGTGCGCGAGTCGAGGCGGACGAGTGCCCGCTCATAATCGAGCAGCAACGCCTCGTGGCTGGAGTAGAACTCGACCGCCCGGAACTCTTCCGGATTGGCACCACATGCGTGCATGAACGCGATGGCCCGGTCGATCTCGCCCGCCAGCCGTTCGTAGCGCTGCCCGGCCGGGCTGGCCGCCACGAAGTCCTGGTTCCAGGCGTGCACCTGCCGCAGATCTGCGTACCCGCCGCTGGCGAACGCCCGGCACGAGTTCAGCGTGACCGCCGAGCAGTGATAAGCCTCCAGCAGACGGCCAGGATCCGGGGTCCGCGCCTCCGCGGTGAACTCCAGCCCGTTGACCGCATCTCCCCGGTAGACCGGAAGCTCCACGCCGTCCCTGACTTCCGTACCGGCCGACCGCGGCTTGGCGAACTGGCCAGCCAGCCGGCCGACCTTCACCACCGGCACACTGGCGGCGTAGGTCAGGACCACGGCCATCTGCAGCAGCGTTCGCAGTTTCCCCTGGATGCCGGCCGTCGTTGTCCCGGCGAACGTTTCCGCGCAGTCGCCGCCCTGCAGCAGGAATGCCTGCCCCCGCGCTACCGCCGCCAGCCGCTCCTTGAGCTGGTCGCACTCCCCGGCGAACACCAGCGGGGGCAGTGTCCCCAGTCTCTCCGCCACCGCGTCAAGCCGATCATGATCCGGCCATCCCGGCTGCTGAAGCGCGCTCATCGGGAGCTGTCCCGGTCCGCTGGCCTGCTGCGATGCCATCGCCACCCCGGTCTCTGGACGGCTGGTCCCTGCCTCACTCAAACTCGGATGTGTCGCCTGCCCCGCGGCGCACGATCTCGGGCTTCGGCTGGGAGAAGTCGATCACCGTCGTCGGCTCGGTGCCGCAGTCGCCCGAGTCGATCACTGCCTCGACGGCGTGGTCAAGCTGCTCAGCGATCTCCCACCCCTGGGTCATTGGCTCGTCCTGGCCAGGCAGCAGCAGGGTGCTCGAGACGAGCGGCTCGCCAAGTTCGGCGAGCAGCGCCTGGGTCGCCACGTGGCGAGGGATCCGCACCCCGACGGTCTTCTTCCCCGGGTGCTGCAACATGCGCGGCACCTGCTTGGTCGCTGGCAGGATGAAGGTATAACTGCCGGGGGTCGCCGCCTTGATAGCCCGGAACACCGAGTTGGGAACGTACACGAACTGGCCTAGCTGGGCGAAGTCCTGGCACACCAGCGTGAGGTGGTGCCGGGCGTCGAGCTGTCGGATCGACCTGATCCTCGTGATGCCGTCCCTGTTGCCGAGCTGGCACCCGAGCGCGTAGCAGGAGTCCGTGGGGTAGGCGATCACGCCGCCGCCGCGCACGATGTCCACGATCTTGACGATCGTGCGCTCCTGCGGGTTGGCCGGATGAACGTCGAAGTACCTGGCCATGCGACGAGCTTAGGATGATCGCCGCCTCCCGTTGGCCGGTATCCCTGCACTGCTCGGTCGAGCATCGTCGGGCACGGCTATGCCTAGCCGCACAGCCGGAGCAGCCAGCCGAGAGTTCCGGTGTCCGATCTCCCGGCGGGGGGGTGCATCATGACTGGCTGGCCGAGGACCGTGACCCACAAGGCCTCGGGGGTGGCCGCTACGGCGTAGGGGCGTTTGCCAACGTGGATGGTGGCCGTGACCGTATCGCGGCGCGGATTGATGCGGCTGAGTGTCCCGGTGGCGGTGCTGGCCACCCAGACCGAGCCGTCGGCCGCGGCCACGCCGGTGGCCTGGCCGCCGACGCGCACGGTGCGGATCCGGCCGCCCAGGCCGACGGCGTTCACGCGGCCGGTCCCGTCAGTGGCCCACAGGTCGTCACCAGCGGTGGCGAGGTGGGTGGGCGGACCTGGGAGGGTGACCACGGTGTTGACCCGGTTGCGGGTCAGGCTGATCCGGGACACGGTGTCGGTGTCGGGGTCGGCGACCCAGAGGCCGCCGTCGCCGGCGGTCATCACGCCGGCCGTGTGGCCGATAGTGACTGCCGCGCTGGCCCGCCCGGTGGTGGCGGCGTAGCGGTCTACGGTGCCGTCCGTGGTGTCGTCCACCCACACCGCCCCGGCGGCGGTGACCACGTCGCCGATCAGGCCGTCGTGCGGAAGGGTGGCAAAGGGGCGGGTCACCGTTTGGCCGGTCAGGCCGGGCACGATCCGGTAGAGGCTGGCCCCGTCGGCCACCCAGACCGCACCGGCGCCAGCCGCTATGTCGCCGGGGTTGATGATCAGCTGGGAGGGCAGGGCGACAGTGGCGCTGATCTGGCCGGTGGCCGGGTTCACCGCGTAGAGGAGGTGGCTGCGCGTGGCGGTGCCGCCGGTCAGCCAGAGGCCGCTCATCCCGCTGGCCAGCCCGTTGACCTCGGTCAGCCGGGGGCCGCTCAGTACCTGGTCGCCTGCGGGCAGCACCCGGACCAGTCCGGCGCTGTCACCGGCCCGCTGCGTCCCGGCCGTCGCCGGGCCGCTGGGCAGCCCGGCGGCCAGGATTAGCACGCAGCCCGCCACGCCGAGGGCCAGCCCGGCCAGCAGCCCTCTGCGGAGCCATCGCACGCTAGCCGACCTGGACCCAGCTGGCCACCGAGGGCACTCCGGTGGAGTTGACCAGGAAAAGCATGTACCAGCCGGGCGGGGCGTAGTTGGCGTTGGGCGGGGAGGTCACGAGGAGCGTGCCGCCGCTAATGGTGAAGGTGCATGTCACGTAGCGCTGGTCGAAGTCGTTGGAGTGGGTCACCGCAGCCGCCTTGACCAGCGCCACCCGGGAGATGCTAGCCGCCTGCGGGGTCGCGACGGTGAACGCCTGGCCGTAGCCCAGTGTCCCGGGGGCGTTGGAGATCACCGGCCGGGCGCCCATGAATAGGTAGGGCGGGGAGAATATCTCGCCCGTGTTCTCGTACTGGCCCGAGCTCTGCCCGGCGGACAGCACCCGCCCGTCCGGCAGCAGCAGCGCGGTGGAGTGGTACATCCGCGGTGCGGTCTGTGGCGCCAACTGGCTCCAGGTCCCGGTGACGGGATTGTAGATCTCGGGGGTGAGGACCGGCCCGCCGTAGTAGCCCGTCGTGCCCCCGCCGACCACCAGCACCGTGCCGTCGGCCAGCAGTACCGAGTTGGCCCACAGCCGCGGGAAGTTCATCGAGGCGGTGTACTGCCAGGCCGGTGTGCTGGCCGAGAGGTTCAGCAGCTCGGCGGTGCCGGTGACGCCGGACGTGAGGGTCCCTCCCATCTCCATGATCGTGGTCAGCCCGGGCAGCAGCACCGACATATCGGTGTCGCTGCGGCTGCCCGAGTTCAGCGTCGGGCCGTTGGTCCACGCTGCGGTGGCCGGGTTCAGGTAGCACGTGGTGGGGAAGTTGGTCCAGGCGAGCAGGCCGCTGGTGAGCAGTTTCACCCGCGGGTAGAGCACCATGGACTTGTTGGCCGTGGACGGCAGCGTGGTGATGGTATTGCTGACCGGGTCGTAGTGGTCCACGTTGGTCGCGCTGGTGCCGGTGCTCATCGTTCCAGCGAAGATCATCATCGTGCCGTCGCCGAGCATCGTCGTGGTCGGGTACCAGCGGGCCTGCGACATCACCGGGCCCTCAGTCCAGGAGTTGGACGCCGGGTCGAAGATTGTCGTATTGGCTACACCCTGGGTTGGCTGGATGGCTCCCTGGTAAATGTGGCCGCCCGCGATGAACACGCGGCCGTCAGCCAGCACGCTGGTGCCGCTGCAGAAGATGTCCCGCTGGTAGGTCAGGGCGATGTTGGTGATCTCGCCGGAGACCGGGTTCCACAGCACGGCGTCACTGCCGACCGTATTTTTAGGCCAGGAGAACAGCAGCACGTTCCCGGTATGCAGCATGACCGCGTGAATCGAGACCAGCCCCAGGTTGAATGGCGCGGTCCACGACCCGATGGCCGCCCGATTGATGCCCGTTTTGGGGGTCGGCCCTAAGCGGCCCGCCCGCCGCGAGGGAGCGCCGATCAGGGACCGCGCCGAGGGGGCGCCGATCAGGGACCGCGCTGAAGGGGCGCCGATCAGCGCGGCGGCCGCGCCTCCGGCAGCCAGGAACCGGCGCCGGCCAAGCTGCCCGGCCGCGGCCTGCCCGGGAATCTCCTGCCCATTGTCCGATGGGACATTCGTAACTCGCATCTTAATCCCTCGCAAATCATGACTCGGCCCGGCAAACACTTTCCCGGGCAACTCGGAATAAGGCTTTAGTCACAGCCTGCACGCGGAGAACGCGAGCTGCGAAGCCAATATCCGCACCCGTTTTCCTGGTTCTCTTCTGAGTGCATCGCCACGCTACTAAAGCTGGCCTTTTCAGTAACTGCGTTTCTATGAGACCGTCCCTATTTTCCTGATAATCTATGATGCGCTATATCAATTGATCTGGTCGGTGTACCCCGATTGATTTGTGGGCGGCCAGCCCGCCGGCCGGGCGGAGCGCCTGGTGGCTTGCCGTGAGCCGAACGCGGGCGCCCAGGTCGCCAGCCCGGGCGGCCTGCTCGCGCGCCCGGGCGGCCTGCTCGCCCGCGTCCGGCTGGGCCGGCGAGGCCGAACCCGGTAATCCCGCACAGCCGTGTCCCTTGGCGCGCCCGGAGGTCCGGAACGATGGCCGTCGCCTGGGTTCGCTCCCTGTTCCGGCCTTACGCCTGATCTTGTTCACCACCGGTTCACCTACCTGCCCGGAGCCAAGACGATCGAGATCCTTACGCTGGGGGTAGGGAATTTCCATCATCCGGACCACAAGAGGCGAGCCCATGGGAACGATCACCACGACCGATGGCACGGAAATCTTTTATAAGGACTGGGGTTCTGGCCAGCCCCTCGTATTCAGTCACGGCTGGCCGCTGTCGGCTGACGACTGGGACACCCAGATGCTGTTCTTCCTGCAGCACGGCTACCGGGTCATTGCACATGACCGGCGCGGGCACGGCCGCTCCTCGCAGACCAGCGATGGCCACGACATGGACCACTACGCGGACGACCTGGCTGCGGTGACTGAGCACCTCGATCTCCATGACGCCGTGCACATCGGCCACTCGACCGGCGGCGGCGAGGTCGTGCGCTACATCGCCGTGCATGGTGAGAGCCGCGTCTCGAAAGCGGTACTGATCAGCTCGGTGCCGCCGCTCATGGTGCAGACCGAGGCCAACCCCGGCGGCCTGCCGAAGAGCGTGTTCGACGGTTTCCAGGCCCAGGTGGCTGCCGGCCGGTCCGAGTTCTACCGGGCCCTGGCGTCGGGACCCTTCTACGGCTTCAACCGGCCCGGCGCTAAGCCCTCGGAAGCGATAATCGAGAACTGGTGGCGCCAGGGCATGATGGGCGGGGCGAAGGCCCACTACGACGGGATCGTCGCCTTCTCCCAGACCGACTTCACCGAAGACCTCAAGAAGATCTCGGTGCCCGTCCTGGTGCAGCACGGGGACGACGACCAGATCGTTCCCTACGCCGACTCCGGGCCGCTGTCCGCGAAGCTCGTGCAGAACGGCACGCTGAAGACGTACCACGGCTTCCCGCACGGCATGCCCACCACCGAGGCCGCAACGATCAACGCCGACCTCCTGGAATTCCTGCGGTCCTGATCGATCCGGGCGCGCATGCCTGCCTCGCCACCGGTGGGGGGCAGGGACACACTGGCACCCGTCCGGACATGGTGCCAAGGCAGCTGCCGGCGGCCGTCGCGCGATTTGCTGGCCGGACAGCGGAACTGGCGGTCCTGGATCGGTGGCTTGAGTATCCCTCCGGGCACAGGGCCGGAGGTGCGGTGGTGATCTCGGCGATCGGCGGGATGGCCGGCGTGGGCAAGACTGCCCTGGCGTTGCACTGGGCGCATCGGGTGGCCGGGAGGTTCCCTGACGGTCAGCTGTATGTGAACCTGCGGGGGTACGACCCTTCCGGGCAGCCCGCCCTCCCCACCGAGGTGATCCGCAAGTTCCTGGTGGCTCTCGGGGCAGCGCCGGAGCGAATCCCAGCGGATACCGAGGGGCAGACGGGACTGTACAGAAGCTTGGTTGCCGGCCGCCGCATGCTGATCGTGGCCGACAACGCCCGGGACGCGGCGCAGGTACGCCCGCTGCTGCCCGGAGCGCCAGGCTGCCTGGTGCTGGTGACCAGCCGCAGTCCGCTGACTGGGCTGGCGGCCGCCGACGGTGCCTGCGTGCTGAACCTCGATGTGCCGACCGAGACCGAGGCGACCGAGTTGCTGGCGGCTCGCCTGGGTGCTGACCGGGTTGCTGCGGAGCCCGAGGCGGTTGCTGCCCTGCTGCGGCTCTGCGCCCGGCTACCGCTGGCCCTGGCTGTCGTGGCCGCTCGCGCGGCTGGGTCTGGCTGGTCGTTGGCCGGGCTCGCCGCTGAGCTGGCTGATGCCAGGGCACGGCTGGGCGCGCTGAGCATCAACGATGCCGCAGCCGACGTCCAGGCGGTGTTCTCCTGGTCCTATGCGCAGCTGACCGCAGGGGCCGCGCGGGTGTTCCGGCTGCTCAGCATCCACCCGGGGCCGGACATTTCCGCTCCGGCGGCCGGCAGCCTGGCTGGCCTGTTGCCGTCACAGGCACGTGCGGCCCTGCGGGAGTTGGCCGATGTCAGCCTGATCACCGAACGTCTCCCGGGCCGGTATGCCCTGCACGACCTGCTCCGCGACTACGCAGCAGACCGGGCCCGGGCGGCCGAAACCAGCGTAGAAGGCGGGCCTGCGCTGCACCGGATCCTGGACCCACTACCTGCACAGCTCCGCCGCAGCGGCCCGGGCCCTTGACCCGGCGCCCGACTTCCCCGACCTGGGACCGCCGCAGCCTGGCGTCACACCCGAATGCGTTACCGATCGCTATCACGCGCAGGCCTGGTTCGGTGCCGAACACAAGGTCCTTCTCGCCGTCATCGGGCTGGCGACCGGCCACGGCTTCGCCGATCATGCGCGGCAGCTTCCCTGGACCTTGGTGACCTTCCAGGACCGGGGCGGTCACTGGCATGAGCTGGTCGCCACGCACCGCACCGCGCTCGCCTGCGCGGAACGCCTAGGCGACGTGACTGGACAGGCCAGAACCCACCGCAACCTTGGCCGAGCCCAGCTCCAGCTTGGCCAGACCGGGCGGGCCCGTGCGCACCTGACGCACGCCGCCAGCCTGTCCCGGAGCCTGGGTGACCGCGCGGCAGAGGCACGCGCTCTCCTGGGCCTCAGCGTGGTCTTCGAGCGCGAGCTCCAAATGCATGAATCGCTAGCCAGCAGCCTGCAGGCCCTTGAACTGGCCAGGGCCGCCGGTGACCCCGCGCTCCAGGCCAAGGCCTGCAACAACGTCGGGTATGACCACGCCATACTCGGTGACACCCGGCAGGGCCTCACCTACTGCCGGCTGGCCCTGGACTTGTACCGCCAGGACGGCAACCCGGCCCAGGAGGCCAACACCTGGGACAGCCTCGGCTACATCTACCACCAACTGCGTGACTACAGCGAGGCCTTTGCCAGCTACCAGCGGGCCATCGGCCTGTTCCACGAGGTCGGCGCGCAATACCCGGCCGCGCAGTCGCTCAGCCATCTCGGCGATGCTCACCGTGATGCAGGCGACGATCGGGCAGCGCGGGGTGCGTGGCGGCAGGCGCTGGACATCCTCGACGCCCTGGCCCACACCGCAGCCATGCCCCTCCGGGAGAAACTGCAAAGCGAGGCAATGGCGACGGTGACGGGACACGACGGCCCTCGCTGAGACCGCCCTCGCTGGAACCCACCAATCCTGGGCCCAGTCGTGATCTTCCTGCCAGGGTCGCTGAGAATTCCTAGTATTACAGTTGACTTTATAGACATAGTGCGCTGTGATGGCGCCTGTAACTGCTGTCAGGTTGATCCACCCGCACGCGACGAGGTGCTGGTCCTGCGCCAGGGTGAGGCTCTCGAACAGGGACGCACGGCTGACGTGCCCTACCGGCCGCGGCACGAATGCGGTCGGCTGCTGATCTCCAGCATCAGCAATACGGCCTCGACAAGTTCGGGGGGCTGCGGTGCCGTGTCCCTGGGCGGCCAGACGGGGGCGACGGACCGTGCCCACTGAGTCGGCCGGGGTGGCACCGCCCGTTCTGATGCCGGCGCCATGCGGTCGGTCCGCAACGCATGGCGGCACGTCTGCGCCCGGCTCCTGGTCAGCTGGGCGCCGACGCCTGACTCGGCAGCGACGGACCGCAGGCAGCGTGACGTGCTCAGGGCTTTGCTGCACCCGGGACCAGGACCCTGACCAGGAAGGGAGCACCCCATGCCCCGCAAGCTCCATCTCGCTCTCGCCGTCTACGGCGTCGGCGGCCCCGGACAGCACGGACTGTGGAAGGACCCGCGGGTCCCGAAGAACGCCAGCGTAGACATCCACTACTACATCAGGCAGGCGCAGATCGCCGAGCGGGCCCTGTTTGACGCGCTGTTCATCGTGGACAGCCAGTTCATCAACGCCAGCTACCCGTCGCATTACCTGAACCGGCTTGAGCCGCTCACTCTGCTGTCGGCCGTCGCCACGCACACATCACACATCGGGCTCGTCGGTACGGCCAGCTCGACGTACAACTCGCCGTTCAACCTGGCCCGCCGGTTCGCCTCGCTCGACCACATCAGCGGCGGCCGGGCTGGCTGGAACGTGGTGACCAGCTTCGACACCGGAACGAGCAAGAACTACGGCCTTGACGAGCACCTCGACTACGCGACCAGGTATGGGAGGGCGCTTGAGGCGGTCCAGGTCATCCGCGGGCTGTGGGACTCCTACGAGGACGACGCGTTCGTCGCTGACGTGGAACGCGATATCTTCCTCGACCCCGCCAAGCTGCATCCCCTTAACTACGTCGGCGAGCACTTCAAGGTGGCCGGGCCGCTCAATCTCTCCCGCTCGAAGCAAGGGCAGCCGGTCATCTTCCAGGCCGGCGTTTCGGAAGACGGCCGCAACCTTGCCGCGCACGTCGCCGAGGGCATCTACGCACCAGGCGGGTCGCTCGAAGAGGCGCAGGCGTACTACGGCGACATCAAGAGGCGTGCCGCCCGGCTCGGCCGTGATCCCGGCCATGTCGTGATCTTCACCGGTGCCAGCCCGGTCGTGGGCGACACCGACGACGAGGGAGCCCGCCTGTCACGCGATATCTACGAGACCGACAACGACTTCGACCGCAAGCTCGGCTTCCTAGGCCGCGCCTTCGGCGCGTACGACTTCAGCCAGCATGACCTGGACGCGCCGTTCCCCGACGTGGAGCACCTGGCCGAGAAAGGCGGCCGCACCCGGGGCCAGGAGCTGGTCCGCCGCGCAAAGGAACAGGGCCTGACGCTCCGGCAGGTCGTGAACACAGTCACCGAGTACCACCCGTCCCCATTCACGGGTGCCCCGGACACCGTCGCGGCCGCGATCGCGGACTGGTTCGAGGCCCGTGCGGCCGACGGACTCAACCTACGCTTCCGGACCATCGAGGATCTCGAGCGATTCGTGGGCGACGTGGTGCCCCTGCTGCAGAAGCGCGGCGTATTCCGTACCGAGTACGAGAGCGACACACTGCGCGCGCACCTTGGCCTGCCGTTCCCGGTCAACCGCTACACCCTTGAGCGCCAAGCCGCCCCCACGGAGCGCAAGCAGGCATCCGCATGACACCGGAGGATGTTGCCCTCAGCAGTTCACGCTCGGAAACGATGAGGTGCGATGACAGCCGCATGCTTGGTATCAGGCGTTCGTCGAGCAGTCGGCTGAGCGCTCAACCGGCCCAGGGATCCTCCGGATAGTGTGGGAAACATGGCGATCATGACACGACCCCTCGGGAACACCGGCGCGGACGTGACCATTCTCAGCTACGGCGCCATGGAGCTGAGAGGACGGCCACGCGGTTCCGAGATTGCGGACGAGGACGCGGGCCGTCTCCTGAACGCGGTCCTCGACAGCGGCGTCAACCTGATCGACACCTCGCCCGACTACGGCCGCAGCGAGGAGTTGATCGGCCTCTACCTCGGTCACCGCCGGGACGAGTTCTTCCTCGCCTCCAAATGCGGGTGCCCGCTCGAGCCCCCGGCTGACGCGCCCCCGCCCTACCCGCATGACTACAGCCCCGGGAATGTCCGCGCCGACGTCGAGCAGTCACTGCGGCGCCTGCGCACCGACTACCTCGACCTGGTCCAGGTGCACATGTCACCGAGCAAGGCGACGCTCGAAGAGAACCAGACGGTCGAGACGCTCAAGGACCTCCAGGCCGAAGGCAAGGTGCGCTTCATCGGCATGTCGGGCATCCTGCCAAATCTGCCCGATCACATCGCGATGGGCGTCTTCGACGTCTTCCAGATCCCGTATTCGGCCGTCCAGCGTGATCACGAGGAACTCATCACCGAGGCTGCGGGCGCGGGCGCGGGCACGTTCATCCGGGGCGGAGCGGCGCGCGGCGCCGCGTCGGAGGACAAGAACTGGCAGACCGGGCCGCTTAGCCAGGACCCCCACGTCGGCCAGCGGAACTGGGCGACCTCCGGCATCGCCGGCATCCTGAGCGAGGCGGGCATGAGCAACATGGAGTTCGTCCTGCGCTTCACGCTCAGTCATCCCGGCCTGTCGACCACAATCGTCGGCACGTCGAACCCGGTCCACCTGGCCAGCAACATCGCTGTCGCGCAGAGGGGGCCACTCCCTGCCGACCTCTACGAAGAGGCCAAGAAGCGCCTCCCGCTACCGGAAGGCCGTTAAGTAGAAACCAACCCGGGAAGGCAACAGCGCGGCTGGCTAGGGCCCTTTTGGGCCGCAGGCCAGATTGGGTCACTCTCGGGGTGCTGACCGCGGCCCGGGTTCAGTCGTGATCGGGACAGTGGCGAGCTTGCCCACGCCTGTCGCACCGCTAGACGGCCAATGGCGCGAACGCGTGGCGAGGCAGCGCGGCTTCGCGGGGCCCGGGGGCTGAAAAGTCCACGTGGCCAAGTTCGATGAGCTGCGGGACCGGGTTGTCGTAGGTGCGGACGATGTAGCGCAGCTGGCCCAGGTTGGCGATAGACGACCAGAGCGTGTGGTCGTCGTTGGCCGGGTCGTCGCCGTCCCGGATGAATCCCAGCGGGATGTCAAAATTATTCAGGATATGCAGGGCAGTTTCCTCAAGCTGCTCTCCGGTGGCCACGGGACGGAGGCTGGCCACAAAGGCTGCGGCCCGGACGAACCGGGACGGGGAACTGGAGTCACCGGGCAGCCCGTTCATGCCCGGCCCCTGGCCCATGGCGCTAAGTTCTACCCCGTCAATCGTGATAGGCGCCGGATTCCGGTCTGAGAGGTTGATGTAGTTCCGCAAGTTGGTCAGGTGCCAGTCCAGGTGAGGCCAGTTGCAGGCCACGCCGATCGGGTTATCGAAGACCGTCATCTCGCCGTTGCGCCACTCGATGACCGCAGACTTTCCCGATGCGTCGTGCAGGACCAGGTGCGCCGGGGGAGCGAAGCCGAACGGGCCGAAGATGTACGGCCACACGGTGGCCCTGCTCATCGCGGCCGTGGCCTCCTCCACTGCGGCACTCACCCCGAGCACGTAGGCCACGGTGTTGACGATCGACATCAGGCTCGCGGGATCCCGGTCCGCCGTTGGCGTGTACTCGCAGAAACCCGGCATGTACAGGAGTCCGGCGTACAAGCCCCGTTCATTCATGGCGTCGGTCATACTGCCCGGCTGCCCGAACGCGTCCATCCCGACCACGCCGTAAGCGGATGTCCATTTCATTCCGGTGCCGTGCTTACCGATTCCCGCACCCTGGTAGGCGCGAGGGAGGACCGTGAGCTTCGTAGCCATCGCATTCGGGAATTCCATTGTCCGGCCCACCACGACCGCCCCGTCTGTCGCGGTCACGCGAAAACTGGTGCACATGGAACTATCCTCTCTGCCGTTCCCCCGGGCGCGAGCAGCAGTTCCGCATAATACCCGATGGGTCAGTTAGCCCTGCGGCCTGCTTCGTAAAGCTGCGCGAAAAGGAAAGACTTATCCAGCTATGCGGATGAGTGGACCCTAAAACGTCCACGAGTTGGGACTGTGGCACAATCAGCGCCTGGGGGACGGTCCGCGGCCTACAGCAGCGCCAGGAGTTATGGCAGGTCGGCCGTCAGGCGCCGCAGGTCGTCGGGCGTCCGTGCGCTCAGCGCTGTGGTGAGCCGTTCGTCCAGCTCCGCGCGTGTGAGCCGGCCCTCGACGAAGTGGTCGCGGAGGCTGGCCACGACCTGTTCCCGATCGGCGTCCGAGGCCCGGCTCTGGTCAGCCGGGGGCTTTCCCGCGGTGCGGCCGACGGGGCCCGGGCCGAGCAGCCCTTCGGCGGCGTCCAGCCACCGGATGGCCGAGTCCAGCCGGAACAGCTCGGCGTAGCTGGCCAGGGCGCGGCCCGGATTCTGCCCGGACCCGTCTTGCCTGGCCCGGGTCCGCCGCTGCATCAGCTCGATGAGGTACCGGCGGTGCGCCTGGATCACCTCGTGCACGTCGGTGCCGGGCACCTGCCCGGCCAGCTGGATCTTCACTACTAGCTCATCGCCGGGCAGGGCACCTGGATTCGGCGTCGTGCGCAGCCATCCGGCGAGCTCCCGCTGCCCACCGGCGGTGATCCGGAACTCTTGCTGCGGCTCGTCTGCCCCGGAGGCGCCGCCTGATTCCACTAGCCCGGCCCGCTCGAGCCGGGTCAGGGCCGGGTACACCTGGTGGGCGTTGAGCGGATCCATGCGGCTGGGACCGGCCGCGAGCTCCTCGCGGAGCCGCGGGCCTGACTTCGCTCCGTCAGCCAGCAGCGCGAGCAGGGCAAAATGAATGTTCATGGCTCCACACCCGGCAATATGCTGGAATATACCGGGTATACAAGCTCCGGGCAAGCGGGCCGGATGGCATCGGCGGTGATGGGCAGCGGGCCGATGGGCTGTGTTGCGCTGGGCTCGCCGCGGCCTCACGATCGGCGCTCGGCACGGGCCGAAGCCAGGCCGGATCGCAGTCGCACGGCGACCAGGAGACGATGACCCGGCCAGGTCCCCAGCGGTGTCCGTGCTCACACGCGCGCGGTATGCCCACCAGCGCGCAGATCCTCATCCCGGCTGCCGTCGACCACCTGCCAGGACGGTTGAGCCGTTCGATGGTGTTGTTCGACCGGGGCCTCGCCAGTGCCCGATGGATCCGGGCTGCCGCGGAAGCAGCGGGTGGGATCCACCCGAGATACCCGCTCACGGTGCAGCTGCGGTTTGCGAGTCAAGGCGCTCCGCGGCAGCAGCCAGGGCTTCGACGATCTGGGGGTACAGCGTGCGCTGGCTCCGCCAAACAAGACGGCCACGAGTAGTCGCATCCCAGCTACTGGCCCATCGGATTTGTGTACCGTCGCCGGTTGGGGTGAGGGTCACCTCCGCCCGGTAGTTGCGGACTGGGATACCCCCGACGACGGTATATGCGAGGAGCCGGCCCTCCTCGACCTCCAGGATCTTCTCGACCGAGACCGGGTAGCGCAAGAAGTAGCGGCGCGAGGACTGCAACCACTGGACGGCGCCGGGTCCGCGGGGCGAGGTGTCACCTGGGCGTCGGTACTCGGCGGCGCGCCACGGCCCCCATTCGGGATGGCGGGTGGCATCCGAGACGAGCGCCCACACCACCTCAGGCGTCGCCCGCGCGGTCCGTTCGGCAGACACGTCCAACCGATTCATCGTCGTGGTTGTACACCGACTTGGCGCACGCGTCGAAGATCGCACCGAACGCGTCAGCATCCCCGGCCCGGGCGCGAGCCCGCAATTGCGGCGTTGGATCGTTCACATCTATCAACTGGCCCGGCCCGCCCCGCGGGTTCCCGTGACCCGCATCACATTATGGGTGCCCAGGGTGCGCCACGTCCCCTCGGTCCGCAGGCCAAGCACCGCGTAAACAGGGTGCAGGGGCCGCGACTGCGATTCCGCCAGGCCGTCCAGCACGCGGTCGGTGATGGTGCTGATCGTCTCCCGCGGCACCTGCGCGCCGTGGGCCCGCTTGTCCTCGATGTTGATGATCGCCAGCCATAGCAGCTTGACGACGATGACGCCCGATCCGGCGTGACCGGGCAGCGCCGTGGTCACCGCGCTGCCTGCCCGCAGCGTCGTGGCGACGGCGCGGTGCCGTAGCGTCCGGGTCCGGGTGCGCGGTCACGTTCTCGTATCAGCGCGCGGTAGCGGAGCACCAGGACATGCTCGCGCGGGAAGAGCCCGAACAGGTGCTGTAGCTGCTCCCCGTACCGGCCGAGCGCGGTGTAGTGCCAGAACACAGCCCAGCCTGCGGCAATCTGCTGAAGGTGCTGCCGGACGGGTCGTTCCATTCAGTCATGCGCACCCTGCCGGGAACGTCCGTCACGGCCAGGCCCGCGCCGCCGGGCGGGTCCTGGCCGGCTCGGCTGAGGGTCACCTGGTACCGATCATCGAGTACAGAGTCACCGTCGAAGACTGCGAGGGCGGCATCAGGACCGAGCCGTTCCGGCTGGTCACTCCCCTGCCCGACCATGAGCAAAGCACCAGCAGCGCAGGTCGCGGCCGTCTACCACCAGCACCGGGGGACCGGGAACTGCTACGGCGAACTCAAGACCCAATGCCGCTTAGCCTAAATTGATGGCTTAGTTGATCATGCTGCGCGTGTGAGCTGGTGC
>Ga0208589_1000192_pt1 | contig 29580 bp, 27 predicted proteins | sample NGESurshal092012_2_FD_184486 | JGI IMG/M metagenome (GOLD analysis project Ga0208589, IMG submission 184486) | Arctic peat soil microbial communities from Barrow, Alaska - NGEE Surface sample F53-2 shallow-092012 (SPAdes) | ecosystem: Environmental > Terrestrial > Soil > Wetlands > Peat ...
GAGATTGGTCTTCGCGGTGCCGAGGATGCCCATGTGGCGGCGACCGCCCGGGCCGAAGGCCGGGCGGTCGCCACCGAGAACGTCGCGGACTTCGCGTCCGAGCGCGACATCGTCCTGGCATTCGTGCTGAAGAAGAATCTGCCTGCCGGAGGTGGGCAGGCCGCTGCGCTGGCGAAGATCCTGGACTGCTGGGCACAGGATCACCCAGAGCCCTACCTCGGCCACCACTGGCCGGCCACGTAGTACTCCAGGCGAGCTGAAGCCTCGTCCCGGCTCCTGCCGGTACTCCTTTTATTTCTGTGCACCGTCTATAGATGATCCAGGGGAGCCGCTGCGCCCGCCAACATCAAGGCGTCACGCGCCTGGCAGAAACCGAACGGCCAGGCCGTACCGTGGTTACTGTGAGCGAGCAAGTCACCGACGGCAACGGACATTCAGTCCTAGCCGTGGAATTGGCACGGTTGCGTGCGGAGAATGCCCGGCTGCTGCGCTTGCTGAACCTGCCCCGGCAGGAGGCAGCCCCACCAGGACCGTGGCAGTCGGGGCTATTCGAGGCCCCGCCTGGGCTGGTGCACGCCGGGTCGCCGCCTGAGGTGAAGGTGGCGTTGTTCGGCGCTCTGTTCGCTGCCCGGACGGACGTGTACACGGTCCGGTGGGAAACGCGCGCACCGGGAAAGCTGGCTGGCTCCCAGCGGTGCGGGGCGGGTGGCGGAAGAGAGTCCCTCACGCCGAACGGGAGTATCTGCCATTGACAGCAGAGCTCCTGGCCTCCCACCCGTCCGGTGAGGTGCACGCCGGGCTTTATCCGCTGCGATGGCGATCGCTGCTGGTGGCTGGCCGCCGACTTTGATGGGTCGGCGGCAATGCTGGACGCGCTGGCGTACCTGAAGGCGGCCCGATCGCTGGCAGTTCCGGCGGCGCTGGAAGTGTCCCGGTCCGGGGTCGGCGCGCATGCCTGGGTGTTCTTCACCGGCCCGGTCCCGGCAGAGACGGCCCGCCGCTTGGGCACCGGCCTGCTGCGCGAGGCCGTGGCGCTCCGCGGGCAGATGGACCTGGCCAGCTACGACCGGCTGTTCCCCTCCCAGGATGTGCTGTCAGTCGGCGGAGTGGGGAACCTGATCGCCGCGCCGTTGCATGGCCGCTCCCGCCGGGATGGGGCCACCGTCTTCCTGGACCTGGCCACGCCGGAACCACACGAGGACCAGTGGGCCTTCCTGTCGACCTTGGGAAGGATGAGTCCCCGAGAAGTGGCCAGAGCGGCGGACAAGGCGGGGCGGGTCACGGTCGGGGCAGAGGTCAGCCGGATCGGCGCTCCAGTCTCCACCCGGACCAGGCCAGCACCGCCGCCGATCATCCACGCCCGTCTGGACGCCGGCTAGGCCCATTCCCGAGACTGTGGGCAATCCTGGTTGACGGCACTAGCCGGCGACGCTGGGATCCCGGGCCGGGCTGCCGTCTCCGGCTCCTGGGCCTGGGCCTGGGTGGCGGATGAACCGCGATGCCCGGCGCCGGATGCGCCGTTCGAGCCGCTGCGCGTGGGTGGATGGGAGTCGCGGAGTCCGGGCGTGCGGGGTGCGGTAGAACCGGGTCTTCGCCAGCTCCACGAGGAGCAGGTAAACGACGACCATCCCGAACAGCAAGAGGAAGAAGGTCGTGGGCAGGGGCGTGAAGCCCAGCAGGTGCGCCAGCCCCGTGTAGGGCAGGATCGCGCCGGTCACAGCCGCCGCTGTGGGCACCAGCAGCATCGGCAGGCTGGGGCGGCTTTTAAAGAACGGCACCCGCCGGGTCCTGATCACGTAGATAACGAGGGTCTGGGTGGCGATCGACTCGACGAACCAGCCAGTTCTGAACTCGGTGGGGCCGGCGTGGAGCAGGGACAGCATGATCCAGAAGGTGAGGAAGTCGAAGATCGAGCTGACGGGGCCGAACACGGACATGAAACGCCGGATGAACTTCATGTCCCATGCCGCCGGGCGGGCCAGTGCCTCGGGGTCGACCCGGTCGGTCGGGATCACCAGCTGCCCGGTGTTGTAGAGCAGGTTGTTGAGGAGGATCTGCGACGGCAGCATCGGCAGGAAGGACAGGAACACGGAGGCGCCGGCGGCGCTGAACATGTTTCCGAAGTTCGAGGACGTGGCCATCAGGACGTATTTCATGGTGTTGGCGAAGATGCGGCGGCCTTCCATGACGCCTTCCGCCAGCACGCCCAGATCTTTTTCGAGCAGCACCACGTCGGCGGCTTCCTTGGCCACGTCCGTTCCCGAGTCCACTGAGATTCCCACGTCTGCGTGGTGCAGTGCCACCGCGTCGTTGACCCCGTCGCCCAGGAACGCCACGTCCTTTCCGGTGCGGCGGGCCACCTTGATGATGCGCGACTTCTGGTCGGGGCTGATCCGTGCGAACACTGTCGTGGCCTGAATCGCTGCTTCGAGGTGGTCGTCGTCGAGTGACGCGACGTCCGCGCCGCTGAGCACCCCCGTGCAGTCGACTCCGATCTGCGCGCAGACCCTGGCGGCCACCAGGCCGTTGTCGCCGGTGATGATCTTCACCTGGATGCCCAGCTGTTCGAGCTGGGCAATGGAGCTTCCTGCGTCGGCCTTGGGCCGGTCGGCGAACATCAGGAAGCCCTCCAGCGTCAGCCCATGCTCGTCCGCGGCGGTGAGCGCCGCCATGCCTTCAGCCGGGCGGGTGGCGACGGCCACCACCCGGGCTCCTTCGGAGAACAGCGCCTCCAGCACCGGCCGGGCGGCGACAGGAACGTTCACGCAGCGGTCCAGCACCACCTCGGGGGCGCCCTTGGTGATCAGGAGCGGCTGGCCGCCAGGGTCTTTCACCAGCACCGAGGCCAGCTGCCGTTCGTGGTCGAACGGCAGGACGCCGAGCCGCTGCCAGGCACCTGCCGCAGCGTCGGCCTCGCCTGCGGCTGCCCCGGGAGCCGACCACAGGGCCTGATCCAGCGCGTTCCCCCCAACGGGCCCCCCGGCGGTGATCTCGGCCTCGTTGCATACCAGCCCGAGCAGCAGCGGGCGGGCACTGTCATGCCCGTCGGCGCCGAGGGCCCGCTGGAAGGTGATCAGCCCTTCGGTGAGGGTGCCCGTCTTGTCCGTGAAGAGGATCTCGATGTTGCCCAGGTCCTCGATGGCGACGAGCCGTTTCACCAGGACCTTCTTGGCCGCGAGGGCTTTCGAGCCGGCCGACAGGCTGACCGTCACGATGGCCGGCATCATCTCGGGGGCGATACCCACGGCAATGGCCAGGGAGAACAGCAGTGCGTCGATGAGGGGCCGGGACAGCGCCACGTTGATGATGAAGATGAAGGCGGTCAGCACCGCGGCCACTGCGAACAGGAAGCGGGAGAAACGCGACAGGCCTGCCTCGAAGGCCGTCTGGCTGTGCTTATCGGCCACGCCCGCGGCGATCTGCCCGAAGGCAGTGCGGGCTCCGGTCGCCACCACCACGCCGAGCGCTGACCCCTGGTGGACGATCGTCCCCATGAACGCGCATCCCGGCTGGTCTTGCGGCTGGCGGCCGGTGACAGCCGTCGCCGACTTGGCTACCGGCATCGACTCGCCGGTCAGCAGGCCTTCGTCGCATTCGAGTTCGTCGACCTTCAGCAGCCGGAGGTCGGCCGGCACGAGGACGCCGATGCGCAGGGCCACCACGTCCCCCGGCACGAGGCCGGTCACCGGGACCCGGCTCACCCGCCCGTCTCGCCGGACCTCCGCCTCCTGCCGGATCTGGGCACGCAGAGCAGCCATCGCGACCTCTGCCCGGTACTCATTGAAGAAGCCCAGGCCGACGCTGAGGGCGACGATCACCGCGATAATCAGCGCGTTCGTGCCACCACCGGTCAGCCCCGACACCAGCGCCGCCCCGAGCAGCAGGATCAGGATCGGGTTGCGGATCTGGCGGAGCAGGACGGTAGCGGCACGCACCCGGTGCGTGCCGAGCGCGTTCAGCCCGAACCGCCGCAACCGCTCCGCCGCCTCGGCGGACGAGAGCCCATCCGGGCCAGACCCAAGGCGTGAGAGTACTTCGCCGCTGGACAGACCCGCGGCGTCCGCCAGATCCAGCTCCCCGGGCGGCGCGGGCGCGATCACGACCATAAGGGAAGCCTCGCCATCTGGGACCTGCCGCCACCAGGGCCATTGGTCATAGCTGCCCGCAGCAGAGCCACCTGGAGCAATTCCGACGGGCTCCCGTACCGCGCAATGGCCGGTGTTGAACCCCTGCGTGACACGTGCGGATTCGTGCCGCGGCCAATTCGCATACCGTGGACCGTTGCGCGCATGGCGGAACAGGTCAGCGGCCTGGCTGGCTGTAGAGGGCTTCGACTTCGTCGGCGAACTTGCTCAGCACATAGGATCGCCGTGCCTTCTGCGTGGGTGTCAGTTCGGCGCCGACGGTGAACGTGGCATCCAGGATGCGGAACCGCTTGATGGCTTCGGCCCTGGAGACTGCCTCATTGGCCTTGTCGACGGCTCCCTGGATGGCCGACCGCAGGTCCGGGTCGTCGCGGGCAGGCCCGGGGGCCGCGCCGGTGCGCTTGTGGTGCTGCTTTTCCCACTGGGTGAGGGCGGCCATGTCGAGCGTGATGAGCACGCCGATGTAGGGCCGCCGGTCGCCCGTGAGGACGCATTCGGCGATCAGCGGGTGCCCGCGCAGCCGGTCCTCGAGGACTGCGGGGACCACGTTCTTGCCCGTGGCGGTGACAATCAGCTCCTTCTTCCGGCCGGTGATGTAGAGGAACCCCTGATCCTCGAGCCGCCCGAGGTCACCGGTCCGAAACCAGCCGTTCTCGAAGGCCTCGCTGGTGGCTGCCTCGTCCCGCCAGTAGCCGCAGAAGACGTTTGGCCCCTGGACGAGTACCTCCCCGTCGGGGGCGATCCGCACGGCACAGCCGGGCAACGGCCGCCCGCCGGAGCCGATCTGCTGCGCGGCGGGGAGGTTCAAGGTCACTCCAGATGTGGTCTCGGTCAGTCCCCATCCCTCCAGGATGGTGATCCCGGCGCCGCGGAAGAAGTGCCCGAGTTCCGCGCTCAGCGGCGCGCCCCCGCTGACCGCGTAGGCGATGCTGCCGCCGAGCGCCGCGCGCAGCCTGGCGTAGACGAGCGGGTCGAAAACCCAGTGCCTGATCCGTAGCAGGGCGCCCCGGCGCGGGCCCTCGGCTGCCCGGCTGTAGGCGATCGCGGTGGCCTCGGCAGCTCGGAAAAGCCGCTGGTGTCCTGCGCCGGAGGCCTTCTGGCGGGCCGCGGCGGCGAGTTTCTCGAACACACGTGGCACACCGAGCACGATCGTTGGCCGGAACGCCGCCAACTCGGCCCGCAGCTCATGGGCGTCCCCGAGGTACCCGGCGCGAGCTCCGGCGTGCACCGCGCAGAGGTGAACGATGCGGGCGAAGATGTGTGACAGCGGGAGGAAGAGCAGGATCGACGAGCGCTCGTTCAGCACACCCTCGGCGATTCCCGCGGCGCTCATCACGCTGCGAACCTCGGCGACCAGGTTGCCGTGACTCAGCGGGCAGCCCTTCGGCCGCGCCGTGGTGCCAGAGGTGTACACGATGGTCGCAAGCGTCGTGGCGGTCACCCCGTGACGCCGCTCGGCGACCCGGCCCGCCGGCATGCCCTTGCCCGTGAAGGCCAGCCCGCCGAGGCCGCCGCCGTCCAGCTGCCAATGCCAGGCGATCGATGGCACGTTCGCACTCTCAACGGCCGCCGCGAGATGCGCGTTCCCGGTGAACACCGCGACGGCGCCAGAGTCGCTGAGGATCCAGCGGATCTGATCCACGGACGATGTTTCATAGACAGGAACCGTGACAGCCCCCGCCACCCAGATCGCGAAGTCACAGACCACCCACTCCAAACAGGTGGCCGACAGCAGCGCGATCCGGTCCCCCGGCTGGATTCCAGCGGCGATCAGGCCGCCCGCAACCGCGGTCACCTGGCTGGCGAATTCCCCCGACGTGACGGGCTGCCACTTGCCGCCCGCCTTCCGGCTGAACGCGGGGTGGCCGGGATCGCGGGCAGCCCACTCGAACACGTCGTCGGCTGCATTGATCCCAGCGGGCAGCGCAGACTCCGGCCCGATCGGCCGCTCACGCGCCGGGATTTGCGCCACGCCTACAGCGTCGTGTCCGGCGGGACCGTCCGCACGGGGCACATGTCACCTCTCCCCGGGACGTCCGGCCCCGGCGCGGGCGGTTGCGGCGGACGACGATGGTGGTGAGCCTCGCGTGGGAGGGCACATGGAGCAGCCGCCCTGGCCTGAGGGCCGACCGCCCGGCTATCCACGGGAATACGAGCGGCAGGTGATGCTGCCCGGCGGGCGGAGGGTCCTCATCCGGCCGATCCTGCCCAGCGATGCACCGGAATTGGCCGAAGCGCTCAAGACGGCCGATGCCGACACCCTGCGCCGCCGGTTCCTTGGCGGACCGCCGCGGGTCACGCCCGCGCTGCTGGCGCACCTGACGAAGATGGACTACGTGCGCCGGTTCGCGCTGGTGGCCATCGACCCCGACACCCTCCATGGAGTCGCGATCGCCCAGTACGAACCCGCTGGCGACAGCGTCGCCGAAATCGCCATCGTAGTCGCGCCCACCTGGCGGCGCGCGGGGCTCGGTGCACTGCTCATCCAGCTTCTCGCCGATGCCGCGGCCAGCCGGGGCATCCACACCTTCACAGCGTCCTACCTCGCCGAGAACCGCCCCATCGCCGCCCTGCTCCGGAACGCCGGCGGACTCAGCACCCAGTGGATCGAACAAGGCATCGCCGAATGCTCAGTCGCACTTGACCGAGACCACGCCGCCGCGGCTCAGCCGGTCTCGCACAGAACGGACAAGTAGCGACCCGCCGAGTGCCCCCTGAATGCTTGCCTGGGACCAAGGAGCAAGCGGTTCGGTGAACCGCGTGCTCGGGCCGGATTTCGTCCGCCATATGTCCGTAGCGCACGCCATCTCGGGCCTGGTGCTGGTCGACTGCACAACCCTGACCGACCAGTGGCGGACCCGCATCCGTGAGCTTCTCGGCGTGACATCCGGGCAGCTCGACGGCGGCCGGTCGAAGATCCACGGGAGCATCGACATCGTCACCTTGCAGACCCTGGCGCGCCGCGATGATGTCGCCACACTGACCGCCGGGTATGGCCTGATCGCCGCGGACGAGTGCCACCACGTCCCGGCGGCAGCATCCGAGCACGCGGCCAAGCAGATCCCAGCCCGCCGCTGGCTCGGCCTGACCGCCACCCCCTACCGGCGGGACAAACTCGACGACCTCATCGCCCGGCAAGTCGGCCCCGTCCGGCACACCATTAGCCACCGCGCCAGTGCACCCGACGGCCACCGCACTGGGCTGGCACAACTTGACCTGCCACCGGCCGGTACCGTCTCCCGCCCTGCACCTGCCCTACGCGCGCATCCGGCCGAGTCTTGCTACACGAGCGACGCCGACCCGTCCGCTCCCGGCGGGATCGCCGCCATCTACCGGGACCTCACAGCCGATAACGTGCGCACAGCCCAAGTCACCGAGGACGTGTGTGAGGCCCTGGCCAGGAGGCGGCACTGTCTCGGCTCCAGCGTCCCGATCTCGGCCTGTCACTGCCGGACAGGTTGTGGCCGCGCCACTCCCGGATGCCTCCTGCCCGGATGGGGGTATCTCCCCAGGTGTGTAAGGAGTGATTAAAGGGACGCTCCGGGCGTCCGCGATGCCGTGGCCGATATCAAATTCCCGGTGCTTGTCGTTAGGTTCCGTCTGGGCAAATCGGCCATCCGGCAAGCTGCTGGGAGGAGCGCCTTGCACCAGTGACCAATGACCCTTGCCGCCGGGCTCATGCCCGGGCTGGAGTGGACATACATGGCGCCGCTCGGTCATCTCGCACCGGGGCGGTACGAAGATGGCGGTGGGCGATGTGGTTTTTCCGGGCGGTGGCACTGGATCTGGACGGCACACTGGCCGAGGATGATCACCTGGCCGAAAGCGCGATGGCCGCTATCAGTGCCAACCGCGGCGAGCTGCGGATGGTCCTGGTAACGGGCCGGGTTCTCGATGACCTGGAGGCCACGTTCCCCGGGCTCAGGAGTGAGTTCGATGCGCTCGTCACCGAAAACGGCGCGGTGCTGCACACCCGATCCGGCGTAAGGCTGCTGGCGGGCCCGGTCGAGCCGTCGGTCGGCCGTGTGCTGGCAGAAAGGGGCGTGACGGCCCGCGCCGGGCAGGTGCTGCTAGCGATCGCCGGGGACGACGCTGCTGCGGCCGTAGACGTGATCAACGGCCTGGGCCTCGACTACCAGGTGGTGCGCAACCGCGGCGCCGCGATGATCCTTCCGGCCGGGGTGACCAAGGGAACCGGGCTGCTGGCGGCATTGGACGAACTCGGCCTATCCGCACACAACACAGTCGCGGTCGGTGACGCGGAAAACGATCTGGCGCTGCTGCAGGCCGCCGAGGTCGGGGCTGCCGTCGCCAACGCTGTGCCATCGCTGGCTGCGCACGCGGACCTGCACCTCGGGTCGCGTAACGGTGCGGGCGTCGCCGAGTTGCTGACCGGGCCGCTCCTTGCGGGCCAGCAACCGCTGTGCCCCAGACGGCGCTGGATTCAGATCGGCACCTTCGACGACGGCCAGCGCGTTTTGGTGCCCGGTTCCCAGGGCAGCGTGCTGATCGCCGGGGACACCGGCGCCGGCAAAAGCTACCTGGCCGGGCTGCTGGCCGAACGGTGGATCGACGCCGGTTACACCGTCCTCATCATCGATCCTGAAGGGGATCATGTCGGGCTGGCGCAACGCCCCGGAGTGCTCCTGGTCGACGCCGCTGAACACCTGCCCAGTCCGACCGACCTGCTCGCCAGCGCGCGCCCGGGGCGGGCCAGCCTGGTACTGGACCTATCCGGCGTGCCGGAGGCCGGGAAGCCCGGCTACCTGCGCCGGCTGCCTGCCGCCATCGCCGCCGCACGAGGCGGGCACGGCATCCCGCACTGGGTCATCACCGATGAGGCGCATCTCGCCCTGAGCGGTGCTGCTGGCCCGCCGCCCGGCCCGGGGCTGGCCGAACCTGGCACCTGCCTGGTCACCTGGCAGCCGGGCACCTTGCCCGGTGCCTTCCGCAATTCCGTCGATCTCACCCTCGACACCGCGGGAACACCTTCACCAGCTGCGAACACGTCGGCAGCTGTCCCGCGCGCCACCGTGTCAGCAGGTGGCCGACCGGCCCGGCCGTTCGCCGTCGACCACAGGATCAGCCCGCACGTGCGCCACCAGCACAAGTACACAGCCAGCGCGCTCCCGCCCCACCGCCGGTTCTACTTCCACACCAGCGGCGAGCCGACGGCAGCCGCGACCATGGAAGAGTTCAGCCGCCAGCTCCGGCACTGCGACCCGGCCGTCCTCGGCTACCACCTGTCCCGCGGCGACTTCTCCCGCTGGATCAACGACACCCTCGCCGACCACAGCCTGGGCAGCGAACTCGCCGCGATCGAGCGCGACCTCAGCCTCCGCCAGGTCGCAGAACTCGAACGAGCCCGCCGGCGGATCATTGGGGCTATTGACAGCCGCTACCTGGGCACCGCAGAACCGCGGGGCCACGGTCGGGCGTCGGCGTTACCGCCGACTTCCTCCGTGAGTGCTCTGGGGCAGCCGCCTTGGGCTCCATGCCCTCTGCAGCAGAAGGCCAGGGGTCGGAGGCGGCGGGCGGTGGCCGGGACACGGTCACGCTGGAATATTCAAGGAGTTACGTCCGGTGGTCAACGCCCGGCCAGGAAGGCGACCCCGCTAGCCAGGGTGGCGAGTTGCGGGTAGTCGTCCTCGTCGATGCGCTTGCCGGACCGCTCGCTGAGCATCTCCACAAAGTTCAGGAAGTCCAGCGAGTCCAGTCCGAGCGTGTCGCGAAGGTCAGCATCCGGGGAGAGAGCATCCAGGTCGGCGTCCGGCGCGATTTCGCCGAGCACGCTCTTGATCGTCTTGCTTGCTTGTTCGGGTGTCACAGCTCCTCCGGTTGTTGCAGCAGGTCCGCGAGAACGGCCAGGAACCTGGCGCCGGTGTAGCCGTCGGTAGCCCGGTGATCGGCGGCCAGGGTGGTGGCGATAAGCGGCCGGACACCGAGCAGCCCGCCGACCGCCCATGGCCGCTCGGTGATCTTGCCGAACCCGGCTAGCGCGACTTGTGGTGGGTAGATCACGCCGGTAACCGACTCGACGCCCTGGTCTCCGAGGTTTGTCACGGTGATGGTCGCGTCTGTCAGCTCCGAGCCGCGGACCCGGCCGGCGCGGGCCCGGCTTGCCAGGTCACGCAAACGCGTCATCAGCTCACTAGCCGGAAGGTCAGCGGCGTCGTGGATGGCGGGGGTGATCAGGCCGCCACCCCGCAGCGAGATGGCCACGCCCAGATGGACGCTCGGGGCCGGGACGAAGTGATCCTCGATCCAGAAACCGTTCAGTTCTGGTACCTGGCGGGCGGCCAGGGCGGTGGCCTTGAGCAGCAGCGCTGCCGGGACCATCCGCGCGGACATCTCGGCGCTGCGGTTGCGTTCACGCAGCCAGGTCAGTGCAGTGGCCATGTCGACGGTGTTGCTGACGTAGTAGTGCGGGATCTCCCGCTTGGACCGGGACATCAGCCGGGCGATCGCGTGCCGCATCGCCTCCGCTTTTTCCGGCCGCCGGGATATGGTCTCTGGCCCGCGCGGCTGCCGGGCTTCCCGCGCCGGGGCAGCTGGCTGCCAGGTCTCCCGTGCTGGCCCTCCAGCGGACACCGCGCGCCGGACGTCATCGGCACGCACCACGCCGCCGGGGCCGGTTCCGGTGACCGCGCTCAGGTCAACGCCAAGGTCCGCAGCCACCCGGCGGGCGAGCGGTGTCACGCGGTCCCGCCCGGGCGCTGCTGCGGCCTGCTCCACATCGCTACGGGTGATCGCTCCGCTGCGGCCACTGCCGCGCACTGTGGCCAGATCGACGCCCAGTTCCGCGGCTGCGTGCCGGACCACCGGCGTTGCGTTCGGCATGCGGCGGGCTGGTGTCTGTGTCACCGCTGCGATCGGCCGCCCGCCGACCGGCTGGACCGGCTGACCCGCTGCCGGTGCTGCCGGTTGGCCGTCGGCCGGCGCTGCCGGCTGGCCAGCTGACGGCGCTACTGCGAGCTCGGGCCCGGCTGCGCCTGCTCCGGGAGTAGCTTCCCGGATCACCGCGAGGACCGTGCCCACCGGAACTGTGTCACCGGCCGGGGTAACCAGCCGTTCGATGGTCCCGGTATGGAACGACTCAACATCTATGGCTGACTTGGCCGTGTCCACGACCGCGATGACGTCGCCCTTGTGCACCTCATCGCCGGGTTTGACCAGCCACTCGAGCACGGTCCCCTCGTCCATGTCGGCACCGAGCACCGGCATCGTGAACTCGGCCATGTCAGCCCACCGCCCGGCGGGCCGCTGCCACAATCTGGGGAACCTGCGGCAGCGCGGCCTCCTCCAGGTGCCTTGGGTAGGGCATTGGCACCTCGGCGCTGCAGACCCGCTCCACCGGCGCGTCCAGGTCGTAGAAGGCCTGCTCCATGATGCGGGCGCTGATCTCGGCGGCGAGGCTGCCTGAGCGCCACCCCTCATCCACGATGACCACACGGTGGGTGCGCCGGACCGACGCCATGATCGTCGCGTCGTCCAGAGGGCGGAGCGTGCGCAAATCGATGACATCCGCTGAGATCCCCGCACTGGACAGTTCGCCCGCGGCATCGAGCGTCTTGCCGAGCGTGCCGCCGTACGCGATCAGCGTTATGTCTGTGCCTTGGTGCCGGATAGCGGCCGTGTCGATGTCGACCGCGCCCGCATCCGGGGAGAGTGGCCCCGTCATGTTGTAGAGGGATCCATGCTCGAAGATCAGCACCGGGTCGGGGTCCTCCAGCGCGGTCCATAGCATGCCGCGGGCGTCTTCCAGCGTGGCCGGGGCAACGATCCGCAGCCCAGGAATGTGCGCATACCAGCCTTCGAGGCTGTGCGAGTGCTGCGCCGCCACCTGGCGGCCGGCGCCGGTGGTCATCCTGATGACCAGCGGCACGGGGACCTGGCCGCCCGACATGTGCAGCAGCGTGGCGGCGTTGTTCATGATCTGGTCGAGCGCGAGCAGGCTGAAATTGACCGTCATGATCTCGACAATTGGCCGCATCCCGCCGAGGGCCGCGCCGATACCCGCGCCGACGAAGGCCGATTCGGACAGCGGGGTGTCCCTGATCCGCTCCGGGCCGAACTCTTCCAGCAGCCCGAGGCTGACCGCGAAGCAGCCGCCGTACCGGCCGACATCCTCGCCCATGAGGAACACGCGGTCGTCCTTGCGCAGGGCTTCCCGCAGCGCCGCGCGCATGGCCTCCCGGTAGCTCGTCTTCTCGGGGTTAGCGCTGGTCATGACCGCTCCCGAAGGTAGACGAACCGGGTGAGGCTGCTCACCGGTTCCAGCGGATCCGCCCGGGCTGTCTCGATGGCCTTGGTGATCTGCGCGGATACCTCGGCCTCGATCGCGGCTAGGTCTTTGTCGGCCAGCTCGCCCGCATCCCGCATGCGTGCGGCCAGTGCCTCGATCGGGTCGCGTTGCTTCCACTGCTCCACTTCTGCCTTGTCCCGGTACCGCTCCGGGTCGTACATGGAGTGGGCGCGGTACCGGTAGGTGCGCAGCTCGAGGAAGTGCGGGCCGCCCCCTGCGCGGACGGCCTCCGCAGCGTGCCGGGCCGCCTGCTCGACGGCGAGCACGTCCATCCCGTCCACCGGCCAGGAGGGCATGCCGTAACTGGCTGCCCGCACGGCCAGGTCCGTCTGGGCCTGGGCTCTGGCCAGTGCCGTTCCCATGGCGTAGAGGTTGTTCTCGCAGCAGAACAGGACCGGCAGCTGCCACAGGGCGGCCAGGTTGAGGCATTCGTGGAACTCACCCTCGGCCACCGCGCCATCGCCGAAGAAGCAGGCCGTCACCCGGGAGTCGCCGCGCATCCGGTCGGCGAGGGCAAGGCCCACCGCGAGCGGCAGCCCGCCGCCGACGATCGCGTTCCCGCCGTAGAAGCGTGTCTTGACGTCGAACAGGTGCATCGAGCCGCCCCGGCCGCCGCTGCACCCGGTGGACTTGCCGTACATCTCCGCCATCACCGCATTGATGGGAATGCCGCGTACCAGGGCGTGGCCGTGCTCCCGGTAGGTGGAGACGATGGAGTCATCAGGGGTCAGCGCCTGGTTCACACCTACCGCGACCGCTTCCTCCCCGATGTAGAGGTGGACGAAGCCGTGAATCTCGCCCGCGCTGTACAGCTCGACGCACTGTTCTTCGAACCGGCGGATGAGCACCATCTGCCGCAGCAGGTCGGCGTGATGCCCGGCAGCGCACGGGCGGGGGGTCACGGCGCACTCTCCAGCGTGGACACATCCCCAGCCGCCAGGCCGAGTTCTTTCGCCTTGAGCAGGCGGCGCATCACCTTCCCGCTGCGGGTCAGCGGCAGGTTCTGGTCGAACTCGATCTCCCTCGGCGCCACCGCGCCGAGCCTGCGGCGGCCGAACGCGACCAGTTCGCGGCGGAGTTCGTTAGTGGGCTGGTAACCGGCCTTGAGGGACACGAAGGCCTTGACAATCTCCCCGGCCACCGGGTCGGGCTTGCCGATCACCCCGGCCTCGGCCACCGCCGGGTGCTCCATCAGCACGCTCTCTACTTCGAAGGGGCCGATGAGATGGCCTGCCGACTTGATCACGTCGTCCGCCCGGGCAACGAACCAGTAGTAGCCGTCCTCGTCCCGGCGGGCCACATCGCCGGTCAGGTACCAGCCGCCAGCAAAGGCGGCGGCGTACCGGTCCTCGTCGTGCAGGTAGCCACGGAACATGGAGGGCCAGCCGGGGCGCAGCGCGAGTTCTCCCTCCATGTCTGGCTGGTCAATCACGGTGACGTCGCCGCCGCTGACCTTGGCCCGGCCGTCCGAGCCCCGCTCCAGCAAGGTCGCAGTCACCCCCGGCAGCGGACGGCCCATCGACCCGGGCCGGATGTCCATCGACGCGAAATTACTGATCATGATCGCGCCGGTCTCTGTCTGCCACCAGTTGTCGTGTACCGGCAAGCCCAGCGCTTCCTGGCCCCAGACCACCACCTCTGGATTGAGCGGCTCGCCCACGCTGGCGATGAACCGCAGCGCCGACAGGTCATAGCCAGCGGCCAGCCCGGGCCGGTGTCGCATCAGCATCCGCAGCGCTGTCGGGGCCGTGTACCAGACCGTCACCCGGTGCTCGGCAAGGAGCCGGTACCAGCGGCGCGCGTCGAACTCGCCAGCATCAGCAATCAGGGTCAGGCCGTGGGTCAGCGGGGCGATGATGCCGTAGGACGTGCCGGTGACCCACCCGGGGTCCGCGGTGCACCAGAACACATCCCCTGGCCGCAGGTCAAGCGCGAAGGCCGCGGTGGCGTAATGGGCGACTACCGCCTCGTGCACGTGGACCGCACCCTTCGGCTTGCCCGTGGTGCCGCTGGTGAAGTGCAGCAGTGCCATGTCCTCTGGCCGGGTAGCGGGAATCTCGAACTCCCCACTGCTGGCGGCAAGCGCCCCCGCCAGCCCGATGGTCGTGGCGTCGGGCGGCTCCCCCACGATGAGCACATGCCGCAGGGCCGGGACTGTGGCACGGATCGGCTCGATCTTGCGCGCATACAGCTCGGCACTGGTCACCAGCACCGTCGCGTCACCCAGCCGCAGCCGTTCCCGGATCGGCTCAGGGCCGAAGGCAGGAAACAGCGGGCAGAGCACACTCGTGTTCTTCAGCGTGCCCAGCGCCGCCACGTACAGCTCAGGCACCCGCCCAAGCAACGTGAAAACGCGGTCGCCCTTGCCCACCCCGAGTGAGCGCAGCAGGTTGGCGAACCGGTTGGTCTGACCGGCGAGATCTGCGTACGTCAGCTCACTGACACTGCCGTCCTTGGCGACGCAACGCAGGGCCACGACTCCGGCCAGAGAGCCCGCTGCGTGCCTGTCGACGGCCTCATGGGCAATATTGAGGCCACGCCCGCCGGGAAGACCATCGAGGCGCCCGCGCGCCTGCTCCCACGAGAAGGTCCGCACCGCCGCGTCGTAGTCCGGCAGATTAGAGCCGTTCCCAGGTTCACGGCCCTTGCGTATCGGCTTCCATTCCATGCCCGGACCTCCCGCCGTCTCGTCTCTCGCTGAGGCCGCTCCTCATCTGTCTAGGCCGGGTACCGGAGGTAAGGCAGAGGCGAAGGTCCCGCTGGCCCAGCCCAGCGACCCGGTTCTCACGGACTGCGCCCGCCCGTCACAGGTGCAGCCGGGCCCGCTCGTGGGTGATGTCCTCAAGCTCCGCGGCGGCGGACCCAAGCAGCACATGAGCCAGGTCGGACAACGCTCGCGGGACCGCGATCTTCTCGCCGACTTCCGTGATATCCGGGTCGGCCGGGTTGCGGCGCGCCGTGCCGTGACCCAGCAGGTGAGCGTCGCCGGCCAGGGCAAGACGCGCATCCGCGCGTGTTTCGCGCCCCTGTTCGCTGATGGTCAGCTCAACCGGCCAGCGATCAACCATGCTCATCGGAGACCTCCCCCGTTAGACGTCACCTTCTCGCTCCACCGTGCCTGCCGGTGCCGGGCGTTGGTCAGGGCCCTTCAGCCCAGCGGAGCAGGACGTTCGCCGTCCTGATGGCCGGCAATCCCACCGGGAAAGCCTGTCGCGAACGGTCCTCCGGCATGCGGAGGGCGTCGTTTGATCTCCTTGACCACCTGGTCGCGGATCTCGTTGTCCGGCCGGCCGGACAAACGCACAGCACATCCACCCGGCTCACGATCCCGACCAGCCGGCCCGCATCGTCAACCACCGGCAGCCGCTTCACCCGGCGGTCACTACTCAGCCGCTGCCATAGGCGGTTAGCCGCCGGGGTGAGCCTTGCTGGCGCCGGGGTCCACCGGCGGGGCGGACTCCACGGCGAGCAGCAGCTCGTGCGCACGCCTGGCGGCCTCGGCCGACCTGCCCGCGGCCGGTTCGGCCATGGGCCCGGCCTCGAGACCGCGCGCGAGAAGCCGCACGGCGTCGGCCAGCGCCTCGGTCCGGACCTCAAGCCGGTGCACCGTTCTTCGAGCGCCGGCACCGCCGGTTCCTGGCTCCGCGAACTCAGCTGCTTCCCCATCACTCCTCCGGTCCCGCACTGCCTGCTCTTCCGAGTTAGCACTGCGGCTCGTCGTGGCTGAGGTCCCCGCCGGTACGAGCCGCCCGTTCTCCTACTGCACTTTCTTCTCGAACGCACCGCGGGCGCTGGTGAAGCTGGCCCGGCCCCGACATGCTCGGCCAGTCGCCAGACTGCCACCTGCCCGGGCGCCGCTTTCCGGCATGTGCCAGCTGGTATCACGCGGTTCGTGTCTTAGTTAGGCGACGCGGCGGAGGTGCTCGGTCTTCTCCATGGTCTTGGCCTGGTCGGTGAACTTGCGGGACAGCCCGCTGAAGAAGCCGAGGAGATCACGCCAGAGGTAAGCCGCGCCGGCGATCATGATGCTCCGGGTGGTGACGGAAGACCCTCCGCCTCCACCACCGGCGCATCCCGGTGATCGTCGGGGGTGCGCTCAGGACTGGACGGCCAGGCGGTCTGCCTCCGGCGGCGCCGATAGGTCGTATATCACGCTCAGTACCCCATCCACCTCCGCTGCCAGCCGCATTGCGGCTCGCCGGCTGTCATCCTCCGCTACCTGCCCGGACATGGTCACCACTCCGTCCTGGACGGAGACGGTTACCGTGCCGTCCTCGATGAGGAGGATGTCGCCTAGCACGGCGCGGACTTCGCCGGCGATCTCCTCGTCCGGGCGCAGGAAGATGCTGAGCAGGTTCCGGCGGCTGACGACGCCGAGCAGGTCCCCTTCGGGGTTCACGACGGGAAGCATTCTGAGGCGGTGCTGGTCCATCAGCCTCGCCGCGCCCGCGAGGGGCGCGTCTGGATGGATGGATGGATGGATGGATGGATGGTGATGGCCGGTGTGGTCATCAGCTGAGCCGCCGTCTTTCGGCTGGGCTTGCCTGATCTCCCGGACAGCCGGGCACGGAGCCCGTGGTGGCTCTCCCGCGAGCGGAGCCGGTCAGCCTCGGATACCACGCCGAGAACTCTTCCCTGCCCAGCCACCACTGGCATGGCGCTGACCCGGTGCTCGCTCATCAGCCGGGCGATTTCCCGGGCCGGGGTTTGCCTCCCGGCGGTCACCGCCGCGGTCCGCATCACATCCCGGACCCGCCACCGGCCGGTCCGCCGCCGGTGATCCCCCGGCCGCACAGGCAGGGACTCCTCTGAGCGGTGAGCCGCCTCCTGTTGCACCGAGGTAACCGCCTTGGCCACGTCGAACGCTGTGGCGTCGCCATGCAAGGTCTCGTAGTACGTGGCACCCAAGTGCCTCAGCAAGGCATCTGGATGCTCATCCCGGCGGGACATGACTCACTCCGCTCGTCCTGGCTGGGGCCACGATGGCTTCCTGATCTTCATGGCATCAGGGCGGCGCAGCGCCGGGGCTGGGGCGGAGGTGGCCCTTTGCCGGGACGTTCGTCCCTCCAGGGGCTCGCCGGCACGGTTACCCACGTGGGCTCTGGCCCGGGCCGGCCCGGGCGGCTGCCGGGCCGGTCAGCGTGCTCGTGGCCAGGCGGAGCCGGGCTGCATCGGCCCGCTCCTGTTCCTCGATGGCGAACGTCACTTCGGCCAGCGCCTGCTCAAGACGCGGGATCCACCGGTCCTTGACCGCGCGGAACCGGTACCGGGTGGCGGCCGCCTCGTCCTCGATGACCCGGAGTGCCTCCGCCGCGGCCGCGTGGCGGACGGCTGCCGTGAGCGCGGCGCGCTGCGCATGCCTCGCGGCTGTCAGTGCCGGGCTGTCCCAGGCGGCGGGGGGCGGGATGGTGCAGGTCGCGCCAGCCGGGAACCGGATCCCCATGGTGGTCGCATAGGAGATCGTCACGTCAGCGAATGAGCTGTCGGCGGCCAGCCTGATCGCGCGCTGGCCGTCAAGCATCCCCGCTCGCAGCAGCCAGCGATCAGCGTCGGCCTGGCACCGGTCCCACTCCGCCGCTGTCTGAGCGGCGGCATTCCGCAGCCGGTCGAGCTCGCCTTGAAGGATCCGCAGTTTCCGGTCGAGCAGATCCGCGCCGCGCCGCGCTGTTTCCAGCCGCCGCTGCAGCCAGAGCCGCCCGGCGCGGCCCGGTGGTACGGCTAGCCCCTGAGCGGTCATGAGCTGCCCGCCCGCTGCTCCGCGGCCTCGGTGCGGTGCGCGGCGGAACCGTCAGCGGAGCCTGGCGTCGCCGGGTAGTAGGCATCGAGTGCCTCGGCAGGCAGCATGGTCAGCTCACGGCGCGGCAGCACCGCCAGTGCCTGCCAGGCCAGGCTCAGGGTCTGCGTTAGGCTGCGGTTCTCCCGGGGGCCCTGGTTCATCAGCCGGGCTTCGAACGCCGCCTCGAAATCCTGGTACCGCCGGTCTGCTGCGCTGAGCGCGGCGGTGCCGATCAGCTCCGCGAGTTCCCTGGCGCGCCGCGCGGCGGCCAGCGCGGCAATCGCCTGCGCGGCTACGTCCAGGTGGTCAGCCCTGGTACGGCCCGGGCCCGCGCCGTGGCGCATCAGCCTGGACAGCGAGGAGAGCGCGTCGACCGGCGGGTAGATGCCGCGGGCGTGCAGGTCCGCGGACAGGACGATCTGGCCCTCGGTGATATACCCGGTCAGGTCAGGGACCGGGTGGGTGATGTCCCCGGCGGGCATGGTCAGCACCGGGACCAACGTCACCGAGCCGGGCATGCCGCGGATCCGCCCGCACCGCTCGTAGAGGGAAGCCAGGTCACTGTAGAGATAACCCGGATAGGCGCGGCGGGCCGGGATCTCGCCGCGCGCGGCGGATACCTCACGGAGGGCCTCGCAGTAGCTCGTCATGTCCGCCATGACGACGAGCACATGACGGCCGAGCGTGAACGCGAGGTGCTCGGCCACGGTCAGGGCGATGCGCGGCGTGAGGATGCGCTCGATCACCGGTGCGTCAGCGAGGTTGAGCAGCAGCACAAGCTCCCCGGCCGCGGACCGCTCCTCGATCACGCTGCGGACCGAGGCCGCGTCGGCGTGGGTGAGCCCCATCGCCGCGAACACGACGCTGAACGCTTCTCCGCCCGCCGATGCCTGGGCGGCCAACTGGGCGGCCAGCTCGAGATGCGGCAGGCCGGCGACCGAAAAGACGGGCAGCTTCTGGCCGCGCACCAGGGTGGTCAGCGCGTCGATCGCCGAGATCCCGGTCAGCACCGGCTCCGCGGGCGGCTCGCGGACCACCGGGTTCATCGGGAAACCAGTCACCGGCGCGGTGGTCTCGCCGGCGGCCGGCGGCCCGCCGTCCATCGGCTCACCCCGCCCGTTGAACACCCGGCCGAGCCAGTCCGCGCTCACCGGGATCTCCAGTGGGCTGCCGCTGAACGCGACCCGGGTCGTGGCCGTGCTCATGCCCTGGGTGCCCTCGAGCACCTGCACGACGGCGAGGTCGCGGTCGGCTTCCAGCACCAGCCCGTGCCGCGGTTCGCCCGTCCTGGTGCGGATGGTGGCGAACTCATCCCAGCCGACCCCGGTGACCCCCCGTACGACGAGCAGCGGGCCGCGCAGCTCCGCCACGTCGGTGTATTCGCGCTGTGCCCAGGTGGTCATCCTGCCCCGTCCTCCGCGCGCTGGATGACCTCGCCGTTCTCCGGGTCTTCGGGCGGCGGCGGCCCGCCGTCCCCCTGGTCCGCGCCGGGGTTCAGCTCGCTGAGGTGGGTAAGCATGGCGTGTTCTCGCGCGGTGACGGCCTCCGGGGTGGTGGCTTCCTCGCGCGCGCGCAGGATTGGCGAGAAGTCCTGCTCCTCGAGCGTGCCGGCGGGTACCCCGCTGCCGGCCAGGTCCTGGCAGCGCTCCGCGACCGCCAGCACCGCGCTGGTCAGCGCGGCGGCGCGGGTATTGTCGCAGCTGGCGTCGGTGGCGCTGAGCGCGCTCTGCTGCAGGATGCCCTCCCTGATCAGCCGCCCGGCCAGGATCGTGGCCCGTTCTCGTGGCGGCAGGGCACTGGCACCCATCAGCTCGGCGAGGGAGCTGAGCCGGTCTGCTTCCGAGAGCAGTGCTGCCAGCCGTTTCCTGCGGTCGGCCCAGCCGGGGTCGCCCGCGCTGGCATGCCAGGCGGCAATGGCGGCGTCGTCACGGGAGAACGACGCGGACCAGGAGACGGCCGGGTAGTGGCGGGCATAGGCGAGGTCGCGGTCCAGGGTCCACAGGCAGCGGACGAAACGCTGGGTGTAGGTGGTGACCGGCTCGGTCATGTCGCCCCCGGCGGGTGAGACCGCGCCGATGATCGTGACCGAGCCTTCCCGGCCCGAGCTGGTGACCACCCGGCCGGCCCGTTCGTAGAACGCGGCCAGGGCCGAGGACAGGCTGGCCGGGTAGCCCTCCTCGGCGGGCAGCTCCCCGCTGCGCGAGGCGAACTCGCGCAGCGCTTCCGCCCATCGCGAGGTGGAGTCAGCGATGATGACGGCATCCAGTCCCATGTCCCGGAAATGCTCGGCGACCGTGGCCGCGCTGTAGATGCTGGCCTCGCGCGCCATCATCGGCATGTTGGACGTGTTGGCGATGACCACTGTCCGCTCCGCCAGCCGCCCTCCCGTCCGCGGATCCGCCAGCCCGGCGAGCTCACCGAGCATGTCGGCGAGCTCGTTGCCGCGCTCGCCGCAGCCGACGTAGACGATCACATCCGCGTCGCACCACTTGGTGATCTGCTGCAGCAGCACCGTCTTGCCCGTGCCGAACCCGCCGGGCACCGCAGTGCTGCCGCCCCTGATCACCGGGAACAGCACGTCGATGACGCGCTGCCCGGTCAGCAGCGGAGCGCTGCCGTCGAGCCGCTCACGGTAGGGCCTGGGCAGCCGGACGGGCCAGGATGAGGTCAGCGGCACGGGCGTGCCGGTTACTGTCGCCAGCACCGCGCCGCCCGGGGCGGGCCCGGCCGGGCGCACCTTCTCGGCAATTCCGGTGAGCCCGGGTGGTGCCAGCACCTGGTAAGCGATCCCGCTGGCCGTAGCCACTGAGCCCAGGATGCTGCCGTCGCCGACGGCCGCGCCCTCCGCCACCCCGGGTGTGAAGTCGAACTCCCGGCTGCTGGCCTCAGCCTGGGCCCGGCCGGGCTCGAGCCAGGCCGGCGCACCGGTCAAGGGCCTCAGCAGCCCATCGAATACACCGCCGAGCAGGTGTGGGCCAAGCCGGGCCGACAGCGGCTCGCCGCGCGAGGTAGCTGGCTCGCCTGGGGCCAGGCCGCCGGTGTACTCATAGGCCTGGACGGTGGTCACATCGCCGCGGATGGCCACGGCCTCACCGGGCAGCCGGCGCTGGCCAAGTTCGATGATGTCGTACATCGCCACCGCGGCCAGCCCCTGCACCTCCACCAGGGGCCCGTTCACCCGGACAATCCGGGCTGCCGCACCGGTCACGGTGTCCACAGCTCCCGCACGCCGGGGCCCAGTGCCTCGACAGCCAGGTCAGCGAGCCGGGGCAGCGAGCAGTCCACGACCACGCCGCCGGACCGCGCCACGACACCCCCGTCCGGGGAAACCGTGACCGCCGCGTCCGGGCCGGCGGCCAGCCGGGCCATCCTGGTGAGCCGGTCAAGCAGCTGGGGGTAGCCAGGCCCGCCGCGCAGGCCGCCGACGGCGGCGCGGACGTGGCTGCGCAGTTCGTCGAGTGCCTCGCGCTGCGCACCGAGCTGCACCGACCTGGCCTCGCTGCGGCCGCGGCCGCGCTCCGCGGCAGCAAGCGCAGCCGCTTCCTGGCGGCCCGCGGCCCGGGCCTGCGTGACGGCCACATCGGCGCTGCGCCGTGCCTTCGAGGTGATGGCGTCCGCCTCGCGCCGCGCGTCGGCGAGGATCCTGGCTGCCTGGTCGCTGGCCAGGCGCAGCATGCGCGTCCGGGCCGGCGCGAGCGCGGCGGACGCAGCCCGGGCGTCAGTCATGTCCGCATCACCACCGGCAGGACACCGGGCCGCTGGCTGAGTTCCTCGCCGAGCCAGGCCGCGGCACCGGCCGTCAGTATCACCACGGCGACATCGGGTGGCAGTGACTGCCACGCCGCTCGCGCCTCATCCTGGCTTTCTGCCGGGCAGACGACCGCGCCGGCCAGCGCGAATCCCTGGACCCGCAGCGCCGGCCCGATGACGGCAGCCCGGGACATGGCCTCACGCCTTCCCGACGAGGATGATCCCCATGATGAGGCCGTAGATCGCGATCCCCTCCGCGAGGCCGACCACCACCATGGCCCGCCCGAACACCTCGGGCCGTTCGCTCACCGCGGCGAGCGCCGCAGCGCCTGTGTAGGCCACGGCTATGCCGGCGCCGATGGTTGACGCGGCCACCGCGATGGCCGCGCCGATCAGGGCAGCCGAGTTCCCGCCGGTCCCTGTCGCGGCCTTGGCCGCTGCCGCTCCGGCCTCGGCACCCGCCGGGTCTGCCGTCACAGCGACGACAAGCACCACGACAGCACCTGTCATGAGCAGCGCGCCGATACCGGCCAGGACCACGACCACGGCGCCGCGCCGCCAGCGCCGCGCCGCCAGCCGGGCCAGCACGGCAGCGCCGGCAATCACCGGCAACCCGATCAGCCAGGCCCACATCAGGCACCCGCTCCTCTCCCGCTGAGCTCGCGGATCTCTTGCTGAACGATTGCCTCGGGGCCGGTGACCGTGCGCAGGTGCCATGGCCTGAACGGCCGCCCCTGCGCCACGAAGACCCGCGAGAACAGCTCGTAGTACTCCAGCCGCAGTGCCTGGATGGCGGCGACGAGTGCCTCCAGGCTGAACGCTAGCGCGGTTCCGGCAAGGAACACCGCTACTGCGGCTGCGCTGAGCGCGCCGCCACGATGCCACAGCGCCCGGGTGCCTTCCCACACCACCAGGCCGAGCGCGGCGTGGGTCAGGCCGAAGGCAGCCAGCCGGGTGAACGACACGACGTTGGAGCCGAGCCGGACGAGCATGTCGAGAAGCTCGACCATCGCCTGCAGGATCCCGGCACCCCCGCCGCCGGCGTCCGCGACGAAACCGGCCAGGGCGAGCAGCAGCCCGGCCAGGGCAGCGAGCCCGCCGGCGCCGAGGAGCAGCGCCTGGTGGAAGTACCACCCGCCGATGGCGAGGCCCGCGCCGAGGAAAAGGGAGGTGCCGGCGATGCCGGACGGCGCGTACAGCGCAGCTGGCCAGCCGCCTTCCCGCCACCGGTTGACCGTGCCGAGCGTGTACGCCCCGGCGAGCAGGATCGCGCCGATGCCGACCGCGACCAGCAGCAGGGTGACCGGCTGGCTGAGCGGATCCAGCCAGAGCGCCGGCACCAGCCCGGTTGGCCCGAAGAACTCCCCGTAAAGCAGCCCGAAGGCGGTCGCGGCCAGTCCCGCCCCACCAACGAACGGCCAGGCCCGCCGGAACCGGCGGGCCTGGCGCGGCCAGCCGGCCCGCAGGGCCGCGGCCATCGCGACCAGCAGCACGCCCTGCCCGGCGTCGCCGAACATCATGCCGAACATCAGCACATACGCCGCCCAGGCGAGCCAGGTCGGGTCGATGTCGGCGTACGGCACCGTCCCATACGTCTGCACGAGCGGCGTCAGCGAGCGCCGCAGCGCCCGGCCGCCCAGCAAGGTGGGCACCTCGGCCGCGCGGGGACGGGGCAGCGGGACCACGGCCCCGCCCGCGCCGGCCACCCTGGCCGCAATATCGGGCAACCGGTCCGCCGGGATCCAGCCGGCCAGCGCGGCCGCCCCCGAGCGCCGGACCGCCGCCGCAGCGTAGCCTTCCAGCTGCGCCTCGCCGGCCAGCAGGTCATACCGGCCAGCCCGCTCCAGCCAGCCGAGGTCGGGCCGGTCAGCCGCCAGGGCCGGCCCCACCACCGCCTGCCCCGCATGCTGCAGCCTGCGGGCTGCCTCGCCGGGCCTGTCCCTAGCGTCGCCTCGATCGATCTCGACCGTGCCTGCGTCCGCGACTGCCACCAGCACGTCGCGCAGCGACCCGGCCGGAGCCACCAGGGCGACGCGCCTCATCCGGACCGGTGCAACCGCGTCAGGCCACCGCATCGTAGTCCTCCAGCGGGCCGCCGCCCCGGGCGGCGATCTCCAGCGCGGCACAGACCCGCCACGCATCGGCAGTAATCACGGCCACCGCACCGACGACGGTCTCACTGCCTGGCGTGGAGGTGCCCAGCAACCTGGATCCGTCGCGTTCGACCCTCGCCCACCAGGCCGCTTCCGCGCGCCACAGGCCGGCCGGGGAGCTGACCCCGGTTAGCACCCAGCGTGCCCGGGCCGGCAGCACGTGAGCCAGTTCCTCAAGCGTGGCCGCCCCGGCCGCCGCCGGGCCGAGCAGGCCGAGCGCGCCGCGCATGACAACCGGGTCGACGGTGCGGCCCGCGGCAAACCGCTCGCCGGCCAGCAGCAGCGCCGCCGCGCCAGCAGCCCAGCCCCACGCCGGATCGCCGCACCCTGCCACCCGCGCCGCCCATCGTGCCCGCAGGCCCAGCCGTACCGCCACTGCGGTATCCCCGCCCGGATCCCGCCAGGCTGAGGCGGCCAGCGCCGTCCGCAACCCGGCGAGGCTCGCCGCCTGGCGCAGCTGCGGCCAGGCTGTGGCCAGCGCGCCGAGCTGGAACTCCCCGCCCGCAGGACGGCCGGCCATCGTCTGCAGCAGCTCATCGACGTTCGCCAGCTCAAACCAGCCCGCGAGCGTGCGCAGCAGGCGCACGCCGTCCCGTGGCAGCCAGCCGGCCAGCACCCGCAGGTCCCACAACACCGTCGCCGCGATCGCGTGCTGCGCCGCCGCCAGCGTCTGCCCAGGCATATCCGCTCGGCCGTACGGCGTACCCGCCAGCGTCCGCAGCGCGCCGGCCAGCGAAACATGGGCCGCTAGCCGCCGCGTCGCCTCACAGCCAAGGCGACGTCGGGCCAGTGCCCTCGCCCGGACACTGCCCGCCACCCATCCGGCGCTCATCCCGGCCCGCCAGGCTCGCTCCGCGGGTCAGGCCCACCGGCAGCCGGCCCCAGCTCCCCGCTCCCCAGGCCCCGGACCAGGTCCGCGGCCCTGCTCGCCAGCGCAGGGATGCGCTGCCCGGCGAGTTCACGGACCTGCCGGGCCTCCCGCCGTGCGCTGGCCATGGTCTCCCCGGTCTCAGCCCGCGCCTCGGCCAGCGCCTGCTGCACGGCCTGCTCGCGGGCCGCGCGGGCGCGCCGCTCCGCATCGACGAGCGTCGCCGCTGCCTCCTCGCGGGCCGCTCCCGTGATCCGCCCGGCTTCGCGGCGGGCCACCGCCACGATGCGCGCGCAGTCGGCATCTACTCCATCCAGGAGCGTGAGTACCGGCACCAGCTCTGCTTCCAGCTCACCGGAACGATCCACCGGCACTGCAGCGCGCGCTGCCGCTCCCGGAGCCCCCGCTGGCCGGAAGCGGTCGAGGAAATCACGCACCGAAGGCATCCCCGAACTCCTCTCCGGCCCCGGCGGATCGCACACGCGGCCACCGGTACCCGAAAGCCGGCCGCCCGGCAGGCAGCGCCGACGCCGACCACAGCAGGATGGGACCGAACGTAAGGGCCCCTACCCCTGCCAGGTAGAGCCGAAAGTCCCCGTCCAACCTCCCAGGTGATCAAGATCTTGACCACAGGCCGGCGAAAGTCGCGGTTCTGGGATATAGCAGGTGTGCCGGACGCGGCCTGCACGCAGTGCCCTATGCCGGGGTGACCTTGATCCCTGGCCGGGTGCCGCTTACGGGCTGACTGTTAATCCGAAAATCGGAGAGGCACCGGGCGTGCGGCAGCATCCGGCGGAGCGTCGCGGAGCCGGATCTGGTGTTAGCGCTGGTCAGGCGGCGGGTTCGAGGGTGACTTTGCCGCCCAGGGCTTCGAGCTGGTGGATGTGGGCTCGTTTGCGGCGTTCGGGGTTGACTTCCTCCAGCGCCGTGATCTTGCGGCGCATCGAGGAGCAGGCCAGCTGGGCCAGCGCCCGATAGCAGATGTCAGCTTCCCTATCGCCCGCCAGCGGCTGGCCAGCCTGGCTCGCAGGGGCTGGCTGGGGACTGCAGTGCTGGTCGAGCGGGAATCTCACCCCAGCCCGAGGCGACCTGGCCCTGCAGCGCACGCCGGGTGACGGTGCCGAGTTCGGGGACCGCTGATGCGTGGCGGGGCGCCGAGGTGGGATTCCCTCCCTCGGATGCCCCGTACCTGTCCCGGGTCAGCTGAACGGCCGCCGCGCGGTAGGCAAGAGCCCGGCTGGGAATCATCTCCGGGTGCCCGCAGGTCCGTCCCTTGAGCTCGCAGTGCCCGGCAAGTCTGCGCAGCCGAAACCGGCGCGGCCGGAACCACTGGAGCCGGCGCCTGTCCTGCCGCCGCAACCCCCGCCAGTGCCGGCACCGCAGCCGGAGTACCGGCAGCCCGAGCCGCACCCGGAGCCGCTGCCGGAGGCATTGACCAGTCCCGACCCGGTGCCTGCCCGGAAATGCGTCTCCGGAGGCGAGCAAGCCCGGGTATCGCACGCTCCGGTTCTACGCCTTGTGACGCGCGAGACCGTTGCCGGTGCAGCAGGCCCCGAACATGTGCCGGCGTGGCAGCTGTGACGCCGAGGCTGCGGCTGACGCTGCTCGGCGTGGGGGCGATGAATTCGCCCCGTTACCCGCCGGCGGGGCTGCTTGTCCGCTATGGCCGCCAGCAGATCATGCTCGATGGCGGCCCCGGTGCCGAGCCAGATGGCCCGCTTACGGCGTGGCTGGTCAGCGACACCCAAAGCGAATTGCGCCGCGAGTTGCGGGCGCTCACCAAGGCCCGCGGGCTGCAGCCATGCGTTGCTGCTACTGCCGTAGCTGATCTCATCATCGAACCGCACCGAGTGGCCCACACCAGCCACCCCACCTGGGGTTATCTGCTGCGCATCCCTACTGCATCCGCCGCGTGGGCACCAGAATTCTGGACCTTCCCCGGCTGGGCGGCAGGGGTGGACCTCATGTTCGCCGAGGCGGCCGGCTGGGATCGCCCAATCGCTTTCGCCCGTGGCGCCGGGGGACACATGCCGGCCCTGGAAGTCGCCGAGCAGGCCCGGAAACACCGGGTTCACAGGCTCGTTTTCGCCCACCTCGGCCGGCCTGCACTCCGCGCGATAGACGCCGGGAAACGCCCGCCATTCGGCGAATGGGGACTGCCAGGCCGGACCTACCAGCTCCCCCCACGCCGACGATAAACGCCAGAACCTGGCATGAACCTGCTCATCCGTGGGGAGCCGCGCCACTGTCGCGGACTCCCTGGCCCCCTGGTGCGCCTCAGCCGGGTAGCGTCTCGGTGACGAGCGCCTGCCAGGCTTGCGGCCCGGCAATCCCGTCCACCACGAAGCCGGGCACTTCGTGGGCCATGGCCCCGCTGAAGGTCGGCACCGCAGCCGCCGTCTTCGGCCCGAAGATGCCGTCAACGGTCAGTATGTGCCCGTTCTTGTTACTGAAGTTGAGCTGGCCCTGGACGGCCCGCACAGCTGAGCCCACGCTGCCCTGCCGCACTGTAATGATCAGGCCACGCCACGTCCCCTTGTGCCTTAACGGCGCTGATGCCGGCAGGGACCATGGTCTAGCCGGCGCAGGCAACGTCCCGCGGCGGATCACCTCACCACCCCAGCCCTCCCGGTCCCGCCGTCAGCCTCTGACCTCGGCTGGCGGCGGTGTGGGGTCTAGGCCGCTGGTGATACTGCCCGGTCATCCACCGCCAGGGCCAGCGCGACGTCGGCGCAGAGCAGGGCTGTCGGCCACCGGCGCTGGCTGCGGGCCGGCGATAGGTCCGCTGCCAGCGCTGCCCGGCCGCTGCTCAGCGCATCCGTGCAGGGACCCTCGCCGCCGGGCTGCGGACAGCAGAGGGTCAAGGCCTGCTGGTCCACCGCGGCTCGGTTGCCTGCCAGTCGGTGTCCCAGGCGGCCATCCGCTGCCGCTGCAGCCGGTGGCGGACGATCAACCCGGCGCCTGCCAGGAGCCATCCCAGCACGGCCGGGGCGAACAGCGCGGCCAGGAACGCCTGGCCCATCACCTGCTGATGGCGCAGCGGCGGGCCGGTCAGCCGGCCAGAAGCATCAGCCCACACCAGCACGGCGCTACCGGCTCTGGCGCCTGCCGGGGCGTAAACGTCGCCGCTGCACTGCGCGCCGTTACGGGCGGTCCACCTGGCCCGGACCCGCGCTTCGTACCCGCCGTAGCCCTGGGCGCGGGCATCGGCGAGCAGTACGGCGGGCACCTGGTGCCAGGCGGACTGCTGGGCATGCCCGACGCGGAGGGCGGCAGCATAGGACCACTGCCCGGCGGCCAGCGCGGCCAGCGGAGCGCCGATCAGGAAGGAGGCGAGCAGCCCGGCCATGATGAGGGCCTCCACCCGGTCCACGGCGCGGCGCAGCGGGTTGCGGTCGGGCCACAGCCCACGCAACCGGCGGCCGCACCCTGTCACGAGTGGCGCCACATCATGTCTCATCCTGGCCTCTTGCCCCCAGGATCGTGCGCCCCAGATCCGGCGGTCAGGGGCGATCCTCCTGCCGTGCCGGGACCTTGGGCCCCGCTCCGGCCCGGCCCGGCCCGGCAGGCCCGGCCTGAACGCCCGCGCGATGCGGTGCCTGCGGGCCTGATTCAAAGGACCTATGTCTCTTGGAGCTGGGCCGGGCAGCCCAGAGGATCGGGATATGGATGGTGCGCCTGCATTCCAGCCGCCGGCCATCGTGGTGGAGCGGCTGCGCAAGGACTACGGCCGGCTGCGTGCCGTCGACGGCGTGAGCTTCCAGGTCAGGCGCGGCGAGATTTACGCGCTCCTCGGGCCCAACGGCGCTGGCAAGACGACGGCCGTGGAGATCCTCGAAGGTCACCGCAAGCCCACCTCCGGTTCGGTGCGGGTGCTCGGATTCGATCCGGGCGCTGGCGGCCGGCACTTCCGCGAGCGCATCGGGATCGTCCTGCAATCCGGCGGCGCCGACGCCGAGCTGACGGTGCGGGAGATGGTCGGGCTCTACGCCAGCTTCTACGCCCAGCCGAGGGACGTAGCGGCAACGATCGAGCAGGTGGGCCTGGCGGGCAAGCGGCGGGCCAGGGTCCGGACCCTGTCCGGCGGGCAGCTGCGCCGGCTCGACCTCGCCCTTGCCCTGGTCGGCGGCCCGGAGGTGCTGTTCCTCGACGAGCCGACGACCGGCTTCGACCCGAACGCCCGGCGGGATGCCTGGGAGATGATCGCCGGCCTGCGCCACTATGGCACCACCATCCTGCTCACCTCGCATTACCTCGACGAGGTGCAGCGCCTGGCCGACCGGGTCGGGGTGATGAGCCACGGTCACCTGATCGAGGAGTCGACCCCCGATGCGCTGGGCGGCCGTGACATAGCCGGCACGCTGATCAGCTTCCGCCTCCCGGCGGCGCTGCCGGCCGCCGAGCTTCCGGCGGGTCCATGGGACCTGCCGGAAAACCGCGATGGTGACATCACCATGCATACCGACGAGCCCACCCGCGTCCTGTGCACGCTGACCCGGTGGGCGGTCAGCCAAGGCGTGGAACTGGAGGGACTCACTGTGGCCCGGCCCTCCCTGGAGGACGCCTACCTGCGGATCACCGAC
>Ga0208589_1000193_pt1 | contig 29544 bp, 27 predicted proteins | sample NGESurshal092012_2_FD_184486 | JGI IMG/M metagenome (GOLD analysis project Ga0208589, IMG submission 184486) | Arctic peat soil microbial communities from Barrow, Alaska - NGEE Surface sample F53-2 shallow-092012 (SPAdes) | ecosystem: Environmental > Terrestrial > Soil > Wetlands > Peat ...
CAGTTAGCCTTTCCCCGTTCGCGCTGAGCGTAGCTCGCTTCAGCGAGCGAAGTCGAAGCGCTGCCTCTGGCGTGCCCTTCGACTCCGGCCTGACGGCCTACGCTCAGGGTGAACGGTTGAAAACTGCGCTCTCACGGACTGAGGTTCGACGCGAATCAGGCAGAGCTATTGCCTGCGGCATGGCGAAATCGCGGATGTCGGCAATACCGTCGGTGGCGGACTTTTCATGATATCGATATCAGTCCGCATTACGCATGCCGGAGTGGTCATGGTGAAGCAACTGCAGGCTGAATTGTGCGTGAATCAAGGCAAATGATTCACGAATAAACGCATGCGTTGCTAATGCCGGCATTTGGATCGAAATAATCAGAAATATCTTGCGGTTACCATGAGGTTATATCGCTCCAATCGCATGTACTTGCGCATATGCAGGTTATTGCTGCCGCAATATTCCCGTATTCCATCTCGTCAAACTCAACATGGTCAGCCTGAGCCACTCTCCATGGCATATTCATCCTATTGATCATGATCACAAAACTTGCGGCAATTCCTCTACCGCCCGAGACGGTGGATAAAGCAACAAGTGCTTGATCTGCACGGATTACCGCATGGAAATACGTGCAATCCTCACGACGGGCACGGCGCCGGTGATTCTGTGATCGCAATCACTCGATACTTCAAAAAGTCCTATTGACGACACGCAAGGCCACACCATACCGTCGACAAGTTCGCCAATTGGGAGTTTGACGAATGATCCTGTCACGACGCCATGCGTTTCATTAATGACGTTACCGATGAGACAAGCCTGCACGTGGACCCGAGGGATAAATCAGTGGGGGCGAGCTGCAGGTACACCCGGGATCGCTGGGCAATCCAAGAAAATTAGTGATGCCGTGTCTGTCCACGGCATTTTATTTCAATGAGGTCCATGCGGCCCCATCGGCTTCGTTCGGCCTCGAAAACACTTTGGGAGTTCTAAATGCCAAGCCATTTTCGCCTCAAACTACTGACCGCAGCCATCAGCATGGCGGCTGTCACGTCGATCTGCGCCACCCCCGCAAGCAGCGCCGTCACCAGCAACGCATTCGTCGCGTTGACCGCGCAACACACCAACCCGTTGCGCAACGGCGACGTGGCCACCGGCCCGCTGGCTTTCTCGCAGCCGATGCACGTCGTGTTATCGCTCAAGTTGCGCAACAAGGCGCAACTGGACAGCTTTGTGGCCAAGGCCGAACAGCCCGGCACGCCGATCGCACAGCGCTCGATGAACCCGCAGCAATTCGCCGCGCAGTACTCGCCAACCCAGGCGCAGGCGCAGGCCGTGGCGGACTACATGACCAAGGCCGGTTTCACGAACGTCAGCATCGCGCCCAATCGTTTGCTGGTTGAAGGCGACGCCACCTCCGACACGGTGCGCGCCACGTTCAACACCACGTTCGAGAGTGTGCATACCCACGACGGTCGCAACGCTTATCACAATACAAGCGCTGTGATGATTCCCGCATCGCTGCAGGACAGCGTGCAGGCCGTGCTGGGTCTGGACAATGTGCATCTGTCGCATACGTTCGCAATCAGGGCGAACACGAACGCTGCCCATCCCTTGGCCACTGGAACGGCCGTCGGTCACAACCCGCTCGATTTTCCCAAAATCTACGGTGCCAGCAGCCTCGCTACTGCATCGACGGTCACGGTCGGCAACGTCGTCTCCGGCCAGATGAGTGACGTGCTCAACGACATCAAATCCTTCGAGAGCACGAACGGTCTGCCGTCTCTCGTCCCGTCGATCGAGGGCCCCGGCAACACCGGCAGCGTCTCGGCAAGCGGCGACGGCGAATGGGATCTGGATACCCAGGACATCCTCGCGATGACCGGTGGCGTGAAAAGCCTGATCCTTTACGACGCCAGCACACTCTCCGACGCTGCACTCACCAGCGATTACAACCTGGCCGTGACCGACGACAAGGCTGTCGTGATCAACGTCTCGCTGGGCGAGTGCGAAACCGACGCCCATTCGGCGGGCACGACCACGGCGGAAGACACGGTCTTCGAACAGGCCGTGGCGCAGGGCCAGACCTTCTCGGTGTCCGCGGGCGATTCCGGCGCGGACGAGTGCGGCACTGGCGGCACGACCCCGAGCTGGCCGGCCAGCTCGCAATACGTGATCTCGGCGGGCGGCACCGAGCTGTACACCTCCGGCACCACCACCTGGGGCAGCGAGACGGTGTGGAACAATCTCAGCCAGAGTGAAGGCGCGACCGGCGGCAGCCCCAGCACGTTCGAGCCGATGCCGAGCTGGCAGTCAGGCGTGGGCCAGAACGCGGGCCATACCACCCGCGGCGTGCCCGACATCGCTTATGACGCCAGCCCGGTCAGCGGTGCGCTGGTTATCGTGGACGGTCAGGCCAACCAGCAGATCGGCGGCACCAGCCTGGCCTCACCGCTGTTCGTAGGCGCATGGGCACGTATCCAGGCGGCGAATGGTGGCGCTCTCGGCTTTGCCGCTCCGCTGGTCTACAAGGCGGCAGCGGCCAACTATGCGGCGGACTTCCACGACATCACCTCCGGCAACAATAGCGGCGAGACGGCTGCCGTGGGCTGGGACTACACCACCGGCTTCGGCAGCATCATCGTGAGCGCGCTGTCCAGCAATGTCGGCGGTGGCGGCGGTACTGGCGGTACTCCGACAGCCAACTTCAGCGACACCACCAGCAGCCTTACCGCGAACTTCACCGATTCGTCCACCGATTCGGGCGGTACCATCAGCACGCACGCGTGGACGTTCGGCGACGGCAGTACCTCGACCGCCACCAACCCCAGCCATACCTATGCGGCAGCCGGCACCTACAGCGTGACCGAGACGGTCACCGACAGTGTCGATGGCAAGACCAGCTCCAAGACGGCATCGGTGACGGTCTCCAGCGGCGGCGGTAATCCAACCCAGCTGCTCGGCAACACCGGCTTCGAAACCGGCACGGCGTCGCCATGGACCATGTCGGCAGGCGTTCTGTGCACCAGCTCCAGCTGCGGCAGCAGCGAGAGTCCGCACGCGGGAACCTGGTTCGCATGGCTCGACGGGTATGGCACGTCGCACACCGACACGGTGTCGCAATCGGTAGCGATTCCGGGCGGCAAGACGGCCGCGACCCTGCAGTACTACCTGCATATCGACACGACCAAGACCACGGCAGTCGACAAGCTCACCGTGCAGGTGCTGAATTCGTCGGGACAGGTGTTGGGAACGGTAGGCTCATTTACCAACTTGAACAAGAACACCGGGTATGCCGTGGAAACCGCCAATCTGGCCGCGTACATCGGTCAGACGGTCACCATCAAGTTCACCGGCAAGGAGACTTCGTCGCGAGGGAACACCGACTTCACGCTCGATGATGTCACCCTGACCGTGCAGTAAGCCAGAGTAAACCAGACGGCTGCGCAGACAGCCGCTCCGGTGATCCAGATTGAAGGGTCCGGCCGCAAGGCCGGGCCCTTTTTTCTTTGCAGGGTGCGGGGTTGCAGGCAGGCGTTGGCATGAGCGCTTGCATGGATCGACACGGAACACTTCAGTCGAGCCGCACTCCCAACGAACCCAACCTGCGCAGGCCATCGGCGCTAGGCTGCAGCACGCGACTCTGCGGAATCCGGCGCAGCCAGTCGGACTCGAACATCGCCGTGGTCACGGCCACGCCCAGCGGACCGCCCAGATGCATGCGACGCTCCGTCCAGTCCAGACAGCTGCGCCCGTACAGGTGCGACACGCCGACCAGGTCCAGTCCGCTCGCCATCAGTGCATCGATGCCGGTTGGCAGCATTCGCAGGCCGTGTGTTTCGGTGTGCAGCCAGTCGCGTTGCAGCAGCATGGCGCAGAATGCCACGCCCAGCGCACCGGCCAGATGCCGATAACAGCAGCGCGCCCGTCGCAGTTGATCGTCTCCCCTGGGCGGCAGCCGGTGCAATGTGGGTGCGCTGGCCAACGCCAGGGATTCCAGCATCGACGCGACGCGTTCATCCGCCAACCGGTAGTAACGATGACGCCCCTGCACCTGCAGCGCCAGCAGGCCGCCGTCGAGCAGCCGGCGCAGATGTGCACTGGCGGTGGCCGGCGTGACGCCAGCAGCCTGCGCCAGTTCGCCGGCAGGTCGCGCCGTGCCATCGGTCAGCGCCAGCAGCATCGCGGCACGCGCCGGCTCGGCCAGCAGGCTGCCGAGTTCGGCCAGCTGATAGCGATTGAGTGGTGCGGCATCGTTCATGCGCGCAGTCTAGCCAGCCTCCCGGTCGAACGCTTCGGCTGACAGCGAAGCGTTCATGGGCGCGCACCGGCACTGTCCGGCGCTGCACAGATCGACCCACGCCACGGTCGTCCGTTGTCCCACACATGCCGTCATGGCTCCGGCTGTGATTGGGCAGCACGTTCAAGGCGGACGTCTGGTGCCATGCAGCCGCGTCGTCAGCCTCGCCTTGATCGCCGGCCATTCGCTGTCGATGATCGAAAAATACACGGTGTGTCGTACGCGCCCTGATCCGGGAATGATCATGTGGTTGCGGAACGTGCCCTCTTCCAGCGCACCCAGGCGCAGGATGGCCTTGCGTGATGGCTCATTCAGCGAATCGGTCTTGAGCTCGACGCGATTCGTCCCGAGCAGGTCGAACGCATGGGTCAGCAACAGCAGTTTCGCTTCGGTATTGGCAGCGCTGCGCTGATGGCTTGGAGTCAGCCAGGTCCAGCCGATCTCGAGCCGCCGGTGGCTGGTGTCGATGTTCGCGTAACGCGTGCTGCCGATCACCTGGTCGCTGGCCTGATCGATGATGATAAAAGGCAGCGCAACGCCCCGCCGCTGTTCATCGAGCGCCGTCAGCACGTACGCCTGCATGTCTTCGGGGGCAAGTACCTGGTTGGGCACCCAGCGCCACAGCACGGGCTCCAGTCCGACCTGGGCCAGCGCCGCCACGTGACCGAGCATCAGCGGCTCGAGGCGCACGGTCTTGCCGCGCAAGGTGACCGGTTCAATCTTCATGGGCCCGGCAAGCTTCATCGTGCACGCTCATCAGTCAGTTGACGGTGGTGTTGCGCATGTTGCTGCATTCTGGTGGCGCAAGTGAATCTTGACGACGTCAACCGCGCGGCTTCGCCCGATGCGTCGGCGTCGCGGTCCATGGGTCGTCCGGCCACGGATGACGCGGGTAGCGGCCTTTCAGTTCCTTCTTCACTTCCGGATAGGTGCGTTCCCAGAAACCTTTCAGGTCCTGCGTGACCTGGACCGGTCGGCCCCCAGGCGACAGCAGGTGCAAGGTCACCGGAATGCGCCCGCCACCGACTCGCGGTGTATCGGCAAGACCGAACAGCTCCTGCAGCTTCACCGCCAGCACGGGCGGCTCGCCGGGCGTGTATTCGAGTCGGCGATTCTGTCCGCTGGGCACGCTGAGGCTGTCCGGTGCCTGGATGTCCAGCAGGCGGCGCTGCTCGTAGTCGAACAGCGCAGCAAGGGCCTGCGACAGCTCCTCCGCGCTCAGCGCATCGAGCCGCCGCTTGCCGTTCAAATACGGCGCCAGCCATTCGTCGAGCGTGGCGAGCAGTCGCGCGTCGGAGACATCGGGCAGGCCTTGTTCCGGCATCCACTCGCGCAGCGCCTGCATGCGCGCGCGCAGCCGGCGCGCGTGTTCGCTCCACGGCAGCACATCGATGCCCTTGGCACGCACCGCCGCGAGCAAGGCCGGCAACGCGTCCTCTGGCTTCACCGGCATGCTGCGGCGTTCCAGCACGATCGCGCCGAAACGCCGCTCCTCGAATGCTTCCACCGCGTTGCGCTCGTCGTTCCAGCGCAGCGTGCGCTCGCGCACAAACTGTTGCGGGTAGTCGTGTTCCAGCACGCACGAGTCCAGCGGCGCGGCGGCGAGGATCAGGCTGTCGCGCGCCTCGAAGCGCAGGTTCAGTGCGACCAGCCACGGCTCGCCCAGCAGGGCGGTGTTCTCATGCAGGCGCGCACCGCGGCCGTTGGCCAGCGTATAGCGCAGCGGCTGGTTGTCGTCGCGCCGCGCGATGCGATCGGGAAACGCATGCAGCAGCAGATCGCCCACCGCATGGCTGTCCGGCATGCCGCTCGCCGCGCTACGGACGTCCAGACGCCGGCGCCAGCCCTTGCTCGCCTGCTCGATCGCTGCCAGCGCACCAGCATCGACGACGACGCGTGAGCCAGCCATGGATGGCTCAGTGTCGCGAGCGAAGGATGCGCGAGAGCGACCACCGGCACCGTGACGGTCGCGCCACGCATGCAAGGCGGCCACGCGCACGCGAAAATCATCGCTGCGTGCCTGTTCACCGCGCAGCGGCGAGCGCGCTTCCATCAACGCCAGCAGGTCGGCGATCAACGCACGCAGTTCGACCGGTGCGCGCAGCGCGGCAGCGCCGAGGCGCGGTGTGGCGCCGAGTTCCAGCATCCGGCGACCCAGCGCGGTGATGCGCTGGCTGGCGTCGAGCGCGCCGAGGCTGGCCAGCAGTTCGCGTGCCTGCGCCAGCGCGCCGGAAGGCGGCGGATCTAGCCACGGCAGTTCGGCACTTCCCCAGGCAGCCAGCTCCAACGCCAGGCCGGACAGTTCGGCCTGGGTGATCTCGGCCGTGCGCGCCGCATCGAGTCGCTTGCTCTGCGGCCACAGCCGGTACGCGGTGCCTTCCGCCACGCGCCCGGCACGCCCGGCGCGCTGGTCGGCCGAAGCCTGCGAGATGTTGACTGTCTCCAGCCGGGTAAAGCCGGAGTTCGGATCGAAGCGTGGCTCGCGCGAGAGGCCGCTGTCGATCACCGCACGGATGCCCGGCAGGGTGACGCTGGATTCGGCCACATTGGTGGCCAATACGATGCGTCGCGTGCCCGGTTCGGCCGGACTCAGCGCGAGCTGCTGTTCGGCCAGCGACAGCTCGCCATGCAGCACGACGATCTCGATTTCTCCCCTCTCCCCTCGGGAGAGGGGTTGGGGGTGTGGGTTCGGCGAAATTTCGCCAGCATGCTCCGCCCGTACCCTCACCCGGCCTGCGGCCACCCTCTCCCGCAGGGAGAGGGTTTCTTCAAGTACCGCTTGCGCACGCGCGATCTCGCGCTGGCCCGGCAGGAATGCCAGTACGTCGCCATCACTGTCCTCCAATGCCTGTCGCGCAATGCGGGCCAGATGCTGCTCGATGCTTTCCTGCGCGCGCGCCGGCGGGTAGTCGATGCGCACCGGAAAACTGCGGCCGGGGCTGCAGATGCGCGGCGCATCCAGCCACTGCGCGATGCGCTCGCCGTCCAGCGTCGCCGACATCACCAGCAGGCGCAGTTCGGGCCGCAATGTGGCCTGCACATCCAGCGCCAGCGCGGCGCCGAGATCGCCGGCCAGATGACGCTCATGGAATTCGTCGAACACGATCGCACCGATGCCGGTCAGCTCCGGATCGTGCTGGATCAAGCGGGTCAGGATGCCCTCGGTGACCACCTCGATCCGCGTCGCCGCGCTCACCTTCGACTCGAAACGGATGCGGTAGCCGACGCTGCGACCGATCTCCTCGCCCAGCTGCTGCGCCATGAACTGGGCCGCTGCGCGCGCCGCGATGCGGCGCGGCTCCAGCATCAGGATCTTCTGCCCGGCCAGCCATGGCGCATCGAGCAACGCCAGCGGTACCTGGGTCGTCTTGCCGGCGCCGGGCGGCGCCTCCAGCACGAGGCGCGGATGCGCGGCCAACGAGGCGCGGATCTGCGGCAGCAACGGGGTGATCGGGAAGCTGGGCACGGGCGCCTTCATGCGCGTCGATGATAACCGCTGCCACCGTACTCCCGATGCAGGCACCCGTTCACCGCATCCTCTCGGCACAGCATCCTCTCCAGCATCGCAGCATGGAGAAGATACGTTGGCTCAGGGTTTGATGGGTGTCGTTGCTGCAGGGGTGGTCGTCGTCGTCGTCGTGGTCGTAGTCGTCGTCTTCGTTGCAGCGGCGCGCAGCGGCGCCAGCGATTCGAACCCGCGTTGATAGTCCTCGGTAACCTGGCGCGCTTCGTTGCTGTCGCGGATCACCCGCGGCGTGATCAACACGATCAGCTCGGTCCGGTTGCGGCTGCGATTGGTGGTGCCGAACAACCGGCCCAGCCACGGAATGCGGTTGAGCCCGGGGATGCCGGTGTTGCCGGTTGTATCTTGCTGCTGGATCAGACCACCCAGCAGCACCGTCTGCCCGCTCTGCACGGCGATCTGGGTGCCGATATCGCGTTGGGCGATGGTGTAGTTGCCTTGCGAATTGGCGTTCCCCTCGGTCGCGCTCACCTGCTGTTCCACATTGAGATACACCAGACCGCCCGGATTCACCCGGGGCTGTACATCGAGGATCACGCCGGTGGGCAGATATGTCACGGTGCTGGCGGTGGAGGCCGTCGTGCCCGTGGTCAGGCCGGCGATGATCGAGGTCTGGTTGACGGGTATCTGGTTGCCCACCTGGATATGCGCGACCTGGTTGTTGAGCACCACCAGCGAAGGCGCCGACAGGGTCTTGGTGTCGCTGTTGGTTTCCAGTGCGCTGACCGCCACCTGCATCTTGCTGTTTATGAAGGAATAGAAGAAGGGCTGGCCGGTATAGGTGGTACCGCCCGAACCGAGGCCGATTTGACGATGCCGATAGGGCTCGCCGGGCGTGATATTGCCATTGCTATCGGTGGTGCTTCCGGTCAGACCTTCCAGATACCACTGCACGCCGAAGCTGAACTCGCCGGTGAGCGTGACTTCCAGAATCCGCGTATCGATCTGTACCTGCAGCGGCACGTTGTCCAGTCGCTGGATCGCCGACTGGATCTCGGCCCATTGCGAGGGCCGCGCCCGCACCAGCAGTTGATTGTTGCTATCGACCGAACTGATGCGCACGCTGCCGTCCGACGAGTTGTATGCCTGATCCTTGTTCGCATTGTCGCCGCTCGTGCCACCGCTCGCGCCACCCAGCAGGCTGCTGCCGCTGGTGCTGCCGAAGCCACCTTGCGTGCTGCCGGGAGAGGATGAGGGGAGACCGCTGCCGAAAGCGCTCGAACCACCGATGCCCGTGCCGGCACCGGAACTGCCGAAGCCGCCGCTGGTGGAACTGCCGAAGCTGCCGGCCGTGCTGCCCATGCCGCTGGCCGAGCCATTCGCGTTGCTGGCGCTGCCGAGCGTGCTGGAACCCAGCCCCGGCCCGACGTGGCCACCGTTGTCGCCACCGCCGCCGCCCGCGCTGTTGGTGTAGATCTGCGCCAGATATTTCGCCAGATCCGACGCCTTGATATTGCGCACGTCGTAGACGAACAACTGTGGCTGGTTGCCGCCGCCCAGATCGATCTTGGCGATCCAGCTGCCCACCTCGTCCAGATAGGTCGGCTGGGTGCTGATCACCACCAGCGCATTGGTGCGCTTGATCGGGATGAAGCGCAGCATGCCGGCCAGCGGCGTATCGCCCTTGGGGCCGAACATCTTGTCCAGCTCCGGCATCACTTCGTCGACATCGGCATGCTGCAGGCTGAACACGCCCACCGACATCCCGCGCAACCAGTCCACGTCGAAGGTGCGCACGGTGCGCTGATAGTTGTCCAGCTCGTCCGGGGTGCCGGACATCACCAGCAGATTGCGCTGCGGGTCCGCCAGCAGCACCGCATCCTGCCGTGCAAACGGCTTGATCAGCTTCTGCATCTCGGTGGCCGAGATGTAGCGCAGCGGAAACATGCGTGCCTGCATGCCACCCTGCGGCGCCGTGGCGCCCAGGCTCGGCACCAGGTTGCCGGCCACGGCATCCTTGTCAGGCAGCACCACATAGCCGCCGTTGCGTTTGACCAGTGCGTTATGCGTCCACGACAACAGGGTTTCCAGGATCGGCAACGCTTGGCTGCTGTCCACCGGCTCGGAGGTGGAGAACGAGATATTGCCCTGCACACCCGGCACGATCGTGTAGTTCTGCTTGAGCAGGTCGCCGAGGATCGCCTTGACCACTGCCTGTACCGGTTGATTCTCGAAATTGAAGGTCACCGCGCCTTCGCCGGTCGCCGCCGGGCGTGGCGTGCTCAACGCACCCACACCGGGCCGGATGAATTGGCCGCTGCCCTGGCTGATCTTCGGCATGATCGCCGCTGTGCTGCTGCTGGTGATGCCGTTGTTCAACGGCAACGGGGCCGGCGCCGGGTTCTGCGTACCAGCCATCGCCTCGCGCTGCAGCGCGCCGTCGTCATGCGGCTGCGGGAACGTGGAGCAACCCGCCATCCACACGACCACGGCAAGCGTGCCGCTGCGCAGAATCTGCTGAGTGAGCTTGGAAAACATGGATCAACGTACTCCTTGATGAGTCGCCGCGGCCTGTGCGGCTCGGCGCTTCTGGATATTTTCTCTAAGCCGCTGGACGGAAGATGCCGGCGCATGATCGCTCGGCGGCGGCGGCGTGACCACTGAACTGCCGGGGCCGGATCCGGCCGCCGGGTTCTGTACAGGTGCGACGCGCATCATCGCGCCGCCAGGTACATTCCCGTTGCTGGCATCCATTGCAGTACCAGCCTTCGGCTCATCAATGGGGGCGCCGGCCGGCAGTTTCAGTTCGGTACGGCCAGCGGACGAATCAAACAGTGCCGAGCGCGGCCGCACTTCCACCAAGGTCACGCTACCGTCCGGCAGCGACTCGCCTTCGCGCAGGCGTACCTGGCGGTCGCCATTCTTATCATGCAACAAGGCCATGTGCAGGCCGGGGGTAAGGATGATTCCGGTCAGATCGAAGTCGCCAAGGCTGCTGCCGCCATCGGCAACATGGGCTATCGGCTTGCGATCAGGGCTGAACAACGGCTTTTGCCAGACCAGCGCAAACTGCTGCAGCGGCAGTGGTCGTGGCAGATCGGAGGCGTTGCCGGCCGGCGGCAGCGACGCCAGCGGTCGTGACGGACCCCAGTGCACCTTGCGGCCGATGCCGGCAAGCAGCAGCAACAACAACGCCCCCAGCAACACGGCGATTAGCGCGAGGACTGGAGTCAGCTGGCGCTGATTGGCGGCGTTCATGGCGCCGCTCCTGCGCTCACGGCAGACACCGGCGTCCCTGCCGGCACAGCATGCGACGGGCGCACATAACCGGACAGCGTGAACTGCACCTCCAGCGGCGCCGCGTTGCCCTGCTGCTGCGCCACCGGATTGCGATAGATGCTGAGATCGTCGATGAACAGATACGGTGTGCCCTGCTCCAGGGCATTCAGTACCTCCGCCAACGGCTCGATGTCGCAGCTCAGGCTGATGCTCACCGCGGCCTTGCGATACGGCTCGCCGGCCGTCGTTGGCGGATTCGGTATCGGCATCTTCTGGCTCACCACGCACCTGCCACCCTGGGTACTGGTGCCGACCACATCGACCACGCGCTGCATCAGATCGGCTGCGGCGGTGTTCGGATCATCCTCGGCCAGGAACGCGCTGCTGCTGGCCTGCCCGGCGCCGAGCGCGGCAATGCGCTGCTGCAGTGCCGGTTTTTCGGCAATCGCGGCGGCATAACGCCCATGCGTGTCGCGCAAGTCGGCCATTTCGCTGCGGATCTCCTGCAACGGCGCCACGAACCACCAATGCAGCAGCACAAGATAGCCAAGCAGCAACACCAACAGCAGCAACGCGATGGCCGCGATGCGGCTGTCGCGCGGCTTGAGTTGAAGCACTCTCATGGCGTTCCCCCGCCGGTCGCCGGTGCCGCAGCGGCGGGTTGGGGTTTTCCTGTCGCCGGCTGGCGCACCTGGGCGGTCAGATAGAAACGTTCCTTGCCGGTGGTCGGATCGGGCTGGATGCTGCCCTGGAAACTGGCATTCGTGATCAGCGTCGAATCCTTCAGCGCGTCGAGCAGTTTCGCCGCCTGTATGCTCTGGCCCTGGATGCCGATCTGGCCGCTGTTGTCCACGCTGAAACGCTCCAGCCATGCCGTGTCCGGCAGTCGCTCGGTGGCGTCCTGCAGCAGACTGAGCATGGCGACGGCATTTTTCTTGCGCTGGGCCAGGAAACCGGCGGCGCCCGCATTGTCCTGCAGTTGCTGGCGCAGCAGCGCGACCTGCTGCGCCTCGCCATGCATGCTGTCGACCTGTTCCTGCATCTGTGCCAGCACCTCGCGCCGGTTGTGCAGCCACTGCCCCAGCGCCAGCACCAGCAGCAGTACGCAACCCGCCGCCAATGCCAGATTCAGACGCAGGCGGGGCCGCGGGCGACGCGGTGTCTGCTCCGCTGGCAGCAGATTGATGCCGAGGCGATCATCGCCGCGCGCCAGGTCCACCGCGTCGATCGGCATGCCCAGCGTGCGCAGCTGCGCCAGCAGGGGCTCCAGCGTGTCGCGCTTGACCGCCACCAGTTCCACATTGAAACGCCTGGCGGCGGCCGGCGTCGCCAATGCACGCGCGGCGTAATGCACTTGCGCCACGTTGAACGGCGTCTGCCGATCCATCTCGAACGCGATCACCTGCTGCAGGTTGTCACGGGCCGCCACGGGCAGCGCCAGCGTGCGCCGCAACACGGCAGCGTCCGGCAGCAGCAGGGCCAGCCGCAGATCCTCGCGGTCGACCCCGCGCAACGCCGCACTGAATGCAGCCTGCTGGATCAGCGTATCTTCGTTGTCGTCCCAACTCGCCAGCAGCTCGCGGCGACCGGCGCGGCGCAACGTCCATGCGGTGCCGACGCGCTGCAGCAAATGCCAGTCCGCGCCACTGATGAACCACGCACGCCAGCGCATCGGCAACAGTGCGCGCAACTCGCCACCCCACCAGCCGAAGAATCCCGGCAACGGCGAAGCGCGCCAGGCATGGCGTACACGATCCAGCAGCGGCCGCAGCGGCTGCGTTGCCGTACTCATTCCGCCTCTCCCTCCTGCCAGCGCAGCACCGCATAAGGTTGCATGCCGGCCTGCCCTGCCTGCATGCGCATCGTGGCGCGCAATACCGCGCGCGTGCCATCGGCCAGCGTGGCCTCGGACTGGATACTATGCGTTGTTCCGTTATTGAGAGCCATACTGGGATCACTGGCGTTGTTCAGCCGTGCGGCCTGGATCGCACTCTCCTGTTGCGGGGTCATGCCCGGGATCGCCGCCAGCGCCAGCGGCGGCGCGGTATTCGGATCCGGTGCCTGGTTGCCGGACCAGATCGTGATATCGGGCGCCACCACGCGATAGATCGCCGGTGTCATGCCCAGCACCAGCTGCAATTCCTCGATACTGGCGAATGGCCCGCTGCGCGGGCCGTAGTCCAACCCGGCGGCGGCATAGGCGGCACGACGCGTGCCGGCGTTCGCCGCGTGGAGCGGCGCAGTGCGCCACTCCACCACGTTGCCGGCCAACACCTTGGCCGCCGCCTGCTGCAGCCCGGCGGCCTGGAACAAGCCCTGCAGCACCCCCGAAGTGGCGGTATTGAGATCCACCTTGCCACCTTCGCTGATCGCCGAAACCGTGACCGTGGCCCCGTCGTACCGGAAGACATAGATCCGCCCGTCGCCGATCCAGCGGCGTTTGACCACGGGATCCTGCAGCCCGTAGAACGCGCGCATGATGCCGGCCTCGGCGGCGTAATGCGCCTGGGTCTGGGCAAACTGATAACGCGCCTGCAGGCCTTCGGTGCGCGCCAGCGCGGCATAGCCGCCGAGCAGGATCGCCAGCAACGTGCAGGCCCACAGCACCAGCAGCAGGGCCACCCCGCGCTGCTGGCTTTGCCGCGTCGGTGGCCGTCGCCTCATCGGCCATTCCCATTGGGTGTGTTCAACCCCGGCAGTCCGCTTAGTCCACCACTGGCCACCGGATTGACGCGCAGCGGGACTTCCAGCAACGGCCAGTCGTAGTTGCCTTCCGGGTGCAGCTCGATGCGCACCAGCGACGGCAACAACCGGCCATTGGCCCACGTCGCAGACCACGGCACGGCCCCGTTCTGAATATCCAGGCCGCGATAACTGAAGCTGCCGCCGTGGATGTGATCGAGCAGCACCTGCGGATCGCCCAGCGGTTGCGGCGGCTGACCGTCCGGCGGCAGCAGCGCAAGACTCAGCACCAGGCTCGACTCGCCTTGACCCTCGTCGATCAACCGCAGGCTCTGCAACTGCGGCCCGAGCTTGCCGAGATAGCCGGGCAAAGGCGCGACGTAACGCATCTCGTGCGCGCTGCCTTCGAAATACACATTCTCGCCGTGCTCGTTGTGGCCGATCGGCTGCGCCATGCTTTGCGCCAGTTCGCGTTGCAGAAACTGCTGGGCGGAACGGATCTGGTCGATCCGCGCGACCGCGGCGGTACCCGAGCGCACGCTGTGGGTGGCCGTGCGCAAGCCCGCATACACCCCCAACAACAGCAGCGCCAGCAACACCAGCGAGGCAAGCACTTCCAGCAGGGTGAAACCGGCGACAGGTTTCACGGCGACAGTACGGGCGGCGGACGGTCTCATGGTGCCGACTGCAGCGCATTGGGGTTGTCAGCGGCGACATCCGGTCCGGTCAGCCGCAATGTATGGAAATGCGCCGAGCGCGGATGCGCGGATGGTCCCCACAGCACATCCAGATCCAGCTGATACAGGTGCAGCAGCGCATTCGGTGGCACGGCCCCGAGCTGATTCCACGGCATCACGTTCATTTGCCAACGGTACTTCGCGTTGAACTGACCCGAACTGTGGCCCGGTTTCAACGGCTCTCCCACGAATGCGCTGTCGAGCTTGCTGCGCGCCCACAGCGCCGCCTCACTGTAACCGGCCGCGTTCTGGGTCAGGCCGATCGAGCCGCCAGCGACCTTCATCAGCGCGATGAAGGTGATTGCCAGCAGCATGATCGCCGCGATCACCTCGAGCAGGCTGAAGCCTTGTTGACGCCGGGAACGGGGAATGTGGAACGGGGAATCGGAAAGGCGCCGCTCTGGATGCCTGCAGATTTCCGCTTGAACGAATGCAGCGCAGCAGCTCATGCAAGGCGAAAACCACGGTGCTGGCAGACTATTGCCATTCCCCGTTCCCTGTTCCCCGTTCTCCATGCTCATCGCGCCGCCACCGTATCGACCACGCGCACCTCACCGGTCAGCCACGACACGTTGACATGCCACTCGCGTCGCCCGCTCTGCAACGTGATGCGACCGCCGGTGGAACTGCCGTCGGGGAAAAAGCGGATGCGTCCGGTGTGATCGTTCGGCTGATCCGCCTTCGCGCTGGTGATGCTCAGTCGCAGACCAGTGGGCAGGCGCACGTCATGCTGCTTCACGTCGCGGTAGATATTCGCACGGGTGTCCAGATCGAAATTCTGGTCGTGCCCGCGCACGATCGCCTGCGCGCGGGTGGCGCGCAGCGCGCCGGCCAGTTCGCTGCTGGCCGCGTTGATGCGCGCACTGGCCAGACCCTGCGTCACCGAGATCGACACGGCGGCGGCGGCGATCCCGATCAGCAGGATCACCGCCAGCATTTCAAGCAAGGTGAACCCTCGGACAGCATGGCTCCTACGCTGCAATGCCAGGAGTTGGACTCGCGGGGCTGGTTGCACGACAAACATGACGGTATGCGGCCAGATTACTGCCAGTTGCCCAGGTCGGCGTTGATTCCGTCGCCACCGGGCTTGCCATCTTGGCCGTAGAAGATCAGATCGTACTTGCCATGGTCGCCCGGATACTTGTAACCGAACGGATGACCCCACGGGTCCTTTAGCTGCGATTCCTTCACGTACGGACCCTGCCAGTTTGGCGCATTGACCGGCTTCGTCACTAGATCTTCAAGCTGCTGGGGTGGTGTGTTGTTGTCCAGCTCATAGTTATCGATAGCCTGACTGAGTGTGGTCAGCTGTGATTTGCCTGCACCATACTTTCCCTTGTCCAGGCTAGGAATGACTTTCGAAACGACCACCACAGCGATGACACCGATCAACGCTATCACTGCCAGCATCTCCAACAAGGTAAAACCGGCGTTGCGTCGTAGGTTTCGCGATTGCCTGTGCTGCATGGTGTTACCTCTGATAGGCATTAGGTAAGTTCGGAGAGCGTTTTTTCGCGACACGACTCATTGAATATTGCTGGTCAGACTGAGCAGCGGCAGCAGGATCGCCGCCATGATGATGCCAACCAGAATCGTCATCACGATGGTCAGCGCCGGCACCAGCGCAGCCAGCAAACGATCGATCGCGCGTTTGGATTCAAGTTCAAACGTGTCGGCCACTTTCAGCAGCATGATGTCGAGTTGACCGGCTTCCTCGCCGACCTGCACCATCTGAATCGCCAGGCGCGGAAACAGCTTCGACTGACCCAGCGCCAGACTCAGGCCGGAACCGCCCTTGACCTGTTCGTGGGCCTGGCTCAGCGCCGCATCCAGCGCGAGATTGCCGGTCACCTGGCGCGCAATCGACAGCGAGCTCAGCACCGGCACGCCGTTCTTCAGCAGCGTGCCGAGTGTGCGGGCGATCCGCGCGGTCTCCACTTTCAGCAGCAGCGGGCCGACCAGACGCATGTGCAACTGCCGGGTATGCCAGAGCAGCCGCACCTGCGCATCGCGCATCCGCGCGCGCCAGAAGAAAACACCGCTGCCCAACACCAGAACAATCAGCCACCACCAGCTCTGCAGCGTATTGCCGAGTACCAGCACCACCTCGGTGATCCACGGGATCGGCACCTGCATGTCCTGGAAGATCGGTACGAACTGCGGCACCACATAGGCCAGCAACAGCACCAGCGAGCCAAGCACGCCAACCAGCAGGAACGCCGGATAGATCAGCGCGTTGACGATGTTGCCGCGCATCTGCTGCGCGCGTTCCAGATAATCGGCCAGCCGGCGCAGCGTCTCCTCCAGCGAACCACCGGTTTCGCCGGCGCGCACCAGGCTGACGTAGAGTTTCGGGAAGACGCCATGCTCCTCGTCCAGCGCCGATGACAGCGTGTTGCCGCCGCGCACCCGGTCGCGCACCCGCTCCACCAGTCTTTTCGCGTGTTCGCCCTCGGGTAGGTCGAGCAGGATGCTGAGCGCGCGATCCAGCGGCTGGCCCGCGCCGAGCAGGGTCGCCAGCTGATGGGTGAACTGCGCGAGCTGATCGCCGGTGAACGGACCACGCTTGAACAGCGCCGCGAACCCGCTGCCACCGCCGGCGCCGTCGGCCGGCCTGGCCTCCAGCGGCGTGTGCCCTTGATCCTGCAGACGGCCGATCACTTCCTCGACGCTGGATGCCTCCATCTGCCCCTGCAGCATCTCGCCAGCATCGCTGACCGCGCGGTAGCGGAACTGCGCCATCTCAACCCTCCTGCGTGACGCGCAGGACCTCCTCCAGCGTGGTGATGCCGGCCACCGCCTTGGCGATGCCGTCCTCGTACATCGTGCGCATGCCTTCGGCGCGCGCCTGGCGCTCGATCTCGCCGGCGTCGGCGCGCTGCATCACCAGCCGGCGCAGCGGATCGCTCATGGTGAGGAACTCCATGATCGCGCGGCGACCGCGATAGCCGGTCGGGTTGGCCGCGCTGCTGCCGGGTCTCCACAGACGGATCGGCCGCTCGTCGGTATATTTCTCCAGCTCGAACTGTTCGACCACTTCCGGCAGCGCCTCGTACGACGTCGCCGTCTCCGGATCGAGCCGACGCACCAGCCGTTGCGCCAGGATGCCGTTGATGGTCGAGCCGAGCAGATAATCCTCCACGCCCATGTCGAGCAGGCGCGTGACACCGCCGGCGGCACTGTTGGTGTGCAGCGTCGACAGCACCAGATGGCCGGTGAGCGCGGACTGGATCGCGATGCGGCAGGTTTCCAGATCGCGCATCTCGCCGATCATGATCACGTCCGGATCCTGGCGCATGATCGAGCGCAGCGCGCCGGCGAAATCCAGTCCGATCTGCGGCTTCACCTGGATCTGGTTGATGCCTTCGAGCTGGTATTCGACCGGGTCCTCGACCGTGATGATCTTCACACCCGGTGTATTGATCCGGGACAGCGCGGTGTACAGCGTGGTGGTCTTGCCCGAACCGGTCGGGCCGGTCACCAGCAGGATGCCGTGCGGACGGTTGAGCACATCGATGAAGCGCTGCTGGAAGTTGTCGGTGAAGCCGAGCGAGGCGAAGTCGAACACCACCGACTCGCGGTCGAGGATGCGCATCACCACCGACTCGCCGAAGCTGGTCGGCACGGTGGACACGCGCAGGTCGAGCTCCTTGCCCTGTACGCGCAGCTGGATGCGGCCGTCCTGCGGCAGCCGGCGCTCGGCGATGTTCAATCGCGCCATGATCTTCACGCGCGAGATCACCGCCGCGGTGGAACTGGACGGCGGCGCTTCCACTTCGTGCAGCACGCCGTCGATGCGGTAACGCACCTTCAGATGATTCTCGAACGGTTCGATGTGCACGTCCGAAGCACGCTGCTCCACCGCGCGCTGCAGGATCAGATTCACCAGCCGGATGACCGGAGCTTCCGACGCCAGATCGCGCAGATGCTCGACGTCGTCCTCCTCGGCGGCGCTGCCGTCGAGATTCTCCACGATGGTGCCCATCGCCGAGCGGCCGCTGCCGTAATAGCGTTCGATCAGGCCGTCGATTTCCGAGCGCAGGCCCACGCGCAATGCGACCGGTCGGCCCGCGGCCAGCATCACCGCCTGCAACGGATACGGATCGGCCGGATCGGCCACGATCAGCGCCAGTCCATCCTTGTCGTCATGCACCGGCACCACATGCTGCTGCTTGAGAAAGCGCAGCGACAGCTCGAGATCGGCCGGCGGCAGTTCCGGCGCATCGCGCGCCGCCAGCAACGGCACCTGCAGCAGTTCCGCCCACGCCTCGGCCAGATCGCGCTCGGACACCAGCCCGAGCCGCGCCATCAGCGTGGTCAGCGTGCCCTCGGCGGATTCCTCGTGCAGCCGGCGCGCGCGGCCCAGATCGCTGTCCTTCAAGCGACCTCGCGCAACCAGCCACGCGCAGACTTCCGCTTCGCGGTCGTCCACGCGCATGCCCGTTTCGCTCGTCGCCGGCTCAATGGCTGCCGACATCCTGCACCCCGCTCAATATCCGCGATAGCCATCAACGCCCTTGCAGCGCTACGGCAATTGCCATAGTTAGCACACCCGACCGGCGTCAGGCGAGCACTGCCGGCGCCATGGAATCATCCCGTTCATGGACTGCGCCCGGAACGAATGCCTATTGTGAAGCCTGCGATGTTTCAGGTGGACGTCTGTGGCCCAGGAAAAATTTCACGATCCGTGCGCATTCGCTCTGATCGCGCAAGTAATTTCGGATCGTGGATTCCGTTTTTGATACGCCTGCCAATACTATGTTTGTCCCGTTCGCCCTGAGCGTAGCGCAGCGGAGTCGAAGGGTGCCGCGCACGACTATTTGCGGGCCGTATCAATAGTGTCTCCAAAATGGATACGGTTTCAAGTCGGAGCGCTCAGGTGTGAGTCAGTCAGCTACCCACGTCCCCGTTACCGCTTGCCGCTGATGGATCAGGCTTGGCCCAGCCACGGGTTGATCAACGGAACCCCGGCCGCCTTGAAATCGTCCGTATTGCGCGTCACCAAGGTCAGACCATGCACCAGGGCAGTGGCCGCAATCAAGGCATCGCCGTGCGCCATCCTGTCGGGAACGTGCAGGCGTGCGCAACGCAATGCCACCGCCACGTCGATCGCCAGCACACGCTCGGCAAACGCCGGCAGCACACTGCCTTCCAGCCAGCGCCTTAACGCGACGCCTTGGCGGGCATCACGCCGTTCAATCCGCAGTACACCAGTTTCCAATTCCAGCACGGTCATCGCGGACAGAAACAGGCTGGACGCGGCGACGCTGCCCGCCCAACGCTTTACATGCCGGTCAGGACGTGGTTTGCGCAATTCGGATATCACGTTGGTATCGAGCAGGTACATCAGCCCAGATCGACCGGGCGGCGCAAACCGTCACGCAAGCGGGGCGGATCGAAGTCGATCGCCGAACCACCAGGCATCGCCAGCAACTCGACGATGCTGGACTGGCTGCCGGTGAGCTTCGTGTAATCCTCAATGCTCAATAGCACGTGTGCCGGACGGCCGCGGTCCGTGATGAACACAGGGCCACGCCTGGCGGCTTTCTTGGCACCGCTGGCATCCTGGTTGAACTCTCGGCTGGACAAGGTGGTGATGGTCATGACCGTCTCCGGAGAAAGCAATGTAGATACATTACTACATTAGGTTCGATGGGACAACGCGGCCGGCGTTCGATCCCGATTCCCCGAACACGAAAAGGAAACGCAATAGCTAAGCCGAGACTCCGTTGTGGCTTAACTGCCCACATCCCCTTTACTAAGTTGACGGCATGTAATCGTTCGATTACAATCGAGCCATGCTGACGATCAAGACCACGGACGTTTTTGATGCATGGCTTGATGCCCTCAAGGATCGCGCCGCAAAGGGTCGCATCGTTGCCCGCCTGCGCAAGGCATCGCATGGCCTGCTCGGCGACGTGAAGCCAGTCGGCGAAGGTGTGTTCGAAATGCGCGAGCACTTCGGCCCCGGATACCGCCTGTATTTCGTCAAACGCGGAACCGCGTTGATCGTGATGCTTGCCGGTGGCAACAAGTCGTCGCAGTCAAAAGATATCGCCCATGCGCTGAAACTCGCCCACGAATTGGAGATTTGAAGCATGACACTGAAGCTCAACACCTTCGACCCTGCCCGCTATCTTGACAGCGAGGAAGCTACCGCCGAATACCTCGCGTCCATCATTGAAGAGGGAAACGCCGGCCTGTTGGCTGCCGCACTCGGCGACATCGCCAAAGCACGTGGCATGACCGATATTGCCGAAGCCAGCGGCATGACGCGTGAAGCGCTTTACAAGGCGCTACGACCGGATGCGCAGCCGCGATTTGAAACCATCTCGCGCGTGTGCACGGCCCTTGGCCTGCGCCTGTCGGTCGAAGTTGCTTCGCACGCCAGCTAAGTCAAGGATGCTCTGAACTATTCAGCACAGTCGCCACCGAGGAAATCGCATACGTGGTTTAACAACCCACGTCCTTTTTATTCGGCGGATCGACGTAGCTGAGCGGGTCATCGCCGAGATGGGCGTAGCTAGTTTCCAAAAATCCACAAAATCGCACGCCCGGCGGCAACGAGCATTATGAGCGCGCCCCACCACCGCAGCCATTGCACCCCCCTTGGGAAAGACAGATCGCTGAATATCCACTTGAGCGCAGTCAGTAAGAAGATCTTCTGCCAGTAGAAATATGAAGCGAACACCAACAGCCCAAAATATAGGAAAAATTCGGCTGTATACATCGGCTTGTAGGACGGGACCGCGTCACTTGCCACCGAGTACAAAGCAACAAGACCAATCAATAAGGCTGCCGATATCGATGAATTTATCGTCAATTTCATATGACTAGTTCAAAAAGGGACGCAGACAGTTAAGTCGAGTTGCTCATGGTCGCCGACACTACCCGAAATAACACGCAGTCGTCGCGCATGCCTGCAACACTGTCCTCACCACCTTTGTCGCTTGCACGCCGGTCACCTCTGAGACAATGACCTCTTTCTGTACCCGGCAAACCCATGCAGCTGCTCGATATCGGCGCCAATCTCACGCATGAGTCATTCCACCACGATCTCGATGCCGTGCTGCAGCGTGCGCAGGCGCATGGGGTGAACCGGATGATCGTCACCGGCGCTTCGCGCGACGGCAGCACGCACGCGCTGGCGCTGGCCAGGGCGCATCCGGGCATGCTGTTCGCCACCGCCGGGGTGCATCCGCATCATGCGATCGACTATGACGACGCCACGGATGCGCTGTTGCGTGAACTTGCGCAGGATCCTGTCGTGCGTGCGGTCGGCGAGACCGGGCTGGACTACAACCGCAACTATTCGCCGCACGACGTGCAACTGCGGGTGTTCGAGCGTCAGCTGCAGATCGCCGTGGATGTGCGGAAGCCGCTGTTCCTGCATCAGCGCGATGCGCATGCGGACTTCATCGCGCTGTTGCGGCGCTACCGCGACAAGGTTCCGGCCGTGGTGGTGCATTGTTTCACCGACAGCGGTGAAGCGTTGCGCGACTATCTGGCGCTGGACTGCCATATCGGCATCACCGGCTGGATTTGCGACGAGCGCCGTGGCATGCGCCTGCGCGAACTGGTGCGCGAGATTCCCGCCAATCGGCTGATGCTCGAGACCGACGCGCCGTATCTGCTGCCGCGCACGGTGAAGCCTCAACCCCCGCATCGGCGCAATGAGCCGATGTATCTCAAGCACATCTGTGAAGAGGTCGCCCGCGACCGCGGCGAGCCGGTAGAGGTCACGGCGGCGAACAGCACGGCCGCGGCAGCGGCATTTTTCGGGTTACCCGCTAGGGATTCCCTGCTGCCGTAGGAGCGCACCCTGTGCGCGAAAGATTCGTTGCAACGCCGATCGCGCACAGGGTGCGCTCCTACAAGATTTGCCGGGTTTCGCCCGGCGCCAGACGACCCAGCGCATGCTCGCCGATGCGCACGCGGATCAGCCGCAGGGTGGGAAATCCCACCGCGGCGGTCATCCGCCGTACCTGGCGGTTGCGGCCCTCGCGCAGGGTGAGGCTGAGCCAGCTGGTGGGGATCGCCTGGCGAAAACGCACCGGCGGATCGCGCGGCCACAGCCAGTCCGGCTCGGTCGCGGATTCCGCCGCGGTCGGCAGGGTCGGGCCATCGTTCAGGCGCAGGCCGCTGCGCAGCGCCAGCAGTGCCGCTTCGTTGATCTCACCTTCGACCTGCGCCAGATAGGTCTTGGCCTGCTTGTGACGCGGATCGGTCAACCGATGTGCCAGCGGTCCGTCATCCGTCAGCAGCAGCAGGCCTTCGCTGTCCTGATCCAGCCTTCCGGCCGTATAGACGTCTTTTTGCGCGACGAACTCGGCCAGCGTGCGGCGACCGTCCGCATCGGTGAACTGGCACAGCACGCCATACGGCTTGTTGAGTGCGATCAGCATGCCGATCCGGCTCGCATGGCGCGGGTGCGGCGCCTCAGTGGGTCGAGGCTGCCGATGGGGGCGCCGCCGGTTTGACGAAGCGCAGGGTCATGCGGTCGGACTCGCCGATCGCCCGGTATTTCGCCTTGTCCTGCTCGCCCAGGGTGAGCGTGGGCGGCAAGGTCCATACGCCCTTGGGATAGTTTTTCGTATCCTTCGGGTTCGCATTGATCTCGCTGCTTTCCTCCAGTATGAATCCGGCGTCGGTGGCCAGTTTCACCACGTAGCGGGTGGGTAGATAGCCGCTTTGCCTGACCGCGGCCAGCGACGCATCGTCATCGGCGCGGTGGTCGACCACGCCAAGCATGCCACCGGGCTTGAGCACCGTATAGAACGCCTTGAACATCGCCGGCGCGGTATCGGCCCAGTTGTGCACGTTGCGGAACGTCAGCACCAGATCGGCCGAACCCGGCGGCCCGAACACCGGCGCCTTCGGATCGAATTCGACGAACTTCGCGTTGCCGTAATGTGCCTTGTCGGCGGCAAACTTCTGCTGCAGGGTATCGTCATCGCGACGTGCTTCGCCGCCGCCGGCGGGCGCCTGCACGGCGGCGATGTAATGGCCATTGTCGTGCAGCAGTGGCGCGAGGATTTCGCTGTACCAGCCACCACCGGGAGTGATCTCGATCACCGTCTGATCCGGCTGGATGCCGAAGAACTGCAAGGTGGCTTTGGGATGGCGATACACATCGCGGGCGCGGTTGGCGGCCGAGCGCCAGTTGCCGGCCAGTACAGTGTCCAGCTGCGTGGCGGTGAAATCGCCCGCGCTGGTCGGCGGCACCAGTTCGCCAGACGGCTGGTCCTGGCCGGTCGAGGTCGCCGGAGCCGCCTGGGCGACGGCCTGCAACGGCAATCCCAGGCTGGCCACCAGCAGCAACGCCGCAGCCCAACGAGCCGTTCCCATCGTTGTCGCTTCCTTTCCGCAGTTCATCGATGACCCCTTGATGTGTTCCATCCGGACCTGGCGCAATATGCCGATGGCTATGTGTAGAACCGGTATGCAGCACTTGGCGCACACACACCCTTGCGCTAACCGGCAGGAAAAACGTCGCCTGCAGGATGAGTCCGGCGGCGCGCAATCATTCTACGGCAAGCAGGTGCAGGAGCGGCTTCATTCGCGCTGTCTTCACGCGGCAAACGCCCGTCCTGACGCACGCTCACTCATCACGCCATTCCGGGTCTGGCCGTGTCCAGTCCCGAATCCACTACCATCGAGGAACCCGCGATGCCACTGCGCCAGCTTGGTAACTCCGCTCTTGCGATCGCCCCGCTCGCGTTCGGCGGCAACGTGTTCGGCTGGAGCGCCGACGAAAAGCGCTCGTTCGAACTGCTCGACGCATTCGTCGATGCCGGCTTCAACCTGATCGATACCGCGGACGTCTATTCGGCGTGGGTGCCGGGCAACCGCGGCGGTGAGTCGGAAACCATCATCGGTCGTTGGCTGAAGCAGAGTGGCAAGCGCGACCAGGTGGTGATCGCCACCAAGGTGGCGAAATGGGCCGAGCATCCCGGCCTGTCGCCGGTGAACATTTTGCAGGCGGTGGACGGCTCGCTGCAGCGCCTGCAGACCGACCACATCGACCTCTATCAGGCGCATGAGGACGATGCCAGCGTGCCACTGGCGGAAACGCTCGGTGCGTTCGCGCGGTTGATCGAGGCCGGCAAGGTGCGCGTGATCGGCGCCTCCAACTACGGCGCCGATCGTTTCGCCGATGCGCTGGCCGTAGCAAAGCAGCACAACTTGCCGCGTTACGAAAGCCTGCAGCCGGAATACAACCTGATCGACCGCGCCGATTATGAAAAGACCCTGGAGCCACTGATCCGCGCGGAAAGCATCGGCGTGATCTGCTATTACTCACTGGCCAGCGGCTTCCTCAGCGGCAAGTATCGCAGCGCGGCGGATCTGGCCAGGAGTTCTGTGCGTGGCGGCGCGGTGAAGAAATACCTGAACCCGCGCGGCCTGCAGATTCTTGCCGCGCTCGATGCGGTCGCCGCCGCGCATCACGCCACGCCCGCGCAGGTCGCGCTGGCGTGGCTGATCGCTCGCCCCGGTCTCACCGCACCGATCGCCAGTGCCACCAGCGTGGAGCAGCTCGACGAGCTGGCCGGTGCGGCGAAACTGCAACTGACCGCCAACGAGATCGCCGCACTGGATCTTGCCGGCGCGACCTGATCACTCCGACGTGGAACCGGCATGTGCGGGAGCACCGGCGCTGCTGGCGGACGCAGGTTCCGCGTCCTGCTCTTCGGGCGACTCCACCACATAGCCCTGCGCCTTGAGTCTGGCGACATAGCCGGTGGGCGACAGCAGTTCGTCCATCGGCAGCATCGCAAAGGTCTGCGTGTTGCTGTCCAGTGCGGCACGCGCGGCGGTCAGCCAGGTCGCCTCCAGCCGGGCCGGTACCTCGTCAAGACCGAGCTGGTGCGCGAAGCCCGCACCGGTAATCGCGGCGACACAGGTGTCGCGACGCTCGCTGTCGGGCAACTGGCGCAAGGCCTGCAGATCGCCGGTGGCCCAGGCGTTGGCCCGCGCCGTGATCGCCGGCATGTCCTGTTCGATGCTGTCCAGCGTGTGGCTGAAACATGCCGTACCGTCCAGGCCGGAGCTCTTGAATGCCTTGATCGCGGCGCGTGGCTGATCGATGACCACCTGATAATCCACCGCCGTCTGCCTGACGCCGTCCTGCGTGGCCAGCGCCTTCACCGTGGTGCCAATCCCGCCGGTGCTGCTCAGGCCATTTGCCTTGATCGCCTTCTTGTACAGTTCCTGCGCGGCAAAGATCGGCCGCCAGCGCTCGATGCCGCGGTCGTTGCCGAGATATTTCTGCTTGAGCCCCCGCCAGCGCGCATACAGCGGAGCCGGCAGCACCTGCTGCAACGTTTCGCCGTTGTCGTTCTTGCGCGCACTGTAGGCCGACGGCAACAGGAAGAGCTTGCCGAAGAAGTTTGCGTTCACCTTCACCTTGACCGCCGGCGACAACAGCACCTGCTGCGACTGGCTGATGATTTGCGCCAGATCGCGCGATTGCCATTGCATGTTCTGCGGCAGCGGCGACAAGGTGCCCAGCACCCACATCACATGGTCGCCCTTCGACACCTTCCACAGGCCCGGACCAGGCTGCACGCCGCTGACCACCACGGCGGCGAGATCGGCCACGTTGGCCGGCGTGGGCGGTGGCGCCGAGGCGGCCGTCGATTGCGCGAACACGGGCGTGAGGCCGCCCAGCACGAACAGGAATGCAACGCATGACAGACGCATCGATGATGCTCCAACTGCAGGGGCGGCCATTGTGTCAGGGCGATCCTGACTCGGAGGTTGCCGTTGCCAACGCCGGTCTCAGCGCTGCAGCCGCGAAGCGTCCGGGTACGGTGGCACGTCGACGTACTCGCCTGCGCGCAGCCGCGCCTGCACCGCGCGCCACCAGACCGGGTCGAAGATCTCCGGATGCGCCTCGCCCAGTGCCTGGCGCAGCGGTGCGGACACGCCGAGGAAATTCACGAACAATTCGGGAAACACGTCCTCCGGCGCGGCGTAGACGGCATCCTGCAGTGGTCGTGTCTCGTCGTCCTCATGCAATACCGGCAACGCGCGGAAGCGGCAGTCCCCGAGCAGGCACAGTTCGTCGTAGTCGTAGAACACGGCGCGTCCGTTGCGCGAGATGCCGAAATTCTTCAGCAGCAGATCGCCGGGAAAGATATTGCTGCCGGCCATGTCCTTGATCGCCTGGCCGTAGTCGCGCATCGCGCGGCAGGCCTGGTCCGCATCCACCTCGCGCACGTACAGATCCATCGGCCGCAGCCGGTGCTCCACATAGCAATGCGCGATCACCAGTTCGTCGCCATCCAGCGTGACCGTGTCGGCGCATTCGGCCAGCAGTTCCTCGCGCAGGCCGACGTCGATCTGGCGCAGCGGAAAACGCAGGTGGTGAAACTCCTGCGCATCGACCAGCCGGCCCACGCGATCGTGGCGGAACACCAGCCGGTATTTTTCCTCGACCTGCCGACGCACGGTGTCCTTCGGCCACGCGAAACGATCGCGTATCAGCTTGAACACCACCGGCAGGTCGCGCAGGGTGAACACCGCCATCACCATGCCGCGCTTGCCGTCGGCATGCACCAGCCGTTCCTGCGGATGGATCGCCAGATGAGCGAACACGCGGCGATAGCGCTCGGTCTTGCCCTGCTTGGCGCGGCCCAACACGCTGTACAACTCCTCCAGTGGCTTGTGCGGCAGCAGCGCGCGCACGAACGCCACCACCGCACCGACGTTGTCGATGTCCGCATGGAAATAACTGCGCGCATAGCCGAACAGGATCGAGACCTGATCGCGCGCGGTGAGCAGCGCATCCACGCGTACCCCGTCGTCGGCATGTACCAGCGCGATCACCACGGGGTGCCGGCGATGACCGCCGCGCAGGCGTCCGACCAGATATGCGCGCCGTTCGCGGTAGAACACCGCCTGCAGTACGTCGATAGACTCGATCGCCGGCAAGCCCGTTTCATCCAGTCGCGCGCGCAATGTCTGTGCCAGTCGCATCGCGCAAACCGCCGGATCGGCATACGCAATCCCGGTATCCGCGAGCAGGCGCTCGCACACACCGGCCAGGTCGTTGTCCGTCGCGTAGTGCCGATGCGGCGCCGCGTCGCTGCCTTCGGTGTAGGGCTCGCGGTCCAGCGCCACGAACTCGATGTCCGGCGCCACCCCGTGCGTGTGAAACTGCCGCCGCGACAGCGAGCTGAACCAGGTCTTGTATAACTCGCGATCGGCCAGCGTGGCGACCAGCTGCTCATACTCGTGGCGCATCGCGATCCACAGTGCGCGCGAGCGCAGCCGGTCGTCCAGCAGCAGATCCAGCCGTCCCTGTGTTTCGCGTATGCAGATGTCGTACAGGTCGATGCGTGCGCGCGCATCCACTGCCGCCGCTTGCCAGTCGCGCCGCTCGAAGCGCCGTCGCGCACGCCGGGTGACGTCGGCGAAGCGTGCGTTGTAGTCGGCGAATGCATCCACCAGCAGCGCCGCCGCGGCGTGAGCCTGCGGATCGGTGGCGTTGTGACGATTCGATCGGCCCACATCCATGCCGGCAGTGTAAGCGCAGTTTCATCTCTCTCTGCTCGCAAGGGAGGGAACACGACTCCAGGTTCCCGAGTAGAGAGACGGGGCCATGCACCTTGCCCCTTCCCCTGCTGCAGGGGGAGGTTGGGAGAGGGTGGTTCGAGCTTGCGAGAAGATCCAGAGCGACCCCTCCACAACCCTCCCCTGCAAGCAGGGGAGGAGTACAACTTTCGTCATCCGAAAGAAACGGGGCGCCGCAGCGCCCCGTTTCATCCATCCGGATGACAACAAGTTACATCGCCGCGATCAGCGCGTCGCCGAACTCGGAGCACTTCACTTCCTTCGCGCCTTCCATCATGCGGGCGAAGTCGTAGGTCACCGTCTTGGCGGCAATCACCTTGTCCATCGCATGGATGATCGCGTCGGCCGCCTCGTTCCAGCCGAGGTGACGCAGCAGCAACTCGCCGGACAGGATCACCGAACCCGGGTTCACCTTGTCCTGGCCGGCGTACTTCGGCGCGGTGCCGTGGGTCGCCTCGAACACCGCATGACCGGTGACGTAGTTGATGTTGCCGCCCGGTGCGATGCCGATGCCGCCGACTTCCGCGGCCAGCGCGTCGGAGATGTAGTCGCCGTTGAGGTTGAGCGTGGCGACCACGTCGTATTCCTTCGCGCGCGTCATGATCTGCTGCAGGAACGCATCGGCGATCACATCCTTCACCACGATATCCTTGCCGCTCTTCGGATTCTTGAAGCTCATCCACGGGCCGCCGTCCAGCTCGACCGCACCGAATTCGTTCTTCGCCAGCGCATAGCCCCAGTCGCGGAACGCACCTTCGGTGAACTTCATGATGTTGCCCTTGTGCACCAGCGTCACCGAGCGGCGATCGTTGTCGATCGCGTACTTGAACGCCGCGCGCACCAGTCGTTCGGTGCCTTCCTTCGAGACCGGCTTGATGCCGATGCCGGAGGTTTGCGGAAAGCGGATCTTCTTGAAGCGATCCGGGAAATGCTCCTGCAGCAGCGCCAGGAATTTCGCCGCCTCCGGTGTGCCTTCCTGGAATTCGATGCCGGCGTAGATGTCCTCGCAGTTCTCGCGGAAAATCACCATGTCGACGTCTTCCGGCTTCTTCACCGGCGACGGCACGCCCTTGAACCAGCGCACCGGACGCAGGCAGGTGTACAGGTCCAGCTGCTGGCGCAGCGCCACGTTGAGCGAGCGGATGCCGCCGCCGACCGGCGTGGTCAGCGGCCCCTTGATCGAGACCAGATAGTCGCGGCAAGCCGCGACGGTTTCCTCCGGCAGCCAACTGCCGGTTTCGTTGAACGCCTTCTCGCCCGCCAGGATTTCCATCCAGTGGATCTTGCGCTGGCCGCCATAGGCCTTGGCCACGGCGGCATCGAGCACGCGCACGGAGGCCTTCCAGATGTCCGGGCCGATGCCATCGCCTTCGATGAACGGCACGATCGGATGGTTGGGCACATGCAGCTTGCCGTCGGTGATGGTGATCTTGCTGCCACCGGTCGGTGGCGTGGGCTTGCTGTCAGACATGAAAATCTCCGCTGGGAATCAAGGACCTGAAATCATCAGGACGGACTG
>Ga0208589_1000195_pt1 | contig 29296 bp, 25 predicted proteins | sample NGESurshal092012_2_FD_184486 | JGI IMG/M metagenome (GOLD analysis project Ga0208589, IMG submission 184486) | Arctic peat soil microbial communities from Barrow, Alaska - NGEE Surface sample F53-2 shallow-092012 (SPAdes) | ecosystem: Environmental > Terrestrial > Soil > Wetlands > Peat ...
CCGCTGGGGAATTTCCAGACCGCGCTTTACTGCAGGACGGGCCAGTCCGCGATCCAGCCACGCGGCGACATTCTTGAAGCCGTCGAACTCCACCAGTTCGCGCGCCTCGTAGAACGTGATGAGGTTGTTCACCCAGCCAATCGTGGCGATGTCGGCGATCGTGTAATCGTCGCCCATGATCCAGCTGCGACCGTCGAGTCGGATATCGAGCACACCGAGCAGACGCTTCGATTCCACAACGTAGCGCTCGAGCGGACGCTTGTCGGCGATCTCCTTGCCGGCGAACTTGTTGAAGTAGCCGAGCTGGCCGAACATAGGACCGATCGACGCCATCTGGAAGAACACCCACTGGATCGTTTCCCAGCGCCGTGCCGGATCGGCCTGGATGAACTTGCCCGTCTTGTCCGCGAGATACAGCAGGATCGCGCCCGACTCGAACAGTCCCAGCGGCTGACCGCCGGGGCCAGCGGGATCGATGATCGCGGGAATCTTGCCGTTCGGGTTGAGCGACAGGAACGCCGGCGTGTGACTCTCGCCCTGCATGATGTCGACGAGGTGCGGCTCGTAGGGCAGCCCGGTCTCCTCCAGCATGATCGATGCCTTCACGCCGTTTGGCGTGTTGAGCGAATACAGCTGGATGCGATCGGGATGCGCGGCTGGCCAGCGGGTGGCGATGGGAAAGTCGGACAGATGAGGCACGGCTGGCTCCTGCGTCGCGGGGATCTGGGCAAGGTAGGTTGTTCCGCCGGAAGGTTCAACACCAGGGATGACTGCGTTCGAATGCTCACGGACGAAGCATCGGGCGACCTGACCAGTCTGGAGAACCCGCACGCCATCGACGTGGTGCTGCACAAGCTCGCGCAGCCTTGAAGGGGAGTTTCCACGATGGGCCTCTCGCATCCTGCACGACGCTACAGCCAGCGCTACGCCCGGCCTAACGACCAGAAGTCGATCTCACGACGGTGGCGATAGCCGATCTGCTCGTACAACGACTTCGCGCGGTGGTTCTGCTGGCTCACGTGCAGGAACGGCATGCGGCCGCGTTCGAGATTGTCGTTCGACAGCAACGCAAGCAGGCGCCGGGCGTAACCGCGGCCATGGAAGTCGGGATGCGTACAGACGGCACTGATTTCCTGGAGTGCGTCCATGCCCAGGCGCTCGCCGATCATCGCCGCCAGCCGGCCGTCCTGGTAGATGCCGAAATAACGGCCCAGCTCCATAGCGCGCGGGCGGAAATAATGCGGGTACACCAGCGCGGTCAACGCCAGCACATCCGCACGATGCGCCGCGGACAACTCGATGACCTCCGGTCCGTCGATCACCGGTATCGATGCCGTGCAGATCATCTGCGCCAGCGGAGCATAAGCCTCGATAACCCATCCATCCGGCAGCTTCGGCGCCACGCCGAGCAGGTACACGACTTCGTCCGGCGCAACCAGTGACGCGATCGCTTCCGCTATAGCCGCATCCGCGTTCGCCACGCCCAGGAATGGCGCGAATTCCTCTGGATAACGTGCTGCATCACCCACGCACCGCGCCAGCGCTTGATGCCGGCTGCGCAGCGAATTCCAGAAGGGATTATCGAGTACCGTGGCGATCATTGCGCGATGCTGCCTGGCCTGCCGTTGGTGGCAGAGGTTGTCATGGATGGTGCCGTTTGTGCTCGATAGATGCATCCGGCTCGACTTCACGACCTGGCTCCATTGGCATGGCATGATCGGGAAGCATTGGATCCAGGGATTGTCCGGTTCGCTGCGCCGGGCAAGAGCGGACACAATGAGCGAATGGAAACCCACCAAAGGGGAATAACCATGTCGATACAGAGATTCCCGCGCAGCGTGGCCGCGTTGCTTGGCGGCATGCTGCTGGCCTGTACCGCAGGCATGGCCAGCGCCGCGACTGTCAACAAACCAGCCGATCATTCGTGGCTGCTCAAGGCCGACCGCGTCTTCGACGCGCGCAGCGCACAAACACATGCGGGGTGGGTGCTGCTGATCCAGGGCGACCGGATCACCGCGGTCGGACCGGCGGCGCAGGTCAAGCTGCCGCCGGGCACGCAGACCATCGAACTGCCCGGCATGACGCTGCTGCCCGGCCTGATCGATGCGCACTCGCACATCTTCCTGCACCCGTACAACGAGACGCTGTGGAACGATCAGGTGCTGAAGGAGACGCTGCCGTATCGCACCATCGAGGCGGTGCAACACGTGCACGACACGCTGATGGCAGGCTTCACCGCGCTGCGCGACCTCGGCACCGAAGGCGCGGGCTACGCCGACGTCGATGTGCAGCGCGCGATCAACGAAGGCATGATCCCGGGCCCGCACATGTTCGTCGCCACCCGCGCCACCATCGCCAGCCACTGCTACGGTCCCGGCCCGATGGGCTTTCGCACCGACATGGATCTGCCGCAGGGTGGCATCCCGGTCAGCGGACGCGCGCAGATGCTGGATGCGGTGCGTGATCAGGCCGGCCACGGTGCGGACTGGATCAAGATCTATGCGGACTATCACTGCGGCAAGAGCAAGGGTTCGGTGCCAACCTTCACCCAGGAGGAATTGAACGCCGGCGTCGAGGCCGCGCATTCGCTCGGCCTGCCGGTCTCGGTGCATTCGACCACCCCCGAAGGCATGCGTCGCTCGGTACTCGCCGGCGTCGATACTGTCGAACACGGGTTCGGTGGCACGCCTGAGGTATTCGCGCTGATGAAGCAGCACAACGTCGCCTATCTGCCGACGCTGGAAGCCGTCGCCGCCTACGCGCAGTATTTCGAAAACTGGAAGCCGGGCGATCCGCCGACCGACGCGATGAAGCAGTCGGCACACGCTTTCAAGCTGGCCATGGATGCCGGCGTCACCATCGGCAACGGCAGCGACGTCGGCGTATACACGAACGGCACCAACTACAGGGAACTGGAATGGATGGTGCGCGACGGCATGTCGCCAGCGCGGGCGTTGCTGGCCGCCACGGCGGTCGACGCGAAGATCCTGCGCCAGCAGGACCAGTTCGGACAGCTGAAAGCCGGCCTCGACGCCGACATCATCGCGGTACAAGGCGATCCCACCGCCGACATCAGCGCCATCGAACATGTGCCGTTCGTGATGAAGGGCGGCGTGATCTACAAGCAGAACGGGATCGAACAAGGCAGGGCGAACTGATTTCGTGCTGCCCTGCCCGATTGATCCTGTTCGGCGGCCTTATTCGGCGCGCAGCAGCTTCGCGTCCAGAAGTGCAAGCAAAGTTTGCCAGTGGCGTTCGGCGGCGGCAGCGTCGTAGACCGGCGTATCGCGGAACACCCAGCCGTGCCTGGCCTGATAGGTCTCGACCCTGTGGTCGACACCTGCCGCGGTCAGCGCGCTTTCCAGCCGCTGCTTCATCTCGTCGGTGAACGACTGATCCTCGATCGCGCCGGCGACGTAGACCCGCGATCTGATCTTCGGAGCAAGCAGGTGCGGGCTGTCCGGCGCATCGGTCGCTAGCCGGCCGCCGTGATACGACGCGGTGGCGACGATGCGATCCGGATACGTTCCTGCCGCGGTCAGCGACATCAAGCCACCCATGCAATAGCCGGTGGTACCGATACCGCCCGGTTTCACCTCGGGCTGCGCTGCAAGATAATCGAGAAACGCGCTCGTGTCGGACATGATGTTGGCCGGCGACGCTGGTGCGAAGAACTTCTCCATCAGGATCTTGCGTTTGTCCGGGTCGGTGAACACGGTGTGCGGATCCATCGGCTCGTACGGTCCGGACCGGTAGAAAAGATCCGGAAGCAACACGAAGTAACCGTGCATTGCGAGCCGCTCGCCGACCTCCAGCATGGCCGGACGAATGCCGAGCCCATCCATGAAGATCAGAACGGCTGGCCACGGACCGCTGCCGGCCGGGCGATACACGAAGCTGCGGCAGATTCCATCCCTGGTCTTGATTTCGATCTCGCTCATGATGGCTCCGCAGGTGGTGTGTGGGAGGAACTTCCGAGTATCCCGCTCTCTCCCGGACATATCAATTCAATCCGGTTTGAGGGCACGAGACCATTGATCGCACCGTCGCAACCAACCAGCCGGATTATCCGGGCGTAGACTTGCGCTTCGGATCCTGACGCGACCAGGGGAGTGGTCCGGCATGAACGCATACAACGCAGCAATGCCTTTCCCGGATTCAAGAGCATCAGCCGAGAACATCGCACCCGGCCGGCTTCGCATCGAGTCGGTCGACCTGTTGCGCGGCATCATCATCGTCATCATGGCGCTGGATCACGTGCACGATTTCTTTGGCGCGCTCGACGCCAACCCGACCGATCTTGCCACCACCACGGCGCCGCTTTTCTTCACCCGCTGGATCACCCATTTCTGCGCTCCGGTGTTTTTCCTGCTCACCGGCACCGGCGCCTGCCTGGCGCTTCGGCGCTTCTCGAAAAACGAACTGTCGCGCTTCCTGCTCACGCGCGGCCTGTGGCTGCTGTTCCTCGAAGTGGTCGTCCTGCGTTTCGCGCTGCAGTTCAACTTCGACTATCGGGTGACCATCATCACCGTGCTGTGGGCGTTGGGCTGGTCGATGATCGTGCTGGCGGCGCTCATCCATCTGCCGAACTGGGCCATCCTTGCTTTCGGTGTTGCTCTGGTCGCGGGTCACAACCTGCTGGACGGCATTCCGGCGGGTGCGTTCGGCGGCCTCGCGCCGCTGTGGTCGGTGCTGCATGCGCCGGGTTTTCTCATCAACACTCCTCGGCATGTCGTGTTCGTCGCCTACCCGCTGATCCCCTGGGTGGGCGTGACCGCGCTGGGCTACATGCTGGGACAGACATATCGCTGGAGCGACGACCGCCGCCGCGCGCTGCTGTTTCGGTTCGGCATCGGGCTCAGCCTGGGCTTCGTGTTGCTGCGGTTGTCGAACGTATACGGCGATCCGGTGGTGTGGTCGGTGCAGAAGTCGCCGCTGTGGACGTTGCTGTCGTTTCTCGACACCAACAAATACCCGCCGTCGCTGCTGTTCCTGCTGATGACGCTGGGCCCGGCGCTGCTGCTGTTGCGCGCGTTCGACACCGGCATTCCGCGATGGCTGCGTCCGGCACTGATCTTCGGCAAGGTACCGTTGTTCTTCTTCGTCGTGCACTTCTACCTGATCCACCTGCTGGCGGTGGCTGCCTGCTATCTGCGCTTCGGCAATGTGAGCGGCATGTTCCGTTCGCCGGATCTCGGCCACTTCCCGTTCACCGCGCCGCCGGGCTGGGCCGCAAGCCTGCCGATCATCTATCTGCTGTGGGCTGCCGTTGTACTTGCTCTGTATCCACTCTGCCGCTGGTATGCCGGCGTGAAGCGGCGGCGCAAGGACTGGTGGCTCAGTTATCTTTGATTGCCGAAAGAAAGGCTCAAAGTGACAGGGCCACGCAAACGAACGACACTTGCCGGACGGACCCGGTTTCACTGGAAATGGCGACCCTGGCCTGGCCGGACGTGAGTGGTTGAAGCGGCGACGCGCCGCAATACACGGGGAGAAAAGCATGAAATGCATGGTACCGATGGTTCTCGGTCTGCTGCTGGGCGCGGGCGGTGTGATGGCGCAGATCGACGCACCGGCGACGAAGCTGGTCTATCCGCAGCCGAAGCGCGACAACGTGATCGACAATTATTTTGGTACCAAGGTGGCGGCTCCTTACCGCTGGATGGAGGACTTGAACAGTCCTGGTCTCGCGGCGTGGGTGGCGGACGAGAACAAGCTGACTGATGCGTATCTGGACAAGATCCCGGAACGCGACTGGATGAAATCGCGCCTGACCCAGTTGTGGAATTACGAGAAGGTCGGTGTGCCACGGCGTGACGCGGGCAAGCTGTTCTTCAGCAAGAACTCCGGCCTGCAGAACCAGTCGGTGATTTTCGAGGCCACGGGCGCAGGCGCCACGCCGCGCATGTTGCTCGATCCCAACACCCTGTCGGCGGACGGTTCGGTGGCGCTGCTCGGTTACGAACCCTCGCACGACGGACATGCACTGGCTTACGCATTGTCCGAAGGCGGTTCGGACTGGGAAACCGTCCACGTGCGCGACATCGACAGCGGCAAGGATCTCGCCGACGAAGTGAAGTGGGTGAAGTTCTCCGGCATCGCCTGGACGAACGACAACAAGGGCTTTTTCTACTCGCGTTATCCCGCGCCACCCAGCGGCGAGGCGATCAGCAACAAGGTGGTAAATCAGGCGCTGTACTACCACGTGCTCGGTACGCCGCAGAGTGCGGACAGGAAGATTTACGCACGGCCCGATCTGCCGGAGTGGATCGTGGGTGGAAGCGTGTCGGAGGATGGGCACTACCTGTTCGTGAATCTGGTCAATGGAACGTCGACCAGGAATGAACTGCTCTATGCGGACCTCGGCGACCCGACGCATCCGGACGTCGCTGCCAAGGTCCAGCCGCTGTTCACCGGCAACGATGCCGAGTACACGCCCGTCGGCAACATCAAGAACACCGTGTTTCTGCAGACCACGCTCGATGCGCCCAACCGCAAGGTGGTGTCGTTCAAGCTGGCCGATCCATCATCCGCGCACTGGCGCACGGTGGTGCCGGAGAGCCGCAATGTGATCGAGAGTTCGCTGATGGCGGGCGGTGAGGCGGCGGTGCAGTACCTGGTGGACGCCAAGAGCGAGGTATCGCTGTTCGCCGCCAACGGTAAACCAAAAGGTACGCTGGCGCTGCCGGGTATCGGCTCGGTCGTGGGTCTGAGCGGTCGCAACGACACACCGGAATTGTTCTACGGGTTCACCTCGTTCCTGTATCCGACGACGATTTATCGCTACGACCTCAAGGATGGCAACAGCACGGTCTTCGCCAAGCCAAAGGTGCCGTTCGATCCTTCGCAATACGTCACCCGCCAGGTGTTCTATCGCTCCAAAGACGGCACGCGGGTGCCGATGTTCATCACTTCGCGCAAGAACGTGAAGCTGGATGGCAGCCACCCGACCATCCTCTACGCCTACGGCGGATTCAACATCAACATCACGCCGAGTTTCTCGCCGATGCTGCCGGTGTGGCTGGAAATGGGCGGCGTGTACGCGGTGGCGAACATTCGCGGCGGCGGCGAGTATGGCGAGGCTTGGCACAAGGCCGGCATGCTGGGCAACAAACAGAATGTGTTCGATGATTTCGCGTACGCCGCAAAATACCTGGTCGCGCAGAAATACACCTCGACGCCGCACTTGGGCATCCAGGGTTATTCCAACGGCGGCCTGCTGGTCGGCGCCAGCATCACCGAGCACCCGGAACTGTTCGGCGCGGCCTATGGCGGCGCGGGCGTGATGGACATGCTGCGTTACCAGAAATTCTCCGGTGGCGCGCTGTGGGCGCCGGAATACGGCACCTCGGATGATGCGCAGGCATTCAAATGGCTATACGCGTACTCGCCGATCCAGAACGTCAAGCCTGGCACCTGTTATCCGCCGACCATCATCACCACGGCGGACCACGACGACCGTGTGGTGCCGAGCCATTCCTACAAGTTCGTGGCGCGCTTGCAGCACGCACAGGGCTGCGCGAACCCCATCCTTATCCATGTTGAGACCAAGACCAGCCACGGCTACATGCCCACCGACAAGCGCATCGCGCAGACCGCCGACGTGTGGGCGTTCATGGCGTACAACCTGGGGATCAAGCAGCCGCCCGCCAGCACACCGGCAAAATAAGGAACCGCAGGCCTGGCCTTGCGCGCGACTTGATCGGGCGACATCCGCGATGCTGGGCAAAAAATCGGGGTCAGGGTGTCGCAGTCAAGGACCCCGACCCGGTTGCGGAGGCGCCCCGGTTACGGATGCCATGGCTCAACGGTCAACCGAAGGTAGGTCCGGCGGAAAGCTTTGTCGGCTGGCAACTTGGCTGACATTTTTCCTTCGCAGCAGGAACCAAATCGCGCCAAGAGGCAAGGAGATCGAAAGCGTCCACGCGCCGTATGGAGGTGCAAAAGCCCCACTGCTGAACAACTGAATGGACAGTGGCATGAAGCCCCATTGCCCCGTAGTCCAGTTCACCGCGAACTTGCCGATGCCGAACAAAATGAAAATGATCCATAACCATTTTCTCTTCGGAATCCTCGCACGCGCACACAAAACCAGAGCATAAAGACTGAAGAGTGGAGCCAGTACTGTTCCGGCAAGCATGGCGTATTGGAGCATGCTCTTGCCGGTGAGCCTGAAGCTGTTGAGATTCTCCAACGAGTCGGGGATCTTCTTGACGTTGAAGCCAACTATGGTTGGAACGCCATCCTTCTTCTGAACCGCGACGTTTGCCAACAACCATCTATCCGGAAACTGATATTCGAATGTGATGTTGCTCTTGTAGAGCCCAGGGCTCTGGAATGTGTTCGCGCCCACTACCTTCATAGAGACCGGATCCTGCGGCGGAATCATCGCCGCCATTCCAACCAGCGCTTCATGAAGGTTCGGCGTACTGATTTCAGGGTCGATGTCTTCCTCGATCTGTTCGAACTTATGTTCTCGCAGCAGATCGATGTAGCTTCTCGCCACCTGCTCGTCTCCGGATGGAGTCGCTGCATTCATCATGCTTGCCTTGCTGCAGCCGGCGATGAGCGCCACAAACAGCACGGCGACGAAAATGAAATAGCGCATTGTTGCTCCCCTGTGTTTTTCTGCCGGACATTGGGTTACCCGTGTTTTGTTGTCACAACGGGAAACCTCAGGTTCCGCCCTTCTTGTAGATCCGGCCGTTCTTGATCACGAACGCGATTTTGCCGGTGTTGTGGATGTCGCGCGTCGGGTCGGCCGTCAGCACGACCAGGTCGGCGCGCTTGCCGGACGTGATCGTGCCGCGCTGCGTCGACTGCCCCATCGCCGCCGCACTGATTTGCGTGGCGGCGTGGATCGCCTCGAGCGGCGTGAAGCCGCAATGCTCGACCAGCAAGGCCATTTCCGCGTGCACCAGCGGCAACGCGTTCAGATCCGGTCCGTGCGCACCATCGGAAAGCCCCGAACTGTCCGTACCGACGTCAATCAACACGCCTTGCTGATGCGCCAGCCGGGTGACGGCATAGCTCCACGGCATGATGCCGGCGCCCACGCTTTGGGGATGATGTTGCGCTTCGTCCGCGAATGGCAGCAGCGTGGCATCGAGTATCGTGCCGTGCTGCCTCATCGCCTTGAACAGCGCCAGGATTTGCGGAGCGTCTGGCCGTATATGTTCGAAATCGCCCATGGCACGCACCCCGTAATCGTCCGGCACCTTCGGTGCCGCCTCCCAGACCAGGTATGGACTGTGCGAAATGGTGTCGGCTCCGGCGGCCACCGCATCGCTGGGCGTGGCCGGAAAAATCGTTGCATGCGTCCACACGCGCAGACCCTGTCGATGCGCTTCGGCAGTGATCTTCGTGACCAGGTTCGCAGGCAGGTTCGCGTACAGCTTGAGGGCGGTCGCCCCGGTGCCCTTCGCTTCGGCGACCGCAAGCGGGATGTCGGTGGTCGGGCTGATCGCCTGCATCCATGGCGCAAAGCCCAGCGGCTCGCCTGCGGATGCTTCCTGCGCGCGCACGTCCTCGACAAAGAACGTGGGGCCGGCCATCAGCGCCACGTAATAAATGTCCGGCGACTCCAGCGCATCCGAGTTCGCCTCGCCCGCAAGGTAGCCGATCAGGCGGTCGTCGCCGGCCATGTCGCGAATGGCGGTGACGCCACCGCGCAGCAGGGCCTGCAAATGCGGCTGGTAATGCGCGAAATCCGGCTCGGCACCGGTGAGGTGCACGTGCGCGTCGATCAGGCCCGGAATCACATAACGTCCACTCAGGTCTTCCACGCGCGCACCCTTCGGCGCCGCATGGCTGCCATCCGGATAGATCGTCGCGATGCGCTCGCCCGCGATCGCGATGGTCATGTTCGGCTGCGCCGGTGTGCCGGTGCCGTCGATGACCGTGACATGAGTCAGCAGCACAGACGGCTCGGCGGCAAACACCGGCACGGCCAGCACGGACAACATCAGCAGCGCCATGCGCTGCATGAAGAGGCTAGCGGACATTTACTATTTCCCTTTTATGGGCGGCCAGGTGGCCTGAAAAATCGGGGGTAGTCCACTTCGAGCGTCTAAACTGTGTTGCCTGATTCCACTGTCCTGGAAAGGCCGGGCAGCTCACACCGTTCCCTTTGCAGCCAGGCGCGTTTCGGCGGCCACGACCATGGCCTGGTAGCGCGGATCATCGCGCAAGGATTGAAAATCCGGGTCGGCCTTGGCGTAAGCCAGAAAACTGTCCGCGATGGTTTCGAACACCGGGCCGAGCATATCCAGAGCGGCGTCCTTGTCTTTGATACGCACGCTCAGCATGCATGCAAAGTTGTAGCGCGCGGTGAAATTGCCCGGATCGATCAGCAAGGCGCGTTCCATCCGCGCCTTGGCGCGCTCGGCTTCTCCGAGCGCCGCGAGTGCGTTCGCGCTGTACCCGGTGACTACGTAATTGTTTGGATCGTGCATCAACGTAACTTCCGCACGCTTGAGCGTCAGTTCCGCGGCACGATGGGTGCCTGCAGCATCGCCTATTGCGGTGTAACAACTGATCAACATGTTTGTCGAATTGATGTCCGCCTCCATCAGCGCGGCTGCCTTCTCATAATGGCGAATCGCAGCGTCGAACCTTTGCAGTTGATAGTTCAAGCGTCCGGCCGAGCGGTTGACTTCGTAGGAATCCGGATCCAGATCGAGCGCGACAGCGACTTCGGCCGCGGCAGCTTCGATGTTGCCGTCGAGCAACAGAATCTGGGCCTTGACCGCGTGGGCTTCGGCCAGACTTGGATCCAGATTGAGCGCGCGTTCCGCGGCAGCCATGCCATCATTGGATTGTCCACCTTGCGCGTCACGCAATTGCTTGTTGCCGACTGCCATCAGCGCCCATGCCTGCGCGAAGCGCGGGTCGATCTCGGTCGCACGGGTCGATAGTCTGACGATCGCCTCTGCCGCCTTGGCATCTGCTTCCTGACCGGTGATGTAGGTCTGCCGCGCCATCAGATAGAGATTGTGGGCTTCGGCACTGTCGGTACCGCGCTGCTCGATCGCCTTCTTTTCCTCCGGCAGCAGACGCAGCTTCAGCGCCTTGACGATGGCTTGAGAAATCTCGTCCTGGATCGCGAAGATGTCACTGGCATCGCGGTCGTAACGCTCGGCCCAGACGTGCCCATTGTTTTCGCCATCCACCAACTGCGCACTGATGCGCACCCGTCCGCCAACCTTGCGCACGCTGCCTTCCAGCACGTGCGTGACCTTGAGTTCGCGCGCGACCTTGGGCACGTCCACGTTCTTGCTCTTGTACATGAAGGCGCTGTTGCGCGAGATGATCCGCAGTGCCGAAACCTTGCTCAAATCGGTGATGATGTCCTCGGTGATGCCGTCGCTGAAATACTCCTGCTCCGGTTCGCCGCTCATGTTGGTGAAGGGCAGTACGCAGATCGAGTAGCACGCAGGGGTGCTTGCTGAATGCGACTCTGCGGAAGGCTGCCCCGCCTTCGCCAATTGCGCCGCCTGCGTGCGTGCGATCATGGTGCCAAGCGCGCGCAGGCATTCCTGCGCCGATGGGCTGCCGGGATCTTCGCCCCAATCGTCGAGGTCGGTGGTGTGAATGGCACGCACGTCCATCGGCAGGCGCGCCTGTTCGAATCGCACCGGGACGAGGATGCCGCGCTCGGCGGCTTCGCGCGCCTCACCGCGCACCCAGCGCGATACCACCGACACCGGTGTCCACACCACCACCACGGCCTTGGCCGCATCGATCTCGGCATCGATCTGGTCGTCGAACTCCTGGCCGGGGGAAATCTCGGGATCCCACCACACCGACCAGCCCTTGGCCTCGATCGCAGCCACCAGCGGCGCGACCCGCGCCTTGTCGGCGCGAGCATAGGAAACAAAGACATCAGCCACGGCGGTAAATCCCCCCGTGGTCAAGCGAGACTGGCTTCCACTGCCGCGCGAACGACGTGGCCGCGGGCAGGAAAACAGATGCGTTGTCCGGCATCACACCCCCTCCTCTGCGCACGGAACTGCAGCCTTCGCCGCCGCGAGGCGCGCTTCGGCGGCCGCGACCATCGCCTGGTAACGCGGGTCGTCGCGTAAGGAGTCCAAATCCGGATCTGCCTTGGCAAACGGCAGGAAAGCCTCCGTAATCGTCGCGAACACGGGTCCGAGCATGTCCAACGCCGCGTCCTTGTCCTTGAGATGCACGCTCAAGGCACAGGCAAAGTTGTAGCGCATGTTGAAACTGTCGGGATCGATCAGCAGCGCATGTTCCATGCGCGACTTCGCGCGTTCGCTGTCGCCGAGCGCGGACAGCGCGTACGCGCTGTACAGCATGACCCCGGCATTGTTCTGATCGCGCGACAAAATGGCGTCCGCACGTTTGACTGCCGTTTCGGCTGCACGGCGCACACCAGCGCGATTCCCGAGTACGGTGTAGCAACTGATGAGCATGGAAACCGAATTGATGTCGGTTTCCATCACTTCTGCAGATTTCTCGTAGAACCGGATAGCGTCTTCATAACGAAGCAACAGATAGTTGAGACGTCCAGCCGCACGATTGACCTCGTAGGACTCCGGGTCCAGCTCAAGCGCGATGGCAACCTCCGCCGCCGCCGCGTCGGCATAACCGTCCGCCTGGAGGATCTGCGCCTTGATTGCATGGGCCTCGCCCAATTTGGGATCCAGCTCCAATGCCTTGTCCGCAGCCCGCATCCCCTCGTCGGAGTGGCCGCCTTCCGCTTCGCGCAGGACCCTGTAACCGATAGCCATCAACGCCCATGCCTGTGCGTAGCGGGGATCGCTCTCCGTAACACGGGTACAAAGGCGGATGATGGTTTTCGCGTTGCGCGCATCAGATTCCTGACTGCCAACGTAAGCCTGCCGCGCCATCAGGTACAGGTTGTAAGCCTCGACATTCTCCGTGCCGCGGCGCAGGATGGCCCGCTTTTCGCTGGGCAGCAGTTTCAACTTCAGCGCCTTGACGATGGCCTGCGAGATTTCGTCCTGGATCGCGAAAATGTCGCTGGCGTCACGGTCGTAACGCTCGGCCCAGATGTGGTTGTCGGTCGCCCCTTCGATCAACTGCGCGTTGATGCGCACACGGCCACCGGCCTTGCGGACGCTGCCTTCCAGCACGTGGCTGACCTTGAGCTCGCGCACGACCTTGGGGATGTCGGCGTGCTGGCCTTTGTACCGGAAGGCGGTATTGCTCGAGGTCACCGCCAGCGCCGAAACCTTGCTCAAGTCGGTTATGATGTCCTCGGTCATGCCGTCGCTGAAGTATTCCTGCTCCGAATCACCACTCATGTTGTTGAAGGGCAGTACGCAGATCGAAAAGTGCGGCGCAGGCTTTTCGGAGGCTGGCGCCGCGCCCTTCGCGGTCTCCCCGGCACTGCTCGGAGCGCGCGCGATCATCGCGGCGAGTGCGCGCAGGCACTCCTGGACCGGTGCACTGTCGGGATCCTCGCGCCAATTATCGAGATCGGTGGTGTGGATCGCGCGCACATCTATCGGCAGCCGCGCCTGCTCGAACCGTATCGGCACCAGAATGCCGCGCTCGGCGGCGTCGCGCGCCTCGCCCCGCACCCAGCGCGATACCACCGACACCGGCGTCCACACCACCAGCACCGCCTTGGCAGCCACCAGCTCGGTATCTATCTGGTCGTCAAATTCCTGGCCGGGCGAAATCTCGGGATCCCACCACACCGACCAGCCCTTGGCTTCGATCGCGGCCACCAGTGGCGCGACCCGGGCCTTGTCGCTCCGAGCGTAGGAAACGAAAACGTCAGCCATGCCTGTCAACTCCCCAAGCGAGTCGGTCGCCGCAACCCTTCGACCTTTCAAGCATAACCCCACGCCGAATCGGAGAGTAGGAGGTCGGAGCCGCCTTCAACGCCCCGCGTACTGACCCTGGCAATGCCAACGGAGGGAATGCAGGTAATCATGCCAGCTCGCTGCCCAAAACCCCGCGCAAGCATGCACCTCACGCCGCCTGGGTAACAAACTCACTGCCTTCGCCACGGGACACATGGTGCGCAGATCATGAAGTGTTTCGACCAGGCCATAGTGCTCCATGGTTTTCAGCATGCACGAGAGATTGCCTGGCGCTCGGCCGGTGAGTTCGGCGGGACACTCATCGCGAACAACAAACTGGGCGGAGGTAATTAATCTGACTTGATTTTCTCCGTTCCCGAATCGTTCGCTGCTGCAAGGCGTACCTCGGCCGCCGCGACCATTTCCTGAAAACGCGAGTCGTGGTGCAGGGATTCGAGGTCCGGGTCGGCTTTCAGGTAACGCAAAAATGAACCGGTAATCTTGCCGAAAAGCGGTTTGAGCATTTCCAGAGCATCTTCTTTTTCTTTCAGGTGACTATTCAGGGCACACGCAAAGTTGTAGCGCATGTCCCAGTTTTCGGGATCGACCACAAGCGCGCGATTCATGCGAGTCTTGGCGCGCTCGCCCTCACCCAGCGATGCAAGCGCGTAGACGCTATAAACCAGGGCGCTCGAATTGTTCTGGTCTCGAGCCAAGATTGCCTCGGCACGCTTGAGCGCGAATTCGGCGGCCCGGCGCACCCCCGCCTCATCGCCCATCACCTTGTAACAACCAATGAGCATTCCCGTCGAATTGACGTCAGTCTCCATCAGGCCGACCGCTTTTTCATACCGCTGGATGGCGATTTCGTAATGATGCAACAGGTAATTCAAACGCCCAGCCGAACGGTTGGCCTCATAGGATTCAGGATCCAATTTCAACGCCACCGCGATCTCGGAAGCTGCCGCGTCGGTATCGTCCTTTGTCAACAGGATGTAGGCTTTGACGGCGTGGGCCTCTGCCAGATCCGGATCGAGGGTCAGCGCCCGCTCCGCGGCTTCCATCCCGTCGTTCGATTCCACTCCCCATTCGTGCAGGCTCCGATAACCCATGGCCATCAGCGCCCAAGCCTGCGCGTACTTCGGATCAATTTCGGTAGCGCGCATACATAGACGAACGATTGCTTGTGCGGAACGCAAGTCTTCCTGATTGTTCACATAGGTCTGACGCGCCATCAGATAGAGGTCATGGGCCTCCACGCTGTCGGTGCCGCGCCGTTCGATGGCCTTCTTCTCCTCCGGCAGCAGGCGCAGCTTCAGCGCCTTGACGATGGCGTGCGAAATTTCGTCCTGGATCGCGAAGATGTCGCTGGCGTCACGGTCATAGCGTTCGGCCCAGACGTGTTTGCCGCTGGCACCGTCGATCAACTGCGCCGTGATGCGCAAGTGGCCGCCCGCCCTGCGCACGCTGCCTTCCAGCACGTGACTGACTTTGGCCTCATGCGCAACCTTGAGCACCTCGATTTGCTTGCCCTTGTACAGGAACGAATCGTTGCGCGAGACGACTTCGAGCGCCGACACCTTGCTCAAGTCGGTGATGATGTCCTCGGTGATGCCGTCGCTGAAGTACTCCTGCTCGGCGTCACCGCTCATGTTGACGAAGGGCAGGACGCAGACCGAGTAGTGCGGGGTCTTCTCGACCTGCGGTTTCGCCGCGCCCGCCGGGCCCGCGGCTTGCGGCGCCTGCGCACGCGCGATCATCGCCGCGAGTGCACGCAGGCAGTCCTGCGCCGGTACGCTCGCGGGATCCTCGTGCCAGTCGTCCATATCCGTGGTGTGGATCGCGCGCACATCCATCGGCAGACGCGCCTGCTCGAACCGTACCGGTACCAGGATCCCACGCTCGGCGGCTTCACGGGCTTCGCCACGCACCCAGCGCGATACCACCGACACCGGCGTCCAGACCACCATCACGGCCTTGGCCGCATCGATCTCGGCTTCGATCTGGTCGTCGAATTCCTGACCGGGCGTAATCTCGGGGTCCCACCACACCGACCATCCCTTTGCCTCGATCGCGGCCACCAGCGGCGCGACCCGGGCCTTGTCCGCGCGAGCGTAGGAAACGAATACGTCAGCCACGGCTACACTCCCAGGTGCCGTTGGCGATTCCCACGGCCCGCGCCCGCAAGGATGTGGCGGCAACCGAATGCAAGCTGGACAGGTTCGCGCGGATCATGCAGCCTCCGGTGCGGGCGGCGCAGTCACTTTCGCTGCCGCGAGGCGCGCTTCGGCGGTGGCAACCATGGCCTGGTAGCGCGGGTCGTCGTGCAGGGAGTCGAAATCCGGATCGCCCTTCAAATAGCGCAAGAGATGTGGGCTAATCGCGCCCAACAACCCCCCGAGCATGCCAAGCGCGGCATCCTTGTCACTCAAGTAGGTGTTCAGAGTGCATGCGAAGTTGTAACGCATGTCCGTATTGTCAGGGTCGATCAGGAGTGCGCGGTTCATGCGCGCCTTTGCGCGTTCGCTCTCTCCCAGTGCCGCAAGGGCCTGCGCGCTGTATGCCATGACGCTGACATTGTTGCGATCCATCGCCAAAACGGCGTCTGCCCGCTTCGACGTCATATCAGCGGTATCACGCGCCTTGGCCTTGTTACCGACCGCGTTGTACGCACTGAGCAACAGCATCCCCGTGTTGACATCAGAGTCCATCAAACTCAGTGCCTTCTCGAAGAAGCTGATCGCAACGTCAAATCGGTGCAATTGGTAATTGATGCGTCCTGCGGTACGGTTGGCTTCGTAGGAATCCGGGTCGAGCTCCAACGCAGTCGCCACCTCGGGCAATGCTTCGTCCGCAGCACCCCTCATTTGCAGGATATGCGCCTTGACGGCGTGCGCCTCCGCCAAATCCGGATCCAGCGTGAGTGCCCGCTCCGCAGCCACCATGCCGTCGTCCGATTCGGCCCCCAGTTCGTGCAGGTTGCGGTAGCCCACCGCCATCAATGCCCATGCCTGCGGGTAGTGCGGGTCGATTTCAGTGGCACGCGTGCATGCACGCACGATTGCTTGCGATGGCTGTTCGCCCAGCTGGTTTGTCACGTAAAGCTGCCGCGCCATCAGGTACAGATCGTGGGCCTCGGCGCTTTCGGTGCCGCGCCGTTCGATGGCCTTCTTTTCTTCGGGCAGCAGCCGCAACCGCAGCGCCTTGACGATGGCTTGGGAAATCTCGTCCTGCAGTTCGAAGATGTCGCTGGCGTCGCGGTCGTAACGTTCGGCCCAGACATGGTTGTTGACCGCGCCGTCGATCAACTGCGCGCTGATCCGCACCCTGCCCCCGGCCTTGCGCACGCTGCCCTCCAGCACATGGCTGACCTTGAGCTCATGCGCGACCTTGGGAATATCGACCTGCTTGCCCTTGTACAGGAACGAACCGTTGCGCGAGATGACGGAAAGTGCCGAAATCTTGCTGAGGTCGGTGATGATGTCCTCGGTGATGCCGTCGCTGAAGTATTCCTGCTCGGGATCACCGCTCATGTTGATGAAAGGCAGCACGCAGATCGAAAAAAGCGCGGCACTTCGGCCCGAAGACGCCGCCGGCGAAGCAGATGCCTCCTTCGCGGATTGCGCGGCCTGCGAACGCGCGATCATCGCCGCCAGCGCGTGCAGGCACTCTTGCGCGCAAGGTGTGGAAGCGTCTTCGTGCCAATCGTCAAGGTCGGTGGTGTGGATCGCGCGCACGTCGATTGGCAACCGCGCCTGCTCGAAGCGCACCGGCACCAGGACGCCGCGCTCGGCCGCGTCGCGCGCCTCGCCGCGTACCCAGCGCGACACCACCGAAACCGGCGTCCACACCACCAGCACTGCCTTGGCAGCCACGAGCGCAGAATCGATCTGGTCGTCGAACTCCTGGCCCGGGCTGATCTCCGGATCCCACCACACCGACCAGCCCTTCGCTTCCATCGCGGCGACCAGCGGCGCGACGCGCACCTTGTCGGCGCGGGCATAAGAAATGAAGACATCGGCCATGCTCGTCAACCCTCCTCAGGCCGGGCGCCGCGATCACGCCTTTCAACGCACCATGTGGCGCCGGTTGCGAGCGTACCAAACGCGCGATCCGGCTCACGCCATGAGTTTTCCTGAACTCGCAAGCCGGGGTCAAGCATTCTGATTTGCCGGTTCGTCTGCGTCTTTCGCCGCCGCGAGGCGCGCTTCGGCGGCGGCGACCATCGCCTGGTAGCGCAGGTCGTCGCGCAGGAATTCGAAATCCGGGTCGGCCTTGGCGTATGGCAGGAACGCGTCCGAGATTGTTTCGAACACGGGACCAAGCATTTCCAATGCGGCTTCCTTGTCTTTGAGATACTGGCTGAGGGCGCACGCAAAGTTGTAGCGTGCGTTGAAATTATCGGGATCCATTAGCATCGCGCGATTCATGCGCGCCTTGGCGCGCTCGCTCTCGCCCAATGCCGCGAGTGCAAGAGCGCTGTAGGCCACGACGCCGGCATTGTGCTGATCGCGTGCGAGAATTGCTTCGGCGCGCTTGAGCGACAGTTCGGCGGCACGACGCATGTCGGTGGCATTGCGCAATGCCGCATAACAACTGATCAGCATCGACGCCGAATTGAGATCCGCCTCCATCAGACTCGTCGCTTTTTCATAGAGTCGAATGGCGTCATCGTATTGATTGAGTTGGTAGTTCAGACGCGCGGCAGCGCGGTTGGCTTCATAGGATTCGGGGTCCAGTTCCAGCGCGACTGCAATCTCCGCAGCGGCAGCGGCGGTATCGCCTTTCATCAGCAGGATATAAGCCTTGACAGCATGGGCCTCGGCGAGGTCAGGGTTCAATGCAAGCGCACGTTCCGCAGCCGCCATCCCATCGTCCGATTGCACTCCCAGGTTGCGAAGAGTCCTGTAGCCCATCGCCATCAGTGCCCAGGCTTGCGCATAGTTCGGATCGATCTCGGTAGCACGGGTACACATGCGAACGATGGATCGCGCAGAACGCTCGTCGGCTTCCTGATTGGTTACGTAAATCTGCCGCGCCATCAGATACAGGTCGTGCGCCTCAACGCTGCTGGTACCGCGCCGCTCGATGGCCTGCTTTTCCTGGGGTAGCAGCCGCAGCCTCAGCGCCTTGACGATGGCCTGCGAAATTTCGTCCTGGATCGCGAAGATGTCGCTGGCATCGCGGTCGTAACGCTCGGCCCAGACGTGGTTGTTGCTGGCGCCGTCGATCAACTGGGCGTTGATGCGTATCCGGCCGCTAGCCTTGCGCACGCTGCCTTCCAGCACGTGGCTGACCTTGAGCTCGCGCACGACATTCTGGATGTCCACGTGCTTGCCTTTGTACATGAAAGCGCTGTTGCTCGAAGCAACCGCCAGCGCCGAAACCTTGCTCAAGTCGGTGATGATGTCCTCGGTGATACCGTCGCTGAAATACTCCTGCTCCGGATCGCCGCTCATGTTGGCAAACGGCAGCACGCAGATAGAGAAGCGCTTGGCTTCCACTGCCGCCGGCGATCCCGACGCGGCGCTCCCCGTCTTCGCGGCTTGCGATGCGCGCGCGCGCGCGATCATGACGCCGAGCGCGCGCAGGCACTCCTGTACCGTCGGGCTCGCGGGATCCTCACCCCAATCGTCGAGATCCGTGGTGTGGATCGCGCGCACGTCCATCGGCAGCCGCGCCTGTTCAAATCGCACCGGCACCAGTACACCGCGCTCGGCGGCTTCTCGCGCCTCACCGCGCACCCAGCGCGACACCACCGAAACCGGCGTCCAGACCACCATTACGGCCTTGGCCGCATCGATCTCGGCTTCGATCTGGTCGTCGAACTCCTGCCCGGGGGTGATCTCGGGATCCCACCAGACCGACCATCCCTTGGCCTCGATCGCGGCCACCAGCGGCGCGACACGCGCCTTGTCGCTGCGGGCGTAGGAAACGAAAACGTCAGCCATGCTGTCAACCCTCAAAACGGGGCGGTCGCCGCAACCCTTCGGCCTTTCAAGCATAACCCCACGCCGAATCGGAGAGTAGAAGGGCGGAGGCAAAGCTGCCTCCAACGCCTCGCGCCCTGCCCTTGGCAATGCCGATGATCATTATTCTTCATCGTTTTATTCCCTCAGAAACCCGGCCAACCTCCTTCTCGCCCTCGCGTCATGCAACATCAGCGACCTCATCGTGCCATTAAGGAGGCTCTGACCCGGACCCACCAGGATCTGCTTTGCCTCCAGGCCATCGCCGGAGCGTAACAGCGCACTGGAACCATCGAGACGTTGGGTCGTCCCGGTGCCGTTTGGCACGTTTCATGTGCTCCACGTGTCGCATGGCGTGATGCAACAGCCGGAAAACTCATGGACGGTTAGCAGGTTGTTGAAAAACAACCTGCTAACGCGATCCACGGATGGATCGCTCGCGAGTCAAACACGCAAGGGTTGATTCGTCGGAGCCAAATCCGGCATATACCTGACTCGGCGACTTGAGAACAGCAGGACGGCCTTTTTCAACAATCTGTTGACGGCTGTGTTTCGCCGGGCCGGCGGACAATAGCGGGTGACCCCAGACTTGGAGAGTTCACGATGACAACGTCAGCGAAACAAGCATCACCGCAGAGCTATGCGAGGTTCGGCGGCCTGCTCTATCTCGTCATCATCGTGGCCGGTGCACTCGGCGAACTCTTCATTCGCGACAGGCTGGTGGTGTCAGGCAATGCGGCGGCTACCGCCAGCCATATCCTGGCCTCGGAATCGCTGTGGCGTCTGGGCATCGCCGGCGACCTGGTGATGCACGTCTGCGATGTCTTCGTGATGTGGGCGCTCTATGTATTGTTGCGACCGGTAAGCCGGAACCTGGCGCTGCTGAACCTGCTGCTCAATCTGATCCAGACGGCCGTGCTGGTGGCGAACAAGTTGAACCTGCTGGTGCCGCTATTCCTGCTGGGAGACGCGCCCTATCTCAAGGCCTTCGACCCGGCGCAGTTGCAGGCATGGTCGTACTTCGCGATCCGGCTGCACGAATATGGCTTCGGTGTCGGGCTGATTTTTTTCGGATGCGTGTGCCTGGTGGAAGGCTACCTGATCCGCAAATCGCGATACCTGCCACGCGTCCTCGGCGTGCTGATGCAGGTCGCGGGCGCGTGCTATCTCATCAACAGCTTCGCACTGCTGCTCGCCCCCGACTTCGAGGGACAGCTTTTCCCCTTCATCCTGATGCCATGCCTCATCGCGGAACTGTCGCTGGCATTGTGGCTGCTGGTGAAGGGCGTGAACATGCAGGAATGGACGCGCCGCACCGGCTCGGCATCGGTCGAGAAATCAGCGGCAGGGTAAGCGAGAGTGCCGCTTCAGGAAAAGTCGACTCTGACTCTCTGTGTGGCGCTGCTACGGAGTGCATCGACATCGACGATCCGGACCATTCATCTGAAGGACATCGGCAACCCGTGAAACTGGTTGACCTCATGTTGCGGATCACCGATGCCGTCCCATCACGCCAATGTCGATTCCCTGCGCCATACCGGCAGCCGCTGGCGCGCCTGCTTGCTGGCGATGTGCATGCTTGCGGTGTTCGACACGCAAGCACGCGATGCCGCGTCGCACGCGAGTAGCGCGAAATCACTCGATCGCACCACGGCCCCTCTATCCATCAAGATTTTCGACGACCGCATGACCGTTTCCATGGCCGGGGCGGCGCAAGTCTATCTCTATGGCGTGATCGACGCGGATGCGCCGCAACGCTTTGCGGCGCTGGTGAAGTCGTGGAAAATTCCTGCCGGCGCGGACGTCTATCTGAATGCCACGGGTGACGACCTCGACGCCGGCATGGCCCTGGGCAGGTTGCTGCGGGAGGGTTCGATGTCGACGCACCTGGGCCTGCCGACGCGGGGTCCGCGCTCGAAGGTCGCGAACAAGTCGTCGGTCTGCGCAGGCGCCTGCGCCTATGCCTTCCTCGGCGGAGTCTATCGCTGGGCACCTGCCGGCAACGATCGCTTCGGCATTGCTCCTTATCATGTCGCGGACCCGAAGGGCGCGAACACCGATCAGGCCAGGCAGGTTCCCGGGAATATCGCCGCATACCTCAAGGACATGGGCGTCGCCCCCGCCGCGTTCGCCGCCGTACTGGCCGATTCGCACAGCCAGATGGTGTGGCCTGCGGCGAACCAGATGCTTGCCGCGGGGCTCGCCAACAATGGACATCAGCCACTGGTCGCAAGCTATCGCGTGTCCGCGGGCGTGCCCCGTCTCGAACTCGATCAGGTCGGCCGACGCGGTGAGCAACGCATCACGTTGCAATGCAAACCCGGCAGCGTCTCGCTCACCGCATACAGCAAGGTCGGGGCCGATCGCGCGCAGCAAATCGTCCAACACGCAACGCGCTCGTATTTCGAGATCGATCGGCGGGAGACGCTATCGCAGCCGCTCGGCGGCGCCAGCGTCGACCACGATGCGGTGATCATCGACCGCGCCTATCCGCCCAACCAGCTGGGGAGCCTGCTGGCCGCGAAGTCCGTCGGCGCCTGGGTCAGCCAGCGAAACAGTACCCTATCTTACGGCTTCGTCTTCCAGCTCGAGGGCATCGATCGCGTCCTCAAGGCGTTCTACGGCAGCTGCTGGAAATATGCGCCGTGGTCTGTCAAGCCGAGCTCCTGATCTCCTGCCAGCAGGCTTGCGCGCGCGCGGGGAACTCCAGTCCATTGGATCTGCAACCGCCGTGAAGAAAAATGAATCCGGACTGTCCACTTTTGCCTGTTCGGGCCGACATGCCTCGCGACCACCCATACGCCGGGCACGACGGAACCCGGGAAGAAAAGGTACCCTGATGCCTGCTTTTACAGGGCACGAACCATGAGCAAAGGCACGCACGACTACCAGAGCGATCCGCGCAACGAAACGATCAGGATCAGCGTCAATGGCGAACTGCTGCCGCGCCATGAGGCGCGCGTGTCGGTGTTCGACAGCGGCTTCGTGCTGGGCGACGGCATATGGGAAGGCTTGCGCCTGCATGACGGTGGCCTGCCGTTCCTGGATCAACACCTGGATCGTCTGTACGAAGGCGCCCGCGCGATCGATCTCGATATCGGCCTCAGCCGCGAGCAGCTGACCCGGCGTATCATCGACACGTTGCGCGCCAACGGCATGCAGTCGGACGTGCATATCCGGCTGATGGTGACGCGCGGCGTCAAGGCCACGCCGCACCAGGATCCGCGCTTCGTGATCGGCCCCGCGACCATCGTCATCATCCCGGAATACAAGCAGCCGCTGCCAGCCACGGTCGAGCAAGGCATCCGCCTGTTCACCGTGCACGTGCGGCGCGGCGCCCCGGACGTGCAAGACCCGAAGCTCAACAGCCACTCCAAGCTCAACTGCATCCTCGCCTGCATCCAGGCGCAGAAGGCCGGTTACGACGAGGCGCTGATGCTCGACCCGCATGGCTTCGTGGCGACGTGCAATTCCACGCATTTCTTCATCGTGCGGCGCGGCGAAGTATGGACGTCAAGCGGCGATTACTGCCTGGGCGGCATCACCCGCGCGAACGTGATCCGGCTGTGCCGCGCGCACGGCATCCCGGTGTTCGAGAAGGATTTCAGCCTCACCGAGGTCTACGGCGCGGAGGAAGCCTTCGTTACCGGCACCTTCGCCGGCGTGGTGCCGGCGTGCGAGATCGATGGGCGCACGATGGGCGACGGCAAACGCGGCCCTATGGTCAAGCGGCTGCAACTGCTCTACATGGAGCTGGTGAAAACGGAAAGCCGGTCGGCCCCGCGCGTATGAGCTCGCCGCGCGATGGCCTGCGCATCGCGATGTGGTCGGGGCCACGCAATATCTCCACCGCGATGATGCGCGCCTGGGAGAACCGTACGGACACCGTCGTCATCGACGAGCCGTTCTACGCGCACTATCTGGTGCAGACCGGTGTCCAGCATCCGGGACGCGACGCGGTGATCGCCGCACAGAACACGGACGCGGCGGCAGTCGCCGCGATGCTGACCGGCCCGATCCCGGACGACAGGTCCCTCTGGTACCAGAAGCACATGACCCAGCACATGCTCCCGGACATGTCGCTGGACTGGCTCAACGAGGTCTGCAACTGCTTCCTGATCCGCGAACCGGAAGCGGTGGTGGCCTCCTTCACCATCCAGCGTCCCGACGCCTCCGCGTGGGAGCTCGGCTTCGAGCAGCAGGTGCGGTTGTTCGATCACGTGTGCGACCGTTTCGGTGCCGCGCCACCGGTGATCGACGCCAGCGACGTGCTGAAGAATCCCGCGGGCATCTTGAACGCGCTATGCACGCGCCTGCGCATCCCCTTCAGCGCACGCATGCTGCAGTGGCCGTGCGGCCCGCGCGCCAGTGACGGCGTGTGGGCACCGCACTGGTACGCCGAAGTCGAGCGTTCCACCGGCTTCGCGCCCTGGCGGGAGCATGAGATCAAGCTGAGCGCCTTCCAGCGCGGTCTGGCCGAACAATGCCGGCCGCATTACGACAGGCTTTCGCTGCACCGGCTGGCTGCCGTAGATAGATAAAATGTCCCTGGCACGTGTTTCAAGGCAGCCCTGCAGTTCAACTCGCGGGAACCACGTGCACGCCACGCATCATGGTCAGCAACTCATCTTTCAGCACCGCGGCGTTGTCATGGTGCGTGCGGGTATGTGTGTCATAGACTGCGGAAGCAGAATAAACGAGTACGTCGACATTCCGCGCCGTATCCACCCATCCAGCGATATAGCAGTCGAGCGTCACGTCATGGAAGGCGTCCACGTCGTTTTGCCATTGCGGCATCGGTGGGACGCCAATGAATTGCACGAGTCCGCCGGAGTTTGCGCTGAGGTCGCTGTGACTGTGCATGAGCACGTGCCAGAGCGGCACGTTATGCCCGTCGATCTCGATGGTGCCGGACTGGCTCATGCCTTCCGCAGTGGCGAGTGGTTTCGGATCGCCCATGGCATGCAGCCACGACTCCTGGTCGAGTGAGGGCAACGTCGCGGCCCACGTCTTCAGATCAACCGCCTCGCCGTCTTTGTCAGGCTTCACCACGTATGCACCGAGCCACGCCTGGTAGTAGGGAGACGCCGGATCGGTGCGATCACTGTAGCGTCGCCACAGCGTGTGTGGGGCACCGAATGTGTAGTAATTGACGCCTGCGGCATGTACCGGCGCCCAGATCGGCGACATGTCGTTTTTCAACGGCGCCATCCACGCCGCTGGCACCACCGCGAACGTCACCCCCACGCCATCCTTGTGCTCCTGTGCAAGCACGCTCTTGCTGTGGTTGATCAACCGGGTGATCACGCGCTGCTGCAGGACAAACCGCATGGGATACGCGATGGCCAGCAGAACCAGCAGTACGACGATGCACCAGCCCAACCCTCGCAGCCACTTTCGAAGTCTCGACCGTCCGGTCCTGCTGTCCTGGGTGAACTCATCACGCCTCGTCGACTGCATGGCACGTCTCCTACTTGGCCTGCGATTTCAGAATGGCTGTATCCACTGCCGATTCCGCAGAACCAGAATCAGGCTGACTCCTCACCATCGAGGACCGACTCAGTTCGACGACCAGGGCTAGCTCACACGGACCTCTTTGTGCGCACCACTCCCCTGCCTAAACATTGTCCAGAAACGTCGCCGACGGGACGAAGAACAACGTGCCGGTGACGGCTTTGCTGAAGTCCAGAAGGTGGTCTTAGTTGCCCGGCGGCCGGCCGACGAACATGTTGACGAGCATCTGCTCGATCCTGTCCGGGGATCGCGCGTAACCGATGAAGTAGGTGCCGAACTCGCCCTTGCCAACTTCGCCGAACGGCATGTTGTCGCGCACGATTTCCAGTTGCTCGCCATCCTTCTCGATGCTGGTCAGGACGTTGTGCGCGGAGGGGGCTTTCGCGGCATCGGCTTGTTCGATATCCGACAGTTTCTTCCTGCCGATGATGTTTTCCTGTTGCTCGACGGGCAGCGCATCCCATGCCTTGAGGTCGTGGAGATACTTCTGCGTGATCACGTAGCTTCCGCCCGCGAAGTGAGGATCCTCCTCGCCAATGATCGCGGCATGGATGGCGTCCGGATCCCCGGGGTTCTCGGTGCCGTCGACAAAGCCGAGCAGATCGCGCTCGTCGTAGTACTTGAAGCCATGCACTTCATCTACCGTCGAGACGGCGGCGCCGAGGCGGGACATGATCTGAGCCGCCAGCTCGAAGCACAGGTCCATGCGCGCGGCACGGATATGGAAGAGGATGTCCCCCGGCGTGGAGACGGCGTGGTGCTGTCCCTGGATCTCGCGAAACGGGTGCAAACCGATGGGCCTGGGCTGCCCGAAAAGTCGGTCCCACGCGTCTGACCCGAAGGCCATGACGCAGGACAGCTGGCCTTGGAAGTCGCGGAAACCCACCGCGCGCAAAAGAGACGCCAGGTCACCACAAAGCGCTCGTATCGTCTCATCATGTTGAGGTTCGGGATTCAACGTCACCACGAGAAAAATCGCGGCGCGCGTAAGCTTGACGACAACCGGTTGCTGAATGACGGAAGGCACGATTCACCCCCTCTACGAATTGTTTTTCCCAATATGGCCGGGGCTAGACGGATTTCCAAAACAAACTGAGATGGCGGATTCAACTACCTCCGTCTCGGTTTACCGTTGCAGTTCTGATGCTGCGGGTTGTGCGGGTCAGCCTTACGCGTATGATCGCGGGTGCATATGACAGAGCGGCTTGCAAGTTGGTTCCAAGCCAACGGCGCCGGCGCATTGGGGATCGAACCAGCGCCGCAGACTGCACGCCAACAGGGAGTTCAACAGTCCTTTCCTGACAGGGTATTCCACATATGACACATCGCAAAGAATTCTCGGATTTGACGACCAACGTCGTCGACTGGAGCAATCCGCAACTGGAATCACTGCTGCAGAAGACCGAGAGCTGGCAACTCGATAATCGAGGCACTTTCACACCGCAGCAAATCCATATCCAGATCGGAACTGGTGATGCCAGTATTTCCGAGGCCGCCGTGTTGGTCTGGGAGAACGAGGGTGCTCTGGTCATTCAGACACGCTTCCCGGTCCAGCAAGGGGAGAATGTGCGCGTGGACAAACCACTCGGTAATGACATCCAGGCTCTGTGGGGCGCGGTCATCGAGAGTCGAGCAGGAAATCGCAGTGACGATCAGGCAAACGACGTGCACCTTCATTGGCTGCGCAAACGCTGATTCAGGCATTGGCGACGGTAGTCTGGTGGTAACCGCGACAGCCAAGCCGATCCATCCAGCCTTGTTCATACCACCCTAGCTTTTCGGCCCAGATGTCGTAGATAAGAGGTCGCATGCCCAGGCTCTTTTCTTCAAGGGCGAAATGACGCCGCTGACGCGCGGGCAATATCCGCAAACAGTGCGTCACGCTGCGCCTGCGAAGCATGCGAATCGGTGAGGAAGGCGGCAACGATCACCGTGTGACCGTCCGGCCCACTGAGAATACCGATGTCGTTGAACGCCGCCGTCCTGCCATCCAGTGAATAGGACGTACCTGCTTTGTCGGCGAGACGAACTCCTCGCGGCACGCCTTCCCGCAAACGGTTGGGAATGGTTTGTGCGGCCATCAGGTCGAGCAGATGCTGCGTGGAAGCCGGCGTCAGCAGCTCATGGCCATGCAGCTTGCGCAGGAACAAGACAGCGGCATCCGGCGTACTTCGATTGGTCGGAGCGGCAAGAAAAGCCTTGAAGCCGCGACGATAGCGTTCGAGCGACGCCTGTGCGGATTCATTCGCTGGTATCTCCTGCCCGGGTTCCAGGTCCTGAAATACCCGCCCCACTCCGGCCTCGTCCAGATCCACACGCATGCCATCGATGCCATGCGCTCGCAGGAACGCAGTCACCATTTGCGGACCGCCAACCACCTTCACCAACGCATCCGCAGCTGTGCTGTCGCTTTCGCTGACCGCGGCCTTCAACAGCTGTTCGACAGTGAACGTCATCCGCTCACCGCGGAAATGTGCACCAATGGATGGCACGGCCGAGCCACTTATCACGTCCGCACGGGTCAGCGTCACCTGCTGTTGCAGCGAGAGCTTGCCTGCATCGACACATGCAAGCACCGCAGCGGCCACCGGCGCCTTGAACACGCTCATCATCGGAAAGGCCTGGGCGGCATGGACACCGGCTTCGACGCCGTTTTGCAGGTCGAGTACGGCGACACCCAGCGTTCCCGGACGCGCACGCTGCGCCAGCGCGTCAAGCTTCTGTTGCAGCCGAACATCCTGCGTTTTCGTCACGGGAGCATCAAGCGCTTTCGCGAATGGCGCCCTGCAGGCGAACGAAAGCGCGAATATCGCCGCAGCCATGGTGAAGCGACGAGTACGTGAGCGATCCATGGGACGCTTCCTTGTCGACGAGGGAACCGATGGCAATCTGGCACAAGGTTATGGCAAAGCCGTGGCTATCGCTGGCCAAGCCTGGGCGCCGGGCCTCGCATTTCAGTTTCAGGTCCCTTGTCGATCCTGCATGCACTCGTTCGTCGCATGAAAGAAGGTGACCATACCGGTCCCCGCCGAGGAAACAGCCATGTCCTACATCGATGGTTTCGTGATCGCCGTACCCAACGCCAACCGCGAGCAGTTCATTGCGCACGCCAGCACCTTCGACACCATTTTCATGGAGTTCGGCGCCACCCGGGTGGTCGAGTGCTGGGGCGACAACGTGCCCGACGGCAAGCTCACCGATTTCCGCCGCGCCGTGCAGGCTGAGAAAGACGAGTCCGTGGTGTTCTCCTGGATCGAATGGCCCGACCAGGCCACCCGCGATGCCGGCATGGAGAAATTCATGAAAGATCCGCGCATGGCGGCCGCGAGCGACTGTCCGTTCGATGGCAAGCGCATGATCTTCGGCGGTTTCGTGCCGGTGGTAAGCCTGCCGGCGTAGCTTAGGGATGCTCTGATCCTCAGCAAAGGAAACCATCATGGCTAGCAACACCATCCGTCTCCACCGCGTGCTGCGCGCTCCGCCCGTGCGGGTCTACCGTGCCTTTCTCGACGCCGATGCGATCGCCAAGTGGCTGCCGCCGAACGGCTTCACCTGCAAGGTGCACCAGCTCGACGCACGCGTCGGCGGCAGCTACCGGATGTCGTTCACCAACTTCTCCACCGGCAACGGCCACAGCTTCGGCGGCACGTACCGGGAGCTCGTGCCGGGCGAACGCATCCAGTACACCGGCCGCTTCGAGGATCCCAACCTGCCCGGCGAAATGACCACCACCATCACCCTGCGCGCCGTGTCCTGCGGCACCGAATTGCAGGTGGTGCAGGAAGGGCTGCCCGAGATGATCCCGGTCGAGTTGTGCTACATGGGCTGGCAGGAATCGCTGGTGCTGCTCGGCAAGCTGGTGGAATCGGAAATCCCGGGCTGACCCACGTATCCGCGTAGCGGAAGTCGGCATGCACCGGAAGCCGGGCAACGTGCCATTTCAGGACATGAAAGACATCCTCGCCGCCCTGAACCAGGAGAACCCACATGGTCAGCAAGAACACGATTTGCCTT
>Ga0208589_1000196_pt1 | contig 29295 bp, 22 predicted proteins | sample NGESurshal092012_2_FD_184486 | JGI IMG/M metagenome (GOLD analysis project Ga0208589, IMG submission 184486) | Arctic peat soil microbial communities from Barrow, Alaska - NGEE Surface sample F53-2 shallow-092012 (SPAdes) | ecosystem: Environmental > Terrestrial > Soil > Wetlands > Peat ...
TCGGCGGGGTGATCAACACCAGCCGCCAGATCGGGGCCGGGGTCGGCGCCGCGCTGCTGCCCGCCATCGCGCTGACCGCCAGCCACGGCGGCCACCTGGCCGGGGTCGGCGGCGACCGGACCGCGATGCTGGCCGGGGCGGTCGTGGCCGGGCTGGCCACGCTGATCGCGCTGGCACACCGGCGCACGCCCCGCGAGCCGGCCCGCTGCGGCCCGTGAACGGTGCGTGTTAAAGATGAAAGCAACAACCTCCGCAACGAAGACCACCAAGGGGATGACGACATGAGCTCTGCCGAGGGGACCGGGGCGCTGCCGCGGGTAGCCGTGCTGGGTGCCGGGACGATGGGCCGCGGGATGACTCACAGCCTGCTCCGCAATGGGTTCACGGTGGATGTCTGGGACCGGACCGCGGAGAAAGCCGCTGCGCTCGCGGCCGACGGCGCGACGGCCCGTGAGGATGCACCGGACGCGGTGCGCGAGGCGGACGTGGTGATCACCATGGTCGCGGACGCGGATGCGGTGAACGAGCTGGCCTTCGACTTCGGGATGCTGGCGGCGATGCGGCCGCAGTCGGTCTGGGCCCAGATGGGCACGATCGGCGTGGCCGCCGCCGAGGAGCTGGCCACCCGGGTCAGCAAGGAGCGGCCCGACGTGTCCTTCGAGGACGCGCCGGTGTCCGGAACCCGTGAGCCGGCCGAGAATGGCCAGCTGCTGATCCTGGCGTCCGGCCCGGAGCAGGCCAGGCCGGTGCTGGAGCCGGTGTTCGCCGCGCTCGGCCGGGAGACCAGGTGGGTCGGCGAGGCCGGCGCGGGCAGCCGCCTCAAGCTGGTCATGAACTCCTGGCTGGTCTTCCTGGTCGAGGGGGCAGCGGAGATCATGGCCCTGGCCGACTCGCTGGACGTGGACCATCAGCAGGTGCTGGGCTTCCTCAAAGCCGGGAACCTGGCTAACCCGGCCGCGGCGGCCAAGTTCGCCAAGATGGACGCGGCGGACGACTCGCCGGACTTCGCGCTGCAGTGGGCGCTCAAGGACATCCGGCTGGCCATGGAGGCCTCCGGCCGCCGGCTGCCGATGCTGGACGTGGTCCGCGAGCGGTGGGCCGCGCTCGTCGACCAGGGTCTGGGGGACCGCGACGTGAGCGCGGCCCGGCACGGCCTGGGCTAGCGGCGGCCCTGCCCGCCACCCCCAGGCGCCCAGAGCCGGCTGGCGAGCGCGGCCCACGAGCTCGATCCCCAGGGCGCACCCATCCCCGGGCCATCGCCGCCTGCCCGGCTAGCTCCACCACCAGCACCATGGGTCACATTGATCACGGGCGGGCCCCTCTCGGCGGGGCTCACCCGGCCAGTGTGACTCGTGGGACCGGGCCCGGCGGGCCGGCGTCCGGCTCTGGGCAGCCTGCCGGGTTAGAGTGCTGGTCGTGGACAGCCGGCGGCGGATACCGCGCACGGACACGCTGCTGGCGCAGCCTCCGTTCACCGAGGCCGTCGGCCGGCTGGGCGCCACCCGGGTCAAGGAGGCGATCACCGCGGCCCAGGACCGGGCCCGCAGGGGCGAGATCGCGCCGGAGGACGTGCCCGACCTGGCCGCCACGCTGCTGCCGGCCAGTGCCACGACGCTGCGCCCGGTCATCAACGCCACCGGGGTGCTGCTGCACACCAACCTCGGCCGCGCCCCGCTGTCCGCGGCGGCGCGGGCCGCCCTGGCCGTGAGCGCCGGGTCCACCGACGTGGAGTACGACCTGGCCACCGGCCAGCGGGCCCGGCGCGGCCGCGGCGCCCTGGCTGCGCTGCGCGCAGCCTGCCCGGCCGCGGAGGACGTGCACATCGTCAACAACAACGCGGCGGCGCTGGTCCTGGCGGCGACCGCGCTGGCCAGCGGCCGCGAGATCATCGTCAGCCGCGGCGAGATGGTGGAAATCGGCGACGGGTTCCGCCTGCCCGACCTGCTGGCCTCGACGGGAGCCCAGCTGCGGGAGGTCGGCACCACGAACCGGACCACGGCCGCGGACTATGCCGCGGCGATCGGGCCGGCCACCGGCTTCATCCTCAAGGTGCACCCGTCGAACTTCCGCGTCCTGGGCTTCACCAGCGAGGCGACGATCGCTGAACTGGCCGCCATGACCGCCCGGACCGGGACCCCGGACCCGGTTCCCGTGGTAGCGGACATCGGCTCCGGGCTGCTGGCCCCCGAGCCGGTACTGCCCGACGAGCCCGACGCGGCCACCGCGCTGGCCAGCGGCGCCGACCTGGTCACCGCCAGCGGGGACAAGCTGCTCGGCGGCCCCCAGGCCGGGCTGATACTCGGCCGGGCCGGCCTGATCACGGCATTGCGGCGGCATCCGCTGGCCCGGGCGCTCCGGGTGGACAAGCTGACCCTGGCCGCGCTGGAGGCCACCCTCCGCGGCCCGGCCACGCCGACGGCCGTGGCCCTGCACGAGCCCGTCCAGCGGCTCCGGGAGCGGGCCGGGCGGCTGGCCGCGGACCTGGCCCGGGCCGGGCTGGACGCCCGGGCTGCCGCCAGTGACGCGGTGGTGGGCGGCGGTGGCGCACCCGGGGTCCGGCTGCCGAGCGCCGCGGTAAGTCTCCCGGCCACGTTCGGGTCCTCGTTGCGGAAAAATAACCCACCGGTGGCCGGACGGATCGAGGACGGCAGGCTGCTGCTGGACCTGCGGACCGTCGATCCCGCGGACGACGCCACGCTGCGTGCGGCCGTGCTTGCCGTGGCGCGGGGTCAGGCCCCGATGCGGCCGTAGTCGTCTTCGAGCCGGACGATGTCGTCCTCGCCGAAGTAGTCGCCGTGCTGGACTTCCACGAACACCAGCGGGTCGGTGCCGGTGTTGCGGATCCGGTGCGCGGCACCGAGCCCCACGTCGACCGTGTCGCCCCGCCGGACCTCGATGTCGGCACCATCCAGGGTGACCACGCCCTCGCCGCGGACCACGAACCAGTGCTCGGCCCGGCGCGAGTGCCGCTGATAGGACAGCCGCTGCCCGGGATGCACCTCGATGGTCTTGACCTTGAAGTCCCCGGCCTCGGCCAGGACCGTGTAACCGCCCCAGGGGCGCTCGGTGTGCTCTGTCACCACCCCATAGTTGCGGATTCCCGGCCGCGACGGGGCGCATCGGCGGCCGAGAAGGCTAAGTGATGGCAATGTTGTCGTCGAGGCCCGGGATTCACGCCGGGGACGCGGAACGTCCTGGTTTCCGGGGCGGTCCCCGCGCCCGCCCGATACCTTGACGTCGAGATAAGCTCGTTCTAGCGTGGACACGCTCATTTAACTTGATATCGAGATACTTCACTGGTGCAGGAGGCGGACCCTGATGACCGCGAATAGCTTCGGCAGCCTGGCGACGTTGCGGGTCGGCGAGGCCGAGTACCAGATACACCGGCTCGATGCGGTAGACGGTGCGGCAGACCTGCCGTTCAGCCTGAAGATCCTGCTCGAGAACCTGCTGCGCACCGAGGACGGCCGTAACGTCACCCCGGACCACATCACCGCGCTCGCCCAGTGGGATCCGGCGGCCGAGCCCTCGAGGGAGATCCAGTTCACCCCGGCCCGGGTGATCCTGCAGGACCTGACCGGCGTGCCCGCGGTCGTGGACCTGGCCACCATGCGCGAGGCCATGCGGGACCTGGGCGGTGACCCGGGGAAGATCAACCCGCTGGTCCCGGCCGAGCTGGTCATCGACCACTCGGTGGTGGCTGACATCTTCGGCCGCCCGGACGCGTTCGACCGGAACGTCGAGCTGGAGTTCGGCCGCAACCGCGAGCGATTCCAGTTCCTGCGCTGGGGCCAGGAGGCGTTCAGCCAGTTCAAGGTGGTGCCGCCGGGCACCGGGATCGTGCATCAGGTCAACATCGAGCACCTCGCCCGGGTCGTGATGGCCCGCGACGGGGCCGCCTATCCGGACACCTGCGTGGGCACCGACTCGCACACCACCATGCAGAACGGGCTCGGCGTGCTCGGCTGGGGCGTCGGCGGCATCGAGGCCGAAGCGGCCATGCTCGGCCAGCCGATCAGCATGCTGATCCCGCGGGTGGCCGGCTTCCGGCTCACCGGGGAGCTGCCGGCCGGCGCGACCGCCACCGACCTGGTTCTCACCATCACCCAGCTGCTCCGGCGGCACGGCGTGGTCGGCAAGTTCGTGGAGTTCTACGGCGACGGGGTGGGCGCGGTGCCGCTGGCCAACCGGGCCACGATCGGCAATATGAGCCCGGAGTTCGGCTCCACCTGCGCGATCTTCCCGATCGACGAGCAGACGATGGAGTACCTCCGGCTGACCGGCCGCCCGGCGCAGCAGGTGGCCCTGGTCGAGGCCTACGCCAAGGAGCAGGGCCTGTGGCACGACCCGGCCGAGGAACCGCGCTACTCCGAGCAGCTCACGCTCGACCTGTCCACCGTGGTCCCGTCGATAGCCGGGCCGAAGCGGCCGCAGGACCGGGTGGCCCTGACCGACGCCAAGGAGTCGTTCCGCGAGGCGCTCGGCAACTACGTGCAGCTTGACCGGCTGGATGAGGACGTGGCCGGCACCTTCCCGGCGTCCGACCCGTTCACGGCGGACCGGGAGAACGGCGGCGCCGACCAGCCGGCCGGAAGGCCGGCGGCCTCCGGCACCGGGCGCCCGTCCCATCCGGCCGAGGTGACCCTGGAGGACGGGACCAAGACGTCGGTGGACCACGGCTCGGTGGTGATCGCGGCCATCACGTCGTGCACCAACACCTCGAACCCATCGGTCATGGTCGGCGCCGCGCTGCTGGCCAAGAAGGCGGTCGAGGCCGGGCTGGCCACGAAGCCGTGGGTGAAGACCACGCTGGCGCCCGGCTCCAAGGTGGTCATGGACTACTACGAGCGTGCCGGGCTGGTGCCCTACCTGGACAAGCTGGGCTTCAACCTGGTCGGCTACGGCTGCACCACCTGCATCGGGAACTCCGGGCCGCTGCCCGAGGCGATCAGCGCCGGGGTGGCCGAGAACGACCTGGCCGTGGTGTCGGTGCTGTCCGGGAACCGGAACTTCGAGGGCCGGATCAACCCCGACGTGAAGATGAACTACCTGGCCTCCCCGCCGCTGGTGGTCGCCTACGCGCTCGCCGGGAGCATGGACTTCGACATGGAGCAGGAGCCGCTGGGCCACCGGCCCGACGGCACCCCGGTGTATCTCCGCGACATCTGGCCCACGCCCGCCGAGATCGACGACGTGGTCCAGCACGCGGTGGCGGCGGAGATGTTCACCCGCGACTACGCGGACGTGTTCGAGGGCGACGACCGCTGGCGGGAACTGGACGTGCCCGCCGGGGACACGTTCGCATGGGAGCCCGACTCCACCTACGTCCGCAAGCCGCCCTACTTCGAGGGCATGACCGACACGCCCGCGCCGGTCAGTGACATCCACGGCGCCCGGGTGCTGGCCAAGCTGGGCGACTCGGTCACCACCGACCACATCTCGCCTGCCGGGGCGATCAAGACCGACGGCCCGGCCGGGGACTACCTGACCGGGCACGGCGTGGAGCGCAGGGACTTCAACTCCTACGGGTCGCGGCGCGGCAACCACGAGGTGATGATCCGCGGCACGTTCGCCAACATCCGGCTGCGCAACGAGCTCGCCCCCGGCACCGAGGGCGGCGTCACCGTCCATATCCCCGACGGCGAGCAGATGTCCATCTACGAGGCCTCCCGCAAGTACGCGGAAGAGGGCACCCCCCTCGTCGTGCTGGGCGGCAAGGAGTACGGGTCCGGCTCGTCCCGGGACTGGGCGGCCAAGGGCACCCTGCTGCTCGGCGTGCGGGCCGTGCTGGTCGAGTCGTTCGAGCGGATCCACCGCTCCAACCTGATCGGCATGGGGGTCCTGCCGCTGCAGTTCCAGCCGGGGGAGTCGGCGGCCTCGCTCGGACTGACCGGGCAGGAGGTCTTCGAGATCACCGGCATCGAGGAGATGAACTCCGGCACGGTCCCGCGTGAGGTGACGGTCCGCGCGGACGGCACCGAGTTCCGGGCCGTGGTGCGGATCGACACGCCCGGGGAGGCGGAGTACTTCCGGCACGGCGGGATCATGCAGTACGTGCTGCGCTCGCTGCTCGGCTGAGCGGGCAGCCCTGAGCGCGCCCCCGGTGCCCGGGCGGCCCGGGCACCTGGGCTCGCCCGCCGGCCCGGGATGACCCTCGCGGTAGCGTGTCCGGGAAATGCCCGATCCCGACGCACGCACCGCGCCATCGCCGCCGCGGGCCGGCCGCTATACCCGGACCGGGGTCCTGCTCGTCGCGGGCGTTCTCGCCATCGCGTTCAACCTGCGCGCCGCGATCACCAGCCTGCCGCCGCTGTTCCCGGAGCTGTCCAGCCGGCTGCACCTGCCGCCGGCCTCGATCTCCGTCCTGGCGTCGCTCCCGGTGCTTGCGTTCGGCGTGTTCTCCGGGGTGGCCGCCCCGCTGAGCCGCCGGTTCGGCGAGGAACGGGTGCTGGGCGGCGCAGTGGTCCTGCTGGCCGCGGGCCTGCTGCTGCGGGGCGTGGCACCGGGCGTGCTGCTGTTCCCAGGCACGGCGCTGGCCGCGGCGGCCATCGCGCTGCTGAACGTGCTGCTGCCCAGCCTGGTCAAGCGGCGCGCGCCCGAGCGGGCCGGGCTGCTGATCGGGCTCTACCTGCTCAGCCTGTCCGCGGGCTCCATCCTCGCGTCGCTGATCGCGGTGCCTGTCTATAACGAGTCCGGCGGCTCGGTCCCGCTGTCCCTGGCCGTGTGGGCGCTGCCCGCGCTCGCCGCGGCCGTGGTCTGGCTGCCGCAGCGCAGGTACCGGACGGTGCCGCGCGTCCCGTCCGTCCAGCCTCAGCAGCTCCCGGAAACACAGCAGCCCCACGAACGGTCTGTCCGTCCGACTGCCCCGCTCAAGGTCTCCAGGTACGCGCTGACCTGGCAGGTCACCGCGTTCATGGGGTTGCAGAGCCTGACCTTCTACGCGGCGCTGTCCTACCTGCCGACGATGTTCCGGGACCGGGGGGTGAGCGCCGGCGCCGCCGGTACGCTGCTCGCCCTGACGGGCGTGGGCGGGGCGGTCGGCTCGCTGCTGATCCCGGTCTTCGCACACCGGGCCCGGAACCAGCGGGCGCTGGTCGCGGGCACCGTGGCCGCCAGCGCTGCCGGCCTGGCCGGGGCCTGGTTCGCCCCGCTCGGCGGCGACGTGGCCTGGGTGCTGGTGCTCGGCCTGGGCCAGGGTGCCTCGCTCGGCCTCGCCATCTTCTTCACCATGGCCCGGGCCCCTGATCCGCGGGCCGCCGCGTCGCTCTCGGGATTCGCGCAGAGCGTGGGGTACCTGGTCGCCACCACCGGCCCGCTGGCGGTCGGCTTCCTGCACTCGGCACTCGGTGGCTGGACCGTCCCGGTGGTGGTGCTGCTGGTGATCACCGGGCTGCAGCTCGTCGTCGGCTGGCCGGCCGCCCGGGCCGTCACCCTGCCGAGCGTCGGCTGATCTGCTGGGCTGTCACCCTGCGGGGCGCTCAGCCACCGTCGGGGACGGACCGCCCACCTGTCCCGGCCAGCACGGCTTGCGCCGGCTCCGGGACCGGGACCGGGACCTCAGCTCGCTGCGGGGACGGCCCGGAGATGGAGGTCCCGTCGTGGTGGTGAGATCCCCATTCCTTGTGCCTGAAGACGAACCAGAGCGGGATACCGGCGATCGCGAGAAAGAACACCGCGCATAGTCCCAAGCTCAGCCAGATCAACGGTGTCATTTGCGCCTCCGGTACAGCTACAGCGCTGCCGGACAGCGGCGCCTGCACACGAGATGTGTGCACGCTGAGTATACGATTGATTACTATAAGTAGCAATTAGGCTCAGAGTCCGGGGCGTTGCCCGGCCGCTCCCGGAACTGGGCCCAGGGCCGGCTGGCCCCGGGGCCGCCAGCGGGGCCTGCGGGAGTAGGTTCATTCCGTCATAGCGAAGGGGTGAGCGATGCTCGTGGCTGGGGTGGATTCGTCCACGCAGTCGACTAAGGTCCTGCTGTGCCAGGCCGAGGACGGCACGATCGTCGGCCGGGGCAGTGCCCCGCACCCGCCGGGCACCGAATGCGACCCGGCCGCCTGGTGGTCCGCCCTGGAGCAGGCCGGGCAGGGCCTGCTTGGCCGGGCCGGCGCGATCGGGGTAGCGGCCCAGCAGCACGGCATGGTCGTCGTCGACGAGGCGGGCGAGGTCATCAGGCCCGCCCTGCTGTGGAACGACCTGCGCTCCGCGCAGGCGGCCCGGGAGCTCATCGCCGAGCTGGGCGGCCCGGCCTGGTGGGCGGAGCAGACCGGGAGCGTGCCCAGCGCCTCGTTCACCGTCACCAAGCTGCGCTGGCTGGCCGAGCACGAGCCGGACCACGCGGCCCGGGTCGCCCGCGTGATGCTGCCGCATGACTGGCTGACCTGGCGGCTCGCTACGCAGGGGCCGGGCCGGGCTGGCGCAGGCGCGGCCGAGCCGGTCACCGACCGCGGCGACGCCTCCGGGACCGGCTACTTCTCGCCCGCGGAGAGCCGGTGGCTGCCCGAGGTCGCCGCGGCGGCGCTCGGCCACCAGCCCGGACTGCCCCGGATCGCCCAGCCCAACGAGGTCGTCGGCGAGACCGCCGGCGGGGCCATCCTGGCCCCCGGAACAGGCGACAACATGGGCGCTGCCCTCGGGCTCAGCCTGGAACCCGGTGAGATGGTCATCTCGATCGGCACCTCGGGGACCGCCTACGCGGTCACCGAGCGGGCCGCAGCGGATGAGTCGGGCATGGTCGCCGGGTTCGCCGACGCCACCGGCCGGTTCCTGCCGCTGATCGCCACCGTCAACGCGGGCCTGGTGCTGTCCACGGTCGCCGCCCTGATCGGCACCGACCTGGACGGGCTGTCGGCCCGGGCGCTGACCGCCGAACCGGGCGCGGGCGGCATCGCGCTGCTGCCCTACCTCGACGGCGAGCGGTCCCCGAACCGGCCCGACGCCACCGGCGTGCTCCGGGGCCTGACCACGCGGAACGCGACCGGAGCCAACCTCGCCCGGGCCGCGATCGAGGCCGTGCTCGGCACCCTGGCCGAGGCCGCCGACCTGATCGCGGCGCAGGGCGCGTCCCGCGAACGGGTGCTGCTGATCGGCGGGGGCGCCCGGTCCGAGGCGGCGCGCCGCCTGGCCCCGGGCATCCTCGGCGTGCCCGTCCTGGTGCCGGCGCCGGAAGAGTACGTCGCGCTCGGCGCGGCCAGGCAGGCCGCGTGGGCCCTGGCGGGCACGCCCGGGCCACCCGGATGGCCGCGCCACTCGCCGGAGGAATACACCGGGGCGGCCGAGCCGGTGGTCCGCCAGCGGCTCGCCTGGCTCCGCCAGGCCACGGCGGACTGGGATACCGCAGGCTGGGACACGCCGGTCTGGGATGGGTGATCGCCCAGGCTGATACTGGAAGAGCTCATGTACTGGAAGAGCTCATGCTGGACGGGCTCCGGCGAAGGGGCCTGCTATGGAAAGGACTGGCTGGTGACTGCAGACGCGTACGTGCCGACTCCCGAGGACAAGTTCTCGTTTGGTATCTGGACGGTGGGCTGGCAGGGGGTGGACGTGTTCGGCGGGGCGGTCCGCCCGCCGATGGCCGCGGACCGGGCGGTGCGCAAGCTCGCCGAGCTGGGCGCGTACGGGGTGAATTTTCACGACAACGACGTGTTCCCGTTCGAGGCGTCGGACGCGGAACGGGACCAGAAGATCGCAGATTTCCGCCGCGCCCTCGACGACACCGGCGTGGTGGTGACCACGGCCACGACCAACCTGTTCGGCCACCCGATCTTCAAGGATGGCGCGTTCACCGCCGCTGACCGGGACATCCGCCGGTTCGCGCTGGCCAAGACGATGCGCAACCTGGACCTGGCCGCGGAGCTGGGGGCGAAGACGTACGTGTTCTGGGGCGGGCGGGAAGGCGCCGAGTCCGGTGCGGCGAAAGACATCCGGGCCGCGCTGTCGCGGTACAAGGAAGGCCTGGACCTGCTGGCGGGGTACGTGCTCGAGCAGGGGCACGACCTGCGGTTCGCGATCGAGCCAAAGCCGAACGAGCCGCGGGGTGACATCCTGCTGCCCACCGCCGGGCACGCGCTGGCCTTCATCAACGAGCTGGAGCACGCCGAGATGGTGGGCATCAACCCGGAGGTCGGGCACGAGGAGATGGCGTCGCTGAACTATGCGCACGGCATCAGCCAGGCGCTGTGGCACGGGAAGCTGTTCCACATCGACCTGAACGGGCAGAACGGGCCGCGGTATGACCAGGACCTGCGGTTCGGGAACGGGAACGCCCGGGGCGCGTTCTGGGTGGTGGACGCGCTGGTGTCCGGCGGCTACGACGGGCCGGTGCATTTCGACTACAAGCCGCCGCGGACCGAGAACGACGAGGGCGTGTGGGTGTCCGCGGCGGCGTGCATGCGCAACTACCTGATCTTGCGCGACAAGGTGACCGCGTTCCGGGCCGATCCGGAGGTCAGGGCGGCGCTGGCCGCGTCGGGGGTGGAGAACCTGGCGGTGCCGACCATGGCGGAGGGGGAAACCTGGCGTGACGTGGCCGGCTACACCCCCGACATCGACGCCCTCGCCGCCCGCGGCCTGGGCTATGAGCACCTCGACCAGCTCGCCCTCGAGCACCTCTACGGCATCCGGTAGCCGGTCCCGGCGGGCTGGCCAGGGGCGTGCTGTCCTGGCCAGCCCGCCGCCCTGCAGCGGGCCAGAACTGCGGGCCATGATCGGATCATTGTTCATCCCCTGGGGGAGCGTCGTGGCGCGGATGTGGGTAATGTGCCGCAGATGCCGGTAATGCCCGGACATGCTGGCCGGCCACGATGTCCCGGCGGCCAGCCCCGGGCAAACGGCAGGAGACGGTCTCCGGGCCGGGAAGGCGAGCCTTCCGTGCCCGGCACGAGCCCGGCGAAATAGACTCGCCACAGATCCGCGCTTCTCACATGAGGGAGCAGCCCAGGTGACCCTGCTGGAATCCATCTCCGGCCCGCGAGACCTCAAGCAGCTGGATCCCGACCAGCTGCCCGTCCTGGCCAGCGAGATCCGTGACCTGCTGATAGAGACGGTCTCGCGGACGAGCGGTCACCTCGGGCCCAACCTCGGGGTGGTCGAGCTGACCATCGCCATGCACCGGGTGTTCGACTCGCCGGTGGACAAGATCGTGTTCGACACCGGCCATCAGTCGTACGTGCACAAGCTCCTGACCGGCCGGGTTCCCGAGTTCGGCACGCTGCGCCAGCGCGGCGGGCTGTCCGGCTACCCCTCTCGCGCCGAGTCCGAGCATGACGTGGTGGAGAACTCCCACGCGTCCACCAGCCTGTCCTACGCCGATGGGCTGGCCAAGGCGTACCGGCTGCGCGGTGAGACCGACCGGACCGTGGTCGCGGTCATCGGCGACGGCGCGCTGACCGGCGGCATGGCCTGGGAGGCGCTGAACAACATCGCGGTGGCCAGGGAGAGCAGGCTGGTCATCGTGGTCAACGACAACGGCCGGTCCTACCAGCCGACCATCGGCGGGCTGGCCCATCACCTGGCCACGGTGCGGATCAACCAGCGCTACGAGAACGTGCTGGACTACATCAAGACCACGCTGACCCGGACCCCCGTCGTCGGGCCGCCGATCTACGGCACGCTGCACGGGATGAAGAAGGGCCTCAAGGACGTTCTGCAGCCCCAGGTCCTGTTCGAGGACCTTGGCCTGAAGTACCTGGGCCCCATCGATGGCCACGACGAGCAGGCCATGGAGGCAGCACTGCGCCGGGCCCGCGACTTCGGCGGCCCGGTGATCGTGCACGCGATCACCCGGAAAGGCTTCGGGTACCAGCTCGCCGAGGACAACGAGGAGGACCGGCTGCACCAGGTGCCGGCGGCGGCCCCGGCCGGCCAGGCCCCGGGTGTGCCCAAGCGGACCTGGTCGGAGGTGTTCGGCGACGCGCTCGTCTCGGTCGGCGGGGGGCGCCCCGATGTGGTGGCGATCACCGCGGCCATGCTGCACCCAACCCAGCTGGCCCCCTTCGCGAAGATCTACCCGGACCGGGTCTTTGACGTGGGCATCGCCGAGCAGCACGCCGTGACCATGGCGGCCGGGCTGGCCATGGGCGGCCTGCACCCGGTCGTCGCGATCTATGCCACATTCCTCAACCGGGCCTTCGACCAGCTGCTGATGGACGTGGCCTTGCACAGGCTGCCCGTCACGTTCGTGCTGGACCGGGCCGGGGTGACCGGCCCGGACGGGGCCAGCCACAACGGGATGTGGGACGGCTCGATCCTGCAGGTCGTCCCGGGTCTGCGCATCGCGGCCCCGCGGGACGCGACCCGGATCGCCGAGCTGCTGAACGAGGCGGTGGCGATCAGCGACGGGCCCACCGTGGTCCGCTTCCCCAAGGGCAGCGTCGGCAGCGAGGTGGACGCGATCGGGCAGCTGGGCGGCATGGACGTGCTCCGCCGGCCGGACGGCGGAGCGTCCCCTGACGTGCTCCTGGCCGGGGCCGGCCCGATGGCGCTGACCTGCCTCGTCGCCGCGGACCGGCTGGCCGATCAGGGCATCGGGGTGACCGTGGTCGACCCGCGCTGGGTCAAGCCGGTCGATCCGGCCCTCGTCGATGAGGCCCGGCAGGCCCGCCTGGTGGTGACGGTCGAGGACAACGGCGTCACCGGCGGGTTCGGCGACGCCGTGTGCCGGCTTCTCCGGGACGCCGGGGTGACCACTCCGGCCCGGACCTTCGGCCTGCCCCAGCGGTTCCTGGCGCACGGCTCGCGGGACGAGATCCTCGAGGAGGTCGGCCTGGTCCCGCAGCACCTGGCCCGGCAGATCACCGAGGCCGTGGCGCAGCTGGACCCGGTGCTGGCGGAAAACCCCCGGGGATAAGGCCCCGGGGGGAGGAGACTCCAGGAGAGCATCCTGGAGGAGGAGAACGGTGGGGTTGCGTCCGTGACGACACTCGAGGTCGCCGTGGTGGGCTCTGGCCCGGCCGGCATTTACACGGCTGAGGCGCTCATCAAGCAGACCGCCGCGCTCGCCCCGCCGGGGACCGTGCGGGTGGACGTGCTGGACCGGCTGCCCACGCCCTATGGCCTGGTCCGCTACGGCGTCGCGCCGGACCACCCGTCCATCCGGTCGATCGCCGGCTACCTCCGTGGCGTGCTGGAGCACCCGGATGTGCGGTTCCTCGGTGGCGTGCACCTCGGTGACGACGTCACCCGGGAAGACCTGCTGGCCAGCTACGACGCGGTCGTCTACGCGACGGGGGCCATGCGGGACCGGCGGATGGGCATCCCCGGGGAGGACCTGCCCGGCAGCTATGCGGCCACCGACTTCGTCAACTGGTACTGCGGCCATCCAGACTCCTCGGCTGAGGCGTTCACCCTGGACGCAGAGTCCGTGGCCGTCGTCGGGGTCGGCAACGTGGCTGTGGACGTCGCCCGCATCCTGGTCAAGGACCCGGCCGCGCTGCACCCCACGGATATCCCCCAGTCGGTCCTGGAGGCCCTCACCGATAGCAAGGTCCGCGAGGTGCACATGATTGGCCGCCGCGGGCCCGCCCAGGCAAAGTTCACCACCAAGGAACTCCGTGAGCTGGGCGAGCTGGCTGACGTGGATATCGAGGTGCGGCCAGACGAGCTGGACCTGGATGCGTTCGACCCGACTGGGCAGAGCGCCCAGCTCGCGGACAGCGACCGCCGGGTCCGCGGCAACCTCGCCGTGCTGCGGGACTGGGCCGCGCATCCCGCCGCGGGCGCCGGACGCAGGCTGGCGATCCGATTCTGGCTCCGCCCGGTCGAGGTCGCGGGCACGGAGCGGGTATCCGGGCTGACCGTGGAGCGCACCCGGCTGGACGAGCAGGGCCGCTTCACCGGGACCGGCGAGTACGAGACGATCCCGGCGCAGATGGTGTTCCGCAGCGTCGGCTACCAGAGCGTGCCGCTGGCCGGGGTGCCCTTCGACGAGAACACCGCCACGGTACCCAACGCCGAGGGGCGGGTCCTGGGTCCGGATGGCTCGCCGCTGCCGGGGGAGTATGTCGCGGGCTGGCTCAAGCGCGGCCCTACCGGGGTGGTGGGCACGAACAAGTCTGACGCGGCCGGGACCGTCCGGTCCCTGCTCGCTGACCTGGGCGCCCGTGCTCCCGGGGCGGGCGGGGCACCCGCGGACCAGCCCGCCCGGCGGCCGTTCACGGAGGTGCTGGCCGCGCGCGGGGTGCGGCCGGTGACCTACATCGACTGGCTCCGGGTCGAGGCCGCCGAGACGGAGCTGGCCAGTGCGCTGGGCCGCGGCGAGCGGGTGAAGATCGGTGACCGGGGGGCCATCGAGGCGCTGTGCCGCCCTTCTGCGGACTGACCAGGGCCGCGCTGCGCGGGGTCACCCGTGCTGGCCAGCCCCGGGCTGGCCCTGGTCGGGAGGCCGCCATCGCCGCTGGCCTGACCCGGACTGGCCCTCGGCTTCGCCATGCGGGTCAATGACTCTCTATTGAACTGGGCAAACACGACCCTTAGTGATATTGAAAACAGGGGGTCCGGCAGTCTTGACGCTCGGGGCACTGGGGACAATGACGACATGAGTGTCGGTGAGGTCAGCTTCCAGCAGAGTAAGGACGAGATGGGCACGAGCGGAGCGCCCGATCCTGCAGGCGCGAAGCCGGCTGACGATCTGCCTCCCGACCGCTACATCGAGCGCGAGGGAAGCTGGCTCCGGTTCAACCAGCGGGTGCTCGAGCTGGCCCAGGACGACACCGTTCCGTTGCTCGAGCGGGTGCGCTTCATGGCCATCTTCGCCAGCAACCTCGACGAGTTCTTCATGGTCCGGGTCGCGGGCCGGATGCGCCGGATGGCCACCGGGCTGCCGGTGGAGGGTGTGACCACGGAGATGGCCCCCGACCAGGTGCTGGAGAACACGCTGGAGACGGCGCGTGAGCTCACCCTGGAGCACGCGGAGTACTTCGACACCACCGTCCGCTCGCTGCTGGCCGAAGAGGGCATCGAGATCCTGCACTGGAAGGAGCTCTCCGAAGAGGAGCAGCACGAGCTGCAGCAGCTCTTCCGGGACCGGATCTACCCGGTGCTGACCCCGCTGGTCGTGGATCCGGCCCACCCATGGCCGTATATATCCGGTTTGTCGCTCAGTCTCGCGGTCATGATCGCGGACCCGGATACGGGTGTGACCATGTTCGCCCGGGTCAAGGTGCCCCCGCTGCTGCCCCGCTTCATCAAGGTGGGGACGTACCGGTTCGTCCCGCTGGAAGACGTGATCGCCGCGCACCTGCCCGAGCTGTTCACCGGGCTGGACATCCTGGAGCACCACGTGTTCCGCGTCACCAGGACCCGGGAGCTGGAGGTAGACGAGGACGTCACCGAGGACCTGATGCAGTCGCTGGAGCGCGAGCTGCTGCGGCGCCGCTTCGAGCCCGCGGTCCGCCTCGAAGTGGAGGAAACGATCTCCCCCGAGGTGCTCGAGAGGCTGGTCACCGAGCTGGACGTGGATCGCCGGGCGGTCTACCACCTGCCCGGGCCGCTCGACCTCACCGGCCTGAACGCCATCGCTGACCTCGACATACGGCGGCTCAAGTACTCAGCCTTCGTCCCGTCGGAGTCGGCGTTCCCGCACGACGCGGACGTCTTCGCCACCCTGGACCGGCGGGACGTGCTGGTGCACCACCCGTACGACTCGTTCACCGCCACGGTGGAGCGGCTGACGGTGGAAGCGGCCGCCGACCCCCGGGTCCTGGCCATCAAGCAGACCCTGTACCGGACCAGCGACTCCTCGCCGATCGTCGAGGCGCTGATCGACGCGGCCGAGGCGGGCAAGCAGGTGGTGGTGGTGGTCGAGCTCAAGGCCCGCTTCGACGAGCGCGCGAACATCCTCTGGGCGCGCAAGCTGGAAGAAGCGGGCTGCCACGTGGTGTACGGGTTCGTCGACCTCAAGACGCACTGCAAGATGGCGCTCGTGGTCCGGGAGGAGCCGGACGGGTCGCTGCGGCGTTACTGCCACATCGGCACGGGCAACTACAACTCCTCCACCGCGCGGCTCTACGAGGACTACGGCCTGCTCACGTCGGACCCCGAGGTCGGCGGGGACGCCACGGACCTGTTCAACGTGCTCACCGGGTACAGCCGGAATACCGACTACCACCGTCTCCTGGTGGCCCCGACCGCCCTGCGGGCTGGGCTGCTGGGACGGATCGAACGGCAGATGACCTGGCAGCAGGAGGGCCGCCCGGCGCGGATCCAGCTGAAGTGCAACGCGATCGTGGACGAGGCCGTGATCGATGCGCTCTACCGCGCGTCCATGGCGGGCGTGCCGATTGACCTGTGGGCCCGCGGTATCTGCGCGCTGCGGCCGGGCCTGCCCGGCCTGTCCGAGACCATCCGGGTGCGGAGTATCCTCGGGCGTTTCCTGGAGCACTCGCGGATTTACGCGTTCGGCACCTCCGAGGACGACGAGGGCGAAGTCTGGATCGGCAGCGCCGATCTGATGCACCGCAACCTGGACCGCCGGGTGGAGGCCTTGTGCCGGGCCAAAACCCTCGCGCACCAGCAGGAACTTCGCGCGCTGATCGACCTGGCGATGGACGATGGCACAAGTTCCTGGTGGCTGGCCGGGGACGGCACGTGGGCCAGGCACCACCGCGACGCCGAAGGGAAGCCCTTGCGAGACCTGCAGCAGTACCTCCTTGAACGACGCGGTCACCCCACTGACGGCTGATGGCCTTGGGCGGGGAGTCTGGAGAGACCGAGATCCGGGCCGCCGGCGCTGTGCTCTGGCGGCCCGGAGCCACTGGGCCTGAGGTTGCGCTGGTCCACCGCAGCCGGTACGACGACTGGAGCTTGCCCAAGGGCAAGGCCCTGCCCGGCGAGCATGTCCTGCTGACCGCGGTGCGGGAGGTGGCCGAGGAGACGGGGGTCCGGGTGACCCTGGGGCGGCGCCTGCCGTCCACGCACTACCAGCAGCACGGCAACCGGCCGAAAACGGTGGATTACTGGGCGGCCAGAGCCGCGGACGGGCCGCAGCCCGGGTTCGTGCCGAACGATGAAGTGGACGAGGTCGGCTGGCTGGCGGTACCGGAGGCCCGGGACCGGCTGAGCTACCCGCACGACATCGGTGTCCTGGACGAGTTCGCGGTCGGCCCGCCTGACACGCAGCCTTTGATCCTGGTTCGCCACGCATCGGCGGGCAGCAAGGATCAGTGGCGGGCGGCGGATCATGACGACGACCTGAAGCGTCCGCTCGACCCGGTGGGCCGCCAGCAGAAAGAGGAGCTGGCACCGCTGCTCCGGTGCTACGGGACGGCCCGGGTGCTCAGCTCGGCCGCCGAGCGCTGCGCCGCCACCGTGCAGGCCTACGCGGACGTGACCAGGCAGCCCGTGCAGACCGACGCCGCGTTCACTGTGGGGCTGGGCAGCGCGGCGGACGCCCGCCGCCGGGTGGACGAGGTCCTGGGCGCCGGCCTGCCCGCGGTGATCTGCGGGCACCGGGAAAACCTCTCCGTGATCCTGGAGGAGGCCTGCGCGGTGCTCGGCGCGAAGGCCCGCGAGAGCCAGCCGCTGCCGCTGGGCGGGTTCTGGGTGCTGCACGTCGGGTGGAACGCGCTGGCGTCCCTGGAGGAGCATCACCTGACAGGCAGCTGAGGCGGCCGGCACCCGGTCCGCCCAGCTCAGGCGCCCGCAGGGCTCCAGTCCAGGGTGGCCGGCAGAGCCCCTTCGAAGATCAGCAGCCACCGCTTGATCTCGATGCCGGTGCCGCCGCTGTAGCCACCCAGCCCGTTGCCCGCGACCACCCGGTGGCAGGGCACGATCAGCGGCAGCGGGTTCGAGCCCATGATCCGCCCGATGGCCCGCGCCGGGAGTGAGATCCCGTCTGGCCCGGCGACGGCGCGCTGCGCCAGGTCCCCGTACGTGGCCGTCTCCCCGTAGCCGACCGAGTCGTAGAGCACCGACAGCACCTGGTGCTGGGCCCGGGAACAGCCGGACCAGTCCAGCGGCAGGTCGAAGTGCCGGCGCTGCCCGGCAAAGTACTCCGCCAGCTGGTCACGGGCCGCGCTCAGCAGCCCGGTGCTGGCCTGGCCGGTACCGCCCTGCCCGGCGCTGGCCTGGGCCGTCTCGCGCCGGCTGGCGCCGCCGGGTGCCCTGAAGTACAGCCGGGCCACACCCGCCGGGGTGCAGCCCACCGCGAGCGGCCCGACCGGTGAGCTCAGCGTGGCCCAGGCCAGTTCGGTCATCGTCGCATCCGCCTTCTGCCCGCTCCGCCCGGGGCCGGGCCGGCCGTGCCCGGCCCGTTCACGCGTCCTTGAGATTACGCACTCCTGCCGACATTTTCGCGGTGCCCCGGAGACCCGGGCTCATCCTGGACGGTGCCCTCCAGAGTCTGGATGAGCGCGTCGATCCGCGCGGTCTCCTCCGCGACCCGGTCCAGCAGCCGGTCGGAACCGCCGGGGCCAGGCTCGTCGTGAAGCCGGTAGTACTCGGTCAGACCAGCCAGGACGCTGACCAGCTTGCGCAGCTCGCGGCTGGTGTCCACGATGGCCTGCCGCCGCCGCTCGGTGACCCGGCGGGAGGCCAGGGCGGCCCCGCCGGCCAGGTCGCCAGGCGGGCCGGGCCCGGCGGCCGCGTCACCGGCCCGCTCGAGCTGGGTCAGCAGGACCGTCAGCGCGGGGGCTACGGCCCAGCAGCCCCGCGGTGGGCCTCCGGGGAGGCTGCTGGCCGGTGGCCCCGCGGTGGGTGCCCGGCCGGCGGCGATGGCCTCGGCCCGGTGCCCCAGCCAGGTAAGCGGCCAGAGCATGGCGCTGATCATCCAGGCGGCCAGGCCCCCGGCAGCCAGCACCACCAGGCCGCTCACGGCCAGCATGACGGCCCTCAGGTGGCCGGTGGCGTGGCCGATCCGGGCCAGGCTGAGGCTCACCACGAGGGTGCCCGGTGACCCGGGTCCGGCCGGGCTGACGTCGAGGACGAAGTCTTCCGCGGAGTAGGCGTACGGGATACGGTGCGCCCGGTAATGGATCGGCTCGGCGATGGCCAGGTAGCCGGCGCGGCCGGGCTGCACCGTCCCCGCCTGCCCAGCCGGGATGCCCGGCGCCGTCCGCATCACCAGCTGGCCACCGGAGTCACGCACCGCGATGCTCAGCGCGCCGGCCCCGGCTGCGGCCAGGCTGAGCCCGGCAGGCCCTGGTGCGGTCCGGGATAGCGGCGTGAGCAGGAACGGATGGCCGGCCAGCTGGCCCGCGTAGCCGCGCAGCAGCTGCCCGGCCTGCCGCGTCAGCTGGTCTCGGGCGGCCAGGCTGCCCGCTACGACGATGATCCCCGCGCCGGCGGCCAGCAGGCACACGGCCACGGCGGCGAGCCGCACCCTGAGCGAGGGGCGTCCGGGCCGCCAGGCGGGAAGCTCGCGGCGGGGCAAGCCGTCCTGGCCCATCCCACCAGTCTGCGCTCCGGGCTCCCGATCCGGTAGCCGTCCTCGCGGCCAGAGGCCTTACTCGTCGCCCTTCTCGGCCAGGCGGAGCAGGGCGCCCGCGATCGGCGCCGAGGTGAGCTGGACCTGCCACGGCCGGGCCCCGTAGCCCGACAGGCCGGCCGTCACCGCCTCCGCGGTCACCGGGTCCGGGGGCTGCCAGGCGAGCCTGCGCACCGAGTCGGGCTGGAGCAGGTTCTCGGCCGGCACCGAGTGCTCGTCGGAAAGGGCGGCGATGACCGCCCGCACGGCGGCCAGCCGCCGGGCCGCCTCGGGGTCGCGCTCGTGCCAGCGGTGCGCAGGCGGGGGTCCTTCCGACACCTGGGCGGAGGGCCGCGGAAGAGCCTGGTCTGCCTCCGCGTGCGCGCGGCGGATGGCGGCGAACCACTCCTGGGCGTGCCGCTTGGCCCCGCGGCCCTTGAACCCGGGCGCCCCGGCCAGCGCGGCGGCCGTGGCCGGGGCCGCGCGTGCCGCCTCCACGATGGCGGAGTCCGGCAGTACCCGGCCCGGTGACAGGTCACGCCGCTGGGCGATCCGGTCGCGCTCCAGCCACATTTCCCGGACGATGGCCAGGCCGCGCCGGGTACGCACACGATGGATGCCGGACGTGCGGCGCCAGGGTTCGGCCCGCGGCGCGGGCGGCCCGGCGTTGAGCACGGCCGTGAACTCCTGCCGACCCCACTCGTCCTTGTCCTGGGCCACCAGCTGTTCGGCCAGCGCGTCCCGCAGGTCCACCAGGACCTCGACGTCGAGGGCGGCGTACCGCAGCCAGTCCTCGGGCAGGGGCCGGGTCGACCAGTCCGCGGCCGCGTACCCCTTCTCCAGGGCCAGGCCGAGCACATTCTCGACCAGCGGGCCCAGCCCCACCCGGGGGTAGCCGAGGAGCCGCCCCGCGAGCTCGGTGTCGAACAGCTGGCGCGGCCGGTAGCCCAGATCCGCCAGGCACGGCAGGTCCTGGGACGCAGCGTGCAGCACCGCTTCGGTATCGGCCAGGACCTCGTCCAGCTCCGACAGGTCCGGGCAGGCGACCGGGTCGATCAGCACCGTCCCGGCGCCACGGCGGCGCAGCTGGACCAGGAAGGCCCGGTGCCCGTACCGGAAACCGGACGCCCGCTCGGCGTCCACGGCCACCGGCCCCTCGCCCGCGCCCAGCGCGCGGACGGCTTCGTGCAGTGCACCGGCGGACGTCACCAGTGGCGGCAAGCCGTCACGGGGCTCCAGCAGCGGGACAGCTGGTGGTCGTTCCGGTGGCTGGGCAGCGGCGGCCGCGTCCGTCTCGCCGGCCGCCGCGTCCGGGCTGGCCGGGTCGCTGGTGTCCGCCGGCCCCGGGGCCGGCGGCTGGTCTTCCTGGGCCATTACCGGAGCCGCCGGCTACTCGGCGGCAGCGCGGTCACGCCTTCCGCCAGGGGCGGGAGCCCGGCCGCCGCGCAGAGCGCGTCGCACCACGCGGTCAGGTGCCCATCCAGGATCTCCGGGCCGGGGGTCGTGTCCGGCGCCGCGGGCGACCAGGACGCGCGCAGCTCGAACCCGGTGACCGCGGGCTCGGACTCCTTGGCCCCGAAGCCCTCGGTGACGACTGTGGTCACGGTTCCGCTGGGCTCCGCGTAGCCGGCGGTGCGGTGGCCCAGCGCCTCGGTCAGCCAGGTCCAGCCCACCTGCCCGATGAGCGGGTCCTCGGCGATGTCCGGGTCCAGGTCGGCGCGGATGTAGGCGATAACGCGGAGGGGCCCGGCCCAGCCTTTCTGGCCTGCAGGGTCGTAGAGCAGGATCAGCCTGCCGCTGGCGATGTCGTCGTCCCCAACCTGGACGGTGACCGCGATCGCGCTCGCGTACGGGGCGAGGGTGCGGGGGGCCGGGACGTCCTCGAAGAACAGTTCCGGGCGCAGCCCGCCGATCTCGTCGCGCTGGGCCAGCAGGGCGGCCACGATGACACCGAAGCCGGCTGCCGCGTCGTCACCAGGCGGCATCGAGAGCCGGGCCGAGTCGCCCGCGGCCACTGGCCCGCTGACGTGCTTCATAAACTGAGCGTACGTCGTCGCCATGCGATGTCACGCGGCGCGCCCGGTCAGCTCCGCCGGGCGGACGGGCGGCCAGCTGGCGGGGAGGAGGCTGATGAGGACAGCAGCGCCGCAGGCGATGCAGTACCATTCCGGGCAAATACCCTCGAATGCGTCGCAGCAGCTTCCCGGATCGGGGTGTACCTGAGCGAACGCTCCAGTCTCAGCGCACTCGGCGCAATGGCCGTCGATCTCGTTCATGGTCTCGGGACCCTCCTCACCCAGTGGCGCCGCAGGCGTCCCCATCTGGGGGTTTTGGGCTGCGGTGCCAGGCAGGTGTCGATCGTGGCATGGGCAGCACGCGGATCGGTGGATCTCGGGCGGCGTGTCCCGATGTCACCTGGGCGGATGCTGCGGCTCAGCCCCCGTCCTGTGAGAGCATCGCAGATGTGAACGTGCAGCCCAAGCCCCTCGATGAGTCTCCGTTCCTGCTGGCCTGCCGCCGGCAGCCGGTGCCGTACACGCCCGTCTGGTACATGCGCCAGGCCGGTCGCTCACTGCCGGAATACCGCCGGGCGCGAGGCGGGATGCCGATGCTCAAGGCCTGTTTCCGGCCGGACGTGATTACCGAGATCACCCTCCAGCCACTGAGCCGGTACCCGGTGGACGCGGCCATCCTGTTCAGCGACATCGTGGTCCCGTTGCGGGCCGTCGGCCTGGATATCGACATCAAGCCGGGCGTCGGCCCGGTGATCGCGGAGCCGATCCGGGGGGAGCGGGACCTGGCCCGGCTGCGCCCGCTGGAGCCAGGGGATGTGGATTTCATCACCGAGGCGGTCACCGCGCTAGTGGCCGAGCTCGGGCCCACGCCGCTGATCGGCTTCGCCGGCGGACCGTTCACGCTGGCCTCCTACCTGGTCGAGGGCGGCCCATCCAAGAGCCACGACCTGACTAAGTCGCTCATGTACGGTGACCCGGGCCTGTGGAACGCGCTGCTCGGCAGGCTGGCCGACATCACGATCAGCTTCCTGCGGGTCCAGGTCGCAGCGGGCGCGTCCGCGATCCAGTTGTTCGACTCGTGGGCCGGTGCGGTCAGCCCGGAGGACTACCGGACCGGCGTGCTGCCGCACAGCAAGCGGATCCTGGAGGCTCTCGCTGACACCGGCGTGCCGCGGATCCACTTCGGCGTGGCCACCGGCGAACTGCTCGGCATGATGGGCGAGGCGGGCGCCGATGTAGTCGGGGTGGACTGGCGGGTCCCGCTGGACGAGGCCGTCCGCCGGGTGGAACCCGGCAAGGCGCTGCAGGGCAACCTGGACCCGGCGATCCTGCTCGCCCCGTGGGACGTGATCGAGCGGCGGGCCAAAGACGTCATCGGCCGGGGCCGGACCGCGGAGGGCCACATCTTCAACCTGGGACATGGCGTGCTGCCGGCGACCAACCCCGACGTCCTGGCCCGGCTGACCGACCTCGTCCACGAGGCGTCCGTGCGGGAACCAGCCGGCCCGTAGGGCACGCGGACGGCGGCCGTTCAGGTCTGGCCCGCGGGGTCGGGCGGCCCCTGGCCGGCGGGCGTACTGCGGCGGCGGCCGAACCAGCGGCGGGTGCAATAGGCGAGGTAGCCGAGCACGGCCAGGATCACGGCGAACGGGAGCGCGGCCCCGGCCCCGGTGAGCACCAGGGAGACCACCCGCACCAGGCCGTGCCAGCCCGCTGTCAGGCCGCCCACGAAACCGGCCGAATGATGCCGGGCGTGGTGCCGCGCGTGGGCGGAGGGGGCGACCAGGAGCACGTTCACGGTCCCGAAGGACGTCTCGTGAGCCAGGGCGCGCTGGCGGGCAAGCAGCGATTCCAGGCCGGACTCCTCGTTGTTGATCTGGTTCTGCACGGTGAGCAGGCCGCTGACCGAGCCCGCGTGGCTCAGCAGCCTGCGCAGCTGGCTGATCGCGGCCTGCGCTGAGGTCACCCGGCTGTTCACGTCGGCGACGGTCTGGGTGACGTCCTGGGCCTGCTGCGACATCGCCAGCCTGACGCCAAGCTGGGTGGACAGCGCGGCGAGGGTGGCCGGGTATGCGCTGACCGGGATCTTCAGCTGGAGGCTGACCGTGGACCGGTCCGGGTGCGCCCGGTTGAGCGCGGTGTTCTCACTGGACACGTACCCGCCCGCGGCGCGGGCCAGCTGCGTCGCCTGGGCCGCGGCCCGGGTGAGGTCGGCGGTCCGCACGGTCAGGCTGGCCGAGTAGATGATCGACGTGGGGGCGGGCCGCGACGTCAGGGAGATGCCCCCCTGGGCGGCCGATCCCTGAACGGCCGATCCCTGGGGAGCCGAGCCGTGCGCGCCGCCCGCGGCGACGGCCGCGGGCATCGCGGACGACGATGACCCGGAGCCCCCGGACGAGCATCCGGCGGCGATCAGGCAGGCCCCGGCGAGCAGCGCGCTCGACGCGGCGGCCCGGAACAGCAAAGACGATGTCATGCCGCTCGGACGCGCTGGGCAGCCATCCTGGTTCCGGCACCGGGGTCACAGCTTCGCAACGTCCTCGTCGCGTTCCGGGGCCGGCGTCCTGGTCCATGGCCGGAGCGCGAGCGCGGCGGCCGGGAACAGCAGCACAGACAGCAGCGAGGCGCCGATCAGGGCGGCCGCGCTGGCCGGGCTGAGCAGGCCGAGCTCGCTGCCCAGGTCTGCCACCACCACCGGGAAGGTCAGCGTGGTGGCCTGGAGCAGGCCGGCTGCGGCCGCGGGCGCGGTGCCCAGCTTGCGCCGGTACAGCAGGGCCGGGCCGCCGCGCACCACCGCGATCGCCAGCACCAGCAGCGGGACCAGCGCCAGCGACGAGGTGTGCGCCACGAGTGCCCGCACGTTGAACTGAACCCCGGTCATCACGAAGAACACCGGCACCAGGAACCCGTAGCCGATCGCCCGGAGCTTGGCCCAGTACCGTTCCTGGTTGGGCCGCTCGTCCCCGTCGGAGATGCCCACCACCATGCCGGCGATGAAGGCGCCGAGCAGCGCGTCCACGCCGAACTGGTGGGCCAGCGCGGTGAACAGCAGCAGGGTCACGAACGCGCCGCGGACCCGCAGCTGGCTGGTGTCCTCGTCAGTGTCGGCGAAGACCCGGGCCATCAGCGGGGTCCGCCACAGCCTCTTCAGCACCAGGGCGAGCAGCAGCGCGGCGGCCCCCATCGCCAGCACGTAGATCACCTGGACCAGGGTGGACTCGGGCTGGGCGGAGAACAGGATGGTCAGCAGGAGAAGCGAGCCGAACTCGCCGACCGAGCCAGCTATCACGAGGAGCTGGCCGAACTCGGTGGTGATCTCCTCAGCGTCGCGCAGGACCGGGACGAGCACCCCGAGCGTGCTGGCCACCAGGCAGAGAGCCAGCAGCCGCACGTCCGCGCCGGGCGCGATCGCGTGCAGCCCGAAGGCAACCGGGACGGCCAGCACCGCGGACACCAGGAAGGCGGTCCCGGCCAGCCGGAACGTTGGGCCCCGGAAGCGCTCCGGCCGCACGTCCTGCCCGGCCAGGAAGAGCAGGAAGCCCAGCCCCAGCAGGTACAGAACCTCGGCCGCGCCCTGAGCCCGGACCAGGCCCAGGACCTGCGGGCCGATCACGATCCCGGCCAGCACTTCGAGCACCACGGACGGCACGAGCCGCCGCGGTACCAGCCGTGCCGCCAGCGGCGCCAGGAAAGCGGCCACCGCCACCACGAGCAGCCCGCCGTACTGGATCGTCACCTGATCCGCCCCCCATGAGCATCTAGCCGCCTTCCCTGGGTGATCATCTACCTAGGTGGCCAGGCGGCACCCTTAGGGTGAACGGGTGAAGGAGTCTGACGCAAGGCACCCTGCGGCAGGGCAGTCCGGGGTCGGCCAGTCTGGAGCAGGCCAGTCTGGAGCAGGCCAGCCGGTAGTCGCGATTATCGGGGCCGGGATCGCCGGGCTGTCCGCGGCGTTCTTCCTCCGTGATGCACCGGTGCGGGTCGTCGTCCTGGAAGGATCGCCCCAGCTGGGCGGCAAGCTGTCTGTGGCCGAGGTCGCGGGGTCCGGCGTGGACGTGGGAGCCGAGGCCCTGCTGGCCCGCAGGCCCGAGGGCACGGGGCTGATCCAGGCGGCCGGCCTCGGCGGCGAGCTGGTCTCGCCGGGGACCACCACGGCCCGGATCTGGAGCCGCGGCGGGATGCACCGGCTGCCCGCCCGGCAGTTCATGGGCGTGCCCGCGGATATCGGGGAGCTGGGCCAGACCGGGCTGCTCTCGGCGGAAGGGCTGGCCCGGGCCAGCCGGGAGCCGGAGCTGCCCGCGACGCACCGGGACGGTGACGTGCCGGTGGCCAGCTTCGTGGCGGCGCGGTTCGGCCCGGAGATCGTGGACCGGCTGGTCGACCCGCTGCTCGGCGGGGTATACGCCGGGCGGTCGGAGGAACTGTCGTTCGAGGCCACGCTGCCCGGCCTGGCCCAGGCGTCCCGCACGCACGCCTCACTGGCCGGCGCGGCCGCCTCGCTGCTGCCGTCCCCGCCTCCCAGCCCGCCACCATCCGGCCCGCCCGCCGCGCGGCCCGCCGTGTTCACCACCCTGCGCGGCGGCCTGGGCACGCTGCCGCCGGTCCTGGCGGCCGCCTCGGGCGCCGAAGTACGGACCGGGGCCATGGTCCGCGGCCTGGTCCGCGGGCCGCGGGGCTGGCGGCTCACCATCGGCTCAGCGCACGCCCCGGAGTACCTGGAGGCCGACGCGGTCATCGTGGCCCTGCCCGGCCGGCCAGCCAGCAGGCTGCTCGGCGGGGTGCCGGGTGCGGCTGGGGCAGCGACGGCACTCGGCGAGATCAGCTACGCGAGTATGGCCATCGTCACCCTGGCCTATCCCGATACGGCCTTCCCCCAGCTGCCGGACGGAAGCGGGTACCTCGTTCCGGCGGTGGACGGACGGCCCGTGAAGGCGGTCACGTTCTCCTCGGTCAAGTGGCCGCACCTGCGTGACCGCGCACCCGGGCTGGTGTTCGTGCGCTGCTCGGTCGGCCGGATCTCGGAAGAGGCCATCCTGCAACGCGACGACGAGGATCTCGCCGCGCTGGCCGCCGCCGACCTGGCCGCCGCGACCGGGGTCCGGGGCGCACCGGCCGATGCGCTGGTCACCCGCTGGGGCGGCGCGCTGCCCCAGTACACGGTCGGGCACCTGGACCGCGTCGCCCGGATCCAGGCCAGCCTCGCGGCCCAGCCCGGCCTGGCGGCCTGCGGCGCCGCCTACGCCGGGGTCGGCATTCCCGCGGTCATCGGCACCGCGCAGGCCGCGGCAGATCAGGTGATGGTCAGGCTCCGGATCGGCAGCACACCGGTCAGCGGCACGCCGGTCAGCGGCACACCAGCGCAAGGCGGAGAATAGGAGCCATGGGAACGACTGAAGGCGTGGCGGCAGAAGGCCTCCCTGAGGAGAACATCGCCGGGGGGGCGGGTGCCGCCGTGCTCCCGGCTGACCCAGCTCCGGAACCGCAGGCACAGCGGCTGCGCGCCCGGGACCTGAACGAGCTCATCCGCTACACGATGTGGTCCGTGTTCCGGATCGCCGGCTCCGGCGCCCTGGAGGCGGCCGGGTCGCTCGCGGGAGTTGGCCGGGACGGGCTGGCCGACGAGGTGGCCGAGCTGACCCGGCAGGCGGCGGGCAAGGACGTGGTTACCCGCGGCTGCTACGACCTGCAGGGCCTGCGGGCCGACGCCGACTACATGTTCTGGTGGCACGCGCCGACCGCCGATGACCTGCAGGAGATGTACGCCCGCTTCCGGCGGACCGCGCTGGGCCGGGCCAGCGAGCCGGTCTGGTCGGCGATGGCGCTGCACCGGCCCGCGGAGTTCAACAAGAGCCACGTGCCCGCGTTCCTGGCCGACGAAGAACCCCGTGCCTACGTCTCGGTGTACCCGTTCGTCCGGTCCTATGAGTGGTACCTGATGGATCCGGGGCAGCGGCGCGAGCTGCTCGCCGAGCACGGGAAGATGGCCCGCGAGTACCCGGACGTCCGGGCCAACACGGTGGCCTGCTTCTCCCTCAACGACTACGAGTGGATGCTCGCGTTCGAAGCGGACGAGCTGCACCGGATCGTGGACCTGATGCGCCACCTGCGCGGGGCGCGGGCCCGGCTGCACACCCGGGTCGAGATCCCGTTCTACACCGGCCGCCGCAAGCCTGTGCACGAGCTGGTCGCGGCGCTTCCCTAACGCCCCGCCGGGGAGCTCAGCTCTCGACCGTGGCCGCCTGCTCCCGCCGCGTATCCACGGTCAGCTGGGCGTTGCGCCGCGCCAGGTGCGACGGCCACCAGTTGTAGCGCCGGCACAGCACCACGATGGCCGGCACCATCAGCGTGCGGACCAGGAACGTGTCGATCAGCACGCCGAGCGCGATGGCCGCGCCGAGCTGCTTGATCTGGCTGGTGGCGCCCGTGATGCCTGCCGCGCCGAACGTCGCGGCCAGGATCAGGCCGGCCGACGTCACCGTGGTCCCGGTGTGGTGCGCCGCGGTGCGGACCGCGGCCGTCAGCGGCGCATGATGCGCTTCTTCCCGGATCCGGGACATGACCAGGATGTTGTAGTCCTCGCCCAGCGCCATCAGGAAGATGAACAGCAGGAACGGCAGCACGAAGTTCAGCCCGGAGTCACCCACCCCGATCTGGAAGATGAGCACCGCGATGCCCAGCGCCGCGAAGTAGCTGAGCAGCACGGTCGCGACCAGGTAGAGCGGGGCCACCACGCTGCGCAGCAGCAGGCCGAGCAGCAGCGCCAGCAGGACGATCACCACCGGCACGATTTCCTTCAGGTCGCTCTGCGACACGGTGCTCACGTCGTAGGAGGAGGGCGCCAGCCCCGCTACGCCGCTGTCCGTGGCGCCGGTGGCGTGCTGCACGCTGGTGGTGGCGCTGCGCACGGCGGGCGTCGCATTCAGCGCCGCGGTGCTCGACGGTGATCCGGCGGTCAGCGACGTGTAGTACTGCACCGTCTTGCCGTTGCTGCTGATGAACTGGGTCAGCGAGCGGTACAGGTCGTACTGCTGGGCGGGGACCGGGGTGCCGGCCGGCTCGGTGGCCGGCAGCTTCCCGGGCGGCCCCAGCTCCTGGTAGAGGCTGTTCAGCTGGCTGGTGGTCAGCTTGGTGCCGTTCGGATCGAACGGGCCGGCGACCGAGGCGAACACGGACTTCTTGGTCAGGTCGGTCTCGGCCTGGCTGGCCGGGGTGAGGTCCTTCCACACCGACTTCGGATAGACCATCAGCACCTGGGTCGGGTTCGCCACGGCGGCCGGGTAGTGGTTGTTGATCACGTTGGTGCCGTTGGCGGACTGGCTCCCGGGCGGGCCGGTGGTCGTGCCGCCGAAACCGCTCGAGGTGTACGCGGCCGCGAACACGCCCAGCACGCCCAGGAACACCACGCCGCAGACCAGGGTGACGACCGGGTGCGCGATGACATGGTCGGCGAGCCGGGCGTAGAGGCCTTCCTGCTTGGCGGCCCGGACCGGTCGCGGCCAGAACACCGCCCGGCCGAACACCCCTAGCAGCGCGGGCAGCAGGGTCAGCGCGGCGAGCAGCATGAGGAACACGCCCAGCGCCAGCGCCGGGCCGAGTCCGGAGTAGAGGCCGAACGAGGCCAGCAGCAGGCAGAGCAGGGCGACGATGACCGTGCCGGCCGAGAACGTGATCGACTCGCCCACGTACCGGCCCGCGCGCTCGATGGCCTGGTGCGGCGTCGCGCCCGCGGCGATCTCCTCGCGCACCCGCATGATGAAGAACAGGCCGTAGTCGGTGCCCGCGCCGAGCAGCAGCACGGTGAGCATGGTCTCGGTGATGGTGGACACCTGCAGCCCGGCCTTGGACGCCTCGGCGATGATGGCGCCGGACATCAGCAGC
>Ga0208589_1000197_pt1 | contig 29293 bp, 26 predicted proteins | sample NGESurshal092012_2_FD_184486 | JGI IMG/M metagenome (GOLD analysis project Ga0208589, IMG submission 184486) | Arctic peat soil microbial communities from Barrow, Alaska - NGEE Surface sample F53-2 shallow-092012 (SPAdes) | ecosystem: Environmental > Terrestrial > Soil > Wetlands > Peat ...
TCAGCCCCGCTCCAGCAACACGCAGGCCTGCGCCGCGATACCCTCGCCGCGACCGGTGAAGCCGAGCTTCTCGGTGGTGGTGGCCTTGATGCTGATGCGGCCCATGTCGCAGTTCAGGTCGGCGGCAAGATGTCCGCGCATCGCCTGTGCATGCGGAGCGACCTTCGGCATCTCGCCGATCACCGTGATATCCGCATTGCCGAGCGCATAGCCGTGCTGCGCCATCAGCATCGCCGCATGGCGCAGGAACTGCCGGCTGTCGGCGTTGCGCCAGCGCTCGTCCGACGGCGGGAAATGCGTGCCGATATCGCCCAGCGCCAGCGCGCCGAAGATCGCATCGCACAGCGCGTGGATCACCACGTCGCCGTCGGAATGCGCGATCACGCCGCGATCATGCGGCACACGCACGCCACCCAAGGTCACATGGTCTCCATCGCCGAAGGCATGCACGTCGAAGCCGGTACCGATGCGCATCTAGGGTGTGCTCATGCGTGGCAAGTCGATTGCGCCGGGAGCTGTTTGCTCACGCGGCAAGGAAGAGTGAGGGAGTGTATGTCGATACACGACCGAGCGATGACGCAGTCGTGGGAGCAAACAGCCACGGCCCACAGGGTTGCCTGCAACGCAAACGGCTTGCTACGCATGAGCACCCCCCCCTGTCCTCGCCAGCAGAAATTCGGCCAGCGCGAAATCCGCCGCCGTCGTTACCTTGATATTGTCTTCGGCGCCTTCCACCAGCAACGGTGCGAAACCGGCCAGTTCCATCGCCGTCGCCTCGTCGCTGACCTTCAGGCCACGCCGCGTCGCGTCGCGCAAGGCGGACGTCAACTCGCCACGCCGAAACATCTGCGGGGTGAAAGCACGCCAGCGTTCGTCGCGCGCTTCGGTGGCAACGCTGTGCGCGGAGGCGTCTGCACGCTTGAGCGTGTCGCGCAGCGGCGCGCCGAGCAGTCCCCCGCCCGCAGCAGTACCGAGCTCGATCAACTTGCTTATATCCGACTGCCTTACGCATGGGCGAGCGGCATCGTGGACCAGCACGAAATCGTCGGCCGCAACATCCAGCGGCAGCGCCGCGAGTCCGGCCAGCACCGAATCGCTGCGCTCAACCCCGCCCATCGCGGTGAGGACCGGCTTGCCGTTGAGCGTAGCGAGTCCGGGCCAATGTTCGTCCGCCGCGTCCAGCGTCACCAGCAAACCGGCAATCCGTGGATGCGCGGCGAGCCGCTCCAGCGTGTGCTGGATCAGAGGCCGTCCCGCCAGCGCCAGGTACTGCTTGGGGCAATCGGCGCCGACCCGCGTGCCACGCCCGGCGGCTGGCACCACGCACCACAGCATCGACGTGCTCATGGCGAACCAGCAGATGTGGCAGGCGTTGGTGTGCTGCCGGCATTCGCTGGCCGGTCGACCACCTGATAGAAAGTCTCGCCCGGCTTGATCAGCCCCAGTTCGGTGCGCGCGCGTGCCTCGACGGCCTGATCGCCGTGCTTGAGGTCCAGCACGTCGGCGCCCAATGCCTGGTTGCGCTGCAGCAGCTTCGCATTGTCGTCAGTCTGCTTCTTCACGGCGACACGCAAGCTGTCCACCTCATGCATGCTGCCGTTGCCGGACCACAGTTTCAGCTGCAGTCCGATCAGGACAAGAACCAGAACGAGGGCGATCCAGCGCAACATGGGCGGCCGACTATCCGTTCAGCCCGGCAGGCGGGTCAGGTTGGGGAATGCGTTGCGGCCAGCGTAACGCGCTGCGGCGCCGAGCTGCTCCTCGATACGCAGCAGCTGGTTGTACTTGGCCACGCGGTCGCTACGGCACAGCGAGCCGGTCTTGATCTGGGTCGCCGTGGTGGCCACGGCGATGTCGGCGATCGTGGTGTCCTCGGTCTCGCCGGAACGATGCGAGATCACCGCCGCGTACTTCGCGGCGTCGGCCATCGCGATGGTCTCCAGCGTCTCCGACAGCGTGCCGATCTGGTTCACCTTCACCAGGATCGCGTTGGCAATGCCGGCGTCGATGCCCTTGCGGAAGATCGCCGGATTGGTGACGAAGTTGTCGTCGCCGACCAGCTGCACGTTCTTGCCAAGTCGCTCCGTCAGCAGTTTCCAGCCTTCGCCATCGCCCTCGGCCATGCCGTCTTCGATGCTGACGATCGGATACTGCTTCGCCCAGTCCGTGAGTACATCGACGAACTGCGCCGGGGTATAGATTTTTCCTTCACCCTCAAGGTCGTAGTGACCGTTCTTGAAGAACTCCGAGCTGGCCGCGTCCAGGCCCAGCAGGATTTCACTGCCGACCTTGTAGCCGGTAGTGTTCACGGCCTCGAGTATCGTGTCGAGCGCCTCGATGTTGGAGCGCAGATTCGGCGCGAAGCCGCCCTCGTCGCCTACTGACGTGCTCAGGCCGCGTCCTTTCAGCACGCTCTTCAAGGCATGGAAGATCTCCGCACCGGCGCGCAAGGCTTCGCCAAACGTCGGCAGGCCGACCGGCAGTATCATGAACTCCTGCACGTCGACGTTGTTGTCGGCATGCGCGCCGCCATTGATGATGTTCATCTGCGGCACCGGCAACGCACCCGGCTTGCCATTCGACAGATAACTCCACAGCGGTTCGCCGCGCGAGGCGGCGACGGCGCGCGCAGCCGCCATCGAGACGCTGAGCAAGGCGTTCGCACCGAGATGGCTCTTGTTCGGCGTGCCGTCCAGCGCAATGAGTCTGGCGTCCAGACCCTTCTGGTCGGCCGCGGCGAATCCCTTCAGTGCATCGGCGATCGCGGTGTTGACGTTCGCCACCGCGTTCTTCACGCCCTTGCCGCCATAGCGCGACTTGTCGCCGTCACGCAACTCGACCGCTTCGCGCGAACCGGTGGAGGCACCGCTCGGCACCGCGGCACGGCCGAAGCCACCGCCGGCCAGGGTGACTTCGGCTTCCAGCGTGGGATTGCCGCGCGAGTCGAGGATTTCACGGGCGTGGATGCGGGTAATGTCGGTCGTCATGTCAGTCCAATACGGGGGAATGTGTTCTGCGAATTCGTGCTGCGCGTTCGTTGCAGGAGCGCACCCTGTGCGCGATGCTTTTGCATGCATCGTGCGAAAGACTATCGCGCACGGGGTGCGCTCCTACATGGGTCAGGCGTGCTCCAGGAACCCGTGCCGCTTGGTCACGGCATCCAGCTCCATCAGCGTTTCCAGCAGCGCTTCCATCTTGCCCAGCGGCCACGCGTTCGGGCCATCGGAAAGTGCCTTGCTCGGATCCGGGTGCGTTTCGGCGAACAGGCCGGCCACGCCGACCGCAACCGCCGCGCGTGCCAGCACCGGTACGAACTCGCGCTGACCACCCGACGTGGCCCCCTGGCCTCCCGGCAACTGCACCGAATGGGTGGCATCGAACACCACCGGGCAATTCGTATCGCGCATCACACTGAGCGAGCGCATGTCCGATACCAGGTTGTTGTAGCCGAAGCTGGCGCCGCGCTCGCACACCATGATGTCGTCGTTGCCGACCGCCCTCGCCTTGGCGACCACATGCTTCATGTCCCACGGCGCCAGGAACTGACCCTTCTTGATGTTCACCGGCTTGCCGGCACGCGCGACCTTCTGGATGAAATCGGTCTGCCGGCACAGGAACGCCGGCGTCTGCAATACGTCGACCACCGCGGCGACCTCGTCCATCGGCGTGTATTCGTGCACGTCGGTGAGCACCGGCACGCCGAGCTGGCGCCTCACTTCGCCGAGGATGCGCAGGCCTTCCTCCAGTCCCGGTCCGCGGAAGCTGTCGCCCGAGGAACGGTTCGCCTTGTCGAAACTGGATTTGAAGATGAAGTTGATGCCGAGCCGACTGGTGATTTCCTTGAGCGTACCGGCAGTGTCGATCTGCAACTGCTCGGATTCGACCACACAGGGACCTGCGATCAGGAACAGCGGCCGGTTCAGTCCGATCTCGAAACCACACAGCTTCATGCAACCGACTCCCTGGCCAATCGGTGACCTTCACGCACCGCCTTGTATTCACGGGCCGCACGGACGAAGCCAATGAACAGCGGATGGCCATCTCGCGGCGTCGAAGTGAATTCCGGGTGCGCCTGGCAGCCGAGGAACCACGGGTGCTTCTGCTGCGGCAGTTCGACGATCTCCACCAGCAGGTCGTCCATCGACTTGCCGGAAATCACCAGCCCCAGATCCTCGAACGACTGCCGATAGCGATTGTTGAATTCGTAGCGATGGCGATGGCGCTCGCGTATCACATCCTGACCGTACAGCTCGCGCGCCAGCGTACCGGCCTTCAGGCGGCATTCCTGCGCACCCAGACGCATGGTGCCGCCCAGATCGGAGCGATCGCTGCGCTGTTCGACGTCACCCGCGGCGGTAGTCCACTCGGTGATCAGCGCGATGACCGGATCCGGCGTGTTGCGATCGTTCTCGCTGGAATCGGCGTCGGCGAGGCCAGCCACGTGGCGAGCGAAATCGATCACCGCCGCATGCATGCCGTAACAGATGCCGAAATACGGCACGCCATGTTCGCGCGCGTACCTGGCCGTCAGTATCTTGCCTTCGAAGCCGCGCTTGCCGAAACCGCCCGGCACCAGGATCGCATCGACGCCAGCCAGCACCTCGGCGGCACCATCGGCCTCGATCTGCTCGGCGTCGACCCAGTGCAGGTTGACCCGGGTTTCCTGCTTGATGCCGCCATGGCGCAACGCTTCGCCGAGCGACTTGTAGGCATCCTTGTGCTCGACGTACTTGCCGACGATGGCGACGGTAACTTCGTCCCGCGGATGCTCCATCGCATCGACCGTGCGCTGCCAGCTGGACAGGTCGGCAGGGCCGGCATCGAGGCCGAGGCGTTTGACCACGATCTCGTCCAGCCCCTGCTGGTGCAGCCACAACGGCTGCTTGTAGATGATGTCCACATCGGCGGCGCTGATCACCGCCTGCTCCGGCACGTTGGTGAACAACGCGATCTTGCGGCGTTCGCCTTCGGGCAGCGGCTGTTCGCAACGGCACAGCAGGATGTCCGGCTGGATACCGATCGAGCGCAGCTCCTTCACCGAATGCTGGGTCGGCTTGGTCTTGATCTCGCCGGCGGCCTTGATATACGGCACCAGGGTAAGGTGCATGAACACCACCTTCTCCGGGCCGTGTTCGATGCGCAGCTGGCGGATCGCCTCCAGGAACGGCAGCGACTCGATGTCGCCGACGGTGCCGCCGATCTCCACCAGCGCCACGTCGAAACCGCGGGTGGCCTCGTGGATGCAGTGCTTGATCTCGTCGGTGATGTGCGGGATCACCTGCACGGTGGCGCCCAGGTAATCGCCGCGGCGCTCCTTGCGGATCACGCTCTCGTAGATCTTGCCGGTGGTGATCGAGTTCTTGCCGGTCAGGCGGGTGTGCACGAAACGCTCGTAATGGCCGAGGTCGAGGTCGGTCTCCGCACCGTCGTCGGTCACATAGACCTCGCCGTGCTGGAATGGACTCATCGTGCCCGGATCCACATTGATATAGGGATCGAGCTTCATCATGGTGACCGAGAGCCCGCGCGCTTCGAGAATGGAAGCGAGCGACGCCGCAGCAATGCCCTTGCCAAGCGAGGACACCACACCGCCGGTGACGAAAATCAGGGGGGTCATGGAAAGCAGCCGTGCTGGAAATTAGGCATTTTAGCTGCAGAAGCGCCCCGCTGCGAGATGGCAACGAAGAATTCTCTGTTTTGATTCATTTCCGTGGCCGTCGCGATGGATGAAACGGCTGCAGGCCCCCTGCTAGCATGGATGGATGAACAGCCCTGTCCCCGCCCGTCTTGCCGCCCTGCGCGCGGCCATGCAGCAGCATGGCGTCGCCGCCGTCCTCGTTCCCACCGCCGATCCGCATCTGTCCGAATACCTGCCTGATCATTGGCAGGCACGCGCCTGGCTATCAGGCTTCACCGGCTCGGCCGGCACCCTGATCGTCAGCCACGAGCATGCCGGCCTGTGGACCGACTCGCGTTATTTCTCGCAGGCCGAACAACAGTTGGCCGGCAGTGGCGTCACCCTGATGAAACTGCGCGTGCCGCACGCAGCCGAGCATCTGGAATGGCTGCAGCAGCATCTGCGCGACGGCGATGTGCTGGCTGCGGCCGGCGACAGTCTGGCGTTGACCACGCAGCGGCAGCTCGAGCGTCGGTTGGCCGAGACCGGTGCCAGCTTGCGTACCGACCTCGACTTGCCCGGTGCCATCTGGCCGGACCGCCCCGCGCTGCCGCAGGCGCCGGTGGTCGCCCACGACCCGGCCTATGCCAGCGTCCCGCGCGCCGACAAGTTTGGCCGCCTGCGCAAGGCGATGCACAAGCTCGACGCCACCCATCATCTGCTGTCCAGCCTCGACGACATCGCCTGGCTGACCAACCTGCGCGGCAGCGACGTCGAGTGCAATCCGGTCTTCCTTGCCCATCTGCTGGTGCAGGCAGACAGTCGCGCCACCTTGTTCGTCAATCGCGCCAAGCTCAGCGATGCGCTGGTCGCCGCGCTGGCCATTGACGGCATCGGCATCGCCGACTACGCCTCGATCACCTCGGCATTGAACGACCTCGGCGCCGCCGACAGCCTGCTGCTGGACAGCGGGCGGGTGGTCAGCGCGATTGCCGCGGCGATCGCGCCTGCCGTCAGGCGGATCGAGGCGGCCAATCCGAGCACCGCGTTCAAGGCGCGCAAGAATGTCGCCGAACTCGAGCATATCCGCGCCGTGATGCGCTGCGATGGCGCTGCTCTGGTTCGCGCGTTCCGCCGGCTGGAGCAGCGGCTGGCTGCCGGCATGATATTGACCGAGCTGGATGTCGATGCGCTGCTGCACGAAGAACGCTCGATCCAGCCCGGCTACCAGGGCGAGAGCTTCGCCACCATCGCTGGCTATCAGGCCAACGGCGCGCTGCCGCATTATCGCGCCACGCCGGAGTCGCACAGCACACTGCAGGCCAAAGGGCTGTTGCTGATCGATTCGGGTGGCCAGTATCTCGGCGGCACCACCGACATCACCCGCGTGCTGGCGCTCGGCACCACCACCAGCGAGCAGCGTCGCGACGCCACGCTGGTGCTGAAAGGCATGATCGCGCTGAGCCGCGCGCGTTTTCCGAAGGGCGCCAGCGGTCCGCAACTGGATGCGCTGGCGCGTGCGCCGCTGTGGGCGAGTGGCATGGACTATGGCCACGGCACCGGCCACGGTGTGGGTTATTTTCTCAACGTGCACGAAGGGCCGCACGGGATCCGCCCACCGGTCGCCGGCGGCGCGCTGGTGCCGCTGGAGCCGGGCATGATCAGTTCGATCGAGCCGGGGCTGTACAAGCCGGGGCGGCACGGCATCCGTCACGAAAATCTGGCCGTGGTGATCGAAGCCGAGCAGACCGAGTTCGGCGAGTATTACGCGTTCGAGACACTGACGTTGTGCCCATTCGACCGCCGCGCGCTGGAACCGGGCCTGCTCAATCCGGAAGAGCGCGCGTGGCTTGACGACTACCACGCCGGCGTACGCACAGCCCTGAGTCCGCTGCTGGACGACGCCGACCTGGAATGGCTCAACCGCCACTGTGCGCCACTCTAGACCACGCACGATGCGGCGACTCAGGTGCGTTTTGGCGGCACCAGCCTCAGCTTGGTCGAGACCTGAGCGTGACTCGGACACAGCAGGCGCTCGATCTTGTCAGCCTCGAGCGGATACGAATACAGGTAACCCTGCCCTTCGACACATCCGGCGCGCAGCAGGAAATCGTGCTGCGCTTCGGTTTCGATGCCTTCCGCGATGGTGCTCAAACCGAGACTCTTTGACATCGCCAGCATCGCCTCGGTAATCGCCGCATCGTTCGCGTTGTCCGGCAGCCCCGTGACAAACGAGCGGTCGATCTTCAGATACGCCACGGCCGGCAACTTGAGGTAGGCCATTGAGGAGTAGCCGGTACCGAAATCGTCGATCGCCACCTCGATGCCCAGTGCATGCAGGGTGCGCATCGTGTGCTCGGTATCGTCGCCCAGACGCAGCATCGCGCTTTCGGTGATCTCCAGCAGCAGGCGATTCGCGGACAGCTGTCTGGATTGCAAGGTACGGCTTACTCCATCGACGAAGGCCGGATGACCGAACCAGCGGGCCGAGATGTTGACCGCCACGCGGATGCGCGGCATGCCGGCCAGGTCCCAGGCCTGGATCTGCGCGCATGCGGCCTGCAACACCCACTCGTCGATGCGGCGAATCATGCCCAGACTTTCCGCGATCGGAATGAATTCGGCCGGCGACACTTCGCCACGCTCCGGATGCTGCCAACGCAGCAACGCCTCCACCGCCACGATGCGTCCGGAACGCAGTTCGATGCTGGGCTGGTAGACCAGGCGGAATTCGTCGCGCGCGAGTGCCTGGCGCAACTCGGTCGCCAGTTGCAGGCGCCTGCGGGTATCGGCATGCATCATCGGCGTGTAGAAGCGGAATGCGTTGCGCTCCTCGGTCTTCGCCGTATACATCGCGGCGTCGGCGTTCGCGATCAGCGTCGCCGCATCGGCGCCATCCAGCGGATAACCAGCGACACCGATGCTGGCGCTGAGGACGATTTCGTAATCGTCCAGTACCAGCGGTTCGGACAGGCTGACGAGCAGGCGATTGACGATCGCCCTGGCATCCTCACGCAGGCTCAATCGGCTGATCAGCACGGTGAATTCGTCGCCACCAATGCGCCCGGCCACATCGGCATCGGACAACTGCCGCCGGATGCGTTCGGCAACCTTCACCAGCAGGCGATCGCCGATCGCATGGCTGTAGCTGTCGTTGACGATCTTGAACGCATCCAGATCGATGAACAGCACGACGACCGCCAGGCGCTCGCGCTCGGCAAGCGCAATCGCATCGGCGCAGTTCTGCTCGAACTCCGCCCGATTGACCAGTCCGGTCAATGGGTCATGCCGCGCCAGGTGTTCCAGGCGGCGCTGATTGAGCTTGGCGGTGTGAATGTTGGTGAATACGGCGACGTAGTACACCACCTGATGGTCCGCATCCCGTATGACGCTGATGCTCAGGTGTTCCGGATACGTGCTGCCATCGTGGTGCGTGCTTTGCACCTCACCATGCCAGTTGTGGCCTGCGGCGATGATGTCCCAGATGGACTTCGGCAGCGGTGCGCCACTGGGCAGGCTGCGGGTGCTGTCGAAACGCCGGCCGTGCAGATCATCCGTGGTGAATCCGGTGATCTCGGTGTGTGCGACATTGGTCGAGATCACCCGCCGGTCGGCATCGGCGATGATCACGCCTTCGGCAATGCTGGCCAGCGCCTCGGCGGCGACCCGGCGTTCCTGTTCCATCGCCACGCGTTCGGAGATGTCGCGGATGATCGCCTGACGCACCGGTCGGTCACCCCAGGTAGCGAGACTGCTCTGCGTCTCCACCGAACGCCTGCTGCCATCTGCGCCGATCAAGGCGTTGGTGGCTGCGCGTCCTGTAGGCTGCCCCGCAAGGGACTGCATGAACAGATGGACAAAGCGGTCGCCAATCAGTTCCTCCGCATCGCGTCCGGTCCACTTCGATGCCATGCGGTTGACGTCGAGTATCCGCCCGCTGGTTTCGTCGACCATCACAATGGCATCGGCCGCACTGTCGAACAGCAGACGGTAACGTTCCTCGCTGCCGCGCACGCTGGCCAGAGTACGACGCGCCATCCCCAGCCAGAGCAGCGCGGCGATGCAGGCGGCGCTCAACACGCCGCCAAACAGCACCTGACCCACCCAGACTGCACCGTCGGCGATCTTTCGTGAAAACAATTTGCTGCGCGGCTCAATATAGCTGTTGATCGCATTGATGCGATCTCGCTGGCGCGTGATCTCCTGACTCGACAATCCACCGCTGGCGTAGGCACGCTGGAGTTCAGTGGCGATGGCGTCAAGCTCGGCGATGGATCCATCCGTGGAACGCCATGCCTGCAACGCATCCCTCATGTAAGGCGCACCTGAAAAATGGTGCAACATGAAGATCACACCCGGTATCGCTATCGGTATAGCGCCGCTTTGCTGCAATGCCTGCACAACTGCGTCATAGTCATAATCACCAGTGGCAATACTGTCGCGCGCCCAGTGATCGGCCGCCATGATGTTGGAGTTGCGCTTGAAACTTGCAATATCTGCAGCGTCGCCGCGTCCGACATATCTATCGAGATCGACCACGGCCTGCTTCTGGGCCTTCGACCAGACGCTCTCGCCGTTCAAAAAACCGGCGAGAGCGACCTGAACCTGCAGGGCTCCCCATGTCAAAGCCAGGATCAGCCCCACCATGGCCACCAGCGCATAGGCAAGTGGCATCAGGCGTCGTGACAGCGGTCGTTGCAAAGTTATCGGAGAAATACGCATTGCGTCCCTTGTCACACGATTGACGCATCAACACTTCATCGATGCACTTTGCGTGGTCTGCTCTGTCAGGCTGCAGCCTCGCTCAATACTTCGAGAACGTGATACGGCTTGACGCATCGGTCAGCGAGGATCCGCATACTGGTGTAACTACGCTTGATGCATTCGCCAATATGCGCCACTTCATCCGCTGCTGGTGCAGTTCCCATCAGTGTACAGACTATCTCCAATGCCTCCCACGGATGAGTATCATCATAAGCTGCATGCAGCTGCAGCCAACGCAGGGAACCCGCCCTTGTCTTCATGGGAAAGCTTTCCGCATAGCCTTTATTCTCATAGATCAATTGCGACCACTCGCCCGTCGCCCCTTCAACAGCGTAATTCGTGGCCGCGATGCTGGCGATCAACGTATCGCGACTACTGACCTCTTCACACCACCTGGCAAGCGTCTCGGTACCGCGCGGCGGCTGCCCATTCAAAACCTCCTCGCGTGGCACACCCGCACCTTCCGCCCAGTTGAGCCAGTATTCGGCATGGTTCTGTTCCACACGGATGTTGCGTACTAGCCAGCGTCGCGCAAGATTGTCACCGAGACTGCGGCCGAAACGGGTCTTGAGCAAGCTCATTGCCATATAGGCGGGAAAGCGTTCGATGACCGGCCAGATCCCCACCATGAAATTGACAGTACCCTCATAACCGAGCGTGCCCTTGCTCATCTTGCTCCACAATTCATGCTCAACAACGCTCTGCTTGGTGCTTTCGCAGTCGGCAACCATGTCCTGTGCCCACTGCGGGTAGCTGGTCAGTTCAGTCAACGGACCGGTACGTTCAAAACGAGTATTCATTCGATTCTCCAGGGGTAGACGCTTCAATGGGTTACTGCTTTGCTTGGCCGGCTTGGACAGGGATCTTTGCCGGTCGTGATCCGGCATCGGGACGGCGATGCCGGAAATCCTTGAATTCGTGGTCAGTGATGCACGTCCCGCGACGACGGTCGCGTTTGCATGATCGGCAGTGCCGCCTCCCGGGCTGCCGCGTGCGTTGGATGGCTGAAGCCGACTACATCGTGAGATGCAGCGTAATGCTGTCGCGCATCGGCCAGAGATAAAGATTTAGCACGTTAATGCGCTGGTATTTCCCCAAACCACAGACGCCTGTCGATCTGGACCGTACCCCTGGTCAGTCCAAGTAAACATGGCGCCCGGTATCAAGCCTATCAATAACTTGCAGCCACTTCGACCAAAAGTCCACAAGGTCAGTCCCGACCGAGGCATTCGGACGGCAACCGCCACCATATAGAGCTTCCTCCGCAATAACCTTGATGCAGAACACCTGGAGAAATCCAGCGCCTGCGTACTGAATGCCGTGGCTGTGCCGAATGCGCTGTCGTGCCTCGCCGGTAAACTCCTCCTCCCTCACCTTTTCTTCATCATCAAGTGCTTGACAAGATTGATTATTCTCAAAAATTGGCGAATTGATCAACAGAATTCTGGAGCATGTCACCCGATCCGCTCAGCGCCACGTTGGCCGCGCTTGCCGACCCGACCCGCCGCGCGATCCTCGCGCGCCTCGCCACCGGTCGATCTTCGGTCACCGAGCTGGCCGAGCCTTTCGAGATGACCCTGCCCGCGATCACCAGGCACCTCAAGGTGCTGGAACGTGCCGGCCTGGTCGCGCGCAGCCGCGAGGCGCAATGGCGCCCCTGCCGGCTGCAGCCGCAACCGTTGCGCGACGTTGACGACTGGGTGCAGCCATACCGAACCATGTGGGAGCAGCGCTTCGACCGGCTGGAGGACTATCTGCGCGAACTCCAGACCACGGATGTGGCGACGCGTAGCAACACAAAGATGGCCAACGCCAAGAAAATCCGCGCACGCAAGCCTGCCAGCTGATCCGAACATGACCACACATTCCGCAGGTCACGCCGCCTTCGTCATCGATCGCGTCTTCGACGCTCCTCCCGCCCTGGTGTTCAAGGCCTTTGCGCACCCCGCCGCCAAGGCGCGCTGGTTCGGCTGGGACACCGATGAGAGTGATCACTGAAACCGAGCGTGTGTTCGACTTCCGTGTCGGTGGCTGCGAACGCCTCTTCGGCAAGTGGATCAGCGATGCCGTCTCCATGTTCGACTGCCATTATCAGGACATCGTGCCGATCAACGACGAGTCCGCATACACCGGTGACAGGCAGGCGCTGCACGATGCGTACGCGGCGCAGCTGCACATCCCCATCAGCGACCCGCACGAAGTTCAAGCAGCCGAATCGCGCCCGAGCGCGCTGATGTCCGCCGCCTCCAGCACCGCCCTGGGCGCGCCGTGACGGGCAACCGCCAGCATCGCGCGGCCCATGATTTCGGTGCTCAATACCGTATTCGGCATAAGCCGGCGCAACAGCGGCAACAGCGGGCCCGTCAGCGTGTAGAACCAGCGATAGGAGTCCGTCTTCGAGCGGATGCCATGCAGTGGCTGGATGATGCCGGGGCGGAACAGATACACCGCCTTGAACGGCAAGCTCCGCAACGCATTCTCGGTACGCCCGCGCACCCGTGCCCACATGGTCTTGCCTGCCTCACTGCTGTCCGCGCCGGCGCCGGAGACGTAGACGAAAGTCATCTGCGGGTTGAGCCGCGCCAGCGTCTGCGCGGCTGCCAGCGTGAGGTCGTGGGTGAACCACGTGTATTGCGCCTCCGTCATGCCGGACGAGGTCACACCGATGCAGAAGAAACACGCATCGAAGTTCTGCAGCTCGGCTTCGATGTTGCCGTAGTCGAACATATCCTGGTGTACCAGCTCATGCAGCTTGGAATGCTGCTGGCCGGTCGCGGTACGGCCGATCGTCTGCACTCGCGCTACATCATCGGCGAGCAGGCATTCGCGCAATGCGCCCTGGCCGATCATGCCGGTGGCACCGAACAACAGGATGTTCATGGTTGGATTTCCTGGCCTTGTCTGTTGAGCCATGGGATGAGCTGTGGCGCTGCCGGCGAACTCACGCACCAGTCAGAGTAAATGAATTCCCGCATCTCGTACTCGCTTGCCGGTTCGCCTATCCGCCATTGAGTCTAAGCCTCCTTGCGTATTGGTGCGCCATGACCGGAAGCGTAGATTCGAACCAGCCGATCCGAAGGACTGCGCCGGCTCCATCTATCTCAGCGTCCATGTGTTGCTGGCATTGATGCCGCCGTTTCGAGTCCAACCGCGACCGGTTCGTCGCGCGCAGTCACTCCGAAGATTTGCGCCGAGGCTCGAGACCCTACAACCGCATCTACGACATGAGGAAAAGACCATGAGCGATCTCAACCCGCAACCGCTTCCACCGGGAGAGCGCATCCGCATCTATGTCAGCCCGGAGGTCACTTATGATCTCAAGAAGATGAACAAGGTGACCGCCAACATTCTGGGCAGACTGGGATGCGGCGGCTGCCATTCGGGACGCATTCTCGAGTTCCAGGCCATCTCCGAATTCGTGATCAACCCGCAGACCCTCGAGCCAAAAGAAGTACTCGGCGCCAGCTATTGAGAAGAAACGTGCGAAAGGACGCCGTGCGTGAACTGGGCGTCGGACTCGTCTATTGGCCCGAGCTCGCCGCCATCTTCGAGGACACCGATCTGATCGGTGTCCTCGAGGTCGAACCGCAAACCTACTGGGAGAAGGTGTCGGGACCCCAAGGTGACCGCTACCGACCCAACGACGCGCTGCTGCAGCAGATCGCGCAGTATCCCCAGGCCAAGCTCCTGCACGGCGTCGGACAGCCGGTGGGTGGGACTGTCGACGATCCCGTTGAATATCTCGCGTCCCTGAGATCCTCGATGGACCTGCTCGATCCTGCCTGGGTAAGCGAGCATCTGAGTTTCAACCGCACCCTCAGCGGTGGAACCTGTCAGGAAGCCGGCTTCCTGCTTCCGCCACGACAGTCGGCGGCTGGCGTGCGGCAGGCCGTGCTCAATATCGAAAGGTTCGCGCACGCCATCGGACGGCCATTCGCATTCGAGACAGGCGTCAATTACCTGCAACGGCGAAACGACGAGATCGAAGACGGAACCTACTTCGGCGCCATCGCGAGCCAGGCCGGATGCGGGATCGTGCTCGACCTGCACAACCTCTGGTGCAACGAAAAAAACGGACACGCGTGCGTACTGGACGTAGTGGCGCAGATGCCGCTGGACCGGGTGTGGGAAGTGCACCTGGCGGGCGGCATGGCGTTCCAGGGCTACTGGCTCGACGCGCACAGCGATGTCGTGCCGTCTGCCGTCCACGATCTGGCGGCACAGATCATTCCCCGACTGACGAATCTCGGAGCGATCGTGTTCGAGATCCTGCCCCAGCATCTGCCGAACCTCGGTATCGACGGCGTGCGTCGGCAACTCGTCGCACTGGGCGAGTTGTGGTCATTGCGTCCGACACGCACGGTGGTGTCGGACGACGACGCCACGACCCGACTACCCTGGCTCAACGGCCGGGATCACGCGCCGGATTCCGCTGAGGTGGAAGCTTGGGAAACTTCTCTCGTCGCCGCGATTCGCGGCGGTGCTGTGTGCGATCCGCGTTTCACGGGACTTTCCCATGACCCGGGCATCGACGTGTTCCGGCAGCTGATCAACGACGCCCGTCGCTCCACCCTGAGCCGTTCGCTACGCTACACAATGACACTGCTGCTGGCTGCCATGGGCATGCGGGAAACACTTGCCCTGCTCGACGCCTACTTCGCACGACAGACGCCAGAGATGTTCGCGGCAATCGAGGCCGATCATTTCGCCAGCTTTCTTCGTGAGCATGCCGACGTGTTGTCGCGGATACCTTATCTGGCTGAAGTGGTGGCATTCGAGCATGCGCTGGTGCGCGCCACCGTTCACACCACTTCGACTGACCTGGTCTGGTCGACCGACCCGACAGCTATCTTCTCGGCGCTCGACGAAGGTCGCGCACCATCCGATCTGCCACGCGTTCGCAGCGCGATGCATGTTTCCCCGGCCTGATGCAAGGCCCTGCTGGCAGCAAAGATGTTTTTTCTTTCTCTATCCGCCCTGCAATCGCGTGAAGCCATCCGCACTCCACGCCTCGCTGCCCACGCCATGGTGGACGAAGAACAGGCCATCCGGATCGTAGGCCTGTTTCACCGCTGCCAGCTTCGGATAGTTCGCACCCCAGAACGCTGTCTGCCATGCGCGCTCGAAGTAGTCGCTCTCCGAGATGTAGGAGCCGGCGCCGGGCGCCACTTTCAGCAACTGCTCCATCGCCGTGCCGATCGCTGCAGCGTCCCCGCGTGCGGTGGCCAGATCCGGCGGCTGGCCTGGCATACCCGGGTACGCCGGCGGTCCCTCGGCGCCCATGATCGCCAGCGCGAACGCATCCAGCACATCCGGATTCATCGCGGTGTCCTTCGCGGCGGCCACCACGTCGGCGGGCGCGCCGCCCAATCCCTTGTTGACATGCAACGACAAACCCCATTGCCGCGAGGCCGCGAACAGCGCGTCCACGAGATGCGCTTGCCGATCTTCGCGCAACAGCACAGCCGGCAGCCATACCGACTTGTAGCCATGCACGAACTGTCCAACCTGCTCCTCATCGCCGGCCCAGAATACGTGCTCCCTGGGCGCACCCGGCCGATCGTCCGCAATCACGACACCGGGGACGTGCTTCTGCATGAATTCCGCGTCCCAGAAGTGCCGTGCCGGCAAGCCGAAGATCTGCACCGGCTTCTCGAATGAGTAGTCATTCTTCCGGCTCGCGACCCATTCCAGCAACGGCTTCCAGATCGCCTGCGCCTGTTGCGGATCCAGCCCCTGAAACACCATGAAGAACTCGGTCGTGTTGTCCGTCTCGAAGCGAATCTGTTCGCCCCAATGACGATTGAACAGGTGGTCGTGGTAGAAGGCGATGGTTCGTGCGATCAATTCGCGATAGGCCGCATCCGAAGTCGCCTTGATCTTGCCGAACGCCGCGCCGAAGAACTCAGGCAGTTCGCGCGTACGCAGCGTCAGCCGGGTGACCACGCCCAGGCTGCCCCCGCCACCGCCCTTGATCCCCCAGAACAGGTCCGGATAGGTGCAGGCATTCGCGATGCGCACCTTGCCATCGGCCGTGACAATTTCCGCTTCCAGCAAGCCCGCCGCCGCCGTGCCGTAGTTTTTCGAGAAGCTGCCGAAGCCGCCGCTCTGGATCAGACCGGCAACACCCACGGTAGTGCAACCACCGCCCTGCACGTAACGGCCGCCTTGGGTCGTCACGGCATCGTAGGCATCGATCCACATCGCGCCGGCACCGACTGTCACCGCCGGTTGCGGCGCCTGCTTGCCGGCGCAACCCTGGGCAACGAAGGCATCGTGCAAGGTGACGTCGTTCATGTGCCGCGTCCACACCAGCAGAGAATCGGGTGCATCGGACGTGCCCTGATAACTGTGGCCACCACCTTTGACGACCAGACGCAGATGATGCTCGCGGGCAAAATCGACGGCGGCGACGACATCCGCCGTGCTCTTTGCAGCAACCGCATAGACGCTCGGCTGCGAGGTCCACGCATCGACCCAGCCGCTGGTCTGCGTCAGCGTCGGCTGATCGCCGATGTAATAGGGATTCTTCAGATGCTTGAGCGCGTCGCTGCACGTGGCGCTGGCCGGCGTCGCAGCACAGCCGGCGAATGGCGATTCCAGCTTGAGCAGCCGTCCGCCGACATCCCGGCTCAGCCGATCCCAGCTGGCCGCGGACGGCCACCCCGGATCGCCGGGGCGCACGCGGGACCGGAAAAAATTTGCCGCTCCGGTTCGCTCCCATGCTCTTGCGAGCCCGCTGGAGAAGATCCCCGGCAGAAACGGGATCGCTATCGCGGCCCTCAGCAAGTCTCTTCGATTCATCGATTCTTCTCCCCAGGCAGGCTGCTTGAACGTCGCCACTATCGATCACACAGACTCCGGGAACCAGCGTCAAGTGACGAATGGCGTTGAATCCGGGACCAGTGGCGAGGGTCCCGGATGAACTGTCATGTCGCATGAGTCGCCCGAGGCCATGCTCAATGGCCACACAGACAGTGCCGCGATCAGAACAACGCCTCGACCAGCTGCAGTATTCCCCAGAATGACGCGATCCAGATCAGGGTCCGCAGATACGGAATGCCCACGATGTAGATCGGCAGATACGCGACACGTGCCCAGAAGTAGATCTGCGCACCGAGAGCGGTGTGCTCGGTGTTCCGGTGGACGAGCACCACGGCCAGCGCGGCGGCGGCGAAGAACACAAAGGTTTCCAGAAAATTGCGGCTGGCCCGCTCCGCGCGCGCGGCAAAACCCGTCAACGGCTTCGGATCGCCATCGCGATTGCCGGCATTCCACTTCAGGCCACGCTGTTGCGTGGCCAATCCCGCGGCAACGAACACGTACACCAGACCAAGAACAATGGACCACCCCAATATCTTCAGCTCGACCGGCATGTCGTGACTCCCGTGATGGATGTGCCCGGATCATGCCCGGTTATCGGCGGCGCAGGTACAGGACGGTTGCCTGATCCGGGTGCGGGTGCACGGGTACTTCATTGCTCGACGGACTCAGTGCAGACCGTCGCGGCCTGCATCCGTGTCCGGCGTGAATGACACGCCACGCAGCGCTCCCGCGACGGCCGCCGCGCGCAGCGTGGCGAACTACTCGCGTGCCGCACTCGATGCGCTGGCGTTCCTCAGGTCATCACGAATTGCCACATTTGCGTAAAACCGCATGGTCAAGACTGCCTGCGGCGCCGGCCCGCCCCGGCAGCGTTGCAGGGCAGCCCGAACCGAATCAAGGCACCGCGGACGCATCTCATGGCTTGCACCGCCTCCTTGGAATCTGGACGGCATCGCTTTTGCATGAAAGCCCTCTGGATTCCGGCATGAATAAGGATGGCGAGGTCGCCCGCCGCCTGGCCGCTCAGTTTCAGGGAATGTGCGTGCTGACAGTGACTTACAATTTTTGGCTGGTTATGACCTCGCTGGCCATTGCGACCCTGGATTCGTATGTCTCGTTCAGCGTCTGCCGTCACCTGGCGCGCAGCCGCGGCGCAGAGGCGTTCGGCTGGCTGCTGCTCGGCGCACTGACGATGGGCTTCGGCGTCTGGTCCATGCATTTCATCGGCATGCTCGCCTTCGACATCGGCACGCCACTGGGCTACGACGTCTGGCTGACGATGCTGTCCATGCTGCCGATTGTCGCCGCTGCGGCTGCGGTCATGTGGCTGGTGACGCACGGCGTGATGTCGTATGTGCGATTGCTGCTGTGCGGCGTGCTGCTCGGCGGCGGCATCAGCGCGATGCACTACACCGGCATGACGGCGATGCGCATGCATCCGGGGATTGTGTGGAACTACCCGCGCGTGGCGCTCTCGATGCTGTTCGCGATCGCGGGATCCACCGTGGCACTCGCGGTCGCCGTGAGAGTCACCAGCGAACGCCAGCGAACGTACCGCGCTCCGCTGCGATGGGCGGCAGCCGCGATGATGGGTTGCTCGATGGCCGGCATGCATTATCTGGCGATGTCGGCTGCCGAATTCCCCTACGGATCATGGTGTCTGAGCGCGACCAGCGCTCTGCACGGAAGCTGGCCCGGCCTCGTCGTCACGATCATCTCGCTCTGCATGCTGCTGTTCACCCTTTCGTTGACGGCGCTGCGCCAGCACGGGCTGCGCCGCGAATGGCGCATGGATGCCGCGCTTGCACGCGCGCAGAATGCACTCACCTTTCAGGCTTTTCACGATTCGCTGACCGGTCTGCCGAACCGCGCCTATCTGATCGACACCCTGCACCAATTGCTCAATGAATCGCATGAGCCCATCGCCTTGCTGTTCGTCGATCTTGATGGTTTCAAGGCCATCAACGACTCGTTCGGTCACCACGCCGGCGACGAGTTTCTGCGTTCGGTCGCATACGCGCTGCGGGCGAGTGTGCGCGAGCGCGATATCGTCACGCGTTTCGGCGGTGACGAGTTCGTGCTGGTGTTGCGTGCCTACCGCGATACCGACAATCTGAATGTGATCTGCCAGAAAGTGCTGGATCTGGTGTCGCGGCCGGTCGTGGTTGCGGGACACACCGTGGCGGTGACGCCAAGCATCGGCGTGGCCGTGGCGCCGGGCGACGGCGAGGACGCCGACACCCTGATGCGCAATGCCGACACCGCCATGTACACAGTCAAGGAGCTCGGGAAGGCGGGATTCCGCTTCTTCGAACGCAGCATGCACACGCTTGCACGCGAACGCCTGACCCTTTCCCAGGAGCTGCGCGAAGCGCTGCATCTGGGTACGATCGAAGTGCACTACCAGACGCAGATCAACTTGCGTACTGGCAGGCTCGCCGGTCTGGAAGCGCTCGCACGCTGGAATCATCCTGCACGCGGGATGATCAGTCCCAGCGTATTCGTCCCGGTCGCCGAACGCTCCGGCCTGGTCGAGGCGCTTGGCGCGCATGTGCTGCACACCGTCATCGAGCATCTGAAATACTGGCAGGCACAGGGCTTCAGGCCGCCTTATGTGGCGATCAACCTGTCGCCGCAGGAGCTGCGTGAGCCCATGTTCGCCGACAGCGTGCACGAAACTGTCGCGTTCCACGGCATCGATCCGGCGCGCATCCGCTTCGAGATCACTGAATCCACGGCCATGCGCAACCCCGAGGTTACATTGCGACAATTGCGGCAATTGCGCCTGCGGGGTTTCCTGCTCTCGATCGACGATTTCGGCACGGGATATTCGAGCCTGAGCTACCTGCGACAGCTGCCAACCGGCACGGTAAAAATCGACCAGTCCTTCATCCAGGGCAGCTCGCAGAACCGCGAAGACCGCGAAATAACCGAAGCGATCGTCGCGCTGGCCAAGAAGCTGCATCTGGAGACCGTGGCGGAAGGGGTCGAGTCGCAGGCTCAGGTGGCATGGCTGCGCGAAATCGGCTGCGATGTCGGCCAGGGCTTTTTCTTCGCCAGACCGCTGGACAAGAGCGATTTGCTGTATCACCTCGGCGTGGGTGAAGATCTCTTGCAGGCGTCGCGCTGATATACGAGTCACTCCACCGGCAACGCCGCGCCAGCATCGTCAGCCGGGCTTTCAAGCAACCCAAGACGCGCCGATTTCTCAACCGGGGAATAACGAGGGATGCTCTGATCCATTCTACGTGGGCGTCACCGTGACTGTCTGTTCGCAGGCCACAGGGCCGTCGGCGCACGCGTGGAGGGCACATGGATGTGCCCGGCTTTGAGGAGCGAGGAAGGCAGACTGGCCGTCTGTCGAGACGGCGGACCGAAGGCATGCGGACAGACAGTCACGGCCCCAACGCATCGAATTTAAGTGATGGGGTGATGTCCAGAAGACGCGCAGGCTGCGCCGCGCAGCTTGGCAAGACGGCCAGTCTTCCCAGCGCCGCGCAACACACCCTGCGCGCCTTCTGGACATCATGCCGCCTACGTAGAATGGATCAGAGCATCCCAAGGTAGCTCAGCTGGCTGCCTTGGACTTTCCCGTCTTTTCCTTGACTGGCGTGACAGACTTCTTCTGGTGACTGCCCTTTCCAGACTGTTTGTCGTGATCGCGCGAGTCGGCGCTCTCCTGATCGAACTTCGCGTTCCGCTTGCTGAGTTCGGGAATATCCTGATCAAGGTTGTTGCCCTGCATTTGTTTTTTTGTCACGTCATTGCTCCCGATCCGTTGATGAAAAGATGTGACCTTGCCGGGTGATCTAACAGGTTGTGGAATAGGGCTGTGCTGCCCTTTCAACTTGCCGGGTCCGCTACACGCCAGGACTCGGCTCCGACGAATCAACCACTTGCGTGTTTGACTCGCGAACGATCCATCCGTGGATCGCGTCCGCAGGTTGTTTTTCAACAACCGGCTAATCAGCTGCCCGTGTTCTGGCGGCTTTTTTCGCGGCCGCCGAGCGAGTAGCCGCACCTTTGGTTTTTGCCGCCTGCCTGGCCGCTGCCGACTTCGAACTCGTGCTGCGTTTCGCGGCGCTTTTCCTCGCATGCGAAGACAGCGCGGATTTGGAAGCTGCGCGATGCCCCTCTTTCTTCAACGCTTCCGAGGTTGCCTCCGAACGTGTGGCAGACGGTCTGGAGCGCTTGTGCGACGCCGCTTGATCGGCCGCGGCATGCTTGCGCGTCGCGTTGCTGACGGTTTTCCCTACCGGCACTTTCACGCCAGCGCGGCGTGCCTTGGACAAGCCTATGGCGATGGCCTGCTTCGTCGACCTCGCGCCGTGCCTGCCCTCGCGTATATGCTCGATCTCCTCGTGAACATATTCCCCGGCTTGCGTACTGGCCGACTTGCCTTCCCGCTTGTCTCTCGCAACTGCTTCGCGTGTTTTCTTGTCAGGCATGGCGAGTCCTCTGTTCGGTGATTGCGCGAACCGTATCCCACGATGCATGTGGAGGTATCGTCAAATGAAAAGGGCAGTCTGGCGCAAAGATTTGACGATGACTTCGACGATCCTGCAACCCGCCAGCCTGATTGCGCGATGTGTCCATAGGGGAACCCCGTCCAACCGGATGCCTTCGACCGGCCAGGGTCGAACGACGAGCTCGCCGGCTGTTTGCGGGCACGCAATCGCCGCTCTTGCTACTTCCGCCTCCATTAAATGCAGCGCCAATCGACACTTTGAGATGGACGTCCAGTCTTACAGTTCTGCTTTGCCGTTTAACCACGTTGGCCCTTTCCGACCCTCGGAAGGGGCCATTTCGGAGGAGCACGGGCATGATTACTCTGGGTATGGAGGAAGAAATCCAGGTCATTGACGACCATGGGCAGCTGGTCGCACATGACTATTCGGAAGGTTTGTCCGAGTACGCCACCTCGGAAGGTCTGATGGACAAGGAAATCCATCGCTGCGTCATAGAAGTGAAAACACGCATCTGCTCCGGCGTGTCCGAGCTTCTGGCCGCCTTGCGCACGTTGCGCATCCAGGCACGCCGAAAAGCGGCTGCACAAGGCCAGCAGATCCTCATCGCCGGGATTCATCCTACCGCTCTATGGCAGAAGCAACCGCTGCATGACGATGCGGATCATCCCCACTATTCCCGCCTGATTGACGAATACAGAGATGTAGCCCGCAGCGCCATGAGCTTCGGCATGCATTTGCATCTGGGGTTTGCTGTCGACGCGCCGAAGATGGCCATCATGAATCGACTGCGACATGTGCTTCCCGAAGTGCTGGCGCTTTCGGCCAGCTCCCCGTTCTTCGAAGGCCGCGATACCGGTCTGCATTCATGGCGGCATAGCCTTCTGGACCGCTATCCGCGCATGGGGACTCCGGACATATGGGAAAGCGAGCACGATTATTGGGCGCATGTGCGTCGGTTGCGGCAAGTGGGTTGCCTGAGTGAGGATCAGGGGCTTTGGCAGGACATGCGCCTGCATCATCGGTATGGCACCCTCGAGGTGCGCATCATGGATACCCACCCCGACCTCGCCCGGATCGGCCTCATTGCCACGCTCCTGAAATGGGAAGCCGAAACCCTGGTGCAGGAATTGAGCGCCGGCCGACAAGGCCCGGTCTGGTCGCGTGCGTGCATCGATGAAAACAAATGGCGCGCCCGTCGACACGGACTGAATACCCAATGGATCGAATGGGATCGCGACCAGGTGTGCAGCACCACCACGCATTTTGAACGGTGGTGGTCACGGATTGCGCCCCGCGCGGCCAATGCCGCGGAGCGCATGTATTGGGGGCGACAGCTGGCCGATGCCTTGAGCCAGGGCACCTTTTCGGATGTCTTGCGTCAGCAGGCTCGTCGTCATGCGAACTGGCGCACGACTCTGCAATGGATGGCTGCGCTGGCGTGTGACGAGACTTCCGTCCCCAGGCATGCCGAGGCATGCTGATGGATGCATGGCCGCAGCTTCGTCTTGGATTTCTGGGGGCCGAACCTTTTGCGCAGGCGCTTGCCGATGTCGGTGCGCCGCACCTGCCGCAAAGTCTGCTGTCGGATCACTACGGGGTGGGCAATGAGGCCCTCCGACGTGCCCTCTCCTCCAAGATCACGCAACTGCTGGGCGCCCTTGCACCTCAGCTGGATCCGGCGCGCATCCCTTGGCCGGGAGCCCGGGCCGATGTATTGGCGCTGGATCTGGCTCTGGTGGAACATCCTCAGCGTCCGTTCGATCTGGCGTGGGTGGAAATCCAGGCATTTACCTCGATGCTGCCCACATTTCACACCGTGCATCTGGCACAACGCCGTCTTCATGGTTTGGACGCAGCATGGCTTCCGCACGACCCCGTACCGGGTCATGCCTCCTGGGTCGACCACGTGCGCCAATGGGTGGCTCCGCATGCTTCGACGGTGCTGATCGAGGATCGACCTCGAGCAAGTGTCAGCTGGCCGGATCTGGATGCCGCCCGGCATTGGTGGCAGGTGGACGTACATGACTGGCGCGACATGGTGCCTGTCGAAGGTTTTTTATGCGGTCCCGACACTTCACACCGATATACGCATGTGTGGAACCGCCTGATCTTTTCGGACCTTTCCGCGTCCGAACGGCCGCAGGCCGAAGCACGGCTGCGCGCTGCCAATCGACTAAGCTGGCACAGCCATCCGGCCTGGTATGAGGGCATCCACAAAGGCTGTCTTGCGGAGTTGCCACTGGCCATCCATGAAGCCTGCCACTGGGTGGAGGACAGTCCTTTGCGTGCCGCGCAATGGGCCAACCCGGAACAATGGGTGGCCAAATCCGTCAGCGGACATTCGGGGATCGGCCTGCTGCTGGCACCCACCGCGGCGGAGCTGGAGGCATTGCCCACCCCGCGCCAATGGATTGTGCAGAACAAATTCCGGCAAGTCCCCATCGGGCAGCATCCCGTCACCCGGCAACCCCTGTTCGGCGAGGTGCGCTGCCTGCTGGGTCTTCAGCCAGACCGCGCACCGTGGGTGATGGCCTGGATCCTGCGCTGTTCCACCAATGGCAATGCCACCATGACCGGACGGCAGACCGTTCCAGGCGAGGGAATGACGTTGCTCTACTTCGATACCAGCAGTGCGCGGAAAAGCGGGCAAGCCTGCTCGTGAATATCACCGCAACCAAGGAACACCTTGCCGAAGGTCATGTATCTGCGCATCACGTATAAACGCTGAGCGCCCACGGCGCATCTCATGAATGTTGCCCCCATGGAGTAGACACCGTGCGTAAAATCATCATCGCCCTGTTGCTGACGACACTGCCGCTCGCGGCCGGTGCCGCGGAATGCCGTTACAGCGCACCGCGCAATGCCGAAATCGACGCCGCCGGCCTGAACAGCCTGCTGCTGAAACTGGGTTCCACCGATATGGACATACAGAGCGTGCCGAACTTGAACAAGGTCGAGGTGCGCGGCACCGCCTGCGCGTCCGATGCGTCGTGGCTCAAGGACTTGCAGATCGGCGCCAAACGCGACGGCGATCACGCCGCGGTGATCGCGCAGAACAATCGCAACAACACCTTCAGCCTGTTCGGTTCCAGCTACGCGTATCTGAAGTTGCAGGTACGCGTGCCGGCATCGCTTGCGATCAGCGTCGACAGCGGCTCCGGCGACGTGAACGCCAGCAACCTCGCCTCGCTGGATTTCAATTCCGGCTCGGGCGATCTGGTCGCGGACCACATCACGGGCTTGTTGGCCTTGAAACTTGGCTCGGCTGATGCGCAGGCCCGGCAGGTCGGCAGCGTCGATCTGCACGAGACAGGCTCGGGCGATGTACGCGTCGATGGCGTGCAAGGCGACGTCCAGGCCGATCACTCCGGCTCGGGCGATCTCACTTTCAGCAACGTGGGTGGTAGCGTCAACGTCGGCGCGACCGGTTCCGGCGACATCACGCTCAAGAACATCGGCCGTGATGCGAAAGTCGGCAGCACCGGCTCCGGCGATGTCAACGTGAATGGCGTCGGCGGAAATTTCAGCGTGGGCGCCGCCGGCAGCGGCGACGTTCACTATAAAAACGTCAAAGGCAAGGTCAGCGTGCCGAAGGGTGACGACCATTGAGCGGCGGTAATCAGCAATGCGGTAGCGAATGGCCGAGTGCAAGGAAGCAAAGGCAGCCGGCAGACAACGAAAGCGTTGGGTGGTAAAGCTGCTCTCGAGCGCATTCAGAGGCAGGCGCGCCGGCGCCGGCACATTTGCATTCGGCATACGCTTGCGATTATCACCGTCATGGCTCCCACGCAAGGACTGACGCATGCGCCATCTGCTGCTCGCCCTCATCGTCGCCACCTGCATGGTGGCCATCCCATCCCATGCACAGGAAACCGTGCGCATCGATGCGACAGCGGAGGCGACACCCTTCCCGCATTTCTGGGAGCGCATGTTCGGCTCGGGACGCGCCACCCTGGCGATGCGCGAGAACTACCTCGACGACGTGCGCGCCGTGAAGCAGGTGGCCGACTTCGATTACGTGCGCTTCCACGGCATCCTCGATGACGACGTCGGTGTCTACAACGAGGACGAGCACGGCAATCCGGTCTACAACTTCACCCTGGTCGACCGCATCTACGACGGCCTGCTGCACAACGGCGTGCGGCCGGTGGTCGAACTCAGTTTCATGCCGAAGCGCCTGGCGTTCAATCCCGATGCGCTGCACCCGTTCTGGTACAAGCCGAACGTGTCCGTGCCCAAGGACTACGTCAAGTGGGACGGGCTGATCCACGCCCTCGCGCAGCACCTGGTCGAGCGCTACGGCATCGACGAAGTCGCACAGTGGTATTTCGAGGTGTGGAACGAGCCGAACATCGACTTCTGGGGCGGTGTGCCGCGCCAGAAGACCTACTTCGAGCTATATGACCACACTGCGCGCGCGCTGAAAGCCGTCAGTCCGCGCCTGCGCGTGGGCGGCCCTGCCACCGCGGCGGCGGCATGGGTCGATGCGTTCCTGGCGCACGTGGCGAAGCAGCACGTACCGGTGGACTTCGTGTCCACGCACGGCTACGCCGACGACAGCGTGGAAGACCTGTTCCATACCGACGAGTCGATCCCGATGGACGACCGCGTCTGCCGCGCCATCGCCAAGGTGCACGGGCAGATCAAGGCATCGCCGCTGCCGCACCTGCCGCTGCTGTGGACCGAGTGGAACGTGATCGGCACGCCGACCTCGCGCGACACCATCTACGTCGGCCCGGCCCTGGCCGACACCGTGCGCGCCTGCGACGGCATGGTCGACATGATGTCGTTCTGGACCTTCTCCGACGTATTCGAGGAAGACGGCCCCAGCCAGCGACCGTTCTTCAACGGCCTGTATGGCCTGCGCGCCAGCGGCGGCATCGACAAGCCCAGCTACTACGCGTTTGGCCTGTTGCACGAACTCGGCAACGCACGGCTGGCCAATCGCTCGCGTGATGCCATCGTCACCCGCAGCAGCAACGGATCACTGGCGATCGCCGTGTGGAACCTGGTGGATCCCGGCCAGCACGGCAGCACGAGATCGATCCGGCTGGACGTGCGCGGCGTACGCCCGGACGCAACCGTGACCATCCAGCGCGTCGACAACGAACACAGCAACGTGCTGCCGATCTACGCGGCGATGGGCAGTCCGCGCTACCCGACGCCGGCGCAGGTCGCGCGGATGAACGCCGCCAGCGCACTCAAGCCACTCGAGCAGAGCCACCTCGACAACGGCGTGCTGAGCCTGACACTGGAGCCGAATGCATTGCTGCTGGTGATCATTTCTTCCGACCAGGTCCACCCGACCGCCAAGGGTGCCTGAGACGAGTTCCAGCGCCGGGATTTATCCCTGCCAGGTTGCTGAAAAACAACCTGCCAACGCGATCCACAGATGGATTGTTCGCGAGTCAAACACGCAAGTGGCTGATTCGTCGGAGCCGAGTCCGGGCATGTACCGGATTCGGCGAGTTGAAAAAGGGCACGGCAGCCTTTTTTCAACAACCTGCTGATCCCCATGGCTCCATTCACTGCGCCGCGTGCATGCGCCTGATGCGTACTGCGCTGCCCCCTTCATAGGTCACGACGAAAGTCGAACCTTCATGCTCCTGCGACTTCACGGGAACGGGATCCGCTTTTTCGGCAGCCGCCAGTTCGGTGGAGTAATAGGCCGTGATCTCGCCGTTGGGAATGAGGGTCAACGGCGGGCTCATGCGTTCGAAACTGGTGAAGTGGGAACCGCACTGCTCACAACCTGCGATCGTGCCCACCTCGGGCAGACGCTTCAGCCAGATGAAGTATTTGCTTTCATGCCTGATCCAGATGCGGCTTTCACTGTTCTGCACCAGCGTCACCGCGCCGATCGCATCCCAGACACGCACAATGGCAGCCTGACTGCAGTCCGCCGTCGCGCATTCCTGCAACACCAGATATTCGTCATCCGTCAGATGCACTGGTTCAATGCTCAGGATGTCGTCCTTGACCAGGGCTTGCGCAGGAAAGACCACGAACGGCATCCGCGGATCAACCTTGAAGTCGCCGGAAATAAGGTAGCCGCCGTGCTGTGAGGTATACGCAGGCGAGGTCACTATCACCGGAGACAGGTTCGTCTGCGCTGACGCCGAGAGGCATGACAGGCACAGGCTTGAACCCAGCCATACGGTTCTGGAAAAAATCCTGTTCATCCCGACTCCTGTCAACATCGAACCTGATTGGCAAGCAAAGGCATCAGGTTGAACAATCCCGTCATCTATGCCGTTGCTCGACCCGATCAAGCTGACCCCGCCCGGGAATCTCCATACCGCGCTTGACCGCAGGGCGAGTTCGGGCGTGATCAAGCCAGGCGGCGACGTCGCTGAAGCTATCGTACTCCACCTGCCTGCGCACCTCGTAGAACGCGATGAGGTAACCCAACAACTTTCCCTTGCGATCCAGTTCCACTGTTGACACCGAGTCGCGGGAGTATCGAAGTTTGAAACGGGCCGACCGTGCCCTGCGCGCAGGAGAGAGGGCACACCTGCTGCGAGTAGCCACGCAACAGCAGGATGCGTTTCACCGGGACTTGTTGTCCTTTCGGTTTTCACTTTGGGACCGAACGAGGACTATATCGATGCGGCGATGCGGCCCACCTCGGCCAGCACGGCATGGCGTTCTGCCTGGTCTGCCGTCGAATCCGCGTAGTAGGCCGTCACCAGCAGCGGCTTGCGTTGCGGCGGCCACATGATGGCGACGTCGTTGGTTTCGCGATGGGCGCCCGAGCCGGTCTTGTCGCCGACAAGCCAGTTGTCTGGCATGCCCGCACGCAGCTGCTGGACGCCGGTGCTGGTGGCACGCAGCCACTCCGCCAGTTGCTCGCGCGACGAATTGGAAAGCACGTTACCCAGCAACAGCGTATGCAGATCAGTGAGCATGGCGTTCGGCGTGGTGGTATCACGCACATCGCCAGGGCTGCCGACATTGAGCTCGGGCTCGATCCGATCGAGTCGGGTCACTGCATCGCCCAGGCTGCGCACGTAGGACGTCACCGCAGCAGGTCCGCCCAGGCTGGCCAGCAGGAGATTGGCGGCCGTGTTGTCGCTCACCGTGATGGCGGCCTGGCACAGCCCGACCACGGTCATGCCTGGCACGCCCACACGATGACTGGTCACGGGGGCATACGCCAGCACGGCCTCCTTGCCGAAGACGATGCGTCGATCCAGCCGCTCCACGCCGCGATCGACACGGGCCAGCACCGCGCTCACCGCCAGCAGCTTGAACGTGCTGCACATCAGGAAGCGCTCGTCGGCACGATGCCCGATACGGCGCCCGTTGCCGGTATCCAGAATGGCCACACCGAGTCGTCCGCCCCGTTGACGTTCCAGCGCAGCCAGCCGTGCCGAGGCTCCGCTTGCATCGACGCCCAGGGAAAACACGGGACGAAGGACGAACGCCGCCGCAGCTGTCACGGCGCCTCGCAGCAAGCTTCGACGGTTCATGCGATCACCTTTGTGCAGGAAGTGGGTAGCGGCATGGCTGTACACGAATCGCCTCATCCTGGTCTTCAATGCTGACTTTTCGCAGCGGGCGATGAGGCAATGCCGAGGCAGTCACCCGACACGTTGGCATCAGCCCCGCTTGGGAA
>Ga0208589_1000198_pt1 | contig 29108 bp, 31 predicted proteins | sample NGESurshal092012_2_FD_184486 | JGI IMG/M metagenome (GOLD analysis project Ga0208589, IMG submission 184486) | Arctic peat soil microbial communities from Barrow, Alaska - NGEE Surface sample F53-2 shallow-092012 (SPAdes) | ecosystem: Environmental > Terrestrial > Soil > Wetlands > Peat ...
CTCTCGACGACGAACCGGGGCCTGCTACCGGGCCTTCCGGCACTTACCCGGATGGGACTTTCACCCACTGGTCTGATCCAACTTTCAGGACGCAACATGCAGCGATGTTAACGGTGGGACGTACGACACCGAAGTCCAAAGCGGTGGCCAGGCGATCCGTGGCACCCAACACAGTTCGCTGAGAGCTGCTGGCTTCCACCCCTGACTCGGTTCACGAAAGGTCGTCGCACGGGACCCGACCACCGCTTTCAACCTCGGCGATTTAAGGCTACCGGAGAACCACGCGGCACGGCTCGGGTAGCCTTGCGGGCCGGTATTCATTTCTCGAAGTGGGTGCCAATCGATGGAGGAGTGCGAGAGCGGCCGAATCGGCACGATTGGAAATCGTGTGAAGGGAAACCTTCCGTGGGTTCAAATCCCACCTCCTCCGCCACGGGGTGTTTACGAAAGTAGACCCCAACTGCTGACGAAAGTCCGAGCAAAATGCCTCGACAGGCAACCTGAGGCGAAATAATGGTGAGCAGGCCGCCCACTGAGCGTTCTGAGCGGCGCCAGCCCCGAGAATCTCCAAACGGTGCGACAAGAACTGCACACCGGACGCGACAGGTCCCGTGTGCAGCAACTGGAGGTGAGTTCTCGCCTACGCGGCGGGGTCGTCGGGCGGATCGTCGAAGCAGAACGACTCAGCCACGCAAATCTGACCGTTCTCGTCGAGTTCATCGAAGCCGTGATCCGTTGGAAAGGGGACACAGAGTGGTTCCGTGGTCAAATCAATGCGCTTGGCCCATTTACGTACGAGGCGGATGTTGGCCGCCACCACTTCGAACGTCAGCATCTGGCTCGTCTTGACGAGACCGACCACTCGGCAGAAACCGCGCTTGATGTTTTGCGTGCTCTGATTGCGAAGGTTCCCGAAGATCCCCTCGATGGCGCTACGCCGAGCGAAAGAGTCAATCCACTTGGGCGATCTCCACGGGGTCTCGCTGACGGAGTTTCACCAGTACGGGCCCGGGAATGGGTTCTCTAGTGTCCCAGAGCATGACCTGGGAATCAAAGCCTCTCCGCTACGGCGGTATCACCATCGGCAAACTCGGAACCCAGCGAGGCGCGGTAATTGCGTGCGGGCAGATCTGGGGGCCGACTTAGTCTCCGACTGGTGACCTGCGCAGGGGTCGGTCAATCAGTCAAAGGTTTGATAGACGGCCACGGGGGCGATCATGCCAAAGCCCTTCATGGTCGGCATTCGCTAGACCTTCATCAGATAATCCGTATGCAACGGCGGACTTCCAATCACTCCATCGGGCTGGATCGGTCCACAGGTATTGGGCCAACGAGATGAGTGAATCATCGGGATCGGCCTCTAATCCGATGCACTGGAGAACCATGTAAACGGAGGCTCTGAAAGCCTCATCCAATGTCAGCTCGTCTGGCAGATAAGTTCGTTCAGTAGACATGCTTCATGTTGCCAGACAAGGGGCCGACCTGCACGTTCTCCGACTGGTGCATCGGACCGTGGAAGTACAGTTAGCCATCGGACGGACGCGACATTTCCATGCTGGTCCGCTACCTTCAGTGGCACGAACAATCAACTGAGAATTCTCGCCATGAATGACCCGACGCAGTCTGGTCACTATTCGGTTCCAGGTCAGATCGACACCACGTTCTGCGGCCTCAAGATCGTACGTCTCATCACGGAAAATGAGGTCACATGTCCAACGTGCAAACGGTACTTCGAGCAGAATTAGGTACTTACTTCAGGGCGTTACGACCGCCTCGCTCGATACATGTCGCGAACGCCCCTGTGTCGACCCGCTGGGTCGTCCAGGTGCAGCCATTCTTTGAACTCTTTGAGGCCCTCGCGCGGTATCGCAAAGTTTCCCGTCAACATCTGCTCTTCGAATAACTCAATGTCAAATGTGCCGAGACCAAAGGCGTTGAGCATGGCATACAGCATGTAGTGGCCGTGCTGTTCATTTGCAATGGCAAAGCCAGTAAACACGGCCACAGCTCCGTAAAGGTCCCCGCGTTCGACCAAGGTTTTGGCTGCTGCGTCGGTTACAGCGGTGTCGTGTTCAATCCAGCAGAAATCGAACTATCCAAGTTAAAGCCTCATCATCTGTGTATTGGGATAGTGCAACTGCTGCTTCGACCCAGACCTTCCAATCCTCGGATATTGCGGCTTCTATCGCCTCATCACGGTTCATATCAGTGAATCTACAGTTAGCTTCGCCGATGACCATTTCGCGAGATCCGCTCACAGCGACGTCCTAGTGACCGCGACGGGTGCGTTCCCTGGGTATCACAGCATCTGCGGGTTCAGACGGTTGACGCAAACTGCATCCTTGACTTCACCAATGCGATATTGCTGCATTGCACACCGATTGAGTTGATCGCGGATTGGGGTAGGCACGCCGTGCTGTGGACGGAAGATTCGGCTATAATGCTCGTTACGACAAGCGCTAACCCGGATAATGCTTGATAGAACGAGCATAGTGCGATACAGTAGTGGCGCGAAGACCAGAAGGAGGACCGACATGGCCACGCGCCCAAACCCCTTACGAACTCGGCGTGCCGCGACAGAACTTGGCGAACACATCCGCACATGGCGGAAACTGTTGGGCCTTACGACTCAGCAGTTGGCCGAGCGTGCCGGAGTCAACCGCGACACCGTCACACGGCTCGAGCAGGGAGCTGGTGTTGCAAGGCTTGATGTCTTTCTAAACGTCGCCCGCGCACTTGGTTTGCTTGACAACGTCGTCAAGTCGATGGATCCGTACGAGACACCTCTGGGTCGTGCTCGGGCCGACGATGCCCTGCCCCAGCGAGTCCGGTAATGGCTAGCGCGCCGGCCACACGAGTCGAAGTACATGTTGACCTACCCGCGGGTGCGACCCGAGCCGGCACTGCCTTCATGAGCGTTACGCGTAGAGAGTTGACGACCGCCTTCGACTACGAACCCACGTACATGGGACGAGCGGACGCATTCGATCTGAGTCCGGACCTAAAAATGGGTGGGGGATCGGTCGTGGTGTCTGGGCTGCCGGGTGCCATGGCCGACAGCGTCCCCGACCGATGGGGCCGCAACTTGATCAATAAGGCCGTCCAGGCTCGCAATAAGGAGCAAGGTCAGGCAAGAAAGTCTGTCACCGAGGTCGATTACCTTCTCGGCGTGAGCGACTTCACCCGTCAAGGCGCCATGCGATATTGCATTGATGGTGGCCCATTCCTGGGGGTCGACAACACTGTGCCGAAGCTACTCGAACTCCCCAGATTGCTTAATGCGGCCGATATCGTCTCACGCGAGGCCGCTGGCAAAGATGAGATGGCGGCCATCAAGGTGCTGCTAGATGCTGGTTCAGGATCTTTGGGAGGCGCCCGACCTAAGGCTTCAGTTCGTGACGGAGAACGTCTCTTCATTGCCAAGTTTCCACACCACAGGGATCGATGGGACGTTATGGCTTGGGAGATGACAGCATTGGACCTCGCTGCGGCTTGCGGCATCGAAACACCGACGCGACGACTCGTCAACGTTACGGGAAAGAATGTGTTACTCCTGGAGCGTTTCGATCGAGATGCCAGTCGGCGCATTCCCTACATCAGTGCGATGACCCTAATGCAGACTCGCGATGGAAACGACGGTGAATACATTGAGATGGCAGAGGCGCTCCAGAGCGTCGGAAGTGCCGTGACTCACGATCTTCGCGAGTTGTGGCGTCGAATCGCATTCTCGATCGCCGTCAACAACACTGACGATCATCTGCGCAACCACGGGCTCCTTCATTTGAACGGTGGGTGGTGTCTGTCGCCCCTTTTCGATGTCAACCCGAATCCTGACCTTTCGGAGGAACGATCTACGAGCATCAACTACGTCACGGATCACGAGAGCGCGAGAAGTGCTCTGGTGGCGGCAGCGGAGTACTTTGATCTTGACCCCGACTCTGCAGGTGAAATCTGGGACGAGGTCATCGCCGGAGTGGCGGATTGGCGCAAGGTAGCCACTTCGCATGGCATCGAGGATCACGAGTTGCGGCAGTTCGCTGAGTCCTTTGAAAGTTCTACTTGAGGGATCACGCGACGAAATCCGCCTCACGGATACCCGCCTAAAAATGGGTTTTCTAATTGCGCCATTCCGTTACCCATCGACGCAACGACTAGAAATGTACCGTGCTTTTCGCCACCTCTCGTCTGACCTTAAGTCTTGGCATCATCGCTCCCCTCTTTACAATCCTCCAGTGTGTAGCGCAGGCGATGCGCATAAATCGCACGGGAGCGAAGGGCGTCTCGATGAGTACGTGGATACTCTCGGCCGCCGTGGGAGAGACGTGGATCGGTTACGGATTCTCCTTTCGCGTCCCCGCCGAGGTCTACGCCAATACCCCGTTCTTGCTCGTGGCCTGTTACGTCGTACTGGTCGCCGCACGAAGTCAGGATGTTCTTCGGCGCACGAGCGTGAGTTTCATAGGCGCTTCGGCCCTTGCAGTGCTCGTTTCACTAACAGGGATCTCGCATCAGTGGCGATGGATTCTCGCCACGATCGCGGTCGGCGGTGCCGTCGTGATCTACATCCCTCAGATGCTGGTGACGCTTCGCTCGAGAGATTTGACCGGGGTATCAGTCGTCAGTTGGACGCTCGCTCTCTTCACTGGAGTGGCGTGGGCACTCTACGGAATCTTGATTCATCAGCTTGCAGTCTCGCTGCCCGCCGTCGTCATGATCCCGACGACGTTCGTCATCTTGATCCAGGTCACGCGCCATCGTGTGCGCGGACGGGCTCTCGCTGGCTCACTCGCGCCCATCGTCGAGTAGATTGCCTCGACGCGAGAGTTGGTGGCGCGACGCTACGCCTACGCGTCGCGCTTCGACATTCGCCAGGCTCCCAATGCTGTCCAAACCACGACCCATCCAATGACCACGCACACGGCAACGGTCGTACTCTCAGGGACGAGTTGCGGCGCTCCAGCCGGCCCGTTTCCCGCTCCAAAGGCGCTCGGCAGACCCCCCGGTTCAAGGTGGGCGGTGGCGAGACCAACGAGTCCCCGCTGCACGTTGAGCAGGTGATTTATCACGTTGCGAGAGAAGATGGGCGTGAGCACGATCTCCAGCACGATCATCAAGACCACCGGTACCGTTCGTTGTCCCATGAGCGAGGCAAGACCGAGCCCCACGATGAAGCCGATGGCCGCCTCGAGCTCTAGCCAAAGTCCCGTTTGGATCATCAACTTGTTCGACGGGTACAAGAAGAGTTTCGAGTACGCCGAGTAGTCCTCCTTGGCAATGGCGATGGCGAACGACTTTTGGGTGGCTGACGAGATGTTCTTGAAACCCGAGGTCCCCGGAGGAACGACGATGTTTCCCCTCTGGTCGATGAAGCAAGGAACGTTTATTGTCGTCTTTTTCCCGCTGCCGTTCCCGTTCCCATTCGGATTCACACGGTAGGGAAGACCGCAGATTGCCACCTTGGGGTGCTGCGCCGCCCAACTCTCGAATCCGGCGAGTGATTGTCCGGCTGGCACGTTGACGCCTGGGTAGTACAACTTGGTCGGCGCGGCGAAGACGCACACGGCGCACACGATCGTGAAACCGACGGCCACCATCGGCACGATGATCGCGAGTCCCGCGGGTATCCGCGCGAAGTAGAGGGCCAAGCGCGAACGCCCAGTGATCACCAAGTGGCGAAACATCCCTTCGGTGAGATCGACGGACCCGGCCGTGCAGCCAAGAGTGGCGGCGACGATGAAGCCAAAGACGTACATGACAAAGCCAGCGAGTTGTGAGAAGACGTCGTAGCCGCCGGCCGGTCCGTAGGTCTTCGGCGCTGCTGCGTGCATGATGAGCCGGATCAGGAGAAAGATGGCGGGTATTCCGATGTTCACCACGATGAGCGCGGCCATGAGGCCCCGTCGCTTGCGCAGTTCCATTATCCGCGTCGCGATCATGCCACCCGTGGGAATCCACGAACCTCGATGGTCGCGCGCGTCGCCACTCGAAGAAGTGGCGACGCGCGCCGTTGACGTCGCGGTGCTCGGGACCGACGTCACGCGGACTCTCCGAGACGGCTCGTGACCTGCAAGAACCACGACTCGAGCGACACTTGTATCTCTTGGAGTCGGTAGACGGCGATGCCGTCCTCAACCAGCAGCCGATTGATCTCGGCGATGGCGTCACGACCAGTACCGGCGGCGAGGTGAATCGACAACCCCGACGTCTCGACCTCGATCTGCGCTCCGAGCGGCGTCGCCGCAAGAATCGTCCGGGCACGCTCGGGCGTTGAACACTCGACGTTCACTTCCACGGACGCCCCGGCCAGAAGTTCACTGATCGGACCTTGGCGGATCACCTTGCCGTTGTCGACGATGGCGACCGCGTCGCACGTGCGCTCGACCTCGTCGAGGAGGTGCGAGGAGAGCATCACGGTGCGACCTTCGCTCACGAGCGACAGGATCATGTCGCGCATCTCGTGCATGCCAGCCGGGTCGAGCCCGTTCATCGGCTCGTCCAGGATCAAGAGTTGCGGGTCTCCGAGGAGACAAGCGGCGACCCCGAGGCGCTGTCGCATGCCCATTGAGTATTTGGAGACGCGGTCGTTCGCGCGATGCGCCATCCCCACCCGCTCCAGCGATTCGTCGATCCGGTCCTTCGCGGCGGGCTCGCGCGCGGCCGCCAGCATCATGAGGTTCTGACGCCCGGTCAAGTGACCGTGGAATCGGGGTTCGTCGACGATGGCGCCCACGCGCGCCAACGCCACGTCTCGATGGCGAGGAACCGGTTGGCCGAGAAGCGACATGGTGCCCGCGTCGGCGTGCGTCAAGCCGAGGAGGACCCGGATGAGCGTCGTCTTGCCGGCACCGTTCGGGCCGAGATAGCCGAACGCGCAACCCCGAGGAACGAGGAGCTCAACGTCGTTCACGGCGACGTTGTCGCCGAATCGTTTCGTCAGCCCGTGCGTCTCAACGGCCCACGGGCTCTCCGCCGGGTTCGCCGAAGCCTCACCTTCGAGCATTGTTGTACTCATCACTGCCTCCCGTAACACTGGCGAACGGCCCGTTGCAACGAAGATTAAGTCACGAGCGCGTGAGAGACCATCAGGGTAAACCCTGACGTCGGCACTGAGGACCATCGTCGAAACATTTCAGCCTCGCGACCACGCGTGGACGGCCACTACGTCGTCAGACGGCTCGCACGTTGGGAAGTTTGGGCCGGCGCAACCGTCTCAACACGCGTACTCGAAGAGCAGCTCGTGAAGTCGAGGGTCAGCCACCGAGTCGACGACAATTCCTGCGCCATTTTGTAGAAGACGCGCGGCGGCGTCAGTGCCACTAAGCACACCCACGCACTGGCCCGCGCCGGCGCGACGCCCGGCCACCATGTCCGAGGCCGTGTCGCCAATGACCACGATCGACTGCACACCACTCACTTGTGCTCGTAGCGCGCAGAGCAACACCATGTCCGGATGTGGACGGCCCCGACCTGCGTCCGCCGGCGATACCCTCAAGGGAAAGAGTTCGTCCCAGCCAAGTAGGTCGATGAGTGCCTCGCGGGTAGCGGGTGAGAACCCGGTGGTTAACGCGACGCCAATCCCAAGACCCCTCGCGTACTCGGCTATGGCGCGAGCGCCAGGGACCTCAGTCACGCCCGAGTCATTCGCGGCCTCAACGAGATTGCGTTCGAACGCTTCGTTGGCATCGCGCGCTCGATCGTTAAACAGCACAGTAAAGACATCCAACTTCGACTGACCCATGGTCTCGATGACGTACGACTCGGCGTCGTGTGCTTCGTTGTCCGAAAGGCCCATTTCGACAATGGTTCGTCGAAACGCCGCAAGCACCAGACCGTCGTCGTTGACGGTGGTACCTGCCATGTCAAAGCAGATGAGTTCAACGTTCATGGGACCGTCTTCTCGTTACAGCGTGAACGATCGTCGCTCGACAATTACTCGACCGTGTCATCGCGGCGTCACCACGAGCGAGTTCGCGCTCAGGTACCGACACCCAAACAAAGCGAAGCACGTTCCCCGTGCGTGACCTTTACGTGTCAGGAGACAACTCCTTCTCCGTCTGGCCTACGCCGTTGTTCAAAGAACGTTCGCAGTAACGCCGCCGACTCGTCGGGCAACACGTCGTAGGTGAGCGCGACCTCGTGCAACAGTCGAGGATCACTCAGAAGGTTGTAGCGCGAACCGACTGCGCCCGCCTTCTCGTCGAGGGCTCCGATGACGACGCGCGCCACACGGGCGTTGAGCAGCGCTCCCGCGCACATCACGCACGGCTCGAGCGTGACGTAGGCGGTGACCCCGTCGAGACGCCAACGGGCCCTCGAGCGCGCCGCCGAGCGCAGGGCCACGACTTCCGCGTGAGCGCTCGGATCGCAGTCGACTTCGCGGCGGTTCTCCCCCACCGCGATCACGACGCCGTCTTCTACGAGCACGCACCCGATGGGTACGTCGTCGTGGGCGCTCGCGCGTTGCGCCGCGTCGAGGGCATCTCGCATGAACCGCTCGTCGTCTTCCATGACGTCGAAGCGTAGGACAGGTGGCGCTCTCGAAAGTCGCTCTTAAAGGGGCGTTGTAGGCTTGACGACGGAGGGGTGCGAGAGCGGCCGAATCGGGCAGTCTCGAAAACTGCTGTGTCTACGGGCACCGTGGGTTCAAATCCCACCTCCTCCGCCAGCGTGAAACGGGTGACTTCGGTCACCCGTTTCTTTGCTCAGGCGACGTACCTGAGTCGTGCCAGTACTCTTAGAACGTCTGACGTAGGTAGAACTTTCCCAGGAGCACACTATGGTTTCCTCACTTGAATCGTCGATCGGCACCGAGCGCAAGGTGGTGACCGAACTGCCCGGACCGAAGTCCCAGGCACTCCACCAACGTCGAAAGGCCGTCGTGAGTGCCGGACTCACCGTCGGTTTTCCCGTGTACATCGAACGCGCGCAGGGTGCGATCCTCGTCGACGTCGACGGCAATCAACTGCTCGACCTCGGTTCGGGCATCGCCGTGACGGGCATTGGCCACGCCGTGCCCGAACTCGTGGACGCCGTGTCACGCCAAGTCGCGAGTTTCACCCACACCTGTTTCATGGTGACGCCGTACGAGAGCTACGTCGAGGTCTGTGAAGAGCTCGCCGACCTCACGCCGGGTTCGCACGCGAAGACGTCGGCGCTTTTCAACTCCGGCGCCGAAGCCATCGAAAACGCGGTCAAGGTCGCGCGCCTCGCCACGGGACGCAGCGCCATCATCGTCTTCGAGCACGCGTACCACGGTCGCACCAACTTGACTATGGCGCTGACGGCGAAGAACATGCCCTACAAGGATCACTTCGGACCCTTCGCGCCCGAGGTCTATCGCGTGCCCATGAGTTACCCCTACCGCGACGGATTGAACGGCGCCGAAGCCGCGGCGAACGCCATCAGGATCATCGAATCCGACGTCGGGGCGGAGAACGTCGCGGCCCTGCTCATCGAGCCCATCCAGGGCGAGGGCGGCTTCGTCGTACCGGCCGAGGGGTTCCTCCCCGCGCTGTCCAAGTGGACCACCGACCACGGCGTCGTCTTCATCGCCGACGAGATCCAAACCGGCTTCTGTCGCACGGGTGACTGGTTCGCCGTTGACCACGAGGGCGTCGTACCCGACATCGTGACGACCGCGAAGGGCCTCGCGGGTGGCATGCCGCTCGCGGCCGTGACAGGACGAGCGGAGCTGATGAACGCGGTGCACGAGGGTGGTCTCGGCGGCACGTACGGGGGCAATCCCGTCGCCGCCGTCGCCGCTCTCGCCACCATCAAGACGCTGCGTGACCGCAACCTCGTGGCGCGCGCGAGAGAGATCGGCGACACGTTGTTGGCGAACCTGCGTTCCCTTCAACAAGACGTCGCGATCATCGGTGACGTGCGAGGTCGCGGCGCGATGGTCGCCTTCGAGCTCATTGAGCCCGGCACCAAGAATCCCAACGCGGCGGCGGCGAAGGCGATCATCTCGTACTGTCAACAGCACGGCGTGGTGGCGCTGCCCTGTGGAACGTACGGCAACGTCATCCGCCTCTTGCCACCACTCATCATCAGCGACGAACAACTGGCTGACGGCCTCGGCGTCTTGGGTGACGCCGTTCGTTCCGTTCAGTAGTTTTCGCCAACGCCAACGCGTTGATCACAGAGGACTCATGAGCGCTGCCCCTACTCGCGTACCGACTCGTTGGCGGCTGGCGGCGACGTTCGGCGTCGCGGCGCTCATCCTGGCCAGTTGTGGCACCGCGAACGTGACGACGGTCCAAACAGTGAACGGCACGCCAGCACGCAGCATCTCGGTGCCCCTGACGAACGTGGGCTGCACACTGAACGACTTCTGCCTCGCCGTCGGCACGTCGAGCGCAAGCGTTGGACCGACGTCGGTGTTGGAGTTCGTCACGCCGAGCGGTCACTGGTTCCCCCTCGCCCCGCCCGCTACGGTCTCGCCACTCGTCACCTCGACGGCTTGTACGAACACGGAGTGCTTGGTGGGTGGTTCGCAACCCGGGCACGATCTCCTGTGGCGCTTCAGCGCTATCGGACACACGATCGCCGTCGCGACCCCGCCGCCGGGTGGGATCGGTATCGACGCTCTCACCTGCGATGAACTCAACTGCGCGCTCGTCGACACCGGCGCCGTCGGCGCGACGCCACGCCTCAGCCTGAGTGCCGACGGTGGGCTCACCTGGACCGACCCCGTCGCCATGCGCTGGGCCAGTGGCGAAGCCGTCACGTCGCTCGCGTGCGTCGCGGTCTTCGACTGCGTCGTGAGCGCGCTCACGCCTCATCACCTCGTTTCCCTGTACGCGACACGAGACGGCGGCACGACGTGGACGCAGCGCGTCACGCCCACGACGTGGACTACGCTGACGTCAATCTCGTGCGCCAACCTTCGCTGCGTGGCCCTCGCCAACTCCTCGAGTTCGTCGAAACTCGTCCGGTCCACCAACCTGGGAAAGTCGTGGACGAGCGCGTCGCTGAAACAAGAATCGAACGCACTCGCCTGCACGACGTTGACGTCGTGTGTCGTCGTGGGCCAGCTCGCGAACGCCACGCCGTGGCTCGCAACGCTGCACGGGGGCACCGCGAGCAACGCGTCACTTCGTTACGTACCGACACCACTGCTCAGCGTGGCCTGCGGGACGAAACGGTGCGCAGCTATTGGCGTCACGACCCTGCTCAGCGTGCCCGCGCCGCGTTAGCAGCGCACGCCGACGTCGAGGGGCCCTGGTTCGCGGCTCTCGTAGGATGACTCGGGCGTCGTCACGCGGCGCCGCCCATGGGGGTGGAGATGTACGAATGGTCCGACGAGCACCAGGCGATCATCGACGTCGTCCGCCGTTTCGTTGACGAAGAGATCCGACCCCACCTCGACGACCTCGAACACAACGGCGTGCCACCGTACGAGATCTTGCGAAAGATGTTCGACGTCTTTGGACTGCGATCGATGGCCGCCGAGTCCTTTCGACGCCAGCTCGAGCGAAAGCTTGCGGGCGGCGACGCGCCCAGCGATCGCCAACGTGACCCCGCACTCACGCTCATTCCGACGATCGAACTCTGTCGAGTGAGCCCCGGACTCGTCACCTCGCTCGGTGTGTCGACCGGTCTCGCCGCTGGGACCATCAACAAGCTCGGGACGCCTCGCCAAATGGAGCGCTGGGGGCTCGATCTCATGACACTCGACAAGATCGGCGCCTGGGCGATCACCGAACCCGACTCGGGTTCGGACGCGCTCGGCGGCATGCGCACCAGCGCGCGCCGCGACGGTGACGGATACGTCTTGAACGGCCAGAAGACGTGGATCACGAACGGTCCCTACGCGGACACGATCGTGCTGTACGCCAAACTCGACGACGGCAACGGTGACGACATCCGACAGCGAAAGGTCCTCACCTTCGTGCTGGATAAGGGAATGCCAGGGCTTGAACAGTCCCCACCCATGCGAAAGATGGGCCAGCACGCCTCGCCGACGGGCGACGTCTTCTTGAGCGACGTCGTCGTTGGTCGTGACCGGTTGCTCGGCGAAAGTGAAGAGACCAGAGGTGGTGGGCGACAGAGCGCAAAGGACAACTTCGTCGCGGAGCGCGCCGGTGTCGCCGCCATGGCGCTCGGCGTCATCGAAGAGTGCACGCGCATCGCGATTGAGTACGCGAAGCACCGAATGCTCTGGGGAACGCCCATTGGCGAGTATCAACTCATCCAACTCAAACTCGCGCAGATGGAAGTCGCGCGCGTCAACGTGCGCAACCTCGTCTTCACGTACGTGGAGCGCTCCAACGCCGGTGCCGTCCCCACGCTCGCCGAGGCGTCGGCGATGAAGCTCTACGCGGCCCAGGCCGCGTGCCAAGTCGCCGACGACGCCATCCAGATACTCGGGGGCAACGGCTACGTCACCGAGTACCGCGTCGAACAGCTGAGTCGTGACGCTCGTGTCTTGCGCATCTACGCGGGCACCGACGAGATGCAGGTGATCGCCATCGCGAAGGACCTCATCCGCGACTAGAGCTCATCGCGCAGTCGCGCCGCGACGCCCGTCCAGCCCTTGTAGTCCTGCACCGAGGCCGGCGCGGTGTCGAGCCCGTGAAGGAGCGCGTGGACGAACTCCTCGTCGTGGGCGCGTAACGAAGCGGCCGACGCGACGTACGTGCGAATGGTGAAGACGATGGCCCGCGTCATCGGAAGTTGGCGAAGCGTTTGACGCTCAACGCGAAAGTACCAATCGGATAAGTCGCTGTGCGGCGAGAGACGCGTCCTCGCGCGTTGGTGCAACACGGGACTGTCGACGAGCGTCCAGTTCAGTCGCCAGAACGACTTCTCGGGCGTGAGACGATCGAAGAAGGCGTTGGTCGGACGCGCGAGCTCTTGGTCATACAGCGGCACGGGCGAATGGATGTCGTCGAGCGTGGTGCCGATTTTGCTCGCGAGGTCCCAACGGGACGGAAAACAGACGCACGCCGCGCGCAGGCGCCACGTATCCTCCTTCACCATCACGCAGAGATCCTCTTGGACGAGTCGGCTGGCTTGGACGATAGGGTGCTCGCTCTCACTGGTCTCGATGGAACGGTCGGGGTGGACGTCGTGCAAGAACTGCTTGAGTTCGACGAGCAGTTCGAGGCTGGCCTCGTCGCCTTCGAGGTTCGTCGCGACGACGACGTCGTAGTCACTCTCGAGCAGTTGGGCCTTGAGTGAGAGCTCCTCGTCGCAGTGCTGGTCGAATTCCAGCCACTTTGCGGGATCGAGCGGGCGCAGTCCCATGGCGAGTCGCCAACCCCGGTGATCGAGCGGCACGTAGGGAAAGGAGGTGCTCACGGTCTCAGGGTTCTCGTCGCCGTCGCACGACGAGGAGGTAGAAAAGCAGCGCCAGGGCGGGCACCGCGAGGACGACGAATCGACCTTCGGGCAGGACGGCACCCCGGTGCACGTTGACGACCGTCGTCGTGGTCGTGAGGGCTGCGAGCACACTGTTCATAATGAGGAATCCACCCATCTAATCTGGCACGTCGCCCAAACCCCTGAATCCGGCGAGCCGAGCACGTTGGCCAAGAAATCATGCGAACTCCTTAGGTACGATTGTCTATGCCAAGAACCCAGCGCACGCGCAGCGCCCGTGCCGTCGCCAACGACACGGCCATTCGTGACGCCGCGGTGAGCGAAGTGTTACGAGTGGGCGTCGACCACGTCTCACTTCGTGACGTCGGTCACGAAGCCGGTCTCACCCACGGGGCCACCTACGCCCGGTACGAAGACGTTGATGAGCTCCTCGTTGACCTCTGGAATTCCGTTCTCTCTGACCGGGCGGTCACGATGTTCGAACTGTGCATGAGCGCCGCCGATGACCCCAACACCTCCACCGTCGGGACCATTTTCGACTTCATTCGTGCGGCGACGCCCGCGGACGTCGCGTGCGTCCATCTGCTTCTGACCTCGCGACGGATTCCAACCGTGCACGAAGAGGTCGAGCCATTCATTCACGAGTACTTGGACCGCACGTTCGACGAGACGAGCACCGAGAGCGCGGCCTTCACGCGCGGGATCACCATCTTCGCCATGACCATGGTGCAGATCTTCGCCGACTCCCAGTTCGGGTGGGACCGTGACTACCAGAGCGTGCTCGAGAAGTTGCTCTTGGAGACTCTGGAGACCGATCCCCGCGACGTCGATGAGGTGAAACTCGAAGAGAACGTTGAACAGATAGTTCTCCCGCCCGGCGACGATCTCAAGACCCAGCTCGCCTACGCCACGTTCGGCGTCGTGGGCAAGAGTGGCTACACGCGCGCGACGATCTCTCGAATCGCCCGGCGCGCCAACTGTTCGCCCGGCGCGATCTACAAGCTCTACCCCTCCAAAGAGGACCTCGTCATCGCGGCGTTCCATGACCTCATGCGCGCTCGCTGGATGAAAATCTCAAACTTCGTCAACGTGCTCGAGGAGGGATCGATCACGCAACTCCTGCACAATTCGGCGAGCCACCAGAACGCGGTGCGCAGGAGTTTTATTCTGGAGACGGCCATCGCGTCAGCCCAGAGTGACAAACTACGAGTGGCGATCCTTGGCCAACTCAGCGAACTCGAAGCCGTTATTCCACTGCTGCCCCACGTCAGCGACGACGAGAAGAGTCGTCTGCGTCACCTGATTCGTTCGATCATGTTCGTGTCGATCGGCGTCACGTTCTTGTCAACCGTGACCGAGTCCCTCGAACACCTCGATTTCAACCAGTTCGCTGAGCCCTTTCGTCGCGCGGTGTTGAAAGACTGCGTGCCGACCTGGAGCGTAATGTGCCAACAGATGTTGGAACTGAAGCAAAGTAGGGGTTTCTAGGCCTGCACCGCCGGCGGGGTACCTTTTAGCGCTTCGAGTCGGTCCAGGATTCCCGTGATCGCTTCGTCCTGGGCGAGCAGGTGCTTTTGGATCTCCTCGGACTCCTTCAGCACCGCTTCGGCGTCCTTGTACGTCTCTTCCGAACGTTTGTCGGCGGCGGCGGCTTGAATGTTCTGGCCCACGATGATGATCGGCAACAGGACCAGCTGCAAGAAGCTGCTCGAGAGCCACACCACGATGTAGTACGTACCCTGCTTCATCGCAGAAGGTAGCGCCAGCAGCGCCAACACGGTGAAGAAGTACGCGCACCACATGGTGCCGACGACCAACGTGACCTTCAACCCGAACTTTGAGTTGAGTCGAGCGAAGAAGCCGCCCGTCTTTGGTTTGCGGAAATCGTTGGTCTTTATCGGACGGCCGGCACGGGCGAGCTCGTTGAGGCGCGGATGGCGGGCGTACTCGTAGATTTTGGACATGCTCGGATTCTCACACGCCCATTGAGGTGGCGAGTGGAATTCCTTGCGGTACTTAGCCCTTCATGAGGTCGGGCGACGTCTCCATGCCTTGACGCCACACGGAGCGGGCGATGATCTTGGTGGTGTCGGCTCGATCCTTGTAGCGCATCGCGATGTCGCGTGCCTCTTCGAGCAAACCCTCCGAGAGCTTCGTGGGATTGAGCCCGAGGGCTAGGAACTTGTCGCGACTGACGTTGAGTTCGTTCTCAATGGCCTCACGACGGGGATTGGGCAAAAACGCCACGTCGACGCCCGTCAACTTGGAGATCATCTCGGCGAGCTCTTTGATGCGGTGAACCTCGGTGACCTGGTTGAAGACTTGGGGCTTGTCGCCGCGTTGCGGCGGGTTTTCCAGCGCGATCTGGACGCAGCGAACCGTGTCTCGAATATGGATGAAGGCGCGCGTCTGTCCTCCCGTTCCGTGCACCGTGAGCGGGTGGCCAATGGCCGCCTGCATCAAGAACCGGTTCAAGACGGTGCCGTAGTCGCCGTCGTAGTCGAAGCGGTTGACGAGACGCTCGTCGAGCGCGGTCTGGGGCGTCTGAGTGCCCCAGACGATTCCCTGGTGCAAGTCGGTGATCCGTATCTGGTCGTTCGCCGCGTAGAAGGCGAAGAGCAATTGATCGAGCGTCTTGGTCATGTGGTACACCGAGCCGGGGTTGGCCGGGTGCAAGATCTCGCGGTTGACGTCGCCGTCAGGCGTCGAGACTTTCACGGTCAAGTAGCCCTCAGGGATTGGCGCCGAGCCGGACCAGCCGTAGCCGTAGACGCCCATGGTGCCGAGGTGCACCAACGCAATGTCGAGGCCACTCGACATGATGGCCGCCAACACGTTGTGCGTCGCGCGCACGTTGTTATCCACGGTGTAGCGCTTCGAGGCGGTGTTGCGCATGGAGTACGGCGCGGCGCGCTGCTCACCGAAGTGCACGATCGCGTCGGGAAGCTCCTCGCGCAAGAGAGCTTCGAGTCGGTCGTACTCTTCGGCCAGGTCGAGCAGGACGAAGTCGATCTTCTTGCCCGTTAGTTCTTTCCACGCGCGCACGCGCTCGTGGATCGGGCGAATGGGTGTGAGTGACTCGACTTCGAGTTCGATATCGATCTTGCGACGACTCAGATTGTCGACGATTGTGACGTCGTGACCGACGTCAGAGAGGTGGAGCGCCGTGGGCCAGCCACAGAATCCGTCACCACCGAGAACCAGTACCTTCATGAAATCTCCTAATGCGTACGCTTGTATGACGGTTGCCTAAGCAACAGAGTCCTCGAAAGTTGGCTCAGCGTCCCCCAACACTACCAATGAATCACGGGCTTACAGAGGGTTTGGCCACCCTCGCGGGGCCAAAGAACCTCGTCACCGCCGTCATTACACTTAAGACGTGCGCCGCCCCAAGCCGGATAATCAATTCCAGCGCGTCAATCTGATCGTTCTGATGGTTTTCGGTCTAGCCTTCGGCTTCGTCGAAGCCGCCGTCGTGTACTACTTACGGGCCCTCGGGGACTTCCATCAGAACTACGTGTTCTCGCACTACCGGACCTATTTGAATCTCGGTTTCATCACGTTCGTCTCACCGATTCAAACGCTCCTCGTCAATCACCGCGTCAGCGTCATCGAGGTCACACGTGAAGCAGCGACCATCGTCATGCTGGCGACGCTCGCGTACGTGGCCGCCAGAACCTGGAAGGCGCGCTGCGGAGCCTTTCTGGTCGCGTTCGGGTGCTGGGACCTGGCGTACTACCTCTTCCTTCGCATCGAGGACAACTGGCCACGGAGTTTGTTCACGAAGGACGTCTTCTTCCTTATCCCGGTGACGTGGATCGGCCCGGTCATCACGCCGATCGTGCTCTCGTTCGTGATCATCGTGCTCGGAGCGAAGCTCTACACGGACTGAAATTGACCGTCAGGCGCCCATGAAGCGGTCGATGAACGTCTTCGCGGAGGGCCACCTCTTCCCAACCGCTGTCGATCACTCCCGCGTTGCGGCGCTGGCGCTCGAACGACGCGCTGGCGATCGCCCAGGGAACGGTGTGATCCTTCTCGCCAGAGATGATCTTCATCGGGCCACGGTGATTTGTCGAGTCGACGCGGGCTTCCGTTGACGGATTCACGTTGGCGAAGGCCGCTTGAAACAGTGGAATACCGGACCCCGGGACGGGAAACTCATCGTAGAGCCGCTTGGCTTCGGTCTCGTCCACGGCGTTCACGAAGGCGAAGCGAAACTGTTCGTGGGGGAGCATCACCGAACGCTTTCTGTTCAAAGGGTTCCGCAGAACTGCCGACGCGGCCTTGAGCGAGGAAAAATGAAGCGGTATGACACCGCGGAACGGTCCCCGATCGATGGGCACCGAAACGTGAGCCAGGCCCTGACCAGCGAGTTTCTGGGTGATCAGACCACCGAAGGAGTGCCCGACGATCGCCGGCTTTGCTTTCAACTCTTTGATCACCTGCGCGACGTGGTCCGTAATGCCTTGGACGCTCTTACCCGCGATGAGCTCAGGGTGGCGGCGACCTTCTTCCACCGTCGAGGAATCATCCGGCCAGTCGGGCGCCACCGTGCGCTAGCCCGCCGATTCAAACAGCGCACGCCACGGATCCCAACTACCGGCCAAGAGCCAAAGTCCGTGAACGAACACGACGGTCGGTTTGCCGGATTCATTGGCTCTGTCGACCTGTTCGAGCTCTTCGCTGGTCGGTGGCTTGGGATTGTTCGTCATGAGCCTCCACGCACCGTTGGTGGACGCGTCCGTTGCTCCAGGCGATGTTCCTCCGGACTATTTAGGTGACGCCTGCTCGTGTGGAGCGTTGGAGGAATTGTGTGGACGGATCAGAAGCGGTCGGGCGCAAACAAAACGTGGTCCATTGAAGGCGGTGCCTAACCAGAGTGCCACGCGCCACTCGTTAAAGGTCAGCCACCGACCCGCAGACCGTCGAGCACCGTGGCGAGTAGGCGCTCACCCTGCGCTTTCACGAGCGTGGGACCGCTGCACATGCCACCGACCAGCAACATGAGGTCTGACCCGTCGATGGCAGACCGCGCCACGCCCGCGCGCTGCGCGTTCTCAAGCACGAGCGAGAAACTCTGTTCGACTTTTTCGCGCGCGTTCAGCCTCAACTCCGGATTCTTCTCGAACGACTCAAGGAGTTCGGTAAGGAACACTCGCTTGCCGAGGGAGTATCGCAGGAACGAATCGAGCCAACTCACCATTGCCTCCCATGGCGCGTAGTTCGCGACGGCCTTTTCGGCAGCGAGGAGCAGCTCTTCGACGTCGTTTCGATACACCGCCTCGACGAGATCGATTCGACGCGGGAAGTGTCGATACAGGGTTCCAGCGCCGACCCCAGCCTGATGGGCGATCGCCTCCATCGACGCGTCACTGCCCTGCGAGGTGAAGACCTCGCGCGCCGCGACCACCAGTCGATCGTGATTTCTCTGCGCGTCCGAGCGCTTCGCGCGATGGGCGCTTTCGGCGCCATCGTCCGTCGCGGGGACCGTCGAGGGCTCCAAAGATTTGGTCACTGGGCGAAGCATATGCCCAGATCCGATTGATTTTCTCGACATCAGGTCACAATCCGGAGGCACCCTCCGTATAGTAAGTGGAGGATGTTTCCGCTTCCTGCCAAATCTTAACGGAAAGGTGCTTAGCAATGCCCTCCCCAGCAAGCCCCGAAGTGCAGCCGACTTTGAGCCGCCTTACGTTGGAAAACGTCGCGTCGAACGTCGGTGAGGTGACGCGATGATCCAAGGCCCACTGGCCGGCCGGTACTCGGCCGTCGCGACGATGGTGATGTTCGCGCTGATTCCCTACCTCGCGTTATCCGCGGCGCTCGGTCCCTTGACGCCGATCATCAGTAAGCAGCTCCACATGTCGGCGCAGACGTTCAGCCTCGGATCGGGTCTCGCGAACGCCGCCTACGCCCTCGGCACGGTCCTGGCGGTGCAGTTCGCACAACATTTCCCGCAGCGAAGGATGCTCGTCGGGTACGCGGTCCTTCTCGTCATTGGCTCGGTGCTGACGGCGTCAGCGACGGATGCCGGGATGTTCATCACTGGCCACATCATCCAGGGACTGAGCACGAGCCTGCTGTTGATATCGGCAGTCCCACCGCTCGCCATTGGCTATCCCGCGAACAAGCTTCGCGACACCGCAGTGATCATGAACGTGTGCATCTTCGGAGCGGTGGCTCTTGGACCGCTCATTGGTGGCGTGCAGGCGGAGTCGATCGCTTGGCGGCCCCTGTTCTGGATCGTCGTCGGTATCGCGGTCGTCGCACTCATCCTCGTGGTGTTGACCTTCGAAGATTCTCCGGCAGCCAACCCTGATTCGCCGCGCGACTTGCCGGCGATCGGGCTTGCCGCCGTGGGTTGCGTCGCGGCCTTCTTTGGTGCCTCTGAGCTCACGACCCACGCGCTGCTCAACGTCGAAACAATCGTGCCGCTGCTCGGCGGTCTCGGCCTCATCATCATCCTTGTCGTCTACCAGTTCCGCGCGAAGCGACCACTGCTGACGGTCAAGACGATGCTCACGAGTTCGATTCCCGTCGCCGGCATCGTCGTGGCACTGTTCGCAGCCGCCGCGTCGGTCTCAGCGACCGCGCTGACGGTCGGTGTGCTCGAGTCTCGTTACAGCCCGTTGCACATTGGCCTCCTTTACTTGCCCGAAGTCGCGGGCGCCGCGCTCTCGGCGATCGCGCTCGGACTCGTCGTGCGTAAGCGCGCCATGCACTACCTGCCGCTCGTGGGCATGGTCGTGCTGGCAGCTGGCATCGTCGTCTTTCGAATCTCCGTCCCGTCGAGCCAGGCGATGGCGCTCCTTGGGTCCGGCCTCACGGGGATTGGTCTCGGCGCGACGGTGGCGCTGGCGCTGTTCGTCGCAGGTTTCTCTCTGCCCGCGGCCAACCTCCAGCGCGTCTTCGCCATCGTCGAACTCTTTCGAGCGGTCGCGGCCTTCATGGTCGCGCCGATCTTCATCCACTTCGCCGTCGCAACCGGCGGCGGTCTCGACGCGGGTACGGCCATCGCGTTGTGGGTTGGACTCGGTCTCGCCCTCGGGGGCGCGGTCATCGGTGTCGTCATCTACATGCTGAGCGGCGCTCGTCCCCAGGCGCCCGATCTCGACCGCTTCCTCGCCGGCGTCAATCCAGCGTGGGAGTCGCCACCACTGTTTGCAAAACTGCGTCGAAGCGTGCCCGAGACTAGAGTCCCCGCAATGGCGGGCGCACGTACCGAAAGCGTCGACTGACGTGTCCACACGTGATGTTGGCGCGACGACGCCCACCGGCCCGATTCTCTTCGTCTACGACGGCACCAAACTTGCAGCGCTGGCCATCGAGCGTGCGGGGCGTGAGCTCGCGGCCGGTCGCGACGCGCTCGTCTTGTGCGTATGGCAGCCCGCCGACGTCGGCTTCGAGCCAGTCACGAAGCGCCACTTCGACGCCGACGCAGCGAACGAAGTGCGTCAGGCCGCGGAAGAGACCGCCGAATTCGGCGCGTCACTTGCCCGCAACGCAGGCTTTCAAGCAAAGGGTCTGACCACGGAGGCGGCGCCAACGTGGAAAGGGATTATCCAGGCCGCTGAAGCGCACCACGTGAGCTTGATCGTTCTCGGCGCACACCGACACTCCGGTCTCGCCGGGCACCTGCTCGGCAGCGTCGCGGCGGCCGTCGTGTCGCACGCGGCCTGCTCGGTGCTCGTGGTACACAAGGAATCCTGAACAGCAACGAGCGACGTCGAACCATTCGTCGGCTACGTTCAGTTTTCGCGTTCGCGGACGTATTGACGGTCGCTGTCACGTAGCTCGTTTGTCGCGTAGGTACAGCCACAGACGATCACGGCACGCGATGAACTTTCAGCTCCCGTTATGACGCTGGATTGCCCGCGACCAATTTCCTACCCATCAGTCACGATGGATGAGCATTAATTCGTTAACGCGTCCTCAAGTAAAAACGCCCATGGCACTTCGGTCGTCCCTACCGAGGGTCTTTGCTCGTCTGACGTTGCCCGTTCCTTCGCTGCGTCAATGACCGTCACGTCCGAGGAGAGGGATCCCTCGAGCGTTTCGCTCGTGGTTGTTTCGCGATCACGTCGTGACTCCGTCCCCATCGCTTCTTCATCAATGTCGACGTCGCCGTCCACGTCGCAGTGACCAACCGCGTCCCAACACCGTGAACCTCGGGCCATGTCGTCAACAAACTCCGATGTCATGATCCCTCTTCATTGGTCTTCTCCAACTTGGCCAATCATGAACGTCTCTAGACGTGCGTATCCACTGCGCTTCAGTGAGTGTCAAGCGATTCTTTTAATCACTCGCACTCTTCACCTTCGCGTGTCGCAAAGGAAATGATCAGATTCCACGTGGGCGCCAAATGCCCCTCTTTGTTTCGCCCGGAGCGGAGCAGAAAGTCATTTGAAGGCACCCACCAGGCACTTCCCAGCAAGATTTTCGGCTCCGAAATGACCGGGGGAAAGTAGGATGGTTGTGCAACCAAGGAGGTGTTTATGACCCACTTGTTAAGGCATCATCCTGACGTCGTGCGCGACGAAGAAAATGCGCAAGCGCAGAGAAACGAAATCGAGCCGACTCCAACTCGAACGCCGACATTTCCAACGCCAGCGCGAGGTGCACCGCTCAGTCTGATTCTTGGAGGCTTCCTCGCTTTGTTGGTATCGGCGTGGGCGGGGATCGTCCCCTTTGTCGGCCCAACATTCGGGTTTTCGCCCGACGGCACGGCGTCGTGGACATGGAATGAAGTCCACGCGCTGGGAGCGCTCGTACCAGGGGCTGCAGGAGTGCTGGCTTGTCTACTGATCATCGTGAGCGCCCGTCGGTTAACGGGGACGCTGGCACCGGGACTGCTCGTCGCGTCCGGATTCCTTGCTTTCCTCTCCGGCGCGTGGCTCGCGGTCATCCCCGTGGTGTGGCCCACACTGGTGGGCAGTTATTTCCACACGGCGTCGCCATCGATGACGCTCGCCTATTGGGCGGGACTCGCTGTTGGACCGGGTGTCTTACTCGCAAGCTTCGGTGGATTCGCAATGGGTCGTGCCGGGCGAGAGGCAGCAAGTTGACATCGTACGACCGATGACGGAGTATAAGTTCCGCGAAAGTTTTTATGAACGATTGCTCCAAACAGGTGATCCGAGGTAGTGCGGAAGGAGAAGACGTGCCCCTATCTGAGCATGAGCAAAGAATTCTTACCAGTCTGGAGGAGTCGCTCGAGAGTGACGCGCGCTTCACTCATAAGGTCGACGCGATCAAGTTCTCCGATCGTCGTCGGCAAGTGCGATTTGGGAGTGTCCTTGGCTTCATTCTGGGATTGGCAATCCTTGTCGCTTTCTTCACGCACACCGTTCTCGTGGGAATTATCGGCGTGGCGCTCATGCTCGTCTCATCCCTTTGCTTCGTCGAGACACTTACAAACCGCGGTCGTCACTGAGGGAAATCTGTTTGGATCAAGTCACTTCGTTGACTGGACCTAAGTTTCAAAAGTGAAGACGCTCACGAACCGCAGAAACGCGACGTGCCGCCGCTGTCTATCCACCGTGTTGAGTAGTGACCAATTTAGAATCAGGCACCCAGACGTGCCGCTCACATAGGAATCGAATGACCGGAGAGAAGTTAATTCAAACATGATCACCGGAGTTTCACGATTTGTTCAATCGCGTCAAGATTGCCACCCGACTATCAGCCAAGCTCGGTGACTTGGACCTGAATGAACCTGAGGCGATTCGTGCGGCCATCGAGGATCTGATCGTTAAGCCGATCGGCGACACCGTCAACCTCATCCCCTTTCACCGTCTTCAAGAATCCCATGATCGTCCCCTTACCGGTGGTAGCCCATGTCGGACCGGTTTAAGTGTCACCACTTGCGTTTGACTCACGCGGGCCGCGCCGCTTTCGACAAGTACACGCCCCCACAACGTTGCGGGCCACCACTTCCCGCTTGGCCAGTCGGCACTTTGAAGTGGGAGCCGCCGCCGCCGATTGCAATCGAGTTCATCGTCGGACGCGACGCAAGGGGAACGGAATCCGTGGTTCGAAACCGAAAACCGCGTCGCACAATTATGGGCAAACCCTCGATACTGACTGGGGCTAGGCGCTCGTACGCTCGTCGTCAGCCCACAGGGTGCGTTTCGTGTCCGCTTCGGCGAACGAACCCGGGAGCCCGGCCATAAGGCTGGACTCCCGGGACGATCACATCGGTGTGCGTTAGAACGTTCCAGTGACGCAGATGGAGTTTGGAAGAAACCACTCACCCCAGGACGGAGGGTTCACGTTCCGGTCGGTGACGATCCAGTACTTGCCGCTAGAGTTCGGCGCTACCGAGCTGATGAATCCGTTGGTCTGGTCGTGGTTAGTAGCTCCACCGGCCACCGCGAGCATGCCCGCACCGCAGTACGGCGAACCAGCGGTGCTGGACGGCGCGGCCTGAGTGAGTGCGGTTCCGTAGGTCGCCGTGGTGGCGTTGCCAATTGCGTAACTACTCACGTCAGCGCTCGGGATACACACCGAGGACACCTGGTACGTCTCTCCGCCGTAAGACGGAGGATTGGTCAGATGAACCTCAACCTCCCACGCTCGTTGGTCCGTCGTGGGACGCGAGACTGTGAGGAACGTACTCGGATTGTGGCTGCGTACTCCGCCGCCGACCACGACGTCGCCCACGTTGCAATACGCGTCGCCGACAGCCTTATTGGCGCCGTAGTAGGTGTCGGGGCCGACCGCTAGCGGCTTCGTCTGCACCTGGTGGTAGCCGGGGACAGAGGACGCGTCAACGCAAACGGCGTACGTTTGGAAACTTTCCGGATAGCCAATGTTGATGGTCGGCGTCACGACTGCTTGCCAGGTCGTTGAATCGGTCGGGTACGACGTGCGAATGAACACTGAGGAGTTGTGATTAGCGACGCCTCCACTTAGAACAACCTTGCCCGGTCGACAAAACGCGTCTGCAACCTGCGACACGCCACTGCTGTTCGCGGGGATCGTCGTCACCGCTCCCATTGAGATTGTGTAGCCTGTGACGCCCGCGACTGTCGGGGTGGCAGAAGCCACCGAAAGGGGTGCCACCACTCCCAAGGTTACGAGGCTCATTGCCCCCACCACCGCCAAACTCTTAACTTTAAATACTCGAATATCCACTGCACTCCCTTGATAATTAACTTTGGCTATTTGCCTACAACGGGAGTCGGTTTCGCCATTCGCTCCCCTAAAGCCCGGCGACCAATCACGGCTTGAGGATCAACACTTCACCCTTTACTGTCAGGTCACTCTTGTCCTTTGAGGGAGCTTCCTAGGGTGAGGCATAACAGGAAACGATGACTCTGTCAATTCCCTGACAAGGGAAGAACAACGCAGCGCCGACAATCCCGCGCGGGGATTGACTTGTTCGTGATGGATTCGTGCTCTTGAACGACAATTCCAATGAATTCGTCGGTTCGCGGTCGAACCACGTGATCCAAAGTTACCGTTGCGGCAAGAAGAACGGGTAATTTCCTGGACCCTGCTTGCACCCTACAGTGACGTTGACCGCCCCCGAAGAAAGCGTCCCCGATGAACCGATACATCTGTCCTCGATGAGGGGCGGATTCCAGCGGTGAGCGCACCACTAGACAACTAGCTAGCTGAGCGTCGACGTCGAGGAGGTCCCATAGCTAACTATGAATATCGTCCCTTCGCGGTTGACGAACGACGAGATATCTGGGAACGCATCGCGACGGGTGAGTCCATCCCCCATCGCTCGTTCCTACGGTCGCTTCGCGAGTGCAGTGTGCACGTTGATGGAACAGACCGGCGGCGCGAAGCCGCGTGAACGAACGCGCGCGACCCGCTCATTGTCGTCGACGGAGCGTGAGGAGATCTTGCGCGGCCTCGCGGCCGGCACATCACTGTGCGAACTCGCGCGCCAACTCGGTCCGATTCTCACCGCCTTCGCTGCCGATCTGTTCAAGCCGCGAAGCAGCCGGACTGGGGAGAACTGGTGCCGTCCGATCCGTGCGAGGACGCACCCCTCACGGGGATGACGCTCAACTGTGTTCCGTTCCAGACGATTGAGTAGTCTCGCGCACTTTCGGGCCAGACCTGCAGGTAGGGCCCGCCGTTGGCCGCCGCCGTCGCCCACGCGGCTCCGGCTGCGGGCAACAACCCATTGAGCGAGCGGTAGTCGGCGAGTGCCATCTCAATGGCCCGGTAGTTCGCCCGACATGCCGAGACGGCGGCCTCCTGCGCGCCGCTCTCGAGCGTCGCAGGCACCGTCGCCGTGGTCGCGCCGGGAATCGTGGTGGTCGTGCCCGTACCCGATGGCGAGCCGCCCAGGGTGTTGAGCATGATCACGGCCATCACGGCCAAGACAATGACGGTGAGCAGCGTTCCGAGCAGCGCAATCCCCTGCTCGCGGCACGAACCGTGAACTCTGCGACGACCGCGTCTGAAGGCGTCCATGTGGGCCAATGGTATCGATGGAATCGGCGACGGGACGTGACTCGAAAGGCGTAACCCAGTGACAGAGAAGCAAGACACCACGGCCCCACAATCGCCCGCGTGGTCACGGTGCAAGTAGCGGAAACTGGTACTTCTCCGCGTACGAGAGGCCCTTCAAGGATTCAACCTTTCGGGCTCGTCGCCTCGATCGCCTCATCGACGTCCTTGATGAGACCTTCGGGCGCCTCGATACCGACCGAAAGCATCTGACTCCCTCTATCCGCCGACGCTGAGTGAAGACCTGGACGGCGACTAAGGGATCCAACGACGAGTGACCGACCAGACGACTCCAGGCCAGGACTTGAGTACCTGGCCTCACAATAGAAGTCGGGATAGGTGATAGGGACGGTCAAAACGCCCGAATCAGGTTCGTGTCCCCTAACCATCAAACCGTCAAACGGATGATCATTGATGCAAACGTCGTCCCGGCCCCTCAAGACTTCTCTATTCCGACCGTGGCAATGTATGTTGAAAGTGAGACGGACGTAGAAATCTCGCTCGAATAGACGTTATTTTCCGACGAACATCTCAGAAGGAAGCAATCGAGGGGCGGGGATCTGATGCGAATGCGCACGGAGCTTCTTGAATCGGTCCATCGGTCTATCGATCCCATGCAAATGATGCAACGGGTCTGCGTCGAGACACTCTCGCTCATCTCGAACGCGGAAAATGCTCTGATCGGGCTGGCCGACGACGAGAGAACTCTGACCTACATACGCGGCGCAGGCACTCGGCTCGATGCCGTCGGAGCGACTGTGCAACTAGACGGAAGCCTTTCGGGCCTCGCGTACCGTTCGGGAATTGCCGTGTACAGCGAAGACACCGAGAACGACGATCGTGTCGACCGGGAGGCATGTCGACGCTTGAACGCAGTTTCGTTGGTTTGTGTCCCAATACGACATGGAGCAGAGAGATTGGGTGTCCTCACGGTCAATGCGCCGATACCACGCGCGTTCACGGCGGCCGACGTCACACTGCTGACCCAGGTTGCTGAGTTTGTGGGTGCGGTCGTCTTCACATCGAGGAGCCTCTCGCGATCGACGGCGTCCATGTTTGGCTCTGGTGACGAAGCGGTCGATTCGACATCGATTGGCATCTCGGCAAAGGCCAGGTATATCGCAAATATTTTGAGTCCCGGATCGGTCGGCGAAGCGCTCGATGAGGAACTACTGCGCAAGACCTTGGATGAACGGGCATTCTCGATGGTCTTTCAACCCATCTATGCGCTGTCGACAGGTGCGTTGATCGAAGTCGAAGCTCTTGCACGATTCCACGCAACGCCTTATCGAACACCCGACGTGTGGTTCGCAATGGCCCATTCGGTTGGCCTGGGTATCGAGTTGGAACTGGCAGCGATCGAAATGGCACTGTCTTTCCTGGAGAGAATCCCCGAACAGATACCAGTTGCTATCAACGCCAGCCCCGAGGTCATAGGTACATCCGCTTTGGCCGCCATGATCGAATCAGTGGAACCAACTCGGATCGTGCTGGAGCTTACCGAACAGATCGCCGTTGCCAATTACCAGCACTTGTCAGGCCTGTTAGCCGACTACCGAAAACTAGGTGTCCAGCTGGCTATCGACGACACGGGGTCTGGGTTTGCGAGCCTGAGCCACATCCTCAAGTTGGCTCCGGACCTCATAAAACTCGATCGCGCGCTGACGACGGGAATCGACTCCGACCCGGTTCGTCGTGCTCTTGCCAGGGCCCTCCAAAGCTTCTCAAGCGATACCGGAGCCAGCATCATTGCCGAAGGTATCGAAACCGCCGCCGAGTTCCTAACCCTGCAAGAGATCGGCATTCCCTGTGGGCAGGGCTACTACCTTGGGCGTCCCGGTCCGGTCGAGCGTCTGAAATCTACCTTCGTTCCGCTCGGCAAGTAGCATTCCGTCCGCAGTTTGTGAACGCGCGGAAGATACAACGCACTCGAAGAACTTAGGTATTCTTCTTCGCCGCTTCGTTACTTTTGCCTCCGGAGACGCTCGGGATCTGCTGGAGCTCAACGTCAATAGCGTGAAGGACTCAAGTTTCGCGTGAGCCAGCAGTAAGTGTCCGCAATGCAGGAGCGACACGCGAGATGGTCGCCATCTCTCTCTAGAAATCAATCTCTCCATGCCGTCCGACTTCGCCTCAGTGAATCGGTCCCTGAGTACCCGGCCTCCAGAATTGAAGTGCGGCTGGAGGGATTCGAACCCCCGACCCTCGGTTCCGTAGACCGATGCTCTAATCCGCTGAGCTACAGCCGCGTTGATACTGGCCCACCATCCTAGCCGACGTCGTTTCCATCAACTCTTGGCCCACTAACTACCATTCCCTTATGGCCCGATCATTCATCGATGACCTTCCCGAACTGCTCGACGCCGCGTACGAACCGATGGTCGACCTTCGCCACGACTTTCACGCCCATCCCGAACTTTCCTTCGACGAGCACCGTACGACGAGGATAGTGAAGGAACGACTGATATCGCTCGGCTTCGAACTACGACCGTGCCCCACCGACACGGGTGCCGTCGCACGTTTGGTGGGTACCAAACCGGGTAAACGCGTGATGGTACGCGCTGACATCGACGCGCTACCGGTCACCGAAGAGCGCGGTCTCTCGTACGTCTCGCAGATCGCGGGCGTGATGCACGCCTGTGGCCACGACGTGCACACCGCCAGTCTCCTCGGGGTCGCGGACCTTTTGTCGCGTCGTCGAGAGGAGCTGGCGGGAGAGTTCACGCTTCTCTTTCAGCCGGCCGAGGAAGTGATCGGCGGCGCCAAGGTGATGATCGACGGCGGCGTGCTCGACGACAATCCCGTTGATTACGTCATCGGCGTGCACGTGACGTCGTTGGCGCCGGTCGGACTCGTGGCGACGCGCCCGGGCATCATGATGAGCGATGGCCAGACGCTCACCGTGCGCATCAAAGGTCGTGGTGGTCACGGCGCGATGGCGACGACCGAAGGCAACGTCGTGCTCGCGATCAGCCATCTCGCTCCCCTGCTCGGTGGCGTCGTCGCCGGCCTCACCTACGAGGGGACTGACTGCGCCTGTTCGGCCGGAGTACTCAACGCCGGAACCGCGAACAACGTCGTGCCCCGCCACGCGCTCTTGCGCGGAACGCTGCGCACGTTCACGCCCGATCAGAAGGTGCAAGCGATCGCACGACTTCGTGATCTGCTCCATGACGTCGACACCATCTACACGGTCCAGTGTGTCTTAGAACTGAACGAATCGACGCCGGCCGTGAAGAACGACGCCTCCGTGGTGTCGAGCGTCGTCACGAGCGCCCGACAAGTCGTCGGCGCCGATCAGGTGATCA
>Ga0208589_1000201_pt1 | contig 28992 bp, 27 predicted proteins | sample NGESurshal092012_2_FD_184486 | JGI IMG/M metagenome (GOLD analysis project Ga0208589, IMG submission 184486) | Arctic peat soil microbial communities from Barrow, Alaska - NGEE Surface sample F53-2 shallow-092012 (SPAdes) | ecosystem: Environmental > Terrestrial > Soil > Wetlands > Peat ...
GCCATCCGCGCGGCCAGGAACGGATCCTCGCCGAAGTACTCGAAGTTCCGGCCGCACATCGGCGCGCGGTAGATGTTCACGCCGGGCGCCAACATGATGTGCACGCCGCGGGCCCGGGCGTCGCGGCCGATCGCGGCGCCGACGCGGTTCGCGAGATCGCGATCCCAGGAGGCCGCCAGCGCGATGCCCGCCGCGTAGGTGGTCGAGGGACCCACGTTGCGGACGCCGAACGGGCCATCGGCCATCCGGAACGCCGGCAGGCCGAGACGGGGAACGGCGCGCACGTAGAACGAATCAACGCCGCCCAGATAGTCGATCTTTTCGTCCAGCGTCATGCGCGCCAGTATCGATTCCACCCGCGCTTCGGTGCGCTGGTCGACCTGGGCGGCGGTCGGGGCCGACGCTCGAATCGCCGGTGGGGGCGGGCGGACGCGATTCGGCGGGGGCATGAGTGAACTGAGAACCGGTCACTTGCTGGGGCGGTTGAACGCCGACAATGCGGTCGTAGAAGGCGCCGGCGCTGGCACAGCCGGCTAGGGAGCATAGCCCGAGTAGGAGCAGAGGGGCGGAGGATGGTCGCATGAGTCTTGTCCTTTGGCGTCGTAAGAAGACGAGAAGGCTATCTGAGTGGGCGGGGTGTTTCAATGCGAGCGGTTTGCATTTTTGCGCCGGGCGGGGCGTCTGTCCTGGAAAACAGGGAAGGAACCCTCACCCCAACCCTCTCCCTGAGTACAGGGCGAGGGGGAAAGAGGGACGAAATCAGATTCGGAAGGCGGCGCCCAGCCGTTTTCCCAATAGCGCGTTAGCGGCGAGGATGGTCAGGGCTAATAGGATCATGACCCAGACTCCCAAGGCGCTCGCGATGTATAGGCCGTCGCCGAGGCGTTGGGCGAGTTCGACGATTGCTTTTGTGATGGGGAAATAGCCTTCGCGCTGGGCCAGGATGAGGGAGTCGCTCACCTCCAGCATGGCGAAGGCAAAGGCCAGTAGCGCGCCGGCGATGAGGTTGGCGCTGATAAGGGGGATGGTGATTCTGGCCAGGACTCTTGCGGGGCCGGCGCCTAGGTTAGCTGCGGCTAATTCCAGATCGCGCGGGGATTGTTCCAGGCCGGCGGCGGCGGAGCGGACGAAAAAGGGGAGGCGTCTGGCGGCGTAGGCGATGATCAAGAACACCACGGGGTTTTCCTGCACGTCGAGCCAGAGGGGGAGTTTTTGGCCGAAGTGATGCTTGAGCGTGACGCTGATGGCAAGGTAGCCGAACGCGAGGACCAGGCCGGGGACAGCCAATGGGAGCATGGCCAGGGAATCGAGGAGCCAGCGGGCGGGGACGCGGGTGCGGACGACGATGATGGCGATGGCGAGGCCGACGATGGCGGCGAGGAGAGTCGCGGCGGCGGCGTAGCGGATGGAGTTAAGCACGCTGGGGAGAGCGAGTTCGTCGCCGAGCGCGGCTTTGTAGTGGGATAACGTGAAGTGCGGGGGGAGCAGACTGCGATACCACTGCCCTGCCGGTGTGAGACTGGTCAGGACGACGGCGACGTGGGGAATAATGGCGAGGAGAAAGACGAGGATCATCGGCGCGGCGGCGGCGAGGGCGTGGAATCCGTGGAGGCGGCGCGGGACGGAGGCGACGGCGGCTTTTGTGGTGGCGGCGTTGGTGGCGCGGCCGAGGAGAACCTTGCCGATGAGATAAAGTCCCGAGGATGCGGCGAGGGTTACGACGACCAGCGCGAAGACGAGGGGATTGTTGGCGACATCGGAAACCAGCTCGAATATCTGCACGGGGGTGATGGTGTAGAAACTGAAGACGAGGGGCGTGCCGAGTTCGGTGAAACTCCAGATCATGACGAGCGTGCAGCCGGCGAAGAGGCCGGGGCGGAGGAGCGGGAGGGTGACGCGGCGGAAGGTGGTCCAGCGTCCGGCGCCGAGGTTGCGGGCGGCTTGTTCCATGGCGGGGTCGATGTTTGCGAGGGCGGCCTGAATGTTGAGAAGCATGACGGGATAGAGGTGCAGGGATTCAATGAGGAGGAGGCCGATGACGCGGTATTTTCCGAGCCAGTCGATGCCGGGGCCGCGGCCGGCGCCAACGAGAACGGTGAGCGGGCCGAGGCGGCCCATGACTAGTTGGAAGCCGATGGCGCCGACGAATGGAGGGAGGATCAGTGGGGCCAGGAGGAGGCCGCTGAGGAGGGAGCGGCCGGGGAAATCGAATTTGACGGCGATCAGGGCCAGAGGGAGGGAGATGATCAGCGTGATGAGTGTGACGGCGATGGCGACGCCGATGGCATTGAGGAGGCCGCGAACGAGAAGCGGGTCGCGGAAGACGAGTCGGACGTAATCGAGGGTGAGGCCGCCCTCCTTGCTGGTAAAGGCGGTGGAGACGACCTGCCAGATGGGCCAGATGAGGAAGATGGCGAAGATGGAGTAGAGGAGAGCGGTTAGGAGGAGGTGAGAGGATTTTAATCTTGGGGAGGGCATGGATTAGGAGTGGGTCGAAGTAAGAAGATTAGGAGTAAGAGCAAGATTAAGATTGAGAAGAGGATTAAGATTAGGATTAGGATTAGGAAGGGGACGGGGGATAATGGTTGCGTTGGTTTGGGGGGCTTCCGCTTTGGCGGCTATGGCGCGGTAGTGGTCGCGGAATTTTTTGGCCCAGTCGATGCGGCTTTGGGCTTTCCATTGATCGGCGTCGCCCATTGCTTCGTGCTGTTTGCGGGTGACGCCGTCGGAAAGAATGTCGTCGTAGGTGGCGGGGATGTCGGAGAGTTCGTCGAGTAATTCGGCCTGTCTTGCAGGGTCGGAGATTTCCAGGATTTTGGAATAGGCGTCGATGAGATCGTCGCGGTCGTCAATCCAGGCGGCCGCCCAGATGGGGCGGATGTCTCCAAAGAATGACATCCACTGGCCGCGCATATTGAAAGAGCCGGCGTCGGTGAAGGGGTTGGCGGTGGGGTCGGCCCAATTGGAGCGATCTTCGGAGTAAACGTCGCGGCGGATGGGGACGCGGCGAAGGGCGCGCTGGTGCGGGCCGCCGGGGACGCCGGCCTTGAGAATCCAGAGGAGCTGGCCCGGGCGGGAGAGGAGGAATTCGACGAAATGGTCGGCGAGTTCGCGCTTGCGGCCGACGGTTCCGTAGAGAATGGCGACGGGGTCGGGGGTGATGGCGGTGGCGTTTTCGGGGACGACGAACCGGCCGCGGGAATCGCCGATGAGTTCCATGAAAGTGTGGGCGTAGAAATCGATGGCGAGCGCGGCGGCGGCCTGGCCATCGGCGACTTCCATGGGGGGGACGGTCGCGGAGTCGGCGTTGCTGCGCGAGTTGGCGGCGATGCGGATGAGCGTCTTGAGGCCGGTTTTGAAGCCGGCGGCGAGGGCGGCGTGATACGCGGGGGATTGAGTGTTGGGGGAATTTGCGCCGATGAGAACTGATCCGGTGGGGAGAGTTTTGAGGAAGGCGGCCTCGGCGTCGGCCATGGCGCGCTGGATGACCATGATGTAGCAGACGCCGACCGAGGCGCTGTGGGTTGGGTCGGCGAGAGAAACCATGTCGAATAGTTTGGGGTTGGTCAGGTCGCTCCAGGTTTTGGGCGGCGGTAGGTCGAGGGAGGCGTAGAGGTCGGGGTTGTACATGATGCCGAAGCCGCTGAGACAGTAGCCGACCCAACGGGGGCCGCCATCCTTGGAGGGGTCGAGGAGATCGACGCCGGCGAGGCTGGTCTGGGGGAAGATTTCGTGGATTTGTTGCGGAGACAAATGAAGCGGGGAGAGGATGCCGAGGGGCTTGAGTTCGGAATCGAAGAAGGTGTTGCCGCCGCCCCAGGCGATCTGGAGGTTGAGCTTGTCGGCGATGGTTTCTTCGGGGGGAAGTCGGCCCTGGGAGTCGCGGAGGGAATCGTAGGTGGTTTGGAGCTGGCGTTTGATGTTCTGGGTTCCGGAGACGGAGCGAAAGTCGAGGGAGACGGGCGAGCCGTAGTGATCGCGGTGCCACTGGGAGAAGGCTTGCGCGAATTCGCGGCGAAGGAGTGAGTCGTGCGGGGTGATGATGACGAGGGATTCGCCGGTGGTGGAGAGATCAGCGGAGACGGCGGCGCCGGTCAGGTCGCGCAATACGAACGGCGTGAGGAGCACGAGGAAAAAGAGGATGACGTAGATCGTGGCGCGCAAAAGAGTTGATCCCCATCAATGGTTAGGAGGCCAGGGCCAGGGCGTCGGCGGCGTCAAATTCGATGCTGACAGGGGCGGAGGTTTTTATGCCGGGGGCGGAGCTGGTGAATTTGAGTTTTTCGCCGTTGATTTCGACAACGTGTTCGCTGAATTCGCCGAGGAAGGTGGACTCCAGGACGATTCCGGTGAAGCGATTGGCGGCGGCGCGGTCGGCGAGAGTTATTGACCGGAGGCGAATGGATTCAGGTCGAATGCTGACAAGACAATCGCCGGAGAGCTGAGTGGATGCGGCGCAAAGGAGAAGGCCCATTGGGGTGTTGACCTGCCAGGAGGGGCCATCGCGTCCGGCGACGGAGCCTTTGACAAGGTTGGTCTGGCCGAGGAAGTCGGCGACGAAGCTGGAGGCGGGACGGTGGTAAAGATCGCGCGGAGGGCCGGCCTGGATGAGCTGGCCGTCTTTGAGGACGGCGAGGCGATCGGCGACGCTGAGGGCTTCTTTTTGATCGTGGGTGACGTAGATGGTGGTGAAGCCGGCGGATTTGCAGATGCGGCGGATTTCGCTGCGCATTTCCAGTCGCAGTTTTGCGTCGAGGTTACTGAGGGGTTCGTCGAGCAGAAGGCAGGCGGGATGAACGGCGAGGGCGCGGGCGAGGGCAACGCGCTGCTGCTGGCCGCCGGAGAGTTGGGCCGGGCGGCGGTCGGCATAGGATTCCATGCGGACCATGGCGAGGGCTTCGGCGGCGCGTTTTTTCTGATCGGTTTCACTGAGATTGCGAACGGAGAGGCCGAAGCGAACGTTTTGCATGACGGTCATGTGGGGCCAGAGGGCGTAACTCTGAAAGCACATCACGGCGTTGCGATGCTGGGTGCCGACGCGGGTGACATCGAGGCCGTTGAAGGAGATTTGGCCGGAGGTGGGTTCGAGCAGACCGGCGATGAGACGCAGAAGAGTGCTTTTGCCGCAGCCGCTGGGGCCGAGGAGGAAGAAAAGTTCGCCGGGTTCTATTTCGAGGGAGACATCGCGCAGGGCGGGCGCGGAGGTGGAATCGAAGCGTTTGGTGAGGTTGGTGAGTTGGATGCCGGTCATTTTATGGACGCGTTTTGTTTGCAGATGAACAGGGGGAACCCCCACCCCAGCCCTCCCCCTGAGTACAGTGAGAGGGGGAAAGAGTGCGAGGGTGTCGTGCCTTGGAAAATTGGCACGGACCCGATCATCAAGACTGCGGAGTGTAGCGGCGGGGGTTGAGGTGTGTAAACTGATAGGGGAGAAAGATGGAGATTTCAGATTTCAGATTTCAGATTTGAGATTTCAGATTTGAGATTTGAGATTTTAGATTTGAGATTTTAGATTTGAGATTTGAGATTTTAGATTTGAGATTTTAGATTTGAGATTTCAGATTTAGGAGCCTTATGCGATTTGCCCCTGGAATGGCGTTATTGTTAATTTTGTGTGAAGGGGTGGCGCTAGCGCAGACGGCGCCGGAATTCAAGCCGATTGCGCCGGACGCAACGGTGGATCAGATTCTGGATGCGCTGAAAGCGCGCGGGGACAGCCTGAAGGATTTTTCAGCGGACATCAAGCTGACGGTGGTGGATCAGACGACGGCGGATTCGACGGCGGATTCGGGGAAGTTTTTATTTCAGAAACTCGCGGACGGCGATGCGCGATTTCGCGTCACGTTTACCGAGCGCAACGATGGGAGCAAGGCGATCGGGGAGCGGCATGAGTATGAGATGTCGGACGGCTGGCTGAAGGAAAGGGACTATTCAAAACGGGTTGAGACCGATCGGCAGGTGGTGAAGCCTGGGGAGAAGATTAATTTGTTGAAGCTGGGACAGGGGCCGTTTCCACTGCCGGTCGGGCAGGACAAGGAAGATGTCAAGCGCGATTTTGATGTGACGCTGATTGCTTCATCAAAGGACGATCCGGCGGGAACGACGCATCTGCAACTCAAGCCGAAGGACGGGACCGATATGGGGCGGCGGTTTGCGATGCTGGATGTGTATGTGGAGCGAAAAAGCGGGATGCCGGTGCGGATTGTAACGCTGGATAATGCGAAGGAGCGATTGCAGACGACGGAATTGACGAATGTCAAATTGAACGGCGGGGCGTCGGATGGGGATTTTAATTTGGAGAAGATTGATCCTTCGACTTGGGATGTGACGTCGGAGCCGTATCGGGGGTGAAATCTGAATGATGTGTTTGTTCGTATTAAATTATGCTGTTGAGAAGCTCCTGCGCATGTCGAAATGGATGCAGGGGCGATTTTGGAGCACTTCAGAAATAGGCCGATGACGAGGGAATTCGGGGCGGAGTCAGACAATTTCTGAAGAGAAAGCATAATTTCATTGCTGTCCGTTGGTTACGCTATACAATGCGGTTGGCGTCGGATTGATTATTGTGAGGCATTTCAGGGGCCTCGTGTCCTATGAAAAAAGCTCCCGCCCAGAAAAAGAAGAAGAAACAGGGATCGTTTGAGAATCTGCGGATCCGCTTTTGGGGGGTTCAGGGGAGTTGTCCGCTGTTTCCGCAATCCAATGAAGTCCTGGAATATGAGCGGATGATCGGCACCATCCTTCTGCAAAAGGTGCTGGCCGACATGGAGTTGCATAGCCGCAATGGCAAAGGATGCAACGTCAAGGATTTGCTCGGGGGGCCGCTCACGGAGAAATCTGTCCTGGCCTATCAGAAGAGACTGGGCTTGAGCGAATTGCCGATTTACGGGGGCGATACGACGTGCCTGAGCATCGAGACGTCGGACGGCTACGATATCGTTCTGGACGGAGGGAGCGGGATTCGCAATTGCTCGAAGTTCTTAGCTCTGGACTGGCCTGAGGGTAAGAAGCGGGAAGTCTTTATCTTCGGTTCGCACGAACATCTGGATCATCGGAGCGGTCTGCCATTCAGCCAGTTTTGCTTTGTGCGGCCGCCATTCTCGATGAAGCTTTACGGGAGCTTTCAATTTCTCAATGCGCTGGATGAGCGATACGGAATATTTTCGCGAAAGATCGGGCGGTCCACTTATCTGGATGATCCGATCGACTACCGGGTGATGTCGGCGAACTTCGAAGGGTATGAATTGCATGCGCCGTTCCGTCACAAGTTGTGGCGAACGAAGAATGCGCATCCGTGGCCGGTCCACGACATACGCGAGCCGATTTTCATTGGGAAGACGAAGATCACGGCGTTTGACGTGTATCACGGGGCCGTGCGGTGCCTGGGATATAAGATTGAACACGGGGGAAAGAAATTTGTTTTCTGCACGGACCATGAATGGCGGCACGGGGCGGATCCCAAAGACCCGCGCCAACAGCAGAGCCAGCAGGCGGAAGACCGTCTGATCGAAAATTCGATGGACGCCGACGCGGCCTACTTTGACGGCCAGTATTTCCGGAAGGAATATGAAGGTCTGGCTGGGATCGGCGTGACAATGCCGGTGCGTCGGGTGGATTGGGGGCATGGATGTATTGAGGACGTCGTGGCGCGGGCAAGGCATTGCCGCGTGAAACATGCGTTCATTGGACATCATGACCCCGAGCGGTCATGGCTGGAGCGATTGCAGACGGATGAGTGGCTGACGAAGCAGAACGAAGGGCAACAGTATAAGATTGAATTGGCCAAGAGTGAGTATGTGGTGGATTTGTGAGTGCGGGGTGCGCGTCGGACGCGCCGCCCAAGGGCGGCGGCTAACCGGTTGCTTGGGGTGGTGTTGCTTGGGGGTGGGGTGGGAATGTGCGGACGTTAGGCTAGAATGTGAGTATGTCGCGCATCGCCAATGAGCCTCCGCTGCCTTCGGCGTCGCCGGCGCTGGCTAGCGAGGGGACGCCGGTACCGCATTTGAATTTTTGGTCGAAGAGGTGGGTTCAGGATGTGCTGCCGTGGGCGACGTCGGTGGCGATTCATGGGGGGTTGATCATATTGGTTTTGGCGACGTATCAGGCGGCGGGGAAGATTTTCAGTAAAGTGGTTCAGGTTCAGATCATTATTCCGGACGCCACTCTGGCGAACGATCCGGGGGGAATTCCAAATCCAGGACTGAATGACGACAGCGACAAGACGGCGGCGCAGGCGGCGGATGCGTCGGTGGCGGAATCGAGCGGGTTTGCCAGCAATAAGCACGGCGCGACGGATTCATTGATCAATACGACGGCGGCAGGGTCGGCGGATGAAGCGAGCGCGCTGATCGGACAGGCGGCGAAGGGTGCCGCGGGGAGCGGCGGGGTATCGGATTCGGCGGCTGGGGCGCTGGCGCAGTTTGGGAATCCGGGAGGCGGGGAAATCGGGCCGCATGGAAAAGTTTTCGGGCACGGCGGCAACGCGATGCGGATCGTTTATATCTGCGATGCGTCGGGTTCCATGATGACCAAAATGGATCTGCTGAAACTGGAGCTGCAGAAGAGCGTGCAGCAGCTTCAGCCGGTGCAGGCGTTTGACGTGATTTTTTTTCAGGACTCGACGAGCAATCCTGCGAGCCATTTGGATTTGGCGCCTGATCTGGTGATGGCGACAGCAGGCAACAAGAAGAAGCTCTATGCGTTTCTCCAGGACCTGGTGGGACAAAGCTCGACGCATGTGATCCCGTCGCTTACGGCGGCGTTTCATCTGCCGAACCAGCCGGAATTAATTTACCTGCTGACGGACGGCGCGTTTGAGGATGAAGGATCGGCGGCGGTGATTGACGCAATTAATAAACTAAACGCTGACAAGAAGGTGAAAGTCAACACAGTGCTTTTCCTGGGCAAGGAGATTGGGGATGCGGAATTGAAAGAATCGCGAGAGGCGATGAAGAGAATCGCCAGCGACAACGGGGGCGTGTACAATGAGGTTTCGGTTTCTGAGCTTGGGAATTGATTTGAGAGTTTTCAGTTTTCAGCTAATACTAGGTAGCATTGCGGTCTTTGGCTGAACATTGAAATGAACAGGATGTGGTGATGAATAAGGGCACTGGCAGCAAGTATTCCACTTCCAGAATTCGGCTGGTCTTACTGGCGGCGCTGATGGGGGTGACGGTGCTGGTGAGCGGGCGCGGGTTTGCGCAGAATTCAGCGCCGGCGGCAGCGCCTGCCGCGGCGGCGAAGACGGAAGGGGTCTTTTCGCTTTTGGCGCATGACATCACGTTTGTGTCGGTGACGATTATTCTGCTGTCGGTGGTGGGTGTAACGCTGATCATTCAGGGGTTTATCAAGTGCCGGCGGTCGGTGTTCATGCCGACGGAGACGCTCAACACCATTCGTGAATTGATCGCGCAGAAGCGGTTCAAGGAATTGATCGATTTCACGGATGCGGATCCGAGTTTTGTGAGCCGGGCGCTGAATCCGGCGCTGAAGCGGGCGCCGAGTTTTGCGGCGATGAAAGAGGCGATGGAGACGGCGCTGGGCGAGCAAACGGCGGAGCAGTTCCGGCGGATTGAGTTTCTGAACATCATCGGGAACCTGGGGCCTCTGCTGGGGTTGCTGGGAACGGTGCTGGGGATGATTGACGCGTTTCAGGCGTTACATGCGGCCGAAGGACAGGCGAATCCGGCCGACCTGGCGCAGGGCATTTCGGAGGCGCTGACGCACACGATGCTGGGATTGATGCTGGCGGTGCCCTGCCTGGCGGCATTTGGCGTGCTGCGGACGATGGTGGACCGGCTGACGGTGCAGGGAGCGCTGGAGGCGGAGGATATTCTGCTGATGATAAAGCCGGTGGAAGCGCGGCCGGTGGCGTCGGTGCGGCCGGGGATCATGCCGCAGCCGGGGATTTCAAGCGGGGGGATTTCGAGTTCGGGATTGTCGGGCGCGCCGATTGGCGGCGGGAGTCCGCGGAAGGCGACGCAGCCATCGCCGGGATCGGCGTCAACGATGCCGGAGTAGGCGTGTGGTCAGGTTTTGTGGTCGGCAGTGGAAGAACCCTCTTTCCACCCTCGCCCTGGGTACGGGGCGAGGGTGGAAAGAGGGAAGAGTGGCGCGAATGATGGGCGCGACTTCCGGAGTTTAGTGAACCATGCGTATACAGTCGCTACCGTTGGCGCGGGAAGGAAATGTGAATGTAACGCCACTTATTGACGTGGTGATGTGCCTGATCATTTTTTTCATGCTGGTGGCGCGAATCGGAGTGGATACGGGGGGGGACCGGGATGTGGTGGTGCCGGCGAGTTTTCTGGGCGTTGATCTGAAGGATTTGGGGAACACACTCACACTGAATGTGACGAACGGGCCGACGGTGGTGGCCGGTGAGGCGCAGCCGCTGGTGACGGCTTTGCTGAATGGTCAGCGGCAGGAATTGAAGGTGAGATCGGATGCGGGCGGGCAGACGGGGTATCCACTATTTGACGCGCTGAAACGATTGAAGGCGGCGAATCCGGGATTGAAGGTGATTCTGCGGGCGGATGAGAATACGGAATACCAGTTTATGCAGCCGGTGCTGGCGGAATGCACGCGGGCGGGAGTGGCGTATGATTTTGCGACGCAGCGTGGGGAAGCGGCGCCGCAGTGAGAGAGTATCTCTATTCCGTGGCAACGGATGGAGAAAGCAGTGTATGTATATTGTGTGGCACGACGAAAGAACCCCCACCCCAACCCTCCCCCTGGGTACATGGGGAGGGGGTAAGATTTTATGAAGATTCGAGGCGCGACAAGAGTTCAGTATAACGCAGGGCCGAACATGACGCCGCTGGTGGATATCGTCATGGTCATCCTGATATTTTTGATGCTGACGGGGAGTTTTGGGTCGGCGGAGCATTACCTTGAGAGCAAGGCGGGGTTTCAATCGGCGGGGTCGAGCCGGGCGCCGCTGCCGCCGAATTTTGTGCCTCCGACTAATTTGGTAATTCGGGTTGATCTTGATCCGGACAGCGTGGCGGAGGCGGCGGCGCTGCCGGCGAATCAAGCCCCTGCCGCTCTGCGATATCAGGCGACTTTGAATCAGAAAGTTTATCGATCGTATTCATCGCTGCGAGCGCGGCTGATGGAATTGGCGGGGAGCGAGGAATTCAAGGACAAGAAAAGCGTGCAGGTGGTGATCGATCCGGGGTTCAAGGTTTTGCACCGGCATTTGATCGACGTTTATCAGGCGGCGCTGAGTTCGGGGTTTGAGAAAATCGCCTTCCGCAAGGGGCATTACTAGAGTTGTAAACTGATGGGCCGTGTGTTGGGAATATCCTCGCTGATTTATAGGGGCAATTGCATGGCTCTTGGCAAAAGCCGTAGACCCTCACCGCTGCCCTCTCCCAGAGTACCAGGAGAGGGGGAAAGAGAGGATAAAGAGGATATGAGAGCGGGTTTTGTGTTGCGTGTGGTTGTGCTGATGTGGCTGCTGCTGCCTCTAAACCTACATGCGGCGCCGGGGCTTAAGGATTTGAGCGATGATCCGGTGCGGATTGAGTTGGCGAAAGATGGGCTTGGTGCGTTGTTGGAGCGCGCGTTTGTGGTGGACAATGTGCCGGACGAGCGGCGCGGACCGGAGCGGGCGGTGATCGCGCTGGAAGGACTTTCGACGCCGGGGTTGACGGCTCAGGAGAAGGCGGATCGTTTGAAGGAGATTGTGGCGGGGATTGGGGCGGCGCTGCCGCAGATGAATGATCCGCAGATGTTGCTGAGTCCGGCGGCGATGCTGGTGAAACAGGGCGTGGAACAGGATGTGAACATCCTGGAATATTTTGGGGATGAGGATTCGGACGCCACCAAGGCGAGGCTGCAACCGATCGTGGCGAGCGCGGTGGGCCTGTATGACCGCGCGGTTTCGATATTGGATCAGAGGCAATCGGACCTGGCGGACCGGATCAGACAGCCGGGGGACTCGATTGCGCTGCAATGGCAGAAGGTGAATCAGGATTTTCAGACGGCGGCCTATACGCGATGGATGCTGGCATATTCGTATGCGATTTCGCTGGACCGGGCGGACAAAAAACGGTTGCAGGTTTGTGATGAGGCGATCGACAAACTGGCGCAGTGGGATACGCCGGACAGCGGGGTGCAGCCGATTGTCCGATTGCAGATCGGGAAGCTGCGGATGCTGAAAGGGACGCGAGCGGAGTTGAGGAGGGCGAAAGAGACGTTTGCGACAATCAGCGCGCTGTCGCCGGATGCGGGGGGCGTGAGTCCGGCGGCGGATCGGTTCACCCTATTCAATGCGAAATATTTCACGGCGGTGTGCGACGTGATCGGGAATGACGCGGCCGGCGCGGATCGGGATGCACAGGCGGCGGATGAATATCGCAAATCGGCGCTGGCGGGGGTGGCGGGCGACGACTATGCGATGGATATGCTGCATTATCGCATCGCCCTGCTGAAGCAGGACAACGCGGGTGCCGTGAAGACGCTGGAGGCGCTGAGCGAAAAGGCGCCGGGACTACGCGGGGCGATTTCGGCGCATTTGCTGGACAAGTTGCCGGATCATCCGGATATATCGAAGTTGTCGCCGGTGATGATGACGGCGCTGGTGCAGCGCGCGTGGATTGAATTGGGGAGGCCGAAGCCGGACCGGCAGATTTTGAATGAGGGATTGGCCGCGGCGACAGCGTATGTGGCGAAGGCGGACCAGAATGATCCACTGGTGTCGCCGGCGGCGGTGATGGATGCGTCGAAGATTCGCGGCGTGATATTGAAGGCGACGAGCCGGCCGTCCGAGGCGGCCACCGCGTTTATTGATCACGCGCAGCGATTCAAGAGCGACCCGAACTCGCAGGCGGCGCAGTCGATTAATGAAGCCATTGCGCAGATTTCACAGCTCTATCAATCCGCCGACATGGATGCGCACCAGGCGGATATCACGGCACTGGAGCAGCGGGTTTATCCGTTGGCGGTGGATTCGTTCCGGCGGTATGACCTGGCGTACGAATACGCACGCGACTTGCAACGGAGCGGGCAAGCGGCCAAGGCGGCAGCGGTTTTTGATCTGGTGCCGGCGGATGATCCGAACAAGAGTCTGTCGCTGTATTACAAGGAAGTGGCGCTGAGCCAGCGGCTGGAATCGGATCAAAAGGATTTGATCAATTCCGTCAGCGCGGGGAATGTGCCGAATACCGTGGGGCAAATCGAGAAACTCGCGGATCAATTTGATCTGGCGGCGAGCCAGCGACAGGCGGCGGAGACCGACCCGGAAAAGAAGCGGCAATATCAGACAATGCGAGCGCAGTCGCGGCTGCTGGCGGCGCAAGCGGCGGGACGATATCTGCGTGAAGCCAAGACCGTGATCGAGCGGCTGGCGGATTTTGAGACGTTTACGGACGGACTCGCGAATCAGAAATCGCTTCTGACGAGCGCGCTGAATATGCGGGTTTCGGCGTACATGATCGCGGGCGATCCCGGGAAGGCGACGGAGACTCTGGTTCAATATCTCAATCGCGTCGGCGGGGATGAGGGATTGGCGGCGGTTTATAACCTGCTGACACAATTGAATCAGGAACTCAGTCGGGCGCAGAGCGAGGCCGACACATCCCGCGCGAAGGAACTCATCGACGACCGGGCGGCGTTGACGCCGTTTCTGGTGAAATGGGCGGCGAATAATTCCAATCCGGACATCAGCAAATACACCTATCGCTACCGGGTTTTTGATGCGGCGACGCAAAAGCAGGCGGCCGAGCTGGAGACTGATCCGGCCGCTCGTTCAGACCAGTTGGACAAGGCGATGGCGCGGTATCAGGATTTGCAGTCGGCGGAGAATTTGAAATTGTATCAAGCATCGCTGCCGGCGGATGCGGACGCACAGACGAAGGATGATCTTGATCCGGCGGTGACACTTGGCATTGGCGAAGTGGCATTCGCCCAGGGAGATTGGAAGCTGGCGCACGACACGATCGGCGCATTGCTGGCTGAATCGAAATTGGGGGACGGGACGATCGTGAACAAAGGGACAACGGGGCAAACGGAATTGACGGATAATGATCAATTCTGGGAAGCGCAATACAAATTTATTTATGCGACGATGCAATTGTCACATGAGGCGAAGAGCGGGGTGGATGCGGGGACGCCGCGAACGATTTTAGCGCGATTGCAGGCGGCGTGGCAGGATGGGATCGGGGGAAAGAAGTGGCATGAGAAGTTTGATGCGCTGGAAAGGGAGTTGAAGACGGGGGCGGGGACGAGGCCGGGAGGGTGAGTGACAGGAGTGTGCGCGCTGCCAATACGATCAGGCTTTTAGCGCCGAACTGTTTCGCACCGCGTCAAACGAACGCTGGAAAGTCGTCCGTTGCGCATTCAACGAAAATTGGAACATGACACGGCGTTCGACCGCATCAAAACCGTGGGTTTCAGCAAGTCGCATGAGGAGAACATTGAAGTAGCTGGTGGGCAGGCCCATCATGCCTGAGAATGAAACGTCCACATCGCTCCCCGAGGTCAATGCCTGCGTGACAGCATCTGCGAGGTTGACCGCATCGTCCAGCGCAGAGCCTTGCGTCCCTTGATAATCTTTTGCCTTTATCTTCACCATCATGCAACCTCACTTTAATGAATGATAGCCTAGCGGTATGGAAATGACAAAAAAACGCCCGTGCCGGGAAACCGAACGGCAAGATCGTCCGAGATCGACCAATCCTCCGTGGCATTTCCTGCGGCAATGGCATTATCGGACACGATGCAGACAGTTCCATGCAGTACATTCCGAACAATCGAACAGATGTTGCTTACGCCCAATCCCTGATTATTCGAGCGTGTGCGCGCCGAATAGCCGCCGTTTATGATTTTGCCGATTGCATCACCGGCGTTTAAGATTTTTGGATACCGCTTCTTGAGAGTTTGCGAGATTCCAACACCACAATCCACTATCGCGATAAAGATGCGCTTTTGTTGAGAATCAATGCGAGCACCCATCATCGCGCCGATGGTAGAATTCGCGTGGTCACATACATTTTGAATCGCCTCGCTAATGCACGATCTAATTCGGTCCTCCAATTCTTCGTCGATTTCAGTGCAGCTACGCAGCAGGACAATGATATCTGTGGCGTCAGAAACATAATTCGGGGCAAGGAATTGTGCGATCGGGACATCAAAACGATCGACATTTTCGATCGTAAGGCGTTCTGATCCTGTCGCGTAATGGGTGAGGCCACAAGAGGCACATAATTCGACGGTTTCCGCCGGCGTCGTTGGCAGCGTAACGCGCGGTCGACGCCCCCGGGTGCGTGCGCCGAGCAAAACGGAGCTAATCAGAGTGGCTCCCCAAATTCCGATCGTTTTGCAATGTGTCAGGTCTAAATGCCATGATGCGGGATCATCACGAAAAACCGGTTTGAGTGTTTCAATCAATTTCCTGAGGGACGAGGTTCCATTCTGATTGGATTCTTCTGCATGAACGCATTGCAACTCATCGTCGGGCATGGCCGTCCAATTCAATCCAAATTTCTACAACCCGCTCTCATTCACCACCACGCCATGCGCTTTGAGCGTGCTTAATTGCACGAGCTTGGCCTCTTCGGTGTCGGCGACATTGTCGCTGTGGCAGACGGCTTTTTTGCCGCCGTGGGCGAGCTTCATGATCTCGTCCTGACTCAATACGCCGCGCTGTTTGAGGATATCCATGCCGGCGGCGTTTACGCCGGGGCTGGCGAGGGCGCGCTTGGCGGGCTGGGCCTCTTCGTCCTTGCCGCTGTAGAAATCCACGATCTCCTTGCTGATTCTGACGGAGCACCAGTCGTGGCCGCACATCGCGCAGAAGTCGGTATCGACTTGCAAATCTTCGTCGTGGTAGGCGCGGGCGAGGTCGGGGTCGAAGGAGAGGTCGAAGTGGCGCTGCCAATTCAGGGCGGCTCTGGCTTTGGTGAGTTCGTCGTCCCGGTCGCGGGAGCCGGGGATGCCGAGAGCTACATCGGCGGCGTGGGCGGCGATTTTGTAGGCGACGCAGCCTTGTTTTACGTCATCCTTTTTGGGCAGGCCGAGGTGTTCTTTCGGCGTGACGTAGCACAACATGCTGGCGCCGTGGTAGCCGGCGGAGGTGGCGCCGATGCAACTGGTGATGTGGTCGTAGCCGGGGAAAATATCCGTGACGAGCGGGCCGAGGACGTAAAACGGCGCGCCGTGGCAGAGTCGGCGCTGGAGCTTCATGTTGTATTCGATCTGATCGAAGGGAACGTGGCCGGGGCCTTCGACCATGACCTGGCAGCCCTTGGCCCAGGCGCGCTCGGTGAGTTCGCCGAGGGTGGCGAGTTCGCGCAACTGGGCTTCGTCGGTCGCGTCGGCAAGGCCGCCGGGGCGGAGGCCGTCGCCGAGGCTGAAGCTGACGTCATACTCGCGCATGATGTCGCAGATGTCGTCGAAGATTTCGTACATGGGATTCTGCTTGTTGTGAGTCAGAATCCACTTGGCAAGCAAACTGCCGCCGCGGCTGACAATGCCGATGAGTCGCTTGCGGACGTAGGGCAAATGCTCGCGGAGCACGCCGGCGTGGATGGTGAAATAGTCGACGCCCTGCTTGGCCTGCTTTTCGATTTCCTTGAGGATCACGTCGTAGGTGAGGTCCTCGATGCCGCGGCCGATGATCATGGAATAGATCGGCACGGTGCCGATGGGGACGGTGCTGTTCTGGATGATCGCGGTGCGGCACTCGTCGAGGTTGCCGCCGGTGGAAAGGTCCATGACGGTGTCAGCCCCCCACCGCTCGGCCCACTGAAGTTTTTCGACTTCCTCGGAGGTGCCGGAGGAGACGGGCGAGGCGCCCATATTGGCGTTGATTTTGGTGAGGCCGGCGCGGCCGATGCACATGGGTTCGAGTTTATATTTCAGGTGGACCTTGTTGGCGGGGATAATCATGCGGCCGGTGGCGATCTCCACGCGGATTTGTTCCGGCGTGAGATGAGCCTCGTGGAGGGCGACGCGTTTCATTTCGTTGGAAATGATTCCGCTACGGGCCTCTTCGAGTTGGGTTTTGCATTCGCGGTCGAGGGAGCGGGCGAAATCGAGGGCGGTTTGGTCGGAGACAGGGGGCATGCCGGGGGTGTCGGGGGAGCTATAAGAGTATGGGGTTCCGACGCGGCCGCGCTGGGCGAAACTGCCGGGAGTGGTACCCTGGGCTTCTGTGGAGGGGTTATCGCCGAGGGGGGGGAGGACGGACGCGGGGGATTTCAGTTGGGACATTGGAACTCCTCTAAAGAAGATTCATCCACAAATGGGCACGAATTGACACGAATAAGAAAGGCGAAGAACCCTCACCCCAGCCCTCTCCCTGAGTACAGGGCGAGGGGGCAAGAGAGAAAATGCGGCGGCTTTCGGAATGCTTCCTATTCGTGTTCATTCGTGGCCATTCGTGGACCAATCTTAAGTTTTGGCGGGGGAGAGAATGGCGTGACGTACGGTGGCCATTCGCTTCCCTACGCCGGTACGAGCCGGATCAGGTTCCAAGGGTTTGTCTCAGACCGGCCGTGGCCGACCACCCCTAGCGAACGACGGGGAGTGTAGGTTGTGGGGAGGGGGACTGCAAGGATGGAGAGGCGTTCATGTTGGTAAGGCGTTCATTTCAATTCGATCAAAGATCGCCTGACTCGATCGCTTTTGTTATTACCGCATCTATGTCGCGGGCGCCATGCCGCACATGGATGATTTCAATGTCCCGCTTCACTCTCCGATAGAATACAAGGCAATTTGAAAACCCTTTGACGGACCAAATTCGGACTTCACCCAGCGCCGGCCGAGCGGATTCAAACCGATGTCCCATCCGAGGCATTTCATGAAGTCGAATGAGAGTCGCTTCGAAAGCGTCGAGAAATCGAACGGCTGCCGCCGAGTTCCTGGCACTAATGTATTCCGCAATTTCAATAAGCGCTGCGACGGCGAGAGGGCTTTGGCGAATCATTTGCGTGCCTTTGCCCTGTTCGCGATTCGCTCCTTCACTGTGGCACGAATCTGTCGCCACGTTTCCGGCGTCATTTCGATCATCTCTCCGCTGTTGATGGCTTCCATGAGCTTTTTATCGATGATTTCAATCGCCTTGCGTTTTCGATCTTCGCGGACCAGATCGCGGATATATTCACTGGCGGTGCCGTAACCCTCGTTGGCGACGCGATCTTCCACCCAGTCGCGAAGCGAGGACGGCAACGAGATGTTCATGCTGGTTTGAGTGGGCATATCGACATGGTAGGAGTAATGACAGCAAATGGCAATATATGCCAGATCAATTTGGGCCGCAGAAATTCCCGCGGGACGGCCATCCCGCGGCTTTCGCAGATGCATCAGCGCTTGTTGGGTTTGGAGGGGACCTTTCGCTGATCGCGGGCGAAGGCTTTCGCGCTCCGGTTGAGTGTTTCGGGGGAGCCGGCGTGCAGGCAGTGGAGGTGGAGGCGGCCGTTTTCATTTTCGGCGCGGATCATTCGCTGAGTTTGAATCACGCGGTAGAATCCGGGCTGGTTGAGCTGTGCGATATGATCGACGGCGTTGGTAAGGGTGCGCCCCATGTTGAAATGTGCGACAGCAACCCAACGGCTCTTGCCGCCGCGACGGGCGGGTTTGAATTGTTCGAGGGTGAAGAATCCGTGGGGCATGGCCGCTCCTTGAAGCTAATGGAGCGGGATTTTGACGATAAATAATGAAGGGAGCAAGTATGTCGTTTACAATCCGCCAGGCGACGAGCGGCGATGGTGCGGCTGTTGCCGCGATCTATGCGCCTTTTGTGTCGAATACCGCGATTACATTTGAAGAGCAGCCGCTGGATGCGCGGGGGATGGCGGAGCGGATCGAGAAGGGGTTGGCGCGATATCCATTTTTGGTGGCGGAGCTTGCGGGGGAAGTGGGTGGGTATGCCTATGCGTCGGAACATCGGGCGCGGGCGTCTTATCGATGGGCGGTGGATGTGTCTGTTTATATCGATCCGCGTTTTCATCGACGTGGAATCGGGCGGGGGTTGTATGACGTGTTGCTGCCGCTGTTGGTGAGACAGGGGTTTGTGCTGGCGGTGGCGGGGATTACGGTTCCGAATGCGGCGAGCGTGGGGTTGCATGAAGCGATGGGGTTTTCGCTGGTCGGGGTTTATCGGAATGTGGGTTACAAGCTGGGCGAGTGGAGGGATGTGGGGTGGTGGCAGAGGGCGTTGAGGGATGCGCCCCAGAGGCCGGGGGAGCCGGTGCTTTGGGGGGAGATGGCGGGTAGATTCAACGACCCCGTTAACACAACCAAATAACCCCCACCCTAACCCTCCCCCGGAGTACCAGGGGAGGGGAAAAGAGAGGTCGCCGCGACGCGAAGGCGGTCACGCTTCTGTGATGGTTATGGCGGTGATGGTGTCGCCCTGCTTGATGGAATTGACTACGTCCTGGCCGGATTTGTCACGGACTTTGCCGAAGACGGTGTGTTTTCCGTCGAGCCAGTCGGTGGCGACGTGGGTGATGAAGAACTGGCTGCCGTTGGTGTTGGGGCCGGCGTTGGCCATGGAAAGGGTGCCGACCTGATGCTTGTTGGGGTTGTTGCGGACTTCGTCGGCGAATTTGTAGCCGGGGCCGCCGCTGCCGGTGCCGGTGGGGTCGCCGCCTTGCACCATGAAATTGGGGATGACGCGGTGGAATTTGATGCCGCTGTAAAAACCCTCGCGGGCAAGGAAGACGAAATTATTGACCGTGTTAGGGGCGTCCTTGGCGAAGAGATCGCAGACGATCTTGCCTTTGGAGGTGTCGAAGGTGGCGGAATAGGTTTTGGCCGCATCGATGGTCATCTTCGGGGCGGCGGGGTATTGCTTGGACATTTCGTTTGCTCCTGTTTCAATAAAGCGACATTTCGTGAAATACACAACCCCCACCCCAACCCTCCACCTGAGTACATGGGGAGGGGGAAGAAGGGCATACAACAAAACGCGGGGGGCGAGGGTATCCTTAGAAGACTTTCAATTCCAGAGGAGTACGCGATGCGACGATTGATTCGGGCTGCAGTGTTGATTCTTTGTTTGGCGCCATGGGCGAAGGGGCAGAATGCGCCGACGGCGGCAGCGAACGCAAGCGGTGCGGCGGCGCCGGCGGTGGATTTGGGGCCGAGCGACTGGGTTGATCCGGATACAGGGCATCGGATTATCCGATTGTCGCAGGAGCCGGGGAGTCGGACGCTTTATTTTCATGATCCTTCGTATTCGCCGGATGGAGATAAACTGATCTTTAACACGCCCAGTGGCGTGGGGATGGTGGATATTACGCATCTGGGTGAGCAGCCCGTGAAGATGGAAATTGTGGCGCAGGGGACCGGAGCCATCATGGCGCGGCGGTCGCGGGAAGTTTATGTGCAAGGGGGCGGCGGTCGCGGGTTGCGGGCGGGCGGAGCGGAGGCGCAGCCGGCGGTGACGGATGCGACAGCGCAGCCGGCGACACAGCCGACGGGTCGGCGCGGTGGAAGAGGCGGGCGAGGCGGAGGCGGCGGGGGTCGCGGCGGGCCGGTTTATGCGGTCAATATCGATACGAAGGCGCAGCGCGTGATTGCCAATGCGGTGAGCACGATTATCAGTTGTGATGAGTCATGGGGATTTATCGTGGCGCAGGGGGCGGTTGATCCGACCGGCAAGACGCCGCCGCCGACTACTCGGCCCTATGTTTCGCAGTTGCAGCGGATGTTTCCGGGGAAGCAGATGACGGATTTGACGCCGAATCAGCAGTACTCGGTGACGAAGGAAGAGGGGTTGGCGCGGCGGACGCTGAATCCATCGCCGGCGGCTTATACGTTTATCAATTTGAAGACGGGGGAACGGAAGACGACCGGGTATCAATACGGCAGCCTCGATCATCAGCAGTGGTCCCCTACCGACCCGAATCTTCTCCTCTATGCACATGAAGGGTCGTGGCACGAAGTCGATCGTACCTGGATCATTGACGCGCGAACCGGGGATTTTCGTCTGATGCACAAGCGATCGATGGACATGGAGATCAACGGGCATGAATGGTGGAGCTTTGACGGCAAGACGGTGTGGTTTGATTTGCAGTTGCCGCGAAGTCAGGACTTCTGGTTTGCGGGTGTGAATATCGATACCAATGTTGAGACGCGCTATCACATCAAGCAGGACTGGTGGGGAATTCATTTCAACAGCTCGCGCGATAACACTTTGTTCGCCGACGACGGCGGGGATTCAACGCAGGTCGCGTTTTCCAGCGATGGAATGTGGATCAATTTGTTCCGCGTGCAGCCGGATGGATCGGTCACGCATGAGCGACTGGCGAATATGTCGAAGCATAATTATGTGACGGGCCAGGGGGGGATTGAGCCGAATGTTTCGATCACGCCGGATAAGAAGTGGGTGATTTATACTTGTAATTCGTATGCGGGGAATGAGGTATATGCGGTGTCGACGGAGAAGGCGAAGTAGGAGTTGATTTGAGGGGTTCGCTGGGAGCGGGGAAGCGCCGCCCAAGGGCGGCCGCTAAACGGGGAGAGAGGGAATTTTTGAGGCGCTACCAAAACGGGGCGTTCGCGGTGATAGTAGCGCCTGTACCAGATGAGCTATCGGTTTGGCATATTCATTCTCGCGCTGACGTGCGTGGCGTATTTGCCGGCGGTGCGCGGGGGGTTTGTGTGGGATGATAATGATTATGTCACCGACAATATGAATTTGAGATCGGTGCAGGGGCTGGGGAATATCTGGGCCGATCCGCATAGCGACTGGCAGTATTATCCGCTGGTTTTCACGACGTTCTGGGCGGAATATCAGGCGTGGGGATTGTCGCCGGCGGGGTATCACGTGGACAATATTTTGTTGCAGGCGCTGGGGGCATTCCTTTTGTGGCGATTGTTGCTGAAGCTGGGATTTCCATCCGGGGCGGCGTGGCTGGGGGCGGCGATATTTGCGGTTCATCCGGTGCAGGTGGAATCGGTGGCGTGGGTCACGGAGCGGAAAAATGTTTTGAGCGGGGTGTTTTATCTGGGGGCGATGAATGTTTGGTTTGGGGGACGGGGAAAGATTGGATTGATGAAAAAGGGGAACCCCCACCCCAGCACTCCCCCTGAGTACAGGGAGAGGGGGAAAAATGGTGGGATTGGTCGGTATTTTTTGGCGCTGGGGTTGTTTGTTTGTGCGATGCTTTCAAAGACCACGGCGGTGACCTGGCCGGCGGCGGTGTGGGTGATTGAGTGGTGGAAGAGTGGGGCCGCATTAAATGAAGGAAGACCCTCACCCTATCCCTCTCCCAGAGTACCGGGAGAGGGGAACAGAGGGGAGGCGGCGAAATTCGACCGGCGCGAGGTTTTGCGATTGGGGCCGTTTTTTTTGATTGGGTTGGTTCTGGCGTGGGTAACGGCGGGGCTGGAGCATGATCAGGTTGGGGCGGTGGGACGAGAATGGGATTTGAGCTTTTCTGATCGGTTCATCATTGCGGGGCGTGCGCTCTGGTTTTATGCGGGGAAGATTTTGTGGCCGTCGCCACTGAGTTTTGTCTATCCGAAATGGGATTTGCAGGCGGAGCGACTATTGCAGGGGCTGATGGCGGTGAGCGCGGCGGGATTTATTTTGGCGCTGGTATTACTGCGGCGGAAAATTGGGCGGGGGCCGGCGGCGGCGGCGCTGCTGTTTGCGGGGACTCTTGTTCCGGCGCTGGGGTTTGTGAATGTTTATCCGATGCGCTATACGTATGTGGCGGATCATTACCAATATCTGGCGATGGCGGCGATAGCCGTGCCGCTGGCGGTGGTGTTTTGGAGATGGGTTGGGGCGTGGGCAGTCGTGATACTTGGGCCGCTGGTGATGATGACGTGGATGCAATGCGGGGTTTATCGTGACTCGCAGACGCTCTGGACTGATACGGTGAGCAAGAACCAAATGTCGTGGATGGCGCATGTAAATCTGGGGCAGGTGTTTCAGATGCAGAAGCGGTTGGCGGAGGCGGAGAAAGAATTTGCCGTGGCGACGGAGGTTCAGCCGGATGAATCGGAGACGTGGCGGAAGCTGGGGGATGTGCAGGCGCAGCAGAAGCGGTATGTGGAGGCGGAGGCGAATTTCCGGCACGCGCTGGAAATCGATCCGGCGAATCCGGTGGCGAGGGACGAACTTCAAGAGGTTATTGCGCGGCGCGGCCGATAGACAAGTGCAACGATGAGTAAAACGGGAATGAAATATCTGAAGGGGATTTTGCGCTGGGGAGTGGCGGCGGCGGGCGCATGGTATGTGCTGTCACAATTGACGTGGAACGATCGGGCGCTGGTGATTGTGGATGGGAGCAATGTGCCGGTTTGGGAGAATGTGGTGGCGGGGAGCGAGGATTCGGCGGTGTTGCAGGTGCAGGCGGGGCGCGAGGGGGCGGTGATGACGGTGGCGCATGATGCGGTGCCGAGTGAGCCGGATAAGAAGGGACTGACGACGGTGGTGGACGGGCGGGCAATGGCGGTGGTGGGGATTGATTTACTGGATATGCGGCGGGCGCGGCGGGTGCTGGTGATGACCGGGCCGGGGCAGGCGCAATGGGTGGATGCGGACAAGACCGATTACCAGGTGAACCTGCCGCATCCGCGGGTACAGGAGGGAGTGAGGCATCTGCTGGCGTCGGCTCAGCGGTGGTATTTGTGCGCGGCGATTTTTATTTTTCCGCTGACCTTTATCATCACGGCATTTCGATGGCATGAGTTGTTGAAGGCAGTGGGGATCGTCTTGCCGGCGTCGCGGACCTTTATTTTGAACATGGTTGGGGCGTTTTACAACACGTTCATGCCGGGCAGCACGGGGGGCGATGTGCTGAAGGCGTATTATGTGGCGAAGCAGACCCATCATCGGACGCGGGCGGTGATGAGCGTGGTGGTGGATCGGATGATTGGGTTGCTGGCGCTGATCATTCTGGGCGGGGCGATGGCGGCGTTTGCGTCATGGCACTGGCAGATTCGGCAGACGCGCGGAGTGGCGGCGTTTTCGGGAGTGATCATCCTGGGGACGGCGGCGGGGTTGCTGGTTTTTTATGATTTGCGATTGCGGAAACTGAGCGGGCTGGACTGGATCATCCGGCGGCTGCCCATGCAGGCGCGCGTGGAAAAAGCGATCGAGGCGATGCAGTTGTACGGGCAGCGGCCGGGGCTGGCGGCGGCGGCGCTGGTGGCGAGTTTTCCGGTTCATGCGATTGTGGTGATGTCGGCGTATTTCGCGGGGTGTGCGTTTTCGTTGCATATCCCGTGGTACTTCTACTGGACGGTGGTGCCGGTGAGCGTGCTGGCGGGGTCGATTCCAATTTCCCCGCAGGGGGCGGGTGTGATGGAGTATTTTGCCATTCTGCTGCTGACGCCGCTGGGATGCACCGTCGCGGAGGCGGTGGTGCTGACAATGTCGATCCGGCTGGTGCAGGTCTTGTGGAATTTAACCGGCGGGATTTTGGTGCTGCGCGGGGGGTATCATGCACCCACCACCGCGGAAGCGAGGGAGGTGGAGGAGGAGGATGAGGATCGGGTTTAGGGTGAGGGGGTGACAATTAAATAGCTTTCAGTTTTCAGTTTTCAGATAGGAAGTTTGGTTGCGTTGGTTGGGAAAGGGAGGTTGAGACGCTTAAAATTCGCAATTTACTGCTATATTGATGGCATTGGGTTTGCAAGGTTATCGGAACTGGGCGTGATTCTGGACGAAAGGGGTGTTTCGTGACAGAATGGGGAGAACATTGATGAATGCTTCATTAACACTACGTCTCTGGGGAGTTCGCGGGTCAATACCCAGCCCGGGGCCGGCTACTGCGCGGTATGGGGGGAACACGCCCTGCATCAGCCTGGAAATTGGGGATGAGAAGTGTTTGGTGCTGGACGCGGGGACGGGAATTCGGAATCTGGGCCGGCATCTGATTTCCAATAACAGCCAGATTTATGTGCTGCTGACGCATGAGCATTGGGATCATATCCAGGGATTTCCATTTTTCGCGCCGATCTATCAGAAGAACCGGAGGATGGTGACGTTTCCGGTGGAGCGCGGGATGGATATGCTTTGCTCGCTGATCAACCAGATGGATGGAGCGCATTTTCCCGTGACGTCGGATCAGCTTCCGTCGGTGCAGGACTGCTATCAGGGCGACCCGATGGAATTCCTGAACTCCGAGGGATTCAAAATCAAGCGGCACCGGACGAATCATCCGGGCAAATGTTTCGGGTACCGTGTGGAGGCTGCGGGGCACTCCGTGGTGTTCATGCCGGACAATGAGATTCATCCGCCGGGAAAACAATGGACGAGCATTCAGGAGCTGGCCGACTTCTGCCACGGGGCGGACGTGCTGCTGCACGACGGGCAGTTTGTTTTGCCGGATTTCCCGCTGAAGCGAGGCTGGGGGCACAGCCTGGTAAGCGAGGCGTGCGAACTTGCGGCAATGGCGGAAGTAAAACATTTGGTTTTATTCCATCACGATCCGGAACGGACCGACGACGACCTGGACAAGATTCAGGCGGAATGCCGGGCGTGGTTTGCCAAGCACTATCCTAATACTCAGGTGAGCGTGGCGTTTGAGGGGATGACGTTTAAGTGGTGATTGTTGATTGAAGATTGCGGGTGAACATTCTCCGGCTTTTTAATCAACAATCACCAGTGTTCTGCCTTTGCGGAACACTGAAGACTTCAAACTTTCCCCTCAAATGTACCGTGCCCTTTCACATCGCAACTACCGGCTTTTTTTTGGCGGACAGATTGTCTCGCTGGTGGGGACATTTTTAACACTGACGGCGACGAGCTGGCTGGTTTTGCGGATGACGCAGAGCGCGCGGATGCTCGGACTGGTGGCGTTTTGCGGGCAGATTGGGATGTTTGTTTTGGCGCCGGTGGCGGGGGTTTGGGCTGATCGCGTCAATCGGCGGCGATTGCTGGTGGCGACGCAATTATGCTCGATGGTGATATCGCTGACGCTGGCGGGGCTGGCGCTGAGCCATCGCATCACGGTGAATGAGATCATCGTGCTGAATCTCTGCCAGGGCGTGGTGACGGCGTTTGACATGCCTTGCCGTCAGGCATTCACGGTGGAGATGGTGGTGAATCAGGAAGACCTGCAGAATGCAATTGCGCTGAATTCCATGATGTTTCACTCGGCGCGATTGCTGGGGCCGGCGCTGGCGGGCTTGCTCATCAGTTTCTTCGGGGAGGGGTATTGCTTTCTGGTGGATGGGGTGAGTTTTATCGGCGTGGTGATCGCGCTGCTGTTGATGGATGTGAAGCCGCGGGTGCGGAAGAAGTCGCATAGCATGGTGCGCGATTTGAAGGAGGGGTTTGTGTATGTGTGGCGGTTTTTGCCGATCCGCGTGCTGTTGATTGTGCTGGCGATGGTGAGTTTGACGGGATTGCCGGCGCTGAGCGTTTTGATGCCGATCTTCGCGGAACATTTTGGCGGGATGGGAAGCGCGGGGGCGCGGCTGTATGGATTTTTCGGCACCGTGATGGGGTTGGGGGCGGTGACGGCGTCGTTCTTTTTGGCGAGCCGGACGACAGTGTTGGGACTGGGGAGATTGATCGCGATTGCGTGCGCGGTGTTTGGGCTGGCGCTGGCGGCATTCGCGATGTCGCCGTGGCTTTGGCTTTCGCTGCTGATCATGCCGATTGCGGGGTGGGGGATGATTGCGTTCGCGGCGAGTGCGAACACCGTGATGCAGACACTGGCGGACGACGACAAGCGCGGGCGGGTGATGAGTTTGTTTTCGATGTCGTTCGTCGGAATGACGCCGCTGGGGAACCTGATGGCCGGGGCGCTGGCGGCGGGGCTGTGTCCGGTTGGAGCGGAGGCGGTGGTTGGGGCGTCGCGGACGCTGTTGCTTGAGTCGGTGGTTTGCCTGGCGGCGGCGGTGGTCTTTGCGCGAATGCTGCCGCAGATACGGAAGATCGTGCGGCCGATTTACATGAAGAAGGGAATCATCCCGATGGAGGCGGTGCTGCCAATTGCGTCGGAATGAATTATCCTTTGGGGCATGTGCGGAATAGCGGGGATCGTGGCGTTTGATTCGGCTCGGCGGCCAGCGCGAGAAACGCTGGAGCGGATGTCGAAATGTATTGCGCATCGCGGGCCGGACGGGGAGGGGATTCAGATGTTGCCTGGGGCGGGCCTGGTGCATCGGCGGCTGGCGGTTTTGGATCCTGAGCCGCGGTCGAATCAGCCGTTTGGGGATCGGCGGCGGTGGCTGGTTTTTAATGGGGAGATTTATAATTTTCGGGAACTGCGGTCGCAGATCGGGGGGCGGGAATGGAAGACGACGGGGGACACGGAAGTATTGTTGGCGGCTTATGGGGAATGGGGCGAGAGGTGCGTGGATCATCTGAATGGGATGTATGCGTTTGCGGTTTGGGATGAGAGGGAACAATCGCTTTTTTTGGCGCGCGATCGGATGGGGCAGAAGCCGTTGTATTTTGCGGTTTCGCGGAATGGGGACGGGATTGGGGCGTTGGCGTTTGCCAGTGAGATTGGGGCGCTGCTGAATGTGGAATGGGTGCATCGGGGGATGGATCGGGAATCGCTGGTGGAGTATTTGCGGTGGGGATATGTGGCGGGGGCGGGGACTTTTTATTTGGGGATTGGGCAGTTGATGCCGGGGCAGACGGCGAGGGTTACTTCCAAGGGAATTCTATTTGGATCGCATGCGCAGAACCCCCACCCTGGCCCTCCCCCTGGATACAGGGAGAGGGGACAGGAGGGAGGGGATGCTGTGGGGCTTACGCGCGGATTTGTTGAGCAGGCGGTGCGGCGGCAGTTGGTGACGGATGTGCCGCTGGGATGTTTTCTTTCGGGCGGGGTGGATAGTTCGATCATGGCGGCGGCGATGAAAGCGGCGGGCGGGGTGAATGGGCGGGTGCTGACGTTTTCGATTGGGTTTGATGAGGCAGAGTATGATGAGACGCCGTTTGCGGCGGAAGTGGCGGCGTATCTGGGAACAGAACACCGGCAGTTGATTATGAGGCCGGATGCGGCGGAGGATTTGCCGAGAATCGCGGCGGCGTTTGGCGAGCCGATGGCAGATTCCTCGGCGCTGCCGACTTATCACCTGGCGCGGTTTGCGCGGCAACATATCAAGGTGGCGCTGAGCGGGGATGGCGGGGACGAATTGTTTGGGGGGTACGATCGGTATCGGGCGATGAGGCTCATGCAGCGGACGGGGCAGTGGCCGTGGAGGCTTGCCCGAAGGCTCATGAATTTGGCGCCGGGGACAGATCCGAAAAGGCTGCCGGCTCGACTGAAACGATTGGTGGATAGTGCCGCCCTACCGCACGCGACGGCGTATTCGCACATCATGCGGATGTTTGATGAGTCGCTGATTGGCTCGCTGATGGTTTCGCCGCCGATGGTGCGGGGCGCGGATTGGATCGAGCAGGAATTTGAAATGGAGAGCAAGGGGCGGGAGTTGGCGATGGCGGCAATGGCGGTAGACCGGCGGACGTATCTGCCGGGAGATTTGCTGACGAAGGTGGATCGGTGCTCGATGGCGTTTGCGCTGGAGGTGCGAAGCCCGTTCATGGATCACGAGCTGGTCGCGTTCGCTGCGGGGCTTGAGGCGGGAGTGGTGATGAGCGGCGGGATCAAGCCCCTGCTGCGGCACGCGTTTGCGGCGGACTTACCGGCGGCGGTGTTTAAGCGGCGGAAGATGGGGTTTGCGGTGCCGATTGGGCGGTGGCTGCGGACTTCGCTGCGGGGGATGTTAAATGATCTGGTGTTTGCTTCTGATTCGTTTGCGGGGGAGTATTTTCGGAAAGAAACCATTGAGACGATGATCGCGGAGCATCAGGAGGAGCGGCGGGATCATTCGCAGCGGCTATACGCGCTGATGATGCTGGAGTTGTGGAAGAGGAAATCTTCGTAGGGTGGGCACGGCCCACCATGCTCAGAAGAGGTGGGGAGTGCCCACCCTACCATTGGGGACTTGACCGCCCTGCCTAGCAGCCTGTGGCAAAAGTCCCGCGCGGCCAGGCGAAGTGGATTTTGGCCGCGAGCGAGACGCGACGACGAAGCGTATTGCAGCCAAATACGCTGA
>Ga0208589_1000203_pt1 | contig 28797 bp, 26 predicted proteins | sample NGESurshal092012_2_FD_184486 | JGI IMG/M metagenome (GOLD analysis project Ga0208589, IMG submission 184486) | Arctic peat soil microbial communities from Barrow, Alaska - NGEE Surface sample F53-2 shallow-092012 (SPAdes) | ecosystem: Environmental > Terrestrial > Soil > Wetlands > Peat ...
CCTTCTGGGTCGTCGCGAACGCCTACCTGCGTCGCTCCTCGGCCTTCACCGATCTGCAGTCGGATTCGCCGATCCTGCGGGAGACGAAGGCACGGACCGAAGCGCTCCTACGGGGGCCTCACGGGGGCGAGCTCGGTGCACTCGGGGCGGAAATCGTCTGGGCGAACCCCGACGACGTGGTGCTGAGCGAGCGCTACACCACCGACCGGCCCGACGTCGCCGCCGACGGTACCGATCATGGCTCGGTCTGTAAGCCCAACCAGGGCTACGTCCTGCCCTGGGCCTTCGTCAAGGACGGGTGCGAAGGGAAATGAGGATCGCACCCGCCCGTTTTCGGGCGTTGGCGTTCGACCAGGAGTGGCGCCGGCTGATCGAGTCGCTCGGTCCCGCTCAACTCGGCGCGGCGATGTCCGACTTCCAGGAGGGACTCAAAGTGCAGGGCTGGGTCCGGTCCCTTCTGGGCGTCGAGCGGAACAGGTGGCTCTCCGCGGGCCTGCGGGTCGGCTACTTCGAGGGCGAGGAGCCGACCGACGAGGAGCGCCCGGAATACGAGGACGCCCTCGCCATCTACTTCGACGGCGGGCCGGACGAGGACGATGTCGTCGAATTCGCCGGGAAGATCGAGGCGGCGCAGGACGCCGCCGTCGGCCCTGCCCTCACGCGGGTCGGCTACGTGCTCTTCGGGGACGGCATCTTCTGGTCACGTCGGGTGGGAGAAGTACGGGCGTTCGCCGCCCGACTGGAGGAGGATCCGTGGTGGCAGCCGGCCCCTTGGGACGTGGATGCGATCGAGTGGTGCCTGCTGGGGGAACCGCTTCCCGAACCCTCGAGCACGCCGGCATCGTGGCGACTGTCGCGGCTGCGGGACTACCGGTTCGGCCCCGAACCCTCGGTGGTGCGGGAGCGGGCCGAGGAGTTGGCGGTCGCATCCGCGCGCATCGCCGAGGTCGTCATCCGGCGGATCGAAGCGGACTCGGCATCCGAGGACCGGGTGGTGAGAACCTGGTGGCGCGGTCCGGGAGGGAGCTCCCGGGACTCCTGAGGCCCTCCCGCATCCCACGACAGGATCCCCGCCCTATGGATGCACGCCTCGATCACCGAGTCGTCCGCGGATGAACTGCTCCGCTCTGACGCCGGTCTGCGCTGGCGCTCCGCCGTCCTCGTGTGCGTGCCCTTCCCGTTCGGCCCTGAGTCGCGTCCCCTTCTCACCGGTCCAGCCGCAGACCAGACAGGCGGGGACGCAGACCGTCCGCTCCCCACCTGTCATCTCCCAGATCTCGACGATGTGGTTCAAGGGACCTCGCCAACGTCACTGTCGCGCAGCCGGCGGCCGAGATCCTCAAGCGCCGTCTCGGCTCCTTCCTGCAGCTCGGGCATCTGCCTGACGCGGCCGACGACGTCGAGGGCGTCGACGACCTTCTTCAGGTTCAGCAGCGAAGGGCGCGCCTCGAGGATGAAACGGACGAGGAAGCGCTGCGCCGCGACCAGGTAGCGCCCGTCGTCATTGCGACCGAGGACGACCGTCAGGGCAAGGGCGCGGTCGAGGCCGACCTGCTTCAGGCCGCGGGCCCATTGGAGGGCACGCTCGGGGTCGCCTTCGGCGATGGCGCGGTCGACGATCTCGGCGATCTGATGCTGGGGGTAGGGAGAGCCCGGCACGAACATATGTTCGCATCCGGGTCAGGTCGTCCCGCCACGGAAGCGCGTGGGCGGAGGCTATCCTCGGCCGGTGAGCACGACCGGGAGATCACTTTTGGAACGGGCGCCTCTGGGCGGCCCGCAGCTCGGGATCCTCGATACCAACACGATCTTCAACGACCTCATCTATCAACTGCGCCACCGTCGCGAGGAGGGGGCGATGATTGCTTCTGCCCGCGCTGGTGCGGTCGGTCTCCTTGCCTCCTCCCACGTCTACGGGGAGGTCTACAGGCGGGCGCCGAGCCAGGAGCGCCGAGGCTTCTCGACCGGCCAGATACTGGGACTGTTCGAGCGCCGCTATCTCCCGCACATCCGCTTCGTCGACGTCGCTGGTCTGCCGCTCGGGGTGCGGGCGACGGCCGTCCTCGAAGCAGATCCCGACGACCTGCCCACCGCGCAGTTGGCATTGACGCTGGCCCCATGTCACGTCTACACCGACGATCCCGATCTGACCGATGCCGGCTTCGGACAGCAACGGAACTGGCTGGGATTGATCCACAGCTCCGACCGGGCGATGAAAGTCGACCAGAGCGCCCTGCTGCTGGCGGAGTTGGTGAGATGGGGCTGGCGCAAGGCAGCGCCGTGGACCGAGCGTCGTCTCCGGGAGATCGGGCCGATGGAGGTGCTGCTCGGAGGAGCGATCGGGCTGTTGGTCCTGAGCGCCCTTCCGGCGAGCGGCCTGGCTCGACTGGAGCGGACGATCGAGGCGGGTGAGCGGTGCATCGCCGGGGCCGGGGAGCTCGGGGCCGGCGCGGGACTCGGCCTGCTCGGAGAACGAGCCCGGCAGACCGGCTACCTGGCCCAGAGCCTCGTGCCGGCAGACCCGGTCCCCAGGATCGAGGCACGCCTGGCGCGCGAGCTGGCGGTACGGGGCCCGCTCGGACTCGTGGACCTGAGCAGGGCGGCGGCCGCGACCCGAGAGGAGGCCGAGCCGATACTGGCGAGACTGCCGTGCTTCGTGTCCGAGGCCTCCGGTTGGCAGCTCGGGCGGCACCTCCCAGCGCGGCCACGCCGGCAGGTCTCGTCCTCCGCACGGTGAGGCGTCGCCCCGCGGGCTGATTCCCCCTCCTCAGGCGACGCGGGAATGACCGGGGGCGAAGGACTCCTCGCCCGAGTCGAGGTCCAGTCGGTACCAGGTCGGGGTGAATCCTTCCGGCAATGCCAGCCCGTCGAAGGTGACGAGCCAGGCGAGGCATCCGAATAGGCGGATCTGCACCGTCAGGCCCGAGCGCCAACCCTCGAGGGCCAACCCGTGGAACGGCTCGTAGGAGCGACCCGCGAACATCGGGGTCACCGACCATCCGCGCCCGGGATGGCCGAGCAGGGCCCGGCGGACAGCCTCGAAACCGGGCGAATGGATCGCGTCTCCGACGTTCAACGCGAGGTAGAGGAAGGCGATGGCGAGGAAATTCTCCTCGGCTGCGAGAGGTCTGCGAAGGTCGGCCAGGAAAGAAGCCGTCCGACCGTGTCTGATCGCCAGACCCGGTGCGATCTGCGTCCGGATCCCGACAGGTGCCGCTTCGACGCGCTCGCGGGCCCGCCGTAGTTGATCGCGGTCGGCGCCGCGTCGTCGAAGGGTCGTCTCCACATCCACCACAGCACGGCCGGCGCTCTTGACCACCGATCCGTCGGCCTGCAGGGAGTCGATCACCGCCATCCGGTCCCGCTTCATCTTCGACTGCACGATCACGCCGTCCCGCTCGGCGACGAAGTGGCGTCCCTCACGGAGACGGGCCAGTGACGGGGTGCGACCGACGAGCGCCTCGATCGCGATCCTGATCGAAGGGTCGTCGCTCAGCCCGGCCTCGAAGCGCGTCCCCAGACCGCTGTTGCACGATCGGCACAGGCAGTCTGCCGTCAGTCGACCCCCCAGCGAGGCAGGGATGACGTGCGACCTCGACAGACGACCCGGAGCCTTGCCGCAGAGGATGCATCTCTCCGTGACCCAGGCCGTTAACATGACGAACGAGATTAGGCAAGGCTCCGGTCATCGCGAGGGCGCCGGTGAGAGCGGATCACTCCCTCCCGCCGTGAGCTGGCGGCGCGCGCGTCAGTCGATCTCGGTCGCCTCGTTGAACCCACGCTCGAGCAGACGCTCGCGTAGCTCCTGGCGCGCCGGCGGCGATCCCGTGCCGCCGCGCAGGAGGCGCAGTCCCACCGCGCCGATCCGTTCCAGCTCCCAGGCTTTCGGGTCCGCGCCGAGCAGCGACCCGAGGAGCTCGAGGACCCGGTCGTCGGGGGCCATCCTCTCGGCTCTCTCGGCGATCTCGTCGGGCTCGGCGAGGTTGACCGACGGGATCGCCGCGGTGAGGAGGCTCAGCTCGAGCCAGTCCTCATCGTCGACCCTCTCGGCGAACGCAAACGAGCCCCAGCCGCCGTAGGCGGCGGCAGGAAGCGCGGTGTCGAGTGCCTCGCGCCAGAGCGCGAGTGCCGGGCGGGCGGGCGGCCCGGGCGAATCGTCCTCGTCATCTTCGTTCAGCGCCAGGGCGAGCGATCTCGCGGCGTCGGAGAAGAGCTCGGGGTTGTCGGCCAGCAGATCGCGGACGTCCGGCGCGGCGTATCCCGGCAGCTCCCAGAAGAGGCCGTGCATCACGTGGCGCAGCGCGAACTGCGCAGTGTCACCGCCGAGCGCGGCGGCGATCCGCTCGCGCTGATCAGCAAGGAGTTTGGAGGTCGGCCGTCCCCACTCGAGATAGATCGAGAAGGTGAGATCGCCGAGCCCTTCGGGTGCCGCGGCGCCCAGCAGGGCTTCTTCGGCTGCGGAGAACCAGTCCGGGTCGACATGGCGTAGCCAGGGAAGGCGGGTGGCGAGGATCGCCCTCGCCAGTTCCCCGGCCGGGCGGGGCAATGCCAACAGTTCGTCGATCAGGTCGAGGAGACGCCGATCGATCCCGCCATCCATGCCGCCGAGACTGAAGGCCGCCTCGAGCGCCGAGCTCCACGGGCGGTTGATCGCCCGCGTGAGGGCGTCGCCATCGGTCGCGGATTCGGGCCCCCTCTCCCCCACCGCGGCGACGACCGTCTTCCAGGCCTGTTCGAGGTCGCCCTCCGCCAACCGACCGCGATCGGCGAGGGCGCCGATCAGGCGGACGCCGAGATGGGAGGCGTAGGTCCACTCGTCGGTGTCCTCGGTCTTCTCATCGCGGGCACCCGCCACGCGGGCCTGGATCCCGGCGATCGCCTCGACGATCTTCCCTACCTGCTCCTCGCCGAGGTCCTCAAGCGCTTTTTCGACAGCCGCGACATAGGGGGCGATGTAGCGGGGTGCCGCGAGAGCGTCGACGATCTGCCGCGGGTCGGCGGCCAGCCATGCCGTCTTGTTCCTCGCGACGACATCGCCGACCGCCTCGGCCAGACCCTCCGCCGAAGGGTCCAGGAAGGAGCGCTCCGGGGGTTCTTCCCAGGCGCCGACGCGGCGGGCCGCCGCGAGCGGCGGGAGGCCCGCGAGCTCCTCGACGGAGATCGGGCTCTCGGTGCCCCCATATCTCGCCGGCCCCACCCGGATGAGGACGCCGTCTGCCGGTGCCGCACCGAGGCGCTCGTCCAGGAGTCGGTCCGGCCCTGCCCACCCTCCGCGCTCGGATGCCGGCACGGCGACGAGCCAGTTGTGGGGCCGACGGAGGTGGTCGGGAGGCGCCTCCTCGTCGGAGAGCCCCGCGATCTCCTCGCTCTCCGGTGCTGGGCCGAGGGCCTCGCGGACACTCTCGGCGAACGAGGAGACCCCCTGCTCGAAGGCCCAACGCAGCAGGTCGAGCTGCTCAGGCCCGGGACGGGCCTCGGCGGCGATCCACTCCGGCAGGAGCCGGGACGCGAGCGCGAGGTCCTCGCGCTCGCGGAGCCAGCGGGCCAATAGCCTGCCTCGCAGGGGCTCCTTCAGCCTGCCGAGCCAGAGGACGACCTTCTCGTCCGACATGCCGGCCGCCGAGGCCCCCACCGCGGCCGCGGCGACGGCCCCGCACATCAACTCCAATGCCGAGCGGCTGCGGGAGTCGACGCGGAGCTCGCCGAGCGGACGGATCGTCTGCAGTCGGAGCGTCGACTCCTCCTCGGTGAGTTCACGGAGGCGGTGGACGAAGATCGGGAGCCAACCGTCCGGGTCGACGAGGAGGCCCCGTTCGGCGACCAACAGGATGCGCGCGGCCAGGAGGAAGTTGCCCGCCCGCCGATCCCCGCCGAGGGTCCCCTTGAGGGACTCGATCACGAGGCGCTTCAGGCCGCCTTCGCCGATCTCACGATCGGAGAGCTCGGTGAGGTAGTTCTCCACCAGGACCTCGACCTGCGGGGACTCCAGGTGCCCTCGGGCCAGATCGGCGACCAGATCGGCGACGCCTTCCTTCAGTGCAGTCGCGATCCGCAGGAGGAAGAAGGCCTGGTTCGTGTTCAGCTCTTCGGAGGCACGATCGACCAGCCATCCGCGGACCAGGTCGGGATGCCCGGACAGCAGCCGCTGTAGGTAGGGGCCCGCAGGCCAGCCGCCCTCGGAGGGGGCGTGGAGGATCGTGCTCTCGCGGAGGGCCCGGAACCAGCCGGGCCCTTCCACCTTTTCGAAGAAGTAGAGAAGGTGGCGATCGTCGCCGACCTGCGAGAGCAGTCGCCTCGCGTCCTCGGCGGACGGGGAGTCGATCGCGAGGAGGGCATCGATACCCGCCAGTCGGGAGACGAGCGGCCCGAACAGCGAGGCGATCACCCCGATCGTCCCCTCGTAGAGGTGGACGGCGCGTTCGCGGCCGATCCGGTCGTGGAGTCCGTTGTTGGCCTCTTCCAGCCGATCCAGATAGGCGTCGAGAAGATCGGCGTCGCCGCGGAGCGGCCTGCGCCTGCTGATGATCCTGACGGCGTCTTCGAGGCGCGCCTCGTTGGGGTTCCCGAGAGCTCGCTCGAGCTCGGCGACGACGCGCTCCAGATCGTCCCGGGATCCGCCGTCCTCCTCGGGCAGCCTCGCCGCCGTGACCACCCGCTGCGCGCTCTGCTTAAGGTCGAAGGGCTTCTCGCCACCGAGTTTGAGCAGCGCACCCAGGGCCTCCCGCAGGAGGTAGGCGACGAGCTCACCCTGCATCTCGCCGTCGCGCCCCAGCTGACGCGCGGCCTCGCAGAGGAAGCGCTCGGCCCGTTCTCCGTCGGGACCGAGGCGCAGGAGGTTGTGCCTCAGCTCGTCGGCCGGTTCCGCGACGACGAACTGCTCGCGATCGCTACCGAGGAGCCCGTCGAGGCGGGCGACCCCGTCCACACCGGCACGAAGGACGCGACCGATGCAGCCTCCGCCGGGCAGCCGATCCAGGGCTGCGCGGAAGGGGAGATCGTCCATGATCGGACGCGGTCCGTCGGCCATCAGGTCCGCCCGCCGGCCTGCGCCGCGTCATCTGCGCCGCCTGCCTCCTCCCGGACCAGAGGACGCAGGAGCAGCCTCGCATCGATCTCGGCCGGGTCGTCGAGGTCCTCTTGCGTGCTGAGGAACCGGATCGTCCGGCGGAGGTAGCGGGCGGCGAGGTCGATGGCGGAGTGCCCGGAGCCGTCAGGACGGTGGACCGTCCGGCGCTTTCGTGCGCGCTCGGCATCGCCGTGGGCGACCGCGGACCGATAGGCGTAGAGCCGCTTGACGTCGGCGAAGACGACGGAGGGATCGAAATCGCCCGTGGCCGCGAGTACGGCCGCGGTCCTGAGCGCCAGCTTGTAGGTCATCTCGGACTTCGCCTCGTCTCCGAGCAGGGCCTCGAGCCCGATCAGCAGGTCGAGGATCTTGTCCTGATCGTCGGTCTGCAGCATCGCCGCGCTGAGACGGCGGGCGGCGAGCGAGAGGCGCGGGCGCTCGCCCAGGGCCCCGTACAGATCGCCCACCTCCGAGAGGGCCTCGCCGGAGATCGGCTCCACGTCGTCCCTGAGCCAACCGAAGTCGTCGAAGTGTTCGGGATAGCGGCGGACCTGGGGCCCGAGGATCAGCGGCGGCAGGTCGAGGCGGTAGGTCTGGGCCCAGCCACCGAGCGGCAACATGCAGAGTTGGGCGTAGCCGGTGTCGACGCCGGTGATGACCCGCAATGCGTCGAAGAAGCGGTCGATCGGTCCCGTCGGCCACCATCCGGGCCGGTCGTAGGGAGGGTAGGTATCACCGCAGAAGTTCGGCGCGGTGTGGCCGACCAGGATCAGCGCATGGGTCGCGGCGCCGACGACCAGCTCGTTGGCCGGACTCGACACCGCGCCGTACTCGGAGATACGCGCCAGCTGCTCGGGGTCGGAGAGTCTCCGCAGCCCGAGGTCCGGTGCGATCCGGAGCGCGTCCTCCTCGAAGAGGGTGAGGACGACCGGGACCATCACGGCGAACGAGAGATCCTCGCGAAGATGCCCTGCCTCGATCTCGAGATAGACCGGGAGGAAATCCTCGTAGGTGAAGGAATCGCCACGCAGCCGCATCAGGCGGTCGAACACCGACCCCGGGATCGACCAGACGTCGTAGTGGAAGAAATCCTCGGCTCGGCTCCCGGGCTCCTGGACCTCCTTGACGAGAAACGACCGCCGAAGTTCCTCGTCGCCTTCGCAGTAGCGCAGGAGAGGAGCCCAGCCATCCAGCTGCCTGACGTCGATCGTGTCGGGGCCGCCGCCGACGTTGAAGACGCCGTCGAAGTCCACCGTGCCGGAGGCGAACCCGGACTTCTGGGTGAGACGGGGCAACCCGGAGTCGAAGTAGCTCAGTTCCGGTGGCCGCCAGTCCGGTCCCATGTAGCCCCCGCCGGCCCGATGTCCGAGGAATGCCTCGCGGGCGTCCTCCACGCACCTCCACACCAGCCCGCAGAGCGTGGCGTCGAGCGGGGGCCTGCCTCCGGGAGCACTCATGCGAGGAGCCCACCGAGGAGGAGGAGCCCCGGGGGATCGGGGGATCGCGTCGTCCTCATGTCCATAACTGCTCGCCTCCATAGCGTCGGAGGTCGAGTTCCATCGTGTCGAGAAGGTCCTGCGGGACCTCGAGGTCCTCGGCCGACTCCGCCCCCTCCAGCGTCATGACCGTCTCCCTGGCGCGTTCGGCGTCGGGCCAGTCCTGGCCCCAGGAGATCGGGCCCAGGCCGTGGAGGCTCACATGCAGCTGACCGGCTCCGCCGATCAGCAATGCCAGCCGACCCGCAAGGGTCCACATCGGGCGCAGCACTTCCTCGACCCAGTGCCGGCCGACCCTGCCGTCCCCGAGGTCGAGACATGCCACCCCGACGCCCCCGTCCCAACCCAGGCAGACGAAATAGTGGCGCCGGTCATCAGACGGATTGGCGGGATCGACCCGGACCGCGACGACGTCCGCCCGCGGTCCGATCGAGAAGTGATCGGGCACGGGGTAGTTGGCCGGGGTGGGTCGGAGGAACTCGCGGCTGAGGCGCTCCGTCTCCTCTGCGACGCTCTGCTTCTGCAGGGCCTCGCCCGGGGAAAGCCGATGGGCGGTCGCCGCCACACCGAGGCCGATCCAGGGACGCCCTCCTTCGGCCTCCTCCCAGGAGAGAAGGCCCGGAGGGCTCAGGACCTCCAGTCGAGGGAGGGCAAGAGCGCGCACGGCCGCCTGCGTCGCACCCGTCCTCGCCAGATCGACGGAGTGCCTGCCCGCGTCGAAGAGTCTCGCCAGGGCGGTCGGGTCGGTCACCGGCACGGTCGCACCGGTGGTCCTTTCGAAGACGCGGCCGTCCCGCGTGATCACGGGCGGTCGATCGGTCGGCTCCACCCACACCACGGCCACGCTCCGCTCCTCCTCGACGGCCCAACTCCTGGTCCGGAAGGGAGGGACCGGTCGCAGACCGGTCCTGATCACCCGATCCAGGGCGAGCGCAGCCTCGTCCTCGGGCGGGCGAAGACCGGGCGCCGACCATCCGGCACGGAGGTCCTCGGCACGCTCGGCGCCGATGATCAGGACACCCCCGGCCCGACTGTTGGCAAATCCGCAGACGGCTTTCTCGATCTGTGCCACCCGCGGCCATCGGGCGGACGAGCGATCACCCTTCACCTCCCAGGTCAGGCCCTCATCTTCGGCCGAGGCAAGGAAGGCCTCGACGGCGGCGAGCGAGAGCTCCGCCCATGACGTACCGAAGAGGGTACGGATGAGATCTGTCATGCGGGCGAGGCTAGCGGGAACCTCGCCGTCGGAACGGCCGTCATTCAGGACGCCAGCCATCCACATATCTGTCGGCCAGGGCGAGTAGATCGGCGTCGTCATCCGAGAGGGCGGGCCTCAGCTCGTCGAGGCGGGCCTTCAGCGACTCTTCGTCGCCGACGACCCCTACGAGGATGTCCCAGTGAAGCCGCGTTTCACGGCTCACCGAGCGGGTCCCCAGATACTGGCTCGCCGATTCGGTCTTCGAACTGCGCAGCAGCGCGAGGGTGACCGACGAACCGTCCGGAACCGGCACCGGCCGCTCGTCTTCCTGGAGATCCCGGTTGGCCTCGAAGAAGACGGTGAGCAGTTCGGGCTCGCCAGACAACTCGTCAGCCGATGCGACCCTCAACTCGTCCCGCCATTCCCTGTTCAACCGTGCCGCGGCCTGCTCGGTCACGAGCTTGTGCCCCGCGTTTTCCCGGTAGCCGACTTTCGTCAGCAGTTCGAGCCTCGCCGAGAGGCTGGTCAGCTCCGGAAGGATCTCGCCCACCGCCCGCTCGACGGCATCCTCGTCCGGCAGTGATTTCAGAAGTCGATAGACAACCCGGCCGACGGCGAATCTCGGCTCGTCGCCGAAGAAGCCACGGGGCTTCTCGGGAAGATCGAAGAGCAGGTTCTCCAGGACGATCGTGGCGGGCACCACCTGCTCGGCGCGGAAGTCGTCCTGCCAGGTCTGCAGAGCCCGGATCACATCCTCCTGTCGGTCGGACGGCAGTTCCCGCAGCAGCGCGTCCAGGGCCCCTCGGTCGTCCAGGACCTCCCATGCACGCTCTGCGTCATAGAAGTTCCTCAGCGTCTCGCCCGCCACGTGCTCCAGATAGACCCGGAGGATCGACTCGGCGGCGACCCGTCGGTGGCGCAGGAAACTCGACTGGAAATCGGGGCCGTAGTTGGTCTCGCCGATGTGCCGCCCGGCGAAGGGGAAGAGTCGCCGGATCATGCTGTTCACGACCTTGCGCTCACGATCGTCCTCGGCCGCCCCGAGGAGACGCTCGATCTCCTCCTTGGGCTCCGGCGACTCGCTCCCCGCACCCCAGACGCCCGAGGACGGGGTGCACAGGCCGCCCACCGACAGCCGGATGCGCCCGAAGACGTCGGGCAGGAAGACCCGGATCGCCTCGAGGGCGATCAGGTCCGCCGTCGCGACCTGGGATCCCAGCGTCCCGAGCGTCCCCTGCACCGCCGCCGCCAGTCGACGGACGTCGCGCATGTTGCGGATCAGCGGGCGCACGACCTCGACCCAGATGTCCGGCCAGGCCTGCTGGTCGACGTCGACGGGTGGCTCGACGGCGGCCAGGACCTGGTTCAGGGCGTCGAAGACCTGCTGGTCGAGGACCTCGGGAGAGACGCTGGGGAGGTCGACGGCGACCTGAAGGATCTTCTCCAGATAATCGCGGCCTGGAACCCCCTCGTCCCCCAACGCCTTCTCCACACGCGCCCGATCGAACGCGACCACGTAGATGATGTTCGGGAAGCTCGCCGTGAGGCGTACGAGCTTGAAGATGTCGCGGATCTCGTCCGTCGTCAGGCGATCGATGTCATCGAGGACGACCACGATCGGGTTCCTCAGATCCGAGAGCGCCGCGGTGACCTTCTCGCGGCGACCCGTCGAGCCTTCCCGGCGACGCTCCATGACCTTCTTCAGGGCCTTCGCCCCGCCGCGACCTCGCTCGATCCACGAACCGGCGATCGGAAGCCAGCCCAGGCCATCGAAGGCCTCGCCGTAGTCGGCCAGGCGTTCGGCGACGTCGCGCAGCCCGGCCTTCAGCCTGAGTTGAGCCGAGAGCTCGGTGAAGAAGGCCTCGACAAGCTGCTCGGTGCCGCTGAACATCCAAGGGTTGAAGTCGAGGACCTTCGCGTCGGCGGACTCGAAGTCCTCCCGCGCGAGATTCAGGAAGGACGTCTTGCCTGAACCCCACGGTCCGAGCACTCCGACGACGAGGCCTTCGGTGGCATCCAAGGACATCACCTGCCGGGAGAAATTGGCGGCGAGCGCTGAGCGGTGCAGCGAGTCTTCGGAGGCGTCGCGGATCGGGTTGTCGTTGGGAACGGCCATGTATCCATCCTCCTCCAGCCCGGCGACTACTCCAAGCGAGGGCGGTCGGGCCGGTCCTAGAGTCCGAACTCGCGACCGAGACGACCGGGCGTGAAGACCTCGATCCAGTCGACCTTCTCGAAGATGCCGTCCGCCGAGCAGATCGCATCTGCCCCGGCCCGACGGCTAGCACGTGCAGGTCGTATGGGTCGAATTCGGGCAGGGTCGTCCCACGACCGAGTTCGGTCAGGAGGTCCGCCCGGGTCTTGCCGCTCAGTTCGTGGACGATCTCGTCCAGCGGCAGGCTGTGGAGGTCGGTACGGCTCGGCAGGCTGCGACCGATCGGCGCCTGCTCGACCTCGACCAGCGGTCCGTGCGCGTCGACATAGTCCCAGACGTCCTCAGGCTCGAAGACGATGCCCAACGTGCCGTCGACGGCATGGCGATAGAACTCGAGGAGGACGACGTCGCTGGTGACGCCGCGCAGCGGGCCGCCCAGGCTCGCGAGGTCGAGCAGCCGGGCGTTCGTCCCCTCCGGTCGGAGGATCGCACCGCACCAGACGGTGGCGTCGAAGAAGACCTTCACTACTCGCCGGCGTCGCGGCGAGCCAGGCGTATCGAGTCGACCAGTTCCCCGTCGCCGATCTTCGGTTGGTCGCCGTGCCTGGCGAGAAGGCGGGCGGCGATCTCGCGGCGGGCACGCCGGCCCTCCTGGCCGCGGTCCCAGTCGAATTGCGCGGCGGGGATGCGGTAGGAGCCCCCGGGCGTCCGCTCGTAGTCGATCTTCCCGGCCTCACACCATTTGTAGACGGCCTGCGGGGTGACCCCGAAGTGTGAGGCGACCGCGGCAACGGCAAGCATCTGGGCCGGGGCCTCGGCCGACTCCTCGCCCCCCACCTGGCCTCGCCATAGCTCGGCCATGCGATGTGCCTGCAGTCGGGTCTCGGTGTCGAGGCGTTCCGTCGCCGCGGTCTCGTCGAGGTAGCCGGCGACGATGAGGACGAACTCGGCGGCGCCGACCGCCCGCTCGCCCTCCTCCTCGGAGCCGACGACCTCGAAGGCCTGGCGCAGCTCGTCGCGCCCGATCAGGCCGCTGGCATCGAGCAGCGCCAGCGTCACCTCGAACTGATCGTCGAGGCCGGAGTAGATCTCGAGCTCGTCGGCGACGATCTCCTGGATCTCCTTGGCGAGCACGCGACGCATGCCGTCGCGATCCTCGGGATCGCTCGTGATCGTCCGATGCCACAGCGTGGCTCGGTCGGCGGGGCTCAACATCAGCATGGCACCGGCTCCTTCAACTTTTTTAACTTCTTCAACACTCTACACCAACGGTGCGATTGAAAAAGGCCATGACCATTAATTCAGATACACGTTAATAAGACGTATCTGAATTTCTCTGCAAGAACGCCCGTTGAAGGTCCGAACTCCGACGTGCGATCCGCCGATTATCGGTCTCGAATCGGCACCCTGGGCGAGACTGCCCGCCTCCGCCGACATGTCCCGCGGATCTACGCCTCCGAGGTCTCCAACGCAAGTTGAGTACCCGCCGTCTCGGCCCAACCCGCCGCGAGTATCGCGCCGTCGTCGCCGGTTTCACGGGCGAGTTCGATCGACGACATGCGCGCGTCGTCATCGCCTTCGATCACCGCCCGTTGCAGAGCGATCAGCGGCAGGACGCCCTTGCCCTTGACGTCGAGGAGGCAGTCGGCGGGCTCACGGCCCGGTACATGGAAGATCACGGTCGCTCCATCCTTCACCGTCTCGAAGACCTCGACGACCCTGTCGAGCCGGGCGAGCGCACCGTCGGCGTCTCCTTCGCGTGCCAGGAGATTCGCGAGGTTCCAGTCGGTGACCCAACCGTCCCCGGAGCCGATCCGCTGGGCCTCCTCGAGCGCGGCCCGGGCGTCGTCCGGCTCATCATCGGCCAGGCTCCTCAGGAAGCCGAGGCGGGAAAGACTCGTGCTCAACTCCCCGCCGAGCTCCTGGTCGGACTCCTCGCCGGCGCGCATCACCTCGATCGACTCCTCGGTGGCGCGGATCGCCCGCTCCAGCCCCGCCGGACCGGAGCCTTTGCGCCAGGCGTCGAAGAGTCCCATCACCACCCCGACCGAGACGAAGGGGCGCAGGGCGATGATCGCCTTACGGGCGGGCTCACCGGTCACGACCGCCGAATCGACCCCGCGCCAACTGAGGCCGGTGGCGTCGATCAGGGGTCGACAGGCTTCGATCGTCTCCCCCAGCGCCTCGCTCAGGGCCGCGTGGGAGATATCGGCGGGCACCTCCCAGAGCTCCATGAACTCGAGCTCGCCACGACCGCAACTCACCGAGGCGCAGACCAGGGCGAGGCGGGCATCGTCGGATGACACGAGCTCGGCGAGCCGTTCGGCCTTCTCGACGTTCCAGGTGAAGATCTGGGTTTCGGAACGGAGGAGCCGGGTGACGTCGCCGGACTCCGTCAGGTTCCGCAGCGCCGGGCGTGGCGAGCGGCCGCCGATGCCGCGATCGGATCCGATGACCGAGAAGCCGAGGCTGACCGCACCGGGGATCGCCACTTCGGCCTGGGTCACCAACTCTTGTACCAGCGGCTGGCCGACCAGCTGCAGGAAGCTCTGGCCGAACCCTCTGTCGCCGGCCTCGCCGATCCGCGCCTGCGCCTTGTACTTGAGCAACACGGCTGCGGGACGACCGCCGACGATGGAGAAGCTCTCCCCGTCGGGGGCGACGGTGAGGACCCCCTTGGCCTCGAGGTCGGACAGGTCCGAGCGCACCCGATCCTCGGCCGTCGCGAGGTGCGCGGTGATGTCCTCGGGGGTACGCCCCTTGGGGATCTCCCGGCCCGCGGCATCCTTGAGCAGCCGGTTGACGGCGATCTCGTGGACGGTGAGCCTCGAGAGCGACGCCAGCTCGAGCGCGGTCCGGACCTGCCCGTCGGGCAGCGAGTCGATCGCCTCGGCCCCGCTGTGGAGGGCGTCGCTCCCACCGGTGCGCAGGGCGAGCCGCGGGATCACCCGGTCGAGGAGTCGCGGGGTGAGCGCATAGGTGTCCTTTTCCCCACGGGCACAGCTCAACCAGAGGTTGTCGGCGACCACCATCAGCTCGTGTGGACAGCCACCGGTGAGGTTCAGCAGATCGACGACGAAGTCGAAGTCCGCGTTCTTCAGGTATTCGGTGTCGGAGGGCAGCGGCGCCCGCAGCGCCTGCAGCACCTGGGCCGGATTCCAGAACGGCTCGAGGAAGACCGGCCGCAGGCGCTCGAGGCACCGGGAGGCAGCCTCGGTGAAATGTCCGGGGACCGACGGCAGTCCGGTGAGAAGGAGCGAGTAGTAGCCGACCGAGTCGAAGACCTCGACGATCTCCTCCGTCAGGGCGACATCTTCGGTCAACGGCGAGGCGTCGTCGACACAGACGAGGATCCCGTCGTAGCCGATGGTGCGGGCGATGTCGGCCAGGGCGCCGAGGTCACGCTCGAGGATCGCGTGGTCGATGTCTGCGCTCGAGTCGGCAGCCAGGACGAGTGCGCTGGAGAGAAGATCGTCGGGACCGGCGGCCGAGGTGTTCCGCAGGTAGACGCGATCGCGCCATGCCCGATACCAATGTGCCTGCGTCCCGGTCTTCTCCGAGAGGGTCTCGGCGACCGCGGTCAGGAGATGGCGGGCGACCTCGCCACGACGCACCGCGATCCCGTCGCCGCCGCGGAGCCTGACCACCAGGCGGGCCCGTTCCTCGGCGGCCCGACGCGAGATCTCGGCAAGGACGCTGGTGCGGCCCGAGTGCGGCTCGCCGATCAGGGCAGCGTGACGGTGCTCGCCACCCTCTGCCGGCGCCACCACCGCGAGACCACGTTCGATCTCACGCCGGCGGAGCGCCAGCAGGGCGGCGTCCCGGACGAGGGTCCCGACCGGGTAGGGGCTGTCGGTCGTGGGCGTCGTCAAGGTCTAATCCCGCACGGACTCCACGGCCGCCGGCTCGGCGACCAGGTCCAGCGTCACGCCGAGAGGTCGGGCGAGGGCATCGAGAGTCTCGGTGGTCGGGTTCGACTCGCCGCGCTCGATCCGCGAGATGTCGGCTTGGTCGACGCCGGACGCGGACGCCAGTTCCTTCTGGGTCAGGCCCGCTGCCAGCCGCTGCTGCAGAAGGCGCGAACCGATGCGATACCGGGCGCGCGCAGCCTCCAGTTCCTGCCGTTCCTCCGGCGTGGCGGCGTGCTCGATTTCGGCGACGAAGTCCTCGAATCGATCTGACATTGGAACACCTCCGGTATGGGACATATATGTGTTATAGCCCATACCGCGGATGTGGTCAAGACTCAGCCGCGGCGACGCTTCCCGGTCCGGCCGCGTTTCTCGCGTAGCTCGAAGGCACGGAGGCGCTTACGCGCAGTCTCGATCTCCCGCTGCTGGCGTCGCTCGCTCGGTGCCGCGCCCTTGTCGTATCCGCCCAGGAGCAGGACGATCCGGTTCCCATGAGCGTGGCAGAAGATGCGCAACAGGACCCGTTCGTCCTCCTCCGTGCCGTCGGTCTCCTGTCCCGCCTTTCGGAGGATGACTCCCTCGTCGTGTCGGATCCGGAACTCGAAAAGACCTTTCCCCAGATGCTTCCCGTACTCGGTCCCGCATACGTCAGGCCCGAGCTCGGTCAACACGTATTCGATCGCGGCGACGGCTGCGGCCCTTTTTCCGGCCGGTAGGGACTGGAGCCACTCCCGGGCCGGTCGACTGCCGTCGTCGTCGCGGAAGAACTCGATGTTCCAGTCCATGACCGCAAGCGTATTCGGCCGGCGGGCGGCATCCTCGCCATCGCCTCCATGAACGTGAGAGTGACTTCCCGCGCACGGATCTCCACAGATCTCCTCCTGTCCGTCTCGTCTCGAGCTCCCGACGTTTCCGTGGCACCCCCCGCCCGCAGCCCCCGCGCCGGCCACTGTCCCGACCCGTCCCTTCGCCCCCGCAAGCCGGCCGATGCCGCCTGCTCAGGGCGAGGCGAGCAATCCACGAGCGGTCGCCTGGTCGGTCACAAGGGTGGTCGGACGCAGACCCTGCCAGTCGGCCGCGGTCAACACACTCAGCATCGGCAGCTTCTGGTGGCCGCCGGCGACCAGGATCTTCTCGTGCACCGGTTCGAGTTTCTCGGGCGCGATGGTGACCGCTTTGGAGTTCAGCCCGGCGACGATCCGCTCTACGAGTTTTTGCTTTTTCTCGGGAACCGACGGGCCGGGATAGAAGACGTCGCAGAAGTTGATCACCGGCGCCTCACAGCCGCCATCGATCAGCTTTCGTAGCTGGACCAGCTCATCCTTGATCTCCTCGTATTGCGGGTCACCCAGGACCATCAGCTCGTGGGCGTGGTCGATCACACCGCCGCCGAAGACGGCGACGTCGGCCTCGAGGGGACGGGAGGGCGAGCCACGAAGATGAGGCGCGATCCGCTTCATCAGCGTGTCGCGGTGATCCTCGTCCAGGAAGGAGGGAAGACGGCAGAGGCGGACGTTCTGGGCATCGACCTCGCCTTCGACGATGATGTTCGCGAGGCAGGAGGCGTTGTAGTCGGCCGCCGGCATCTCGACCCCCGGCGAATGAGCGGAGGTGAGCCGGACCCCTCCGAGCGAGAGGACGACGTGTTGATCGGCGTATGCCGGATCCCGCTCGGCGCGGAGCCGACCGAGGGCGGCGACGGTATGGGCAGGACCCCGACCGCCGCCGACGGCTATCCGGTCCTCGGAGCGCAGTCGCTCCCAGAGGTGCTCGGCGGCGGCCGCGCCGAGCAACGAGTGCAACTCGTTGCTCTCCCGACGTGCCTGGGCCCTGCGGTCCGGATCGGTCGAACGATGGCTTTCGTCGGCACCGAGGTCGGTGACGACCACCACGGCGTTACGGACGCCGATCGCCCGGGCCAACCGTCTCCCCAGCGTCTCGTCGCGAGGCGGCGGCACCGCCCGCGGCATGACGCTGACGCTTACGAGGGCGCGCTCGTGGGCACGGGCGAGAAGTTTCCGGACGTCGCGCGGATCACGGACGTCCCGGCCCTCGCTTCGCAACTCGGCGGCCACGAGGTCATGGCCGAGATTGCGCTCGTAGTGAAGGGTCGCGACGGCGATCGCGAGCTCGTCCATCTCTGCCGGCCCGCGTTTGGGCGCACGCGATCGCTTGTCCCCCCGCCTGGGCACACATCGATCCTACACTTGGTTAGTGCCGTTTGTTCAGTAGTTCAATGTCCAAACGACGCTTTGAGGCCGCTTCAGGGGATCGGCTGGCGGGTCTTGCCGAATCGCCCACCGAGATCGGATGAACCGGCCGGGATCGCGGTCCCCTGAGGCGAGCCCTCCGGCAATGAGTAGGAATTGGCGAAGGCGATCCCGGCCTCGATGATCCAGCCGATCGTCTCCGCGTCGGCGGTCGCGACCAGATCGAGCGGACGTTCGAAGCCCAGCGCGCGATTGCGGGAGCGAAGCCACGAACCGATCGCCCGCGGGCTCTTCTGGCCGGTCTCTGCGATCTCGGCCACGACCACCCTCAGGTTCTCGAGCCCCTCGGAGGGGTCATCGGTGTCCTCCGAACGCCAGCGGCGGATCGTGGTGGCACTGACCTTTGCGGCCTTCGCCGAAAGCCGGTCGGGGATGCGGAGAAGATCGTGCACGGCCTTCAGCTGTTCGCTGACCGTGGAGTCCGGGGCGACCATCCGGACCAGTTGGGCGATGTCGGCTTGACGTGCCGATGCTGTCATCGCAACCTCCTTCATAGGGGCGTCTGGCACTTTCAGAAAGGCCGGGACGCCATATGTACAACATCCATGAGACAACTTCAAATCGAATCGACGTTCATCTTGGAACAAGTCAATACCACATCAACGCCGAATCCATGCCAAAGCTTCGCCACGGTACCTAAATTTTCCCCCCGGACGTGCTAATTTCCGTCCAATCCGAGCACTCGAAGACCACCCCCTGAAGGAGTCGAAACGGAAGGCGCGCATGGCCGGGACCTACGATCACGAGGAACGGGAGCGCATCCGCCGCGAGATGGATGAAGCGGCCCACTGGATCGACGCCCGCCCGTCGGACCCGCCTGCGAACCACCCCGAGGCCGTCATCCCCGCGACGGGCAGGATCTACTTCCTCACACCGAGCCGGATAGACGATGTCGACTTCCCGCTCGGCTCGGGATCGCTGGCCATCGGCCGCCCTCACGACCGCGCAGAGGCCGCTGCCCTGGATCGCCGGAAGGCGAATTGCCCCTTCGTCCTCGCCGCCCGCACCGGCGCCTCGAGCCCCCACGGCGTCGCCCTCGCCACCCTGCTCGAGCAGCTACGGATGAGCCTCGACATCTCGGTCCGCGACCAGTGGCGCGAGATCCGCGAGATGGAGCTCTTCTCGATCGACGTAAGAGATGTCCGCGTCGCCGTGCGCACGCGCCACCCGGCCATGCGGGAAGGCCTCGAGGGGCTGCGCCGGGCCTCCTCGGGAGATCCGCAGTTCGACGGGCTCGAGGGGCCCGCCGACGCGGGAGTGGGCACGGGGACGGTCACCGCCAGCAAGGAGGCCCTCTCCCCCGCCTGGATGGCCGTGCGGTCGGCGGTCGGTGAGCTCCACGCGCCGATCATCTACCTGGGGACGCCGTTCATCTCCCCCGGCGCCGGCTACGTGTTCGCGGTCCACCCCCTGGAGACGCTCAAGCCCTGGGGCCTGGTCGGGTTCACCCACCATGGCACCCTGCGCGAGGCCGGGATCCGCTTCTTCAGCCGCCAGACGCTGGCCCAGCGCGACCCCGACCGGGGCGACGCCCTCGTCTGGCCACGGCAGGTCTTCCCGCTCTTCGCCCATTTCGCCCGTCGCAAGGTCTACGCGGCCGCCGGGGTCTGTAAGCGGGGATGGGGCCGGATACGAAGCGGCCTCGGCTCGCTGCTCGGACTGCCTCGGATCCTCGCGGCGGTCGACTACCTCGAGGCCTGGGCGGCGCTCGCCAGGGCCGCGCGGCTGCTCACCAGGGAGCTGCGCCTGCTGATAGTGGCGGTGGCCGTGCTGGCGATCGCGGTCCTCGCCCTGGTCAGCGGCCGTCTCTGAGGAGGAATCGAAGGGATGGACAGCATCGGGTTGGTCGTCCTCGGCGCCGTCATCGGAGCCGCCGCGACCGGTGGTGTCCAGGCCTGGATCGCCGCAAGACGACGCCTGCTCGAGCGCAAGGTCGCGGCACGGGCGATCCTCGGTGATCTGTACATGACCGAGGGCCTCCTTCGCGGCGTCCTGGACCACCAGCAGTGGCCGGTGGCGTTCGACAGCGATCGACCGTTGCAGACCTGGAAGGAATTCCGGGGACCGTTCGCCGCCGCGGTCAGCGGGACCGAATGGGCCGAAGTGGATCGCATCTTCGGCGCCCTACACCAGATCGCACTTGCAGCGACCCTCGGTGAACAAAGCGTCGAGCCTGCCGGACCAATGGTCGGCGACCTGTTGGCCAGACTCCCGAGGGCCCAGGAGATAGTCGCGAGATTCGCCGCCGATTCGGAGACGGAGCGCGCCGGGATCGAAGCCGCCCTGAAGGTCGCCGGGGGCACGTCCCCTGCCTGATCCCCGGCAGAACGATCTGCGCTCGCGCTCCTCCAGGAGCGGAGGGTTCCCTTGAGCGGCCGGATATAACGTTCAAAATGCCACGTTTCATCCACCAACGACACGACCCATGCCAGGGGCCCTCTACAACCAACTCGCCGAACTCGCCGCCGAGAACTACGGCTACCTCACGACCGAGGAAGTCGAGAAGGCCGGGATCGATCCGCACCGCCTGCTCGAGCTGGCGCGGCGCGGACAGCTCGAGCATCGGGCCCGCGCGCTCTATCGCCTGCCGCTGATCCCGCCCACCCCGTTCGATGCCTATCGCGAGGCGACGCTCTGGCCGCTCGGGAGCGAAGGAGTCATCTCCCACGCGACCGCGCTCGATCTCTACGGGCTCGGCGATGCCAATCCGGCGGAGATCCATCTGACGCTGCCGCGCGCCCACCGGCCGCGGCGCGAGATCCCGCGCCAGTACGTCCTCCACCACGAAGACCTCACCCCCGAGGAGGGCCGCCTCTACGAGAGGATCCCGGTGGTGACGCCGGCTAAGGCGATCCGCCAGTCCCGCAGGCTCGGACCCGAGCTCCTGCGCGGGGCGATCGAGGACGGCCAGCGACGTGGTTTACTCCGGCCCTCCCAGGCCGAGAATCTGCGCGACGAACTCGGGCTTGGGTAGCGTCGGGCGATGAGCGAGCAGATCCTCCCCGGGCGCGGGCCGAACCGCCGACCCGACCAGAACGCCGACGCAGAAAGCCCACCTCGAGCGGCTGGTCGCCCACTACGCGGAGCTGACCGGCGTCGCGCCCGGTGGCGCTCACACTCGGTCGCAGCACCTGTCGACGGAACCCTTCGATCCCATGGCGTCAGAGGACGGCTCGGACCTCGGCGAACCGGGCGAGGATCTCCTCGAAGGTCGGGAAGGCCTGGTCCGAGAAGAGGAGGGCGCACTCCGACTCGTATTCGGGTTCTATGCGGGCACGTAGGTCGGGATCGGAGAAGAACGCCGGGCTCTCCTTGAACGAGAGTCCCGGGGGCGGTCGGTATGCCTTCGGGAAGAAGAGACGGCTGCGCTCGTCGTAGTCCCGTCGTATCTCCTCGTACTCCGGGGAGGCGAGCATCGAGCGCACCTCGTGCTGGTCGGCGAGCACATGCAGGTCGGAGTAGTGGCGGGCGTCGCGCCCGAGGGGATGGTCTTCGCCCAGCAGCCGCTCGACCTTGCCATGGAGGGCGAACATCTTCTCGACGAAGGTCCGGCGGAAGTGGAGGAGGTGCATCTCGAATCCTTCGATGTCCTCCAGGTCGAGGAAATCCTCGACCGCCGCTTCCTTCAGGTACTGGGTCACGAGGGAGGTGATCGGCTCCTCGCTCGTCGGGAAAGTCCCGCTCTGGATGCCGGGCTCGAGCCGGATCGCGGAGCGCAGTCCGGGCAGGTCGGCGAAGAGGCTCTCGTAGGCGAGGACGTCGTTTCGCCCGAGGCCCTTGATCGTCTCCCCCTCCTCGCGTCGCCAGTCGAGCGGCGGATAGGTCGCTATCGATTCGGTGAGGCTCTTCAGGATCTTGTTGATCTTGTTCTTGCCGGGCGGCGGATCGAACAGCGCGGGATTTACGAAGAGGTCGACGTCCTCGGAGAAGCGGCTGATCAGGCCCCAGCCCTTTGAGAGGCTGGTGCCCCCCTTGAACACCACCTTCTCCCCCAGCTCGGCGACGCAGATGCGAAGGATCTCGGTGATGAAGTAGTCCTTCTCGATGAACTGTTCGCTGAGACCATGGTGTCGGGCGGCCCGGATCAGCGCCTGCTCGAAGTCCGGGTGCTCGAAGAGCCTCATCTCGCCTGCCACTGCCTGGCGGAGCCCAACGAGCCGAGGGCGCCGAAGTCGAAGCGGCTGAGCGGGTTGAGGCTCGCCCGCAGGGGCGCAAGGACGCTCTCGGGCATCCCGAGCTCCTGGCCCAGCGCACCGAGCATCGCACGCACCCGAGGTGGTTCGGCGAGGGCGACGGCGGCCAGGGTGCGGAAGCGGTCCTCGTCGGCGAGCAGGCGGCGAAGGCGGCCGATGGTCCGTTGCGGTGAGAGGTCGCTGTTGCGGGCCCGCTCGCGGAGGGTCTCGAGGATCGCGCCGTCCTCGGCCGAGAGGCCGGCCCTGGCGGCCGGGCGACCGGTGTGGACGATGGCGTCGCCGAGGGCCTGCGGCGGTGCCGCGGCGGGGGTCGCGTACTCGGGCCGACGCGGATTCTGGGTGGTGAGGCCGAGGACGTTGGCGGCGTTCAGGCCGGCGGGGTGCACCGGTGCGCGGAGGGTCTGGGCGGCGACGGCGCTCGCCGCCGGCCCGCTGGCACCGAACGCGGTCTGGTGCGGGCGGTAATAGACCCCCTTGCCGACCCGATCCAAGGCCCCCTCCCTGGCCATGCGGGAGAGGGTCATCGCGACGGCAGATGGGGGGAGATCGGCGAAGTCGGAATGGCGCCAGTAATCGGTCTTGCCGCGGGCGACGCGATCGCGCACCGTGGCGGCGACACTCTGTCCAGGGGCCTCGGCGCGGGTCCTTTTAGGGTCCGGTCCCATCGGCCAAGGATACGGATCTCCATGGAAGCGTGTCAAGTTTTTTTGCCATAAAACTTAACGAACGAGCCCGGCTTCTCGCCCGGGAAGTGTCCTGGAATCGACGGCATATTCCCGCGGATCGCTTCCTATAAATCTCATCTCAAACCGCCAGCCCATTTCTCAGGCACTTTTCGCCGGAAGTGCCTGAACCGGCGAAATATCCCTTCATATCCGTTCGTATCCCGGATTCCGCGCACCAAATTGCGAGCACTAAAACCCTGCAAATCGCTGGTATTTACCAACGATCAGTTTTTCCTGAGCCGAATTCACACGCGAGAGGTCGCTGGTTCGAAACCAGCCGTGCCCATAGCCCTGGGAGCCGATAAGTCCCTGCAAATTGGCATCTTCTGCCATGCACGTGCTACTCCAACTGCCCTGAATTCGGCGATCCGTTTCGGGCACGGGTGCCTGGGATCGCGCCGATCGAGGCCAATCGGCGGCGATTTTGGGGCATTTCGGCCCGCCGGCACACCTGAAATGCAGGGTGAGCTTGTGGCGAAATTAAGAGGTCGCTGGTTCGAAAATCGAGCGGGCAGACGGGGACACGGGCTCGCTCTTCGAGCAGCTCGTCGGCACGGTCGAAAACGGCGGTGAGGACCCGGGTGCGGAGGTTGTCCTTGTCGCGGCGGCCGCCGGTGCCGTTCGGGAAGACCAGATCATCGGGGCCGCTACGCAAGGCCGACTCCTTGTGGGTGGCGAGGATGTCACGCAGGATCGGGAGCATCCTGATCTCCCGCAGCCCGGCCTGCGTCTTCGAGCGGCCGATGAGAAGGCGTGCGTTGGCGAGATCGACATCACGCCAGAGCATGTGGCCGACCTCGACTGCGCGCGGGCCGGCAAAGACGAAGGTGGCGACGATCGCCCGGCGCTCGCTCAGGCGGATCCCCGGGTCGCGATCCAGATCCTCGGCCGCGTCGATGAGGGCTTCGATCTGCTCGGCCGTGTCCAGGTGGACCGGAGGCCTGGGGGGCTCCCGCAGCCGGCGCCGCTTCCCGGTGGGCGGCGTTCTCGGACGCCAATCTGTATTCGAGCGCGATCGAGAGAACCCACCGCAGCGTGCCGATCGCCTTGTTGATCGAGCCGGCAGAGAGGGGTCGCAGGATGTGCCGCTCTCGCTCCGCAGGGGCCGGCACCGCTCGATCGCCGCCCGCTTCGACTCGGCCTCCCGCACCTTGTGGTGGCGATAGGCGTCGACCGCCTCGATGTCGATATCCCCGAGTTGCCAGTCGGCGAAGTAGGGAAGGAGGTGCCCGAGCGTCCATTCTTGGTAAGCGAGGTGGTTGTCGCTTATCTGCCCCTTGCGTTCGGCCATGAGACGGCGGGCGAAACGGCCGAATGTCGTCGCCCTTCCCTCGGCGGTCATCCCTGTTCCCTTCCTCCGCCGGATCCAGATGCCGCGGCGGACGTCGGCGAGGATGTTGTCCATTTCTTCTCGGGCGCGCCTGCGTGTCCATCCTTCTGCCGGCGAGCCCAGCGTCAGATACCGGCGCTCACTGTAGGCCTGGAAGCGAAGGGCGAAGACCTTGCCGCGAGGGCCGGAACGCTCGACCACCTGGCCTGTGGAACGCCTTGACATCGAGTGCTCCTCTCGTGGGAGGAGCGACGGTGGATGCTCGTGGCTACTGTCCCCTGTCCTCGTCTGCCGCCTGCTCCACCGACCGCTCCCATGGGTTTTGAACCCGTTCCACAGTGGTCCTGCCCATCGCCCAGAGGATGGAGCCGATGATGAACGCACCCCCGTAGGCCGCCAGCACGCGCCCGAATTCGGCGTTTGGCTGGAACGACGCGACGACCCCATACAGCCCCAAGGCAACCACGCCCAGGACGACGTAGACCGGTCCCCTTCCCTCCTTCAACCCGATCCAGACGAGGTAGGCGCCGCCTATCTCGCAGATCGCGGCGGCGACGAAGAGGGCGATCGACTTGCCGATCGAGACCCGATCGTCGCAGCCCCGCCTGATGCCTGCGGTCGGCGACTGATCGAAGCAGGCGATCGGCGAGAGGCTGACCCCCGCGAGCGACTAGGAGGCGCTCAGTTCGTAACAAGTCTCGGCTCGCAGGCAGTCGGCCGTTCGGCGCCGCGCGAGCGTGAGGATGTGGGTGCGGATCGGGACGTCGTCATAGCGATCGAGAACAGCATTGGCACATGCTCTGATCACCTCCGGGTCGCGCACCTCGCCGAACTGCTCATCGAGGACGGGGACGAGGCTCGCCAGGCGCGTCTGATGGGCGGTTCTGTCCGTGCGGATGTCGTCCAGCCGCTCGGCGATCAGCCCCTTGACGCGGGCTTCGATCTCGTCGCGGATCGCCCTGACCTCCTCGAGCGTCCTGCCGGCCGGATCTGGAACGTCCCAGTCCTCGACGATGGTAGGGACGTAGGGACAGTCGCCGCCGCAGGCCAGCGTTATCGCCCAGTCGGCGTGAAGCTGCATCTCGATCGTGAGCTTCTTCGGTCGGTGGTCGGAGAGGTCGAAGCCGACCTCGGCCATCGCCTCGACCACGGCAGGATGCACCGCGGCGGCCGGGCTCTGCCCGGCGGACTCGGCGCGCAGATCCTCCGGCGCCAGGCGGCTGAAGAATGCCTCGGCGATCTGCGATCGACCGGCGTTCTGGGTGCAGACGAAGAGGACGTATTTCATCGTTGCCTCCTTTCTCAGCCGGCGAGCGCCAGCTCCTTGGCGGGCCGGGTCTGATCCGGCGTCTTGCTGGGCAGCATCAGTGAGAGGAACGCGGCGGCGAGAACGCAGGCGGTCGAGGCCCAGAGGCAGGCTTCGAGTCCGCCCCACTCGTAAAGGAGCCCCGAGAGCACGGTGCCGGCGAGCCGCCCACCGGCATTGGCCATGTAATAGAAGCCGACGTTCATCGCCGCCCTGTCGTTGTCGGCGTAGGCGAGGATCAGGTAGGAGTGGACCGCCGAATTGGCGGCGAAGATGACTCCGAAGCCGATCAGGCCGGCCACGATGGTGACCGTCGGATCGACCCCCGCGGTCAGGCCGATCGCGATCGCTGCCGGGAAGGCGGCGAGGACGAAGGCGAGCCAGGTCGCCGTGCGGCCCTCGGGCTCGCCGCGTCCCTCGCGCCCGCGGATGAACCGCGGGGCGAGCGCCTGGACGCCGCCGTAGCCGATCACCCAGATCGCCAAGAAGCCACCGGTGGCGATAAAGCTCCAGCCGAGCACGGTCTCCAGGTAGACCGGCAGGCCGACGACGAACCAGACGTCGCGTGAGGCGAAGAGGAAGATCCGCGCCGCGGCCAGCACATTGACTGCGCGGTTGTTGGAGAACATCTGCTTGAACTTCGCCTTTGCGTCGGGCCGGCCTAGATGGCCGTGCATCAGTGAGGAGACGATGATCAGGGTCGCCAGCACGACCCCGGCGAGGATCAGCATCGAGGGTTGGAAGCCGACGATGGTGAGCATCGCCGCGCCGAGGAAGAAGCCGACTCCCTTGAGTGCATTCTTGGAACCGGTGAGCACTGCGACCCAGCGGTAGAGCGAGCCCTGATCCCCTTCGGGCACGACCAGCTTGACCGCGCTCTTGGAACTCATCTTGGTCAGGTCCTTGGCGATCCCCGAGAACGCCTGCGAGACCATCACGTATGGGACGACGAGCCAGGCGTCGGGCGCGAAGCCGACCATCGCCATCGCGAATACCTGGGTCGCCAGTCCCATGTAGAGGGTGGTGCGGAGCCCGAACCTCGCCGCCAGCCAGCCGCCGACGAGGTTGGTGACGATGCCGAAGATCTCGTAGAAGATGAAAAGAGAGGCGACGGCGAAGGCCGAGTAGCCGAGTTCGTAGAAGTAGAAGAGGACGAGCATCCGCGTCGCCCCGTCCGCCAGGGTCTCGACCCAGTAGGCGGCGGTGACGAGGATGTAGTTGCGGAGGTCGCCCCGGCGATCGATAGAGGCGGCGGCCGCGGTGGCCATCAGGCTGCCCCCGCTCCCGTGGCGACAGCTCGGGCCAGCTCGACCAGGCGGTTGGCGTAGCCCCACTCGTTGTCGTACCAGGCGAGGATCTTCACCTGCGTGTCGGCGACCACCATCGTCGAGAGGGCATCGATGATGCTCGAACGCGGGTCGTCGCGGTAGTCGACGGAGACCAGTGGCCGGGTCTCGTAACCGAGGATGCCGGCGAGCGGACCTGCGGCGGCGGCCTCGAGCAGGCCGTTGACCTCCTCGGTCGAGGTGGGGCGCTCGACCTCGAAGACGCAGTCGGTCAGCGACGCGTTCAGCATCGGCACCCGGACCGCCAGCCCGTTCAGCTTGCCCTCAAGCTCGGGGAAGATCAGCCCGATCGCGGTCGCCGAGCCCGTCGTGGTCGGGATCAGCGATTGACTCGCCGCGCGGGCGCGCCGCAGATCCTTGTGTGGGGCGTCGACGACGACCTGGGTGTTGGTCATGTCGTGGAGGGTGGTGACCTGCCCGTGCCGGATCCCGATTCCCTCGTGGACCACCTTGACCACCGGCGCCAGGCAGTTGGTCGTGCAGGAGGCGGCGGTGAGGATGTCGTGGCGGGCGATCTCCTCCGGATCGTCGTTGACGCCGACGACGACGTTCAGCGCCCCGGCCTCCTTGACCGGTGCGGCGACGATCACCTTGCGGACGCCCTGCTCGAAGTAGGGCGCCAGCGACTCGATCGTGCGGAAACTGCCGGTGCACTCGAGCACGACCTCGACCCCGGCGCCTGCCCAGTCCACCCCGGCCGGGGTGGCTGCATCGGTGTAGGAGATCTCGTGCCCGTCGATCAGGATCGAGCCGTCGCCCTCCTCGGCGCCGGGCGACCAGCGGCCGTGGATCGAATCGAAGCTGAGCAGATGGGCGGCGGTCCGGGCGTCACCGGCGATCTCGTTGATCAGCGCAAACTCGAGATCCGGCCATCCCCACGCCGCCCGCAGCGCCAAACGCCCCATGCGCCCGAAGCCGTTGATGCCGACGCGGGTCATGCCGAGCCCTCGGCCGAAGCGGCGTCGAGCTCGGCGACCAGCGCCTCGACCCGGGCGCCGATGTCCTCACGCAATTCCCGCACCGTCTCGATCGGCATGTCGACAGGATCCTCCAGATCCCAGTCGACGTAGCGCTTGCCCGGGATGTAGGGGCATTCGTCGCCGCAGCCCATCGTCACGACGACGTCGGCGCGCTCGGCCATCTCCCGGGTGAGCAGTTGCGGGCGACGCCCGGAGAGGTCGATGCCGATCTCCGCCATCGCCTCGACGACGGCGGGGTGAAGCTGTTCGGCCGGCCGGGTGCCGGCTGCCTCGGCGCCGTGGCGACCCTCGGCCGCCCGCTCGAAGAGGGCGCGGCTCATCTGGGATCGCCCGGCGTTGTGCAGGCAGACGAAAAGAGCCTCGGCCATCAGCCGGCCGCCTCGGCCGCGCTCGGCGCGCCGCTCTCGGAACCGCCGAACCATCGTCCTCGCGCCCAGAGCGAGACGTACACCAGCCCGACCAGCACCGGGACCTCGATCAGCGGCCCGACGACTCCTGCGAGCGCCTCGCCGGAGGTGGCGCCGAAGACGCCGATCGCGACCGCGATCGCCAGCTCGAAGTTGTTGGAAGCGGCGGTCAGCGCCAGCGTCGCGGTGCGCGGATAGCCGTAGCCCGAAGCCCTGCCCCAGGCGAAGGCGATCGTGAACATCAGGGCGAAATAGGCGACCAACGGCAACGCGATCCACACCACGTCGAGCGGATTGCCGGTGATCTGATGGCCTTGCAGCGCGAAGAGCAGGACGATCGTGAACAGCAGGCCGTAGAGGGTGATCGGCGCGATCCGTGGCAGGAAGTGCGTCTCGTACCACTCCCGCCCGCGA
>Ga0208589_1000204_pt1 | contig 28784 bp, 28 predicted proteins | sample NGESurshal092012_2_FD_184486 | JGI IMG/M metagenome (GOLD analysis project Ga0208589, IMG submission 184486) | Arctic peat soil microbial communities from Barrow, Alaska - NGEE Surface sample F53-2 shallow-092012 (SPAdes) | ecosystem: Environmental > Terrestrial > Soil > Wetlands > Peat ...
AAGGGCACGTCAGAAGCAGCGCTTCGACTTCGCTCGCTGAAGCGAGCTACGCTCAGCGCGAACGGGGAAAGGCTAACTGAGGTTCGACGCTAATCAGGAAAATGGAAGCCGGGAAGGCTCCTCCAACTTTGCCAACAAATCGTAGTCCATGCAGACCGACAGCCAGTAACTGCCCCGGAGGCTACTCGGCATCGCTGATCCTTATCACCCTGGAGAAATCGTCTCCGGGGGCACTATTCCTGGCCCTCTCGGTGATGCGGCCACGTTGCCGCAGTGTGTCGAGTGGAACGCCTTGATCCAGTGCGCCCACCTTGTAGAGGTATTCCGGCAGGTAGCCGGTCAGCAATAAACGGACATCCCGCGGCAAACCGGGATCGATCTGCTTCGCCATGCGGTAGACGATGGTCGTGCAGTTCGAGGCGATCGTGTTGTAGAACGCCGGCGTGACGGCCAGCTTGTTCGCGGCCTGCACGTAGGAGAGGAACAATGCGCGCATGGCGGCCTTGTCCATGCGCAGGAGATACAGGTAATCGTCCTCGCCACGCACATTGGTGCGCACGCGGATGATGTCGCGCTCATCGGCGGCGACCAGGATCGTTTCGAATTGCTTGAAGAAACCTCCGAGCGCCGAGTACTGCTGACCGCGCTTTCTGCGGATCTCCACCGAAAAGACCACGTGACTGCCGTCATCGAAGCCGAAGGAAATCATCGCATGCGCGATCGCCGTGCTGCCCCAGTAGGACAGCACGGCATCGGCCGTGGCCAGGCGATCCACGTCGTAATGACGGGTTTCCCAGCGCGCATCGTAATCGTCGTCGGTGCGCCAGCTGAAGTCGCGCACGTTGCTCAGTGTGACGCGGCTGCCTTCCACCTTGCCGGTGAGCAGATGCGATACATCATCCGCCCAGATCCGGTCGTTGGATGGCGCGATGCTTGCCCACCAGAACAGCAGCGCCGCATAGATCGTCACGTAGACACCGAACGGAAGCCAGCTGTGCCGGTTGATCGCAATGACGATGAGCGCGAGCGCGCCGACCGCCCAGATCATACCGCCGATCGTGCGGACGATCAGGTTGCCCGGCAACCGGTACCAGAGCGCGAGGGCACCCCACATGCCCAAGCAGAACGTGACCAGCGCCATCACGGCGAAGATTGCCACCCTGCCGATCATCCAGAGCTTCTTCGCCATTCTGTTCCCGGCATATCAATCCGCGATCCAAGCGTGCAGCTTTAGGCACGCGAAGACAATGCATAACCGGGTGCATGCACGAAACATCCGCAGGACTTGCAGGCTGATTGATGATTCGCACCATGGCACGGCATCGCCGGTGCCATCGCCTCGAATGGCTGTCTAACGTTTGCCATTGGTTATGTAGGCGTGCACCTCGGCATGAGGCATGGCGTCTGCGGCGAAAGTAAAGGTTCCCTTGTCTTTCACTTCGCGCGCGGCCCGCACGAATGCCCCGAGTGCTGCGCGGGCGAACGCTCCGCCCACGCTGATGCGCTTTACTCCGGCAGCTGCAAGTTCCTCGACCGAATAGATGGCACCCTTCAGGCCCATGACGACGTTGACGGGCCTGGAGACCGCCGCACAAACCTTGCGGATGGCTTCGATGCTCGGTAGCCCTGGCGCATACAGGACATCGGCGCCGGCCTCGGCGAAGGACTGCAAGCGCTTTATCGTGTCGTCAAGATCGATGCGCCCGTGAAGGAAGTTCTCGGCTCGGGCCGTCAGCATGAACCGGCAATCGTGAGCCACCTTTGCCGCCGCCGCGACCCGCTCCACTGCAAACTGGAATTCGTGGATGGGATCGTTCGGATCGCCTGTGGCATTCTCGATCGATCCCCCGACCAGACCCGCCTCCGACGCGAGTCGGATGGTTGTTGCGCAGATTTCCGGCGACTGCCCGAATCCATCCTCCAGATCGGCTGACACGGGCAAATGCGTGGTTTCGGCAATGGCCTTCGCATTCTGCAGAATCTCATCACACGTCAGTCCTGCCGCGGAGTCGCGGCTCCCGACGCTGAAGGCATGACCGGCGCTCGTCGTTGCAAGCGCTTCGAAACCCAACGCCGTCAGAATTCTCGCCGTTCCTGCATCCCAGGGATTCGGGATCACGAAAGCTCCGGGCCGTTCATGGAGTGCCCGAAATACGTCATATTTCTGCTCTCGTGTCACTGCCGCGACCCCTGGTCTGGTGACTGCGTCGACAGGACCAGAGACGAATCAGGTGGTACCTGCGACGCCTCGGCCACCGGCTCCGTCACCGTGATGTTCTGCTGATACAACACGCTGGCGTCTTCGGCGCTGAAGGTCAGCCTGTATTTGCCCGGTCGCAGATAGAGCTCACTGTTGGGCGCGTAGTGGCCGTTGTTGATGTGCTCGTGGAGTACGGTGTTCAGGGGTATCGGATCCAGCACCAGACGGTCGGCTGCCACGCCGTCCCCATCTTCATCGGCATAACGGGCCTCGACCAGGCACGGATACGAGCGTGCACACCGGTCACCGTCGATGAAGTACGAGTTGCGCAAGCCGCCCAGGCTGAGCCAGGTGGGACGTCCGCGCAGCATCTGCTGGGGCGGAAAGAACACGCTGACGTCATAGCCCGGGCGCAGTGTCCACGGCTTGCCGGCCGTGTCCACGAACACGATCGGCGTCTTCGGCTGCAGTTGCCGCATGACCGCGGTGTAATAGGGGTGGTCGTCGTCGCTGGACTGGTGCGGAAACAGCATGGTCTGCTCCACGCTGAGCGGATCGATGCCGGTCAGCTTGTGCAGGTGTTCCGCCATGGAGGAGCCATTGAGAAACACGCCGGATTTCTGGATGTGCGCGTACCCGGCATCGAGCACCAGCCGCGCCGAGGGATCCTTCTGGAAGACCTGCCGATAGATGTTGCGTGCCTGCTCGGCCTCGCGCGCGTCGCCGGTCGCGTCCGACAGCGCCTCGTAGGCGATTACCTTGAAGCCGAGTTTCAGGGCGGTCCGTACCATTTCGGCGCAGATCGGCTCTTCGGTGTAGAAACCGCTGTCCTTGATCGGGTAGCCGCGCGATGCCAGCTTGGTGTCGCTCTGATACAGCGTCTCGGCGGCGAAGTAGTTGAAGCCTTCCGCGCGCAGCTTGCCGAGCAGCTGCACGGTCAGGGTGCGGGTGAGCGGTACGTTGTGCGCCTCGTTGAAGAAGACTTCCCGGTAGTTTTTGGCCAGCTCGGGAATGGCGTCCAGTGCAGGGCGGGCGGTGTACCCGGCGCTGGACAGCGGCGAGGGGCTGTCGTCCGGCAGCGGGACCTGCTTGATGGAGAAGCTGGCCGCGGCATCCGGATAATCGCCGATGAATGTCTGGTACCAGCTCAGGTACTGGCCAAAGATCAGATGGAAGGCAGGGTCCTTGTCGTCGTTGTAGGCATAGCGCATCACCTGGTACTGGGCCAGCAGCCCCTTGTGCCGGTCGGCGTCCTGCATGATGGTTTCGGACTTCTGCGCGGCCTTGAGCTGGAGGGCCTGCCACTGGGCGGGCGATTGCGCATGGCTGAGCGTGGTCGCGCATTCGAACAGCAGCACAGCGCTGAGCATGAGTCTGGTGCGACATGACGACATCAGACGGCTTCCTCCGTTTTCGACACAGCATGCCCGCTTTCGGATACACCAGTCCGGCCTACCCTGGAGTCCGAAAAATTCCGCTATCAGGAAATCCGGCATATCAAACAATCGGCGCGCCGGATTGAGCGCTGTTTCGATACTGCTCTCATGTTACCGGTGATTCAGAGTCACGCTTTCAGTACACGGTTGGAGAAGTAGCAACCTATTTCTCGCACCTGCACATGGGGCAAAAATCTCTGCCGACTGCCACGATAAATTCATCTCGCCTTGTCAAGCAGGCGCGTGGCCAGTTTCATGAGGGCATCACGTTCCGTAGCTATTTCATGAAGATCCGCTTTCAATTGGGCGACTTCTGACACACGCGCGCTCTTGTCGCGGAATCTTTTGACCCACAACAGAACTGCGGCATAGCTGATGTTCAGGGTTTCTGCAACTTCAGCTGAAGTAAGGCGTTGCACGGTTACCAACCGCACGGCCTCGTTCTTCAGTTCGCTGGGATAATATTTTGGTCGCATTGAAGTATTAGGGCTGACTTGGTCTTATGTTGATCCTCGAGATGCAGCAATTGTTTCGGTCCATATCGAAACATCTCGAAGTTTTTCGTGACACATCAGGGAATTCATGAAGTATCGATCCAGCCATGAACTGATGACTTATCAAGCTGCACCTCAAGCTTCAACAAGCAACCCACGATGCAGACAGATTGGTGGGTGCGCGACTCGAACTTTTTTCCCCGGCCACAATGGGATCACCATATGCGAATGATTCGAAATTTATATAGCCAGTTTCGTCGAATTTCTTATGACCAATTCGGCAACATCTTCCGTAATCTTCGTGGCGCGCGACGTGTGTCGTCAGATCGCCTGGTTGACTGAAAATCCATCGACGATGTCGTGACCTCGATCAGGCTCACACAGAAACCTGCGTATGGCGCTCTCCCCCGGAATGAGGCTTCAGCCTGATCTGGCGCAGCACGCCCCGGAAGGTCCACTCTTGCTATGGAAGCTGGTCCGGTTGCCATACCCGATCGGCTAAAGTCTGGCATGCGCCGACGGGAGTCGACGACCGAGCAGGATCCACTCGGGAACTCCCGCTGTTCCTGCAACTTGATGGCGTTTTCCAGAGGTTCCTGATTCCCATGTTTCTCGAGCTTGACGGACACGGGCCGAACTACGCACAGCTGATCCGCGCCGTCAAAGCGGCCATTCTGAATGGCCGGCTGGCTTCAGGCATGCGCCTGCCACCCACGCGAGCGCTGGCGCAGGAACTTGGCCTGTCACGCATTACCGTTCTGACAGCGTATGAACAATTGCGTGCTGAAGGCTACATACAGAGCCGTACTGGTTCAGGGAGTTACGTCAGTACCCTGCAAACCGAACCGGTGTTGCAATTGCCTGCCGCAAAGCCCATGGCGCCGCCCTCGCGCTACGCGCAACGAGCGCGGCAAGTGCACGATTCGCGAATTGCACGATTGCATCACGGTCTGCGCTACGACCTGCAATACGGCAATCTGTTGACCAATCCTGCGTTGAGCGCTGCATGGGGGCGCGAGTTGGCGCGCGCGGCCGCATATACACCACGCGAGATAGTCAGTTCGCAGGGCATGCCGGCTCTGCGCCAGCGGATTTGCGATTACCTGGCACAACGACGTGGGATACACGCCTCGCCGGAGGATGTGTTGATCGTCTGCGGTATCCAGCAGGCCTATGGGCTGGCAGCACGCGTACTACTTGATGAAGGCGACTCGGTGGTGATCGAGGAGCCGCACTACTTCAGTGCCTATCAGGCGTTGGTGGCGCATGGCGCAACCCCATGCCCGGTGCGCACCGACGACGACGGGCTGGTGTGCGATGAACTGCCCGACCCGGCGCCGAAGTTGGTCTGCGTGACGCCATCGCACCAGTTTCCAAGCGGCGTCGTCATGTCATTGCCGCGTCGACTGGAATTGTTGCGCTATGCAGCGGAGAAACACTGCTGGGTTCTTGAAGACGATTACGACGGTGAATTCCGCTACGACGCCCAACCGCTGGCCGCGCTGCGCTCGCTCGACAGGGGTGACCGCGTGATCTATGTCGGCACGTTCTCCAAGGTCCTGTTTGGCACCTTGCGGCTGGGCTACATGGTTCTGCCAGCTGCGCTGTGTAGCGATTTCGTCGCTGCCAAATATCTCAGCGATATCTCCTGTCCCGGTATCGAGCAGGCGGCGATGGCACACTTCATGGAGGACGGGGGTTTCGAACGACACCTGCGACATGCCCGCAGGGAACTGATGGCCCGTCGCCAGGAACTGCTGGCCGGATTGCGTCGCCATGCCGGCGAACGCGTGAAGATCGTTGATTCGCCAGCCGGCATGCATGTTGTCATCTGGTTGCGCGGTTACGATCACGCTCGTGCCGAGGCACTGATCGCCCATGCACACGAACGCGGGCTTGGCCTGTACCCGATGGCACCACACTACCTCAATTCACCACCGCGTCCTGGACTGATGCTCGGATACTGCGGACTGTCGATCACGGAATTGCGCGACGCCATGCAGCTATTCGGCGAATGCCTGGATGCGATCGATGCAAACGCGCGGTGATCCCCAGGTAACACCATCGATTTTCCGTCCCTTCGCCGCCAGCGCATTCATCAGGGTGAATTGCGGCACGTACTGAGGGCGCAGCCGCCTGCCGACAGTTCAATCGTGGCGCCGCCTTCGAACGACGAGGAGGAATGCCCCAGCTGCAACTGATAACGCCCAGCCGGACGCAGCCATGTGTGCTGCGCCGGGTGGTAGTCGGCAAGGATGCGCGAGTCGGCGATGATTTCCACGTGCTGCGTCTCGTCAGCTTTCAGGGCGACACGATTCCATCCGGCAAGTCGACGCGTCTGCCCGGCACCCGGCAGCGTCACGTAGAGTTGCGGCACATCGATGCCGGCGCGCTTGCCGCGATTGCTCACGTCGAAGTCGACGACCAGCTGTCCATCTTTCCAATGCGCCTGCAGCCTGCCGTAAGCGAAGTGCGTATAGGTGAGCCCGTAGCCGAACGCGAACAGCGGCTCGATGCCGCGACGCTGGAACCAGCGGTAGCCGACATCTGCGCCCTCGATGTTGTAGTTCACCGATTCAGCCGGCTGGCCTTGTGGTGGCAGCCCGATCGAGGCCAGGCCGGCGCCGGGAATCCGCGGCCGCGGCAACTGTGCCTCGTTGCGTGGCCAGGTCATCGGCAGACGGCCAGCGGGCGCCACCTCGCCAAACAGCAGCCGAGCGATCGCTTCGCCACCGCGAGCGCCGGGATACCAGGCTTCCAGTACCGCACCCACCTGCTCCAGCCACGGCATGCGCAACGGTCCGTTGTTCTCGAGCACCACGATGGTCCGCGGATTGACCTTGGCGACCGCCGCGACGAGTGCGTCCTGGTTGCCCGGCAGCGTCATGTCGGGCCTGTCGAACGATTCGGCCGACCACTGTTCGACGAACACCACCGCAACGTCCGAGCGCGCGGCCAGTTGCACGGCCGCCGCGATGTCGCGGCCATCGTTGAACTGCGCCTTCCCGTGCACACGGCGGCTGATCGCTGCCAGCGGTGGCGAGGGCTGATAGATGCGCGGGCCCGGCCACGCGTGCGGCGGCGGCAACTCGTTGCTCGCATTGCCATCGGGTGGAGTGACCGCCGAGGAGCCACCGCCGCTCAGCACGCCAAGATCGGCGTGACCACCGATCACCGCGATGGAAGCCAGCTTCGGCGACAGTGGCAGCAGGTCATGCTCATTGCGCAGGAGTACGGCGCCGGCCTCCGCCACGCGTTGTGCCACCGCGCCATCGGCGACGTAATCGAGCGGTGCCGGTTTCGATGGATGATCGATCACGCCGACCGCGAACATGCTGCGCAGGATGCGCCGCACCATGTCGTCGATGCGCGCCTGCGGTACTTCGCCGGACGTGACAGCGGCGTGCAATGGCTTGTCGAAATACACCGTCTGGTCGAAAGACTCGCCCGCCGATTCCTGGTCGAGTCCGGCCAGCGCCGCCTTTCCCGCACTGTGCACGGCGCCCCAGTCGGACATCACGAAGCCCGGGTAGGCCCAGTCGTGCTTCAGCACCTGATTGAGCAGCCAGTCGTTCTCGCAGGCATACACCGTATTGACGCGGTTGTAAGCGCACATCACCGCACCGGGATGGCCGATGCCGATGGCGATCTCGAACGCGAGCAGATCCGATTCGCGTGCCGCCGCAGGGTCGATCTGCGCGCTGAGCGTGTTGCGCCCGGTTTCCAACGCATTGAGCGCGTAGTGCTTGACGGTGGCGATGATCTGCTGGCTCTGCACACCCTGCACGGCGTGGCCGACGATGGTGCCGGCCAGCAGCGGATCTTCGCCGGCATATTCGAAATTGCGTCCGTTGCGCGGATCGCGCTCCAGATCGACGCCACCCGCCAGCAGTACGTTAAAACCCCGGCGACGCGCCTCGCTGCCGATCATCGCGCCGCCGGCATAGGCCAGCTGCGGATCGAAGCTCGCCGCCGTCGCCAGTCCCGACGGCAGTGCGGTGGCGCCCTTGCCGTTCAAATCAGGACGCGCCACGCCCAGCCCCGCATCGCTCTCCTGCAGGGCAGGCAGACCAAGCCGCGATATCGCCGGCACGTAACCGGCCGAATTCAAGGCGCCAACGGGCATGGGCCGGCCAGCATTGGCTTCACCGAAGTCGGAACGGATCAAGCGGAACTTCTCGTCCTGCGTCATCGCCTTGAGCACCAGCACGGCACGCTGATCGGGCGACAGCGACATATTCATCCACGGACGCGCCGGCATGTCTGCCGCGCCCATGGCCATCGTGGTCACGCAAAAACCGCACGTGGCGATCAGGCAGCTGGTCAGACGGTCACGTGGTCGCAACAAAGAACTCCTTGCATTCGTTCGGCGAGCAAGTATCCCCCGGTTTGCCGGGAGATGCTTATTCGATATCTTGAGTGTTTGCAGAGTGCAGTACCAAGACCTCACGGATAGCGCAATGCTTCCAGCAGCAGCGAAAACGCCGGCGAGTGCTGGCGCCGGCTCGGGTAGTAGAGGTGATAGCCGGGAAACGGCGGACACCAGTCGCCGAGCAGGCGCTGCAGGCTGCCTGCCGTGATGTCCGCCAGGACGATGTCTTCGGGCAGACAGGCCAGGCCGAAGCCATCGAGTGCCGCCGTTTGGATTTGCCGGCTGTTGTTGAAGGCCAGTCGTCCCTCCACGCGGACGTTCAGCGCGTGGCCGTCCTGCTCGAACTCCCAGGGGTAAAGTCCGCCGTGGGTGAGGAAGCGGATATTGATGCAGTCGTGCCCGGTGAGATCGCGCGGGTTATGCACGGGCGGTCGTGTAGCGAGGTAGTCGGGCGCACCGACGACGGCCATGCGCATCGGCGGACCGATGGGCGTGGCGACCATGTCCTTGGCCACCTGCTCGCCCAGCCGGATGCCCGCATCGAAGCGCTCGGCGACGATGTCGGTCAAAGTGGAGTCACTGATCACCTTGGCGTGGATGTCCGGGTACTCCGGCAACAGCTTGCGCAGTGCCGGCCACAGGATCGTGGTGGCGGCGTGCTCGCCGGTGGTGATGCGCAGCGTGCCGCTGGGCTTGTCGCGCAGCTCGCTCAGGTTCGCCACAGCCGCATCGATGTCGCCGAAATTGGGTGCCAGCTCCCGGAACAGCCGCTCGCCCGCCTCGGTGGGAGCGACATTACGTGTGGTGCGGGTGAGCAGACGCAGGCCGAGCCGGGCTTCCAGTCCGCGGATGGTATGGCTGAGCGCCGATTGCGATACGCCCAGTTGTGCGGCAGCGCGGGTGAAGCTGCGTTCGCGCGCCACGGTCAGAAAGGCCAGCAAGTCGTTGTAGTTCTCGCGGGGCATGCGCGGGCCCGGCTGATTGATGAGTTCAGATCATAAAAGCATTCGTATTGCAGCGTCTAATCAAGGCAAACATCCGCGCGCAAACTACCTGCATCCCAATCCCCGGCAATCCCGGCAGGAGTACCTCATGCAAACGCGCATCCTTGGCCATAGCGGCCTCAACGTCTCCGCCCTCGGTTTTGGCTGCATGGGACTGAACTTCGGCTACGGCCCCGGCCCGGGCAAGCAGGAGGCCATTCAACTCATACGCGAGGCGTTCGAGGCGGGTGTGACCTTCTTCGATACCGCCGAGGCCTACGGCCCGTTCACCAACGAGGAACTGGTCGGCGAGGCCTTGGCGCCGATCCGCGATCAGGTGGTGATCGCCACCAAGTTCGGCTTCAAGGATGGCGATTCGAAGACCGGCATGGATAGTCGGCCGGAACGTATCCGCGCCGTCGCTGACGCCTCGCTCAAGCGCCTGCGGACCGATCGCATCGACTTGTTCTATCAGCACCGCGTCGATCCGAACGTGCCGATGGAAGATGTGGCTGGTACCGTCAAGCAGCTGATCGCGGAAGGCAAGGTCCGGCACTTCGGCCTGTCCGAAGCGGGCGTGCAGTCGATCCGCCGCGCGCATGCGGTGCAACCGGTCGCGGCGTTGCAAAGCGAATATTCGCTGTGGTGGCGCGAGCCCGAGCAGGATGTGCTGCCGACCTGCGAGGAACTGTGCATCGGCTTCGTCCCGTTCAGTCCGCTCGGCAAGGGCTTCCTCACCGGCAAGGTCGATGCGAGCACGGCGTTCGCCAAGGATGACTTCCGCAACATCGTGCCGCGCTTCTCGCCGGAGGCGCGCCAAGCCAATCAGACACTGGTTGATCTGCTCGGCAGGATCGCGGCCGGCAAGCAGGCGACACCGGCGCAGATCGCGCTGGCCTGGCTGCTCGCGCAGAAGCCATGGATCGTGCCGATTCCCGGCACCACCAAACTGCATCGGTTGAAGGAGAACATCGGTGCCGCGGACATCGAGCTGAGCGCCGATGACCTGCGGCAGATCGCGGCTTCGCTGGAAGCGATCCAGGTGCAGGGCGACCGGTATCCGGCGCACCTGGCTGCACGAGCGGGAAAGTGAGTAGCCAGTGCGAAAGCCAGGCAAGCAGAGCGAACCATGAAGAGTCTCGAAAGCCCTCCATGGGCGTCCTTCGTGCAAACGCACGCCGCTTAACCCGGAACACCCGCCCCTAAAGAAGGCGGCATAACAGACGACGCGACAACTACCTTGACGCACATCCGATACGCGAAAGGATATGAGCATGAAGCAAAAAGACATATTTGCGCGTGAAAGAGCTGGAGAGATCATTTCCATTGACGATCCCGAATATCACAGGATTTCCGATGTCATAACGGAGGCTCAAAAACTCATTGCCACAATCAACACCGGATATCACGAGCCAGCTGAAGTCAGGAGACTATTTTCCATTCTGACGGGAACGGAAGTAGACGAGACATTCTGGATGCTTCCGCCCTTTTATACCGATTTCGGCAAAAACATCAGGGTTGGTCGAGGCGTTTTCATCAACCACGGCTGCGAATTCATGGACAGGGGCGGCATAACCCTGGAAGACAAAGTCCTGATAGGCCCCAAGGTCAACCTGATCACGATCAACCATCCTGTCAGTCCAACCGCGAGACGTTCCACTTTCTGCGCGCCGATTCTCATCAAGAAGAATGCATGGATAGGTGCGGGAGCGTCCGTCATGCCAGGCGTCACCATCGGCGAGAACTCCATCGTTGCTGCCAATGCTGTGGTCACGAAAGACGTGGCGGCCAACGCCATTGTCGGAGGCATTCCGGCGAGATTGATCAGAATCATTGATGAAGAGTGAATACGAGCACAGCCAATACCTCACCAAGCGTCACTTTGCGGCTCGACTTTGCTCAGTGGGTGTTTTGCGGGATCTGGAGACGACACGATGGCTATCACCGAAACAGCGCAACGGAATCACCAGCAGCTTTTCCCCGATCACGTATCCACACTGAAGGTCACCGATCCCGAGCTGATCGAGATTTTCGACAACTGGGCATTCGATGAGGTGATCGAAGCCGCGGAGATGGACGTCCATCTGCGCCAGATGGTGCACCTGGCGGCGCTGATCGCCTGCCAGGCGGTGAACGAATACCGCGCCATGCTGGGCGGCGCGCTCAACGTCGGCGTGACGCCAGTGGAGGCCAGGGAAATCCTGTATCAGGCCGTGCCCTACGTGGGCATGGCCAGGGCATCCGATTTCCTGCATGTCACCAATGAAGTGTTCGTGAGCCGCGGCATCGCGTTGCCGCTGCCGGAGCAATCGACCACGACGGCAGAAACCCGATTCGAAAAAGGGCTGGCAGCGCAGAAGCAGATGTTCGGTGATCACATCGATGCGATGGTCGCGCAATCGCCGAAGGATCAGCTGCACATCCAGCATTTCCTTTCGGCGAACTGCTTCGGCGACTACTACACACGCAACGGCCTGGACTTGCGCACCCGTGAACTGCTGACGTTCGCGATCCTCGCCTCACTCGGCGGTTGCGAACCACAACTGGCGGGGGTACGTCGTGGGGAATCTGGCCGTCGGCAACGACCGGCAGGTGCTTATCGACACGCTGACCCAGTTGCTGCCGTTCATCGGCTATCCGCGCACGCTGAACGCCTTGCGGGTGGTCAACGAAGGCACTTCAGTGTAGGCGAACAGGCCGTCACACGTCGCCCGATACACTTCCCCGTCCACTCGCAAGAGCATTCACCATGGAAATCATCCGAAACGGCTCGCAGCCGTCCGTCACCGGGCCGGTCGAGTACTTCACCGGCAAGGTGCGCATCGATTCGCCGTTCAAGGGCATCGGTGGCGCGAACGTGTCCGGTGCCATCGTGACCTTCGAACCCGGCGCACGCAGCGCCTGGCACACGCATCCGCTGGGACAAATCCTGATCGTCACCGCCGGCAAAGGCTGGACCCAGTGCGAGGGCGGCCCGATCGTGGAGATCAACGCGGGCGACATCATCTGCTGCCCGTCGAACCATCGGCACTGGCACGGCGCCACACCGACCACCGCGATGACCCACATCGCCGTCCAGGAAGCGAAAGACGGCAAGGTGGTCGAATGGATGGAGAAGGTGACCGATGAGGAATATCTTGCAGGACCGGCATCCTGACCCCATTCCATCCATCCCCAGCAAGGAAAACGTCATGACCACCAAAGCCTACGGCGCACACGCCGCCGACAAGCCGCTGCAGTCCATCGACATCGAGCGCCGCGCGCCCGGCGCGCAGGATGTGCAGATCGACATCGCCTTTTGCGGCGTCTGCCATTCCGACCTGCATACCGTGCGTTCCGAGTGGGGCGGCACGCTTTACCCGTGCGTGCCCGGTCACGAGATCGTCGGCCACGTCAGCGCCGTGGGCAGCGCGGTGACCGGCTTCAAGCTCGGCGACACGGTGGGCGTGGGCTGCCTGGTCGGCAGCTGCCAGCATTGCGCGGCCTGCGACGAGGGGCTGGAGCAGTATTGCGAGAACGGCTTTGTCGGCACCTACAACGGCCCGACCGCGGACGCGCCCGGGCACACGCTGGGCGGTTATTCGCAGCGCATCGTGGTGGATCGGAAATTCGTGCTGAAGATCCGCCACCCCGAATCGCAGCTCGCCGCGGTCGCGCCGCTGCTGTGCGCGGGCATCACCACCTACTCGCCGCTGCGGCACTGGAAGGTCGGCCCCGGCAGCAAGGTCGGCGTGGTCGGCATCGGCGGCCTGGGTCATATGGGCGTGAAGCTCGCACATGCCATGGGCGCGCATGTGGTGGCATTCACCACCTCGGACGGCAAGCGCCAGGCCGCGCTGGACCTCGGTGCGAACGAGGTGGTGGTTTCGCGCAACGCCGACGAGATGAAGACGCACGCCAACAGCTTCGACTTCATCCTCAACACCGTGGCCGCCAGCCATTCGCTGGACGCCTTCACCAGCCTGCTCAAGCGCGACGGCACGATGGTACTGGTCGGCGTGCCGGAGCATCCGCATCCGTCGCCGAACATCGCCAACCTGATCTTCAAGCGCCGGGCGATTGCCGGCTCTCTGATCGGCGGCATCGCCGAAACCCAGGAGATGCTGGATTTCTGCGCGGGAAAAGGCATCGTCTCCGACATCGAGATGATCCCGGCACAGAAGATCGACGAGGCCTACAACCGCATGGTGAAGGGCGACGTGAAGTACCGCTTCGTCATCGACAATGCGTCGCTGGCCAGGTGAGGGAATCTTCGGGCGCAGAATGACTTTGGCCACATCAACACAACTCCGATAGATCAGCGTCAGCAACAGATGTGGTCATCTGATCGTGCAACGAAAGCGATCGTTTCTTATCCGCTTTATCGCCATTGAAAACGCGCGTCAGCACTTGCGCAAGATTGACACCCAAAACCGGATGTCGAAGGCGAGATCTCCCCCCAAAACACGGATTTCAGGCAAAGAAAAAGGCGCCTATGGCGCCTGAATCCTTGATTGCAATGGAGGCCAAGGTCGGAATCGAACCGGCGTACGCGGCTTTGCAGGCCGCTGCATGACCACTCTGCCACCTGGCCATTGCTTGGTGCATCGCGACCGTGATGATCGCAGGTTGCCTGAAAAAAACAAAACCCCGGTGAACCGAGGCTTTGCGGAAAACTGGAGCGGGAAACGAGACTCGAACTCGCGACCCCGACCTTGGCAAGGTCGTGCTCTACCAACTGAGCTATTCCCGCATCGGAGCCGCGAATCATAGCAGAAGGGCATCGGCTGTGAATAGCCATGTTGCAGCTGCATTGCCCCGATTTGTCTTCGGCATTACCGCTCAGGCCTGACACGGCGCTGAAACAACAAAGCCCCGAACAGGTCGGGGCCTTGTCTGCAAGACTGGAGCGGGAAACGAGACTCGAACTCGCGACCCCGACCTTGGCAAGGTCGTGCTCTACCAACTGAGCTATTCCCGCAACGGAGCCGCGCATTCTAATACGTGAATGCAGATCGTCAAGCCCGGCTGCGATCGGGATCCTTCGCTGCGATCACGCACCGCTATCGCGCGGCGGCAGTGCCTGCGCATCGCCGCGCAGGATCGGCCACGCAGCGCGCAGATAGTAAAAGCCGGACCAGATCGTGAGCACGCCGGCAATCACCAGCAGGCCCTCGCCGATGTGATACAGGCGCAGGGCCGTGGCCTCCTTTTCGTGCTGCACGATCAGCACCACCAGCGCAACCATCTGCATGATGGTCTTGAGCTTGCCGACGAAGGCGACCTTTACGGTGGCGCTCATGCCGATTTCGGCCATCCATTCGCGCAGTGCCGACACGCTGATCTCGCGCCCCACGATCACCGCGGCGGTCACCGCCATCACGATGCCGGACCAGCCACCGCGTGGATGCGATTCCACCAGCAGGAACAAGGTCACCGCCACCATCAGCTTGTCGGCGACAGGATCGAGAAACGCGCCGAATGCCGAGGTCAGGTTCATCCGCCGCGCGAGATAGCCATCCAGCCAGTCGGTGATCGCGGCCAGCACGAACACGATCGCCGCAGTGATGTTGTGGCCGCGGAACGGCAGATAGAACACCACCACCATGACCGGCAGCAAACCGACACGGAACAGGGTCAGCCAGGTTGGCAGGTTGATGCGCATGATTCGTTCCAGGAAGTTGCCACAGTGTCGCATGCCATCCCGCCACGAATGCATGAAATCCGTTCGCAGCGTTCAGCCATGCAGGCTGGCATAGATGCGTTCCGCCAATCCACGATCGATGCCCTTGACCTGCATCAGCTCCTCGACGCCGGCGCTCTCCACACCGGGCAGACCGCCAAACGCCTTGAGCAGCGCCGAACGTCGACGCGCGCCGATGCCGGGCACGTCTTCCAGCACGCTGCGCTCGCGCGCCTTCTCGCGCCGTTTGCGATGACCGCTGATGGCGAAGCGGTGCGCTTCGTCGCGCACGGCGGCAACCAGATGCAGCGCCGGTGACGACGAACCGGGATGCAGCTCGCGCCCGGGACTTCCCGATTCCAGCCGGGCCAGCACCAGGGTTTCCTCGCCCGCACGCCGGCCCGGCCCCTTCGCCACGCCGACCACCTCGATGCCGCTGACACCGAGTTCCTGCAGCACGTCCAGCGCCTGTGCCACCTGTCCGCTGCCGCCGTCGATCAGCAGCACGTCAGGACGCGCGCCCTCGCCTTCGGCGACCTTGCGAAAGCGGCGGGTCAGCGCCTGATGCATGGCCGCGTAATCGTCGCCCGGTGTGATGCCGGCGATGTTGAAGCGACGGTAATGCGACTTTTCCGGTCCTTCCGGCCCGAATACCACGCACGAGGCCACGGTCGCCTCGCCCATCGTGTGGCTGATGTCGAAGCACTCGATGCGGCGCGGCGGTGCGGTCAGATCGAGCACTTTCTGCAGGTCATCAAAACGCGCGCCCAGCGTCTGCCGGCTGGCCAGGCGCGCGGTCAACGAAGCCTGTGCATTGCGCTCGGCCATCTGCAGGAATTGTGCGCGATCGCTGCGCACGCTCGACTTCAGTTCCACCGCGTGGCCCGATTGCTGTGCCAGCAATTCGGCCAGGATCTCCTGATCGGCCAGTGGCTCGCCGAGGATCAACTCGCGCGGTACCGGCCGATCCAGGTAGTACTGCGCGATGAATTGCGCCAGCACGTCGGCAGTCTCGGCATCCAGCGGCAGGCGCGGAAAGAAATCGCGCGTGCCCAGGCTGATGCCATTGCGGAAAAACAGCACACTGACGCAAGCCATGCCCGCTTCGATGCGGCAGGCGATCACATCCATGTCCGCACTGGCGCCCTGCACATGGTGCTGCGCGTGCAACTGGCGCAAGGCGGCCACCTGATCACGCAGCAGCGCCGCGCGCTCGAATTGCAGCGACTGGCTGGCCTGCTCCATGGCCCCGGCCAGTTCGTCGAGCACCGCGTTGCTGCGTCCTTCCAGAAACATCTCGGCGTGGCGCACATCGTTGCGGTAATCCTCCACGCCGATCAGCCGCACACACGGCGCGGTACAACGGCCAATCTGGTGCTGCAGGCACGGCCGCGAGCGGTTGCGGAAATAGCTGTCCTCGCACTGGCGCACCTTGAACAGCTTCTGCATCAGACTGAGGCTCTCGCGCACCGCATAGGTGCTCGGGTACGGCCCGAAATAGCGCCCCGGCAGGTTGCGCGCGCCTCGATGGAACGCCAGCCGCGGGTAATCCTCGCCGCTGGACAGATAGATGTACGGATAACTCTTGTCGTCGCGCAGCAGGATGTTGTAGCGCGGCTTCAGCGACTTGATCAGCTGCGATTCCAGCAGCAGCGCCTCGCCCTCGGTGCGCGTCACGGTGATCTCGACACGGGCGATCTGCGCCACCATCGCGGCGATGCGCGGCTCCATCCGCGGCTTCAGGAAATAGCTGCCGACGCGCTTCCTGAGATTGCCGGCCTTGCCGACGTACAGCAGCTCGCCAGCCGCGTCGAAATGACGATAAACGCCGGGCGAGCTGGTCAGGGTACGGACAAAGGACTTGCCGTCGAAAGGATGCGGCTGGGTGGACTGCATGGAACCCAGTTTATCTCGTCACAGCGCCGCGATTGACGATCAGCGCATCGCGCTGGCGATTCTGGCGGCCAGCGCCTTGCGATCCAGCTGCCCGTTACGGTCCCGGGCAAACGACGGTGGCTTGCCATTCCAGCATGGGATCACATGGACGTGCAGATGGAAAACCGTCTGGCCGGCGGCGGCACCGTTGTTCTGTCGCACGATCAGGCCATCGGCGCCCAGGGCGATACGCTCGGCCCTGGCAACGCGCTGGACGACCATCATCACCCGCGTGAGATCTGCTGGCGAGATATCCAGGATATTGCGCGCCCGGGAAGTCCTGGATATCACCAGCACATGACCCGGCGCGTTCTGATCGCGAGACAGGAAAGCCACGACATCGGCGTCTTCGTAGACCTTGTCTGCCGGCAGTTCGCCACGGATGATCCTGGCGAAGGGATTTCCCGGATCGTAACGACCGTCCAGCTGCTGGTCGACCGCTGGCGCAGCGGTCTTGGTGGCTGCGGTTCGCGCAAGAATCGGAGCAGCAAACAACAAGCTTGCTGTGCATGCCAGGCCAAACAGAAATTTCATGCTTGCTCCTCGCGGAATGGGAAATTCTGCAGCATTGGCAGACGGCCAGGATTACGCCTGCCCCGCCAGCCAGCGCTCCGCACGCTCAAGGTCAGCGACCGTGTCGATGCCGGGCGGGAACGGTTCGGGCGTGAGGCGCACGGCAATCGCGTGGCCGTGCTCCAGCACGCGCAACTGTTCCAGCGATTCGGTCTGCTCCAGCGGTGTGCGCGGCAGGCCGGCGTAACGCGCAAGGAACCCTGCCCGATACGCATAGATGCCGATATGCCGCAGGAATGGCGACCCGGATGGCAAGGCGTGTCGGTCGGCGGCAAATGCATCGCGCGCCCACGGCAACGGGGCGCGGCTGAAATACAGCGCACGCCCGTTCGCTGTGCGCACCAGCTTCACCACATTCGGATCGAACAGTTCCTTGGCGTCGATGATCGGTGTCGCCAGGGTCGCCATCGGCGCGCCATCACCGGCCAGCGCTTGGGCCACGGCACGGATGCCGGCGGCTGGCGCAAACGGTTCGTCGCCCTGCAGATTCACCACGATGGTGTCATCGGCCCAGCCGTAATGCGCGGCACATTCGGCCAGGCGGTCACTGCCTGAAGCGTGATCACTGCGGGTCATGCAGATTTGCACCCCTGCTTGCCCGGCCAGCGCGTCGGCGATGCGTTGATCGTCCACCGCCACCACCACCTGGCTCGCGCCAGCCTGCAGTGCGCGCTGTGCGACCCGCACCACCATCGGCACGCCGCCGATCTCGCGCAATGGCTTGGCCGGCAGGCGGGTCGACCCGTAACGAGCGGGAATGGCGACGATGAACGGAAGCGTGGCGTTGGACATGGGCAATCCCGTGGCTCAAAGGCAAGCCTAGCCGCAACGATGAACCCATGCGAGCGCGTGCTTCAAGCAGCCACCTGCAAGGCGAAGCCGCAGCCATTGCTCAGCTCGAGAAAACCGGGAAAGGAGGTGGCGACGTGCCGGCAGTCGTTGATCCGCACCGGGCCGGTCGCCACCAGTCCAGCCACGGCGAAGCTCATCGCAATGCGGTGATCCAAGTGGCTTTCCACAATGCCAGCTCCGATCCTACCGCCATGGATGATCGCACCATCCGGAGTTTCCTCGATCATCACGCCGAGCGTACGCAGGCCGGCGGCCATCGTCGCGATGCGATCGGACTCCTTCACCCGCAATTCGGCCGCGCCACGGATGAGCGTGCTGCCGCTGGCCACGGCGGCGGCAATGAACAAGACCGGAAACTCATCGATCATGTCCGGCACCAGCGCTTCAGGCAGCTCGATGCCATGCAGCGGTGCGTAACGAACGATCAGGTCGCCCACCAGTTCGCCGCCACTTTCGCGCGGGTTCGTGATGGCAATATCCGCGCCCATCAGGCGCAGCGCCTGCAGCAATCCGGTGCGGCGCGGATTGAGACCGACCGCCGGCAGGCGCAGTTCGGAGCCCGGCACGATGCTGGCGGCGACCAGTAAGAACGCCGCCGAGGAAAAATCGGCCGGCACTTCCACATCGATGGCATGCAGCGTGTGGCCGCCAGCGAGTCTGGCATGACCGGGTGAAAACTCGATCGGCCAGCCAAATGCGGCAAGCATGCGTTCGGTGTAATCGCGGGTCGGGTGCGGCTCGACGATCGCGGTTTCGCCAGCGGCGTAGAGGCCGGCCAGCAGTAGCGCGGACTTCACCTGGGCACTGGCGACCGGCAGTTCGTAGCGGATGCCCTGCAATGATTGCCCGCCACGCACGCGCAACGGCGGCAAGCCATCCAGTGTATCGATACGCGCACCCATCTGCGTCAGCGGATCGGTGACCCGGCGCATCGGCCGCTTCGACAGCGAGGTATCGCCGACCAGCGTGCTGTCGAACGCCTGCCCGGCCAGCAAACCGGTCAGCAGGCGCATGCCGGTGCCGGCGTTGCCGCAGTCCAGCGGATGCCGCGAGCCGCGCAGGCCATGCAGGCCGACGCCATGCACCATCCGCTCGCCCAGCGACAGCGTCTCGATGTGCACACCCAGCTGCGACAGCACGGCAGCGGTGGCGCGGGTATCTTCGCCTTCGAGGAAACCGCGGATGCGCGAGTCGCCCTCGGCGATCGCCGCCAGCATCAGCGCACGGTGCGAAACGGACTTGTCGCCGGGCACCAGCACGCTGCCGTGCAAGGGCCGTCCCGGTCGACTGCTCCAGTCGAGACGATTCAATGAATTGACTCCTCGCGCATTCGCGTCACGTGACTGGCCAGCAACATGACAAGCTCCCGTTCACCCTGAGCGCAGGCCGTCAGACTGGAGTCGAAGGGCCCCGCGAAGCAACGCTTCGACTTCGCCCGCTGACGCGAGCTACGCTCAGCGCGAACGGAGGTCATTTCATTTCCCGGTGGAACAATCATCAGGGCAGCGCCACCGGGTAGGAACCCAGCACGCGTATCGTCGCGGCGGACTCGCCGATGTCCTGCACGGCTGCCTGCAACGCCGCATCGTCGATATGACCGGAGACGTCGATGAAGAACGCGTACTGCCACTTGCCGGTGTGCGCCGGCCGCGATTCGATCCGGTTCAGGCTGATGCCATGCCTGGCGAACGGGCTGAGCACGTCGTACAGCGCGCCCGGCTTGTCGTTCACGGTAATCAGCAGCGACGTACGGTCGTTGCCGGACGGCGGGAACAGCGAACGGCCGATCACCAGGAAGCGTGTGGTGTTGTCGGCGCGGTCCTCGATGCCCTGCGCCACGGTCTTGAGCCCGTAGATTTTCCCCGCGGTCTCGCCGGCGATCGCGGCCGCATCGTCGGCATGCCGCGCCATCCGGGCCGCCTCGGCATTGCTGCCCACCGCGATGCATTCCACATCCGGCAGGTTGATGCGCAACCAGGTCTTGCACTGCTGCAGCGACTGCGTGTGCGCATACACGCGCTTGACGTCCTCGAGTTTACCCAACTGCGAATGCAGGCACTGGTGCACACGCAGCTCCACTTCGCCGCAGATGGTCGCCGCGGAAGTGAGAAACATGTCCAGCGTGACCTGGATCATGCCCTGCCCGGAGTTCTCCACCGGCACCACGCCGAAATCCGCATGACCGGCAGCAACTTCCTGGAACACTTCCTCGATGCTGCCCAGCGGCAGGCCGTAGGCGGCATGGCCGAAATGCTTGCGCACCGCTTGTTCGCTGAACGTGCCTTCCGGCCCAAGGAAACCGATCTTCAGCGGGTCTTCCTGCGCCAGGCAGGACGACATGATCTCGCGGAACAACCGCACCATCTCGGTATCGGACAGCGGGCCGTCGTTGCGGTCGACCACCATGCGCAGCACATGCGCCTCGCGTTCCGGCCGGTAATAGTCGATCGCGGAAAGCCCCGTGCCCTTCACCTTCGCCACAGTCTGCGCATGGTTCGCGCGCTCGGAAATCAGCTGCTGGATCTGCCGGTCGATGCTGTCGATGCGCTCGCGCATCTCGCTCAGCGGTGTTTTTTGATCGGTCATGCTTTTAGCCGCCTGGATGGATAGAAGTCCAAATCATGGATTGACATCATGCCTGAAAGGCACCATGCGTGACCAACGTGCCCGGCCAATCAGCCATGCCGCTGCACGAAGTCCCGCATGAATGCCGCCAGGGCCTCGACGGCCTCCAGCGGCACCGCGTTGTACAGCGACGCGCGCATGCCACCCAATGCCTTGTGGCCCTTCAACGCCAGCAGGCCGGCGGCTTCGGACTCCTTGAGGAAGGTGGCATCCAGTGTGCTGTCGTGCAGGGTGAATGGGACATTCATGCGTGAGCGTGCGGAAGGATCGACCGGATTGCGGTAATAGCCGCCCGAGCCGTCGATGGCCCGATACAGCAACTCGGCCTTGACGCGATTGCGTTCACCGATCACCGCGAGTCCGCCCTGCGCATGCAGCCACTGGAAGGTCAGCCCGGCCAGATACCAGCCCCAGGTATTCGGCGTGTTGAGCATGGAATCGTTCGCCGCCTGTTCGGCATAGCGGAAAATTTTCGCCATCGGCCGGCTGGCCCGCTGCAGCAGGTCGCGACGGATAATCATCACCACCAGCCCGGATGGCCCGATGTTCTTCTGCGCACCGGCATAGATCAGCCCGAAGCGCGAGACATCCAGCGGTTCGGACAGGATGTTCGACGACATGTCCGCCACCAGCGGCACCGTACCGACCTCGGGGATGCCATGGAACTCCACGCCGTGGATCGTCTCGTTCGGCGTGTAGTGCACATACGCGGCGTGCGGGTCGAGCTGCCAGTCGGCGCGCGCCGGCAGCTTCAGGTAATGGTCTGCCTTGCCGCTGGCGGCCACATTGACGCGCACATACGGTGCCGCCTCGCTGACCGCCTTCGCGCTCCAGTGACCACTGACGATGTAGTCGGCGCTGTCGCCTTCACCGGCCAGATTCATCGGGATCTGCGCAAACTGCTGGGTGGCGCCACCTTGCAGGAACAGCACGGCGTAATCGGCGGGGATCGCCAGTAGTGCGCGCAGGTCCGCTTCGGCCAGCGCTGCCATCTCGATGAAACGCTTGCCGCGGTGGGACTGCTCCATCACCGAGGCGCCGCTGCCATTCCAGTCCAGCAATTCGCGCTGGGCGCACTCAAGCACGGCCTGCGGCAATGCCGCCGGACCGGCGCTGAAATTCCAGACTCTGCTCACGTGCCGTTGCATCCCGTCGAGGTGTTCCACGCATTATGGCGCGGCGCAGCATGGAGCGGTCAACTACCCATGCAGCTCGATCCGGGCCTCAGAAACGGATCAGCAACACCAGCGCGATGCCCAGTGCCAGCACGGCGGCGGTGACGATCAGCCACCACACTTCACCGGTCGGGCCGGCCGCTTCTTCCGGCAGATGCTCGGGCGGCTCGGGCATGACGATCTCGGGTTCCGCTTCCATACCCGGTGCCTCGACCACGAAACGGTGCATCGCCAGGCCGATCTGATCGCCGGGTTGCAACGCTGCCTTCGGAATGGCGACGCCGTTGACGCGCAGCGGGTGACGTTCGGACGACTGCGTGGCCTCCAGCAGCAACTGACCGTCCTGCCAGAAAATACGCAGCGACGCGGTGTCTCCCTGTGGCAACTCCAGCGGGCAGCGCCCCTGCGCTCCAAGCTCCAGACTGTCCTGCAACGACAACACCTTGCCGGACAATGGACCGGCCACGGCACGCAGCGCCACCGTGCAACGCCCCTGCTCCGGCACGCGCAGCGGCGGTCGCAGGGCTGGATCCTGATCGGCGCGCAGCAACATGCGGCAATCGCCCACGCTGACCACATCGCCGGCACGCAACAACGCCCGTTCGCGCACCGGCCGGGCATTGACGTAGATGCGATCGGCCGCTGGCAAAACCTGCAAGACCCAACCGCGACGATCCTGCTGGATCCGCAGATGCTGGGGGGCGGCTTGGCTGGCGGCCAGCACGAGGTCATTGTCGGGCGCGCTGCCTATGCGCAACTGCGCCTGCGTCCAATGGAAATCCTCACGGGCCGCCTTGGGAAATTCGATGCGCATGGATGAACCAGTCGATGGACCGCGAAACTCTAGCATGCACTCGCATGGCATTAAGATGAAGCATTCTCCGGAGTCCGTCATGCCAAAAATCGCCATCCACCGCCCGCACCAGCTGTCGATTCAGGAGGCCCGTGCCGTGGTCGACCAGGTTGCCGCGCGGATGCACGAGAAGCTCGGCGTGGAAGGGCAATGGCAAGGCGATACCTTGCGCTTTTCGCGGCCCGGAGTCAGCGGCACGATCGCCGTCAGCAGCGACGCGATCCAGGTCAATGCCGAGCTGGGCCTGATGCTGGCGCCGCTGAAAGGCATGGTCGAGCAGGAGATCCGGCGCAAGCTGGACGAACATTTCGCCTGATCGCCTGCGCTGAATGGATCAGGCATCCCTTGATGATTCTTTAACCAAACCCCCATTCATGGCATACTCGACGGCTTACGCAGCCATGACGGCTGCGCGTGAACCCCGGAACACATGGCCAAAGACGACGTCATCGAAATGGAAGGCACGGTCCAGGAGACCCTGCCCAACACCATGTTTCGTGTGCAATTGGAAAATGGGCACGTGGTCATCGCCCATATCTCCGGTCGCATGCGCAAGCACTACATCCGCATCCTCACCGGCGACAAGGTCAAGATCGAAATGACCCCGTACGACCTGAGCAAGGGTCGTATCACGTATCGCATGAAGTAAGAAAACGTGAAGTAATCGGATAGTGCCGCTGCGCTCATGCGCAGCGAGAAGATTCGATACGGTGGATGCTGGAAACGAAAGGCGGCGCAATGCGCCGCCTTTGCTTTGTCCGTCACTCGCGGAGCTGCTCAACCCGGTTCGACCACCGCCGGCAGCTTTTCGAGCGTTTCGCAATCGACGCGCAATTCGCCGTCGCGCACGCTGAGGCGAACCTGACCACCGTCGGCGAGCTTGCCGAACAGCAGCTCGTCGGCCAGCGCACGCTTCACCTTCTCCTGGATCACCCGCGCCATCGGTCGTGCGCCCATCTGCGGATCGAAACCATGCTCGGCAAGCCAGCGCCGGGCGTCGGCGTCCACGTCCAGACTCACACGCTTCTCGGTCAGCTGACTCTCCAGCTCGATCAGGAACTTGTCGACCACGCGCAGGATGTGCTCGAAATCGAGCGCGCTGAACTGGATGACCGCGTCCAGCCGGTTGCGGAACTCCGGCGTGAAGATGCGGCGGATCACTTCCATCGCGTCCGATTCGTGCTTCTGCTCGACGAAGCCCATGCTGCGCCGTGAGGCGAGCGCCGCGCCCGCGTTGGTGGTCATCACCACCACCACGTTCTTGAAGTTCGCTTCGCGGCCATTGGTGTCGGTCAGCACGCCGCGATCCATCACCTGCAGCAGGATGTTGAACACGTCCGGATGCGCCTTCTCGATCTCGTCCAGCAGCAGCACCGCGTGCGGATGCTTGGTCACCGCCTCGGTCAACAGGCCGCCCTGGTCGAAGCCGACATAGCCCGGCGGCGCACCGACCAGCCGCGACACCGAATGGCCTTCCATGTATTCGGACATGTCGAAGCGGATCATCTCGATGCCGAGCTGCATCGCCAGCTGCTTGGTCACTTCGGTCTTGCCCACACCTGTCGGACCTGCGAGCAGAAAGCAGCCGATCGGCTTGGACGGATCGGCCAGGCCCGAACGAGCCATCTTGATCGACGCGGCCAGCGCCTCGATGGCCGGATCCTGGCCGAACACCACCATCTTGAGGTTGCGTTCCAGATTGCGCAGCACATCGCGATCCGACACCGACACCTGCTTGGCCGGAATGCGCGCCATCTTGGCGATGATGTACTCGACCTCGGTCACGTCGACCTTGCCCGTGCGTTGATCCAGCGGCAGCAACCGCTGGCGCGCGCCAGCCTCGTCGATCACGTCGATCGCCTTGTCCGGCAGCAGGCGGTCGGGAATGTGCTTCACCGACAGATCCACCGCCGCCTTCAACGCTTCATTCGTATAGGCAACGTGGTGATGCTCCTCGAAGCGCGAGCGCAGGCCCTTGAGGATCTCGATGCTGTCGGCGACGGTCGGCTCGACCACGTCGATCTTCTGGAAACGCCGCGCCAGCGCGCGATCCTTCTCGAACACGCCGCGGTATTCCTGGAACGTGGTGGAACCGATGCAACGCAACTCACCGGAAGCCAGCATCGGCTTGATCAGGTTGCTGGCATCCATGGTGCCGCCCGACGCCGAACCGGCGCCGATGATGGTGTGGATCTCGTCGATGAACAGGATCGAGCCAGGCTGTTTTTTCAACTGGGCGATCACGCCTTTCAGGCGCTTCTCGAAATCGCCGCGATACTTGGTGCCGGCCACCAGCGCGCCGAGATCCAGCGCCCAGATCGTGGCGTTTTCCAACACCTCCGGCACTTCGCCATCGACGATGCGCTTGGCCAGTCCTTCGGCCAGGGCGGTCTTGCCCACCCCGGCATCGCCGACGTAGAGCGGATTGTTCTTGCGCCGGCGGCACAGCACCTGGATCGTGCGTTCGATCTCGTCGGCGCGCCCGATCAGCGGATCGATCTTGCCTTCCAGCGCCAGTTCGTTGAGGTTGCTGGCGAACTCATGCAGCGGATTGCCTTTCGGCTCCCCCCCCTCCTCCGCTTCGCGCTCGCCGCCGCCGGATGCGCCTGCCGCCGGTTCGTCACCGATCTTGGCGATGCCGTGCGAGATGTAATTGACCACGTCGAGCCGGGTGATTTCCTGCTGGTGCATGAAATACACCGCGTGCGAATCCTTCTCGCCGAAGATCGCCACCAGCACATTCGCACCAGTGACCTCCTTCCGCCCGGAGGATTGCACGTGATACACGGCACGCTGCAGCACCCGCTGGAAACCCAGCGTGGGCTGCGTATCGCGCTCGTCGCCGTGCGGCAGCACCGGCACGGTCTCGGCGATGATGCGCTCGAGTTCGGTCGACAGCCGCGGCAAATCCACGCCGCAGGCGCGCAAGGCGCCGAGTGCCGACTGGTTTTCGGTCAGCGCCAGCAGCAGGTGCTCCACCGTCATGAATTCATGGCGCTGTTCGCGGGCCTGCTTGTAGCAATGGCCGATGGTGACTTCAAGATCCTTGCTGAACATTCGGATCGTCTCCGCTTGAAAAGTGAGCGGCCTTCAGCGCCGCAATGAGCACAAAATGGGGTCGCTCAGAGCTTTTCCATAGTGCACAACAACGGGTGCTGATGGGAGCGTGAATATTCGTTTACATGGGTTACCTTGGTTTCGGCTACCTCGCGGGTAAATACACCACATACGCCCTTGCCGCGCGTATGTACATGCAACATCACCTGCACCGCCTGCTCCTGGTCGAGGTTGAAAAAGCCGCGTAACACCTCGACCACGAAATCCATCGGGGTGAAATCGTCATTCAGCAGCAGCACCTGGAACAGTGGTGGACGCGCCACCTCGGGTTTCGCGGTTTCCAGCGCCAGTCCGCGGCCGCTGTCGTGCTCGTGTTCGGATTCGTGGGCCATGGTTTCCTGGGTAGTCGATCTCTGATACGAAGTATACGCCGCAGTGGATGCGCCACTCAGCAGCAGCCTCAGTACAGGTAATGGCACAATGGCTGCTTTTCCAGTGCCCTGCCGACCCCCATGACCGATTCCGCGTCCACCACCGACATCTGGCGCCCGCACGTCACCGTGGCGTGCGTGGTGGCCGATGGCGATCGCTACCTGATGGTCGAGGAAGAAGTGAACGGCCGGCTCGCCTACAACCAGCCGGCGGGCCACCTGGACGACGGCGAAAGCCTGGCCGCCGCCGCACTGCGCGAAACACTGGAAGAGACCGGCTGGACGGTTCAACTGCAACACCTGATCGGCGTGCACCAATGGCGCAGCACCGAGCACGGCGACGCGGTGATCCGCTTCAGTTTTGCCGCGCGGGCCGTGAGCCATGATGCCGCGCGCCCGCTGGACAGCGGCATCCGGCGTGCGTTGTGGCTCAGCCGCGGCGAGATCGCCACGCTGGGCGGGCACCTGCGCAGCCCGTTGGTGCTGCTCAGCATCGATGCGTGGCTGGCCGGCCAGCGGCTGCCATTGGGCACACTGAGTTATCTACCCGAAGGCGGCCGCGCATGAAGGTGATGCTCGGCATCTCCGGTGGCGTCGACTCCTCGGTGGCGGCGCTGCTGCTGCAGCAGGCTGGCCATCAGGTCGAAGGCCTGTTCATGCAGAACTGGGAGGAAGACGAGCGCAGCGGTCCCTGCACCACCGACACCGATCGCAAGGATGCCGTGGCGGTCTGCGGGCGGCTCGGCATCCCGTTCCACGCGCGCAATTTCGCCACCGCATACTGGGACGGCGTGTTCGAGCATTTCCTCGCCGAATACCGCGCCGGCCGCACGCCGAACCCCGATGTACTGTGCAACCGCGAGATCAAGTTCAAGACGTTTCTGGATGAGGCGCACGCGCTGGGCGCCGACAAAATCGCCACCGGCCACTACGCCCGCGTCGATTGCCGCGACGGCCGCTACCGTCTGCTGCGCGCGCTGGATGCGGGCAAGGACCAGAGCTATTTCCTGCATGCGCTGGGGCAGCAGCCACTCGCCGCCACGCTGTTTCCGCTCGGCGGGATGGAAAAGCCCCGCGTACGTCAGCTGGCCCGCGAGGCGGCGTTGCCCACCCATGCAAAAAAAGATTCCACCGGCATCTGCTTCATCGGCGAACGCGATTTCCGCAGCTTCCTCGCCCGGTACATCCCGGCTCGCCCGGGCGAGATGCGCACACCCGCCGGCGAACTGATCGGCGAGCATCAGGGCGTGATGTATTACACGCTGGGGCAACGCAACGGCCTGGGTATCGGCGGCCGCCACGGCGCCAGTGGCGAAGCGTGGTACGTGGTCGGCAAGGATGTGCCGGCGAACGTGCTGTATATCGCCCAGGGCGGTGAAAACCACTGGCTGTATTCGCAACGGCTGCACACGGAAACGCCGACCTGGGTCGCCGGCCCCGCACCGGCGGCACCTTTCCGTTGCACCGCCAGGACCCGCTACCGCCAGTTCGACCAGGGCTGCACCGTCGCCGTCATGGACGACGGCCTTGAGGTACGCTTCGACGAACCGCAACGCGCCGTCACGCCGGGGCAGTCCGTGGTCTTCTACGATGACGAAGCCTGTCTTGGCGGCGCGGTGATCACTGCCACCGATGCGCCTTATGGCGGGTTGTTGCCGGCGTTCATGCCCTCTCCCATGTCTATTGCAAGAGAACCGCGACCCCGTGCTTGAAACTTTTTCCATGAATGAAGAGCGCGTGCTCGCCCTTGCCGGCCTGTTCCAGGCCTGCGCACTGGCGCAGCAGCTGGCCAATGAGGGCAGTTGCGATGAAGCCACGATGGAGGCCAGCGTGGCCAGTGTGTTCCGCATCGACGCACCCTCGGTGGTCGGCGTGTACGGCAATATCTCCAACCTGCGGCTTGGCCTGCGCAATCTTATTGCGCAGCTCGACGAAAGCGACCGCGACATGTCGGTGACCAAGATGGTGGTGACCGTGATGCGGCTGGAACGCAGCCTGTCGAGGCGGCCGGAACTGCTCGGCAAACTTCAGCAAGGCATCGTGGCGGCGCAGCGGCAAGTGGAACACTTCGGCCAGGGTTCGTCTCAGGTCGCCGGCCGACTGGCCGAACTGTATGCGTCCACACTGTCCACGCTG